>SCPN01000190.1_pt1 | contig 359757 bp, 384 predicted proteins | sample 6106831 | NCBI WGS metagenome assembly SCPN01 (sample SAMN10720447, study PRJNA508395) | human gut metagenome | isolation source: Participant 1, 0 month
GAATATGATGCAGACTATGTATTTGCAACGGTACAGACATTAAATCGCGATGACCATTTAATGAAATATCAGCCCGATGCTTTTGATTGCATTATTTTAGATGAGGCTCATCATAGCTCGGCAGCGACTTATCAGAAGGTCATGAATTATTTCGAACCGAAATTATGGCTTGGCATGACGGCAACACCAGATAAGCGAGACGACGATATTGCCGGACGAAATATTTATGAGATTTTCCATTATCAGATTGCATATGAGATCCGTTTGCAGCAGGCAATGGAAGAAAATATGTTATGTCCATTCAATTATTTTGGAATCAGTGATATTTCTACCATAGATGATAAGCAGTTGAAATCCAGAAAGATGACAGATCTGGATTTTAACCAGTTGACCAGTGACGAGCGTGTACGCCATATTATTGAGCAGGCGGAGTATTATGGGTACAGTGGAGATCGAGTAAAGGGATTGATATTCTGCAGTAGAATCGATGAATCGGAAGAGTTATCGCGGAAATTTAATGCGGCTGGATACAGAACCATTTCTCTAAATGGAAGCGCTTCAGAAGAAGAGCGAATGAATGCATTTGAACGACTGGCTATGGATGAAGAAGATGCCACGGACAAAATGCAGCCGCTGGATTATATTTTTTCAGTGGAAATCTTAAATGAAGGTGTTGACATTGTAGAAGTCAATCAGGTTATCATGCTTCGACCAACAGAGTCTCCCATCGTATTTATTCAACAGTTGGGAAGAGGACTTCGTAAAGCAGAAGGCAAGGACTATGTGGTTATTTTGGATTTTATTGGAAATTACAACAACAATTTCATGATCCCAGTGGCCCTGTCAGGTGATCGGACTTACAACCAGGATGTGATTCGGAAATATGTGATCAGTGGAAATTCAGTAATTCCGGGATCTTCTACAGTACATTTTGATGAAATCTCCAGAGAGAAAATATTTGCTTCTATTGATAAGATAAAGGGTATGAAATCCATTATCAGATCCAGCTATCAGAATCTGAAAAATCGGTTGGGACGAGTTCCGTATTTGATGGATTTTTATGACAATGGAGAAGTTGATCCGCTGGTAATTATTCGGGAATATAAGACCTATCAGACATTTCTGGAATCAGAAGAAAAGGAATTGTATGTTGGAAAACTTTCGGATTACCAGACAATCATTCTGGAATATTTGTCGAAAACAGTTTTGTCAGGCGCCAGACCCTATGAGCTTGAGATACTGAAAAGTTTCATGAAACAGGAAAGTATTTCGGTAGATCAAATGGCGGAAGAATTTGAGAAAAAGTATGGCTACTCCATTGATTTTGCTTCACTGGAAAATGCGGTTCAGGTTCTTCAGGGACATTTTGTAAGCAAAGAAGAGGAATATAAGAAATATTGCCGTATTGATATTTTGGAAGATGCGGAAAAGAAAGAGTTTCATCGCATGACAGGCTATGCACAAGCGCTGAAAAATAAAGAGTTTTATCGACAGATTGATGATATTGTGGAAGTTGGATTACGGAGATATCATGAAAAATATGATGTTGGTAGAACAGAGGAATACCCGTTTGTCCTGTATGAAAAATATTCCAGACGTGATGTGAGTTTGCTGATGAATTGTGGAAAAGATTTGTCATCCACCATGTATGGTATGAAGCGGATTAATGATGATGTGTTTATCTTTGTTACGTATCATAAAGTGGAAAGTGCAGATATTGAGAAAAATTACGCAGACGGCAAGCCAGATTATGCGGATAGCTTTGAAGACAATGTGATCTTTAGGTGGGATTCCCAGATCGGTCGTGGTGTGAACAGTTCCTATATGGAAGATGTTTGTACAGCAAAAAGAAAACATTTATTTGTGAAAAAGAGTGATGCAGAATCCAACTTTTATTATATGGGTCTGTTTGATATCTTGGAAGTAAAAGCGGATACCAAAAAGGACAACAACGGAAAAGACAGAGATATTGCAAAAGTAAAGATGCGCATGAAACATGCAGTAAGAGATGATTTGCTGCGGTATTTACAGAGCAGTATCGAGACAGAAAGGGACAAGAAATGAAGACAGTAAAAGTAGTGGCAGCAGTAATTACTGCATGTAATGAAAATGGAGAAAAAATAATCTTTGCATCACAGCGCGGTTATGGAGAATTTAAGGATGGATGGGAATTCCCAGGTGGAAAAGTAGAATTAGGAGAAACACCGCAGGAAGCATTAAAACGTGAGATTATGGAAGAACTGGAGACCGAAATTAAGGTTGGAGATTTGATCGAAACCATCGAGTATGATTACCCGACATTCCATCTGTCTATGGATTGCTTCTGGGCGGAGATCGTGAAAGGAGATCTGGTGCTCAGAGAACATGAGGCGGCAAAATGGCTGACTAAGGAGCAACTGGGAAGTGTTGATTGGTTGCCGGCGGATCTGGGACTGGTGGAGAAAGTTAGAGTGGGGATGTGAAGGGCGCGGATAATATGAAAAAATAAGAAAATCTGAGACGCGACATATAATTGCAATTTTAGATTTGCTTGGGGCATCAGAAATGATTCAAAGTAATGGAAGTGAAGAAGTGATGAATTATATATTTGATTCATTTCAGAGTGCAGAAGCTGAATGGCCTTATGTGAAAAATGCTCCATCAACAATAAAGGATATTAAGTTTGTCACTTTTTCTGATAATATAGCAATGGCATTGGAATTACCTGATCAGTTAACAGGAAAGGATATGAAAACTATAGTAGAAGATTTTATAAGATATATTAGTGTTTTTCAAGGAGCTTTATCGAAAAAAGGGTTGTTTTTTAGAGGAGGAATTGCAATAGGAAAACTGTATATGGATTCCAAAATGAATTTTGTATGGGGAGAAGCATTGGTAAAAGCTCATGTATTAGAAGAAAAGACAGCCATTTATCCTAGAGTTGTTTTGAGCAGTCAAATTGCGGAGCTTAATTTATCAAGTAGTGCAAGAGTTTTAAAAGATTTTGATGGAATACATTTTGTTGACTATTTTTCTAAAATAAAAGAAATATATCCAGAGTGGATCGAAGAAATTAAAAAATAGTGACAATAAATCTTAATAAGTATAGAGAAAATGAGAGAATTTTACAGAAATATGCGTGGCTGGAACATTATTTGGCGTGATATAAGAATAATTTAAAATTATTTTACTTGGAGGGTAAGTAGTGGCTCAAAATGTTACATTGTATAATCTTCTAATTTCATGTCCAGGTGACATTAAAGAAGAAGTTATGTTAATTGAATCATCGGTAGAAGAATTTAATGAATTATATGCAGAAACTTTAGGAATTACGATAAAAACGCGCCATTGGAGCAAGAGTTCCTACGCACAGTCGGGTGGAAAATCACAGGCATTGCTAAACGAGCAATTTGTAGAAATGCGATGCGGCTGTTGCAATTTTGGACAAGATTTGGTTCGCCTACGGATGAATATGGTTCTGGAACTGAAGAGGAAATAGAAATTATGCTTCAATCTGGAAAGCAGGTATTTATGTATTTTCAGATAAACCAATTTCGCCATCTGAAATGAATAGTGATGGATATAAAAAATACAAGCTTTTCGAAATAAGTATGCGGACCGAGGGCTATATTCTACTTATTCATCGAATGAAGAATTTAGAAAGATGTTTTTGCACATCTGTCGATGCATTTTGGCGGCAAAAGATAGATGAAACTGTAACTGAACATTTTTCAAAATTAAAATTATTAGGTATTGATGAAAATGGAAAATTATCAGAAAAAGTATCAGTATATCCTGTTAGGTTAAATTCTAAGACTACTACGCAGGAATATGTTTCCTTAATTAGAACAATGTATCAGGAGATTTCTAGTATGAATGTAGGAGGTAGAACTGAAAACACTTTATTTGTTGGTTTTACAAATCCTGTCATTATAGAAGAAAAAGAAAAGAAATTACTTGCTACGGTGGCTGAATCTTTGAACTGTAAGGTATCAGATTCATTTTTTGAATTAGGAAATTTGAATCGAGATACAATACCATCTAATATATATGGAGGGCTAAATTAAATGGATCTCAGGAAGAACAACAGAAATATCGGAAAATAAAAAATTGCATGAAACAATTTCTAAATTCTTAGATTGGGTACCGATTGAAAATGCATTTTAGAGATGAAATGTATTAGATTAGCTGTTCAAAATTATGGAAAGCAGTAGATGAAGATGTGGAAATTACTTTTGAGATTCCAAACGAATCAATAATAACATTAAATGAATTTCCACAATTTAGTGATGCTGAAAAGCGTTATTTATTAGATAAATGTGATTTGAATGTTTTGTTTGGAATTAATAGTACAGATGAGTATATTGAATATCTGAGTCGGAAAAAATGGAAAAATTTACTACAATACGTATTCATTTGAATTGTTGAGATATGTTTCAGACTATGAGGAAAAGTTTGCTAATAGATTGCGGGATGTGTTTGTTATTCAATCTATTCAAAGGGAAATAAGTGGATTTTCAAACTTAAAGTAGATTATATAAAACATAACACAGTAGTTGCTTTTCCGACGATTCTTTTGGTGAAAAATAATATTACTAGAATTCCATATAGAATTACTTCAAAAATAATCCGGAAGTTGTAGAGTATTATATAATGGTCTCATAAATTAAGACACTTTTTCGGACAAATATTAATGAATCTGATATACTAAAATCAGTATGAAAGTGAGGATTCATCATTATGTCCAGACAAAGAAGAAACTTTAGTGCCAAATTTAAATCAGACCTGGTAATCGAGCTGCTTAAGGGCGAGAAAGATCTCAACACCCTTGCAACCGAGAATAACATCCAACCAAATCTGCTCCGCAATTGGAAGAAAGAATTCCTTAACAAAGCCTCTGCAGTATTCGATGACAAGCGTGAGGAAAACCTCAAAGACAAGCTTGCTGAAGAACGCAAGGAAAAGGCGGAGTATGCGAAAAAGGTTGGTCAGTTAACCATGCAGGTTGACTGGCTCAAAAAAAAATCTGAAGAAATTTGTGGACCTGACTACGAGAGTAAGTTTAGTCCAAAACCTTTTGATGACTAAAGAAATCCCGGCATCTGTAGGAGCAAAACTGCTTGATATCAACCGTACAAGCATCTATTCCAAGACTTCACCTGTATCAGACGAAGAACTGGCTTGTAAAGAGATTATCGACCATCTTCATACGGATAATCCAACCTGGGGTGCAAGGCAAATGTCTGCACAACTCAAAAACAGAGGTTATCATGTTGGGCGTCGTAAAGCACGCCGCTATATGAATGAGATGGATATTTACCCAATCTATCCTAAGATGAATCTTTCCAAGCGGATGCAACAGGCAAAGGTATGTCCTTATCTTCTTCGAAATGCCGTCATAGATGCGCCAAATCAGGCGTGGTCTATTGACATTACATATATTCAATCAGACACGGATTTCTGTATCTGACAGCTGTAATCGACTGGTACAGCCGCTGTATCGTAGGCTGGGAAGTCGATGATACCCTTGATACCAGAATGGTTATCAATGCTCTAAAAAAAGCATTTGCTGTGTCAAAACCACAGATTTTGAACTCTGATCAGGGTTGTCAGTTCACAAGTCAGCAATACATTGAATTTGTAAAAGAAAACGGTATCCGTCAGAGTATGGATGGAAAAAGCCGTTGGGCTGACAACATCATGATTGAGCGATGGTTCCGCAGCTTCAAGTATGAAGAAGCTTATCTGACGCTGTATAACAACATCAAGGAAGCCAGAGTTGCTATTGGACGATATGTCCACACCTATAACTTTGAAAGATGCCATTCTGCCCTTGATTACAAAACACCGGCTGAATGCTACTACCCGGCAATGCTTTTGCCGTATGCAGCTTAATGCATATATGGATCTGGGGAGTGTTCCACTATCCTCCCCATGTTCCTTGTTACTTATCAACCATATCAGTTCATTATAAAAATCTTAGATTTTTGTCTTGACAACTGAGCCACTATATTATATGGGTTAATAACAATGAAGAAAAAGCGTAAAGAATTAAAATATTTTACACAAATATATGGTTATATATCAAAAATATGTACTTATGGTAGTAATAGACTTAATTATGGGATTGCCACTAATTATAGCAAGTGTAAAAAATCATTTTTTATGTTAGAACTCAATAATAAGGAAGAAAAATGCTGAGTCTTGATATAGAAGGATAAATGGTGTTAGTAAAAAACTGGAGGGGAAGAAGATTATGGCTTTTTCTGAAATATTAAAAAAAGAAATAGAGGATTACTGTAATAACCATTTAGCGGATAATTCATGGTACGAAAATGAATTTTCTTTTATTAAAGATATAGAATTAAGATATCGGATTATTGCAGAATTTAAAGCAATAAGATTTGCGTACAAATTATATGAGGGTATAGGTGCAACAGATGAAAATTTAATGTTTGAAGTAAGAAACCAAATATTTGCATATGCATCAATTTATGAAGCTATAATAGAAACTGTTTTAGATACATATTATTCTGATACTACTGAGTACGATTTGTTGACGCATCATGTAGTCCCAACTCAAATATCCATTCCTACAGATAAGAAGAAAATATTACAAGGGGCACTTTCACATGTTGGAGAAGAAATCGTTCCTTTCTACTTTAGAAAAAAGAAAAGAGAAAAAACTAAAATTAGGTTTGATGATAAATGTAGAACTGCAGAAGAGTTAGGGCTTATTCATAAGTTTATTAATTATGGAAAAGAAGAGATAGATCTTCCATCTGATTTGATAGAAATCTATTCATATCGAAATTGTATTCATATTATGGCAGAAAAGAGGAAAGGGATGGACTATGAATTGGATTTGAGTAAGAAAGCATATCGTAGAATGAGGCCATTTATAGATCAATTAAAAGAAAAGCTTAAGCAAGATGGGAAAATATAAAAATGAAGGAAAAATTATTTTATAAATGTAACGTAAAAAGAGTTACATTTATAAAGTATGCAATGCCATAAAAATGCGATAACGGCAAAAAAATTAGATAGATGTCTTCAGAGTTATCAATTATCGGAAAGAATACAATATCTGAAAAATTAGCGTGCACATCAATGTAATTGCAAGGAAATGGCGGCAAGATGGAATGTGACAGAACATATAGTGTCAATATTTTGCAAAAGATAGCGGGTGCTGTGAAGAATGGAGAGAACTGGTACGAAGCCGTTGATGCTGTTGCTTACCAGACTGAGACGGCATGGCTTGGAATTGCATTTTCTGGAAAAAGTTATGGTTAAACGGCATAAAAATTGCATTTTTTCGACACTTTTTGACAAAACCCATATGTTAAAATGAATATAAACAAGCAATAATTCAAAACAGAAGGGATGGTGTCGAAATGAATCCGCAGAAAACAATAGTTGATATGATTTTAAAATATTTGGAAGGAAAAGGAAAGCTGTCTCCGCTGGAAAAGGATATTTTTGAGATAAGTCAATTATGTACAGAAAGATCAGTTAATAGAGCAGAGGCAAAAAGAAAAATATTAGAGGTGGATTCGAACTATCCAGATGTTGCTACAATAATTAGAACGGCACCAGGAACGCGGCTTGTGCCATTTGACTGTTTAAGTGATGATAACATACTTGGTAATTTATATACACGTCTAGTTGGATTGTGTATAAAGGAAGCGGAAGAATTGAACAAGAAAAATATTTTTCTTAATGGTACATACACATACCAATGAAAGGATCAAACCAATATGAACATACAGATATTTGGTACGAAGAAATGTAATGACACGAAGAAAGCAGAGCGATTTTTCAAAGAGCGGGAGATCAAGTACCAGTTCATCGACATGAAAGAGAAGGGTATGAGCAAGGGTGAGTTCAATTCTGTTGCTCAGGTAAATGGCGGACTGGAAAATATGATTAACTGGGAAGGCAAAGACAAGGATCTGCTTGCACTTATTAAATATACGGTGGATGAAGACAAGCTTGCAAAGGTGCTGGAAAATCCGCAGGTTCTGAAGACACCAGTGGTAAGAAATGAAAAGCAGTCCACGCTCGGATATCAGCCGGATGTCTGGAAGGGCTGGACTTAATCGTTTATAAATGGTCAATAATTCAATCGTAAATATTTGCGATTGAATTATTGACCGTTCTTGCATATAGGCAGATTTTGTATGAGTTCGGATGATATAAGGAGAAGAATGGATTTGCAAACAGATAAACTGATAGATAGAGAAAATATTGTTATAGAGGATTATTATTACTTATTAACGGTATATATGAAAATAAAAACATTTTTGGAGACTTTGGAATTGAAGTGATTCTATCCAGAATGAATATCTAATTCTTGAATATACTATAGAAAAAATATTTCTGACAAATGATTGACAATATCATTCAATGTATTATAATTGAAGTACAAACAAATCGAAGGAGGTGCTTGATATGGCAACAACATTAGTACAAGTTAGAATTGATGATGAATTGAAAAATCAGGCAACTGCGGTGTATGACGCACTAGGAATAGATTTATCGACAGCGGTGCGAATGTTTTTAAAAAGATCAGTAATGGTTAATGGTGTTCCTTTTAATATGACTTTGCCGAAAAAGGATTATAAGGCTGAAAGAGCAGTAAGGGCTCTTCAGGAACTTAGTAATGCAGCGATTGAAAATGGAACTTCAGAGATGACACTGGAAGAGATCAATGCTGAAATTGATGCAGTTAGAAAACTAAAATAAGGGGGATCAATGCTTTACTACGCAGTAATAGATACAAATGTATTGGTTTCCGCTATGCTGAAATTCCAATCTGTTCCTGGACAGATTGCCAATGAGGCACTTTTGGGAGCTTTGATTCCCTTATTAAGTGATGAAATAGTTACAGAGTATAGGGAAGTGCTGGCACGACCTAAATTTAAGTTTAATCAAAGAACCGTGGATGCTTTTATCGATGGGATTATTGATAGGGGGATATTTGTAGATACGGTTCCAGTTGAAGAAATTATTCCAGATCCTAAAGATGTTGTTTTTTACGAAGTGGTTATGGAAGGACGTAAAGAATATGAAGATGCATATCTTGTCACAGGAAATATTAAGCATTTTCCTGCGAGATCTTTTGTTGTTACGCCAAAGGAAATGTTAGATATCATATATAATGAATATAGAATTTATTAAAAAGGGCATCGAAGAATTTGGTGTCCATTTTTTACAGTGATGGATATGATCCGAATAGGCAAATCTTATGGATGGAGGTGCATGATGATCCCATTAATCAACAAAAGAGAAACCGGAATCAATCTGCGCAGAATCATGGATGCGAAGGGCATTACCGTGAAAGATGTGCAGCAGTATCTTGAACTTGGCAGTGTGCAGAGCATTTATCATTGGTTAAATGGAAACAGTCTGCCGACTATTGACAATCTCTATGCACTCAGTGAATTGTTTCAGATGCCAGTGGATGAGATGATCTGTGGTAATAGAACGCCTGTCATAAAGCGTTCTATCAAAACCCAGACCGATCAGGACAGACGTCTTTATTCTTATTTTGAAAAAATTACAGAAAAGAAAATCGCATAGAATTATACTACAAGTTCAATGACAATGAACAGATCCTCCCTTAAAATGGTTTTAGAAACGATTTTTGAGGGAGGTTTTTCTATGAGCGAAAAAATGTTAGTGACACAGGCACTTGATGAGAGAGATTTACTGGTAAAGAAGATTTCTGATAAGATTGAGAAAGCAAGTTTTGTAGATACGATAAAGCCGAATGAGGAAAAGGTGTATGCTGGAAGATGTGGAAAGGAAGAATTTGCAAAGGATGCACAAGCAGTTTATCAGCAAATCACGGATCTGATTGACCGGTTCCAGAAGATTGATGCGGCTATTGTTGCCTCTAATGCAAAAGCTGAGATTACCACATCTTATGGGGTTTTCACAGTCGCAGGCGCGATTTCTCTCAGAGGAAGACTGCGCGGCATGGGTGTTTATGAGGATGAGGCAGATTTTGAAGGAAAACTCCAGCGTAAGCTTAAAAATGAATATGATGAAAGAATTCGTTTTTGTGATATCAAAAATGGTCAATTGCAGTCAACAGCCGAGAATATGCGTCTCAGTATTCTTGGAAAAGACAGCAAGACAAAGGACGAAAAGCCGCTGGGAGTGGTGGATACGTATGTGAAAGAAAATACAACGGAGCTGGTGGATCCCCTGGAAGTCCAGAAGAAGCTGAGCGCTCTGGAGGAAAAGAGAAGTACATTGCTTCGGGAACTGGATACGCAGATAAAAGTGTCCAACGCAACTACGTTTATTGAGATTATGTAAGAGATATGCCCGCATTACGAAAACCTTAAACCCGGCTTCCCGTAACAGGGTTACGTTACAAAAGTTGGTTAAGTGAAAAGATGCTGATAACATCTCCAATTTAACGGTTTTATATTTTGTCTGAACTATAACAGAGAAATGGTTAATGATCTTGTTTATAAATGGTTTTACATCAATGGAGAATTTTCTGCAGACATAGAAATATGTTGAAATCCGTGAAACAGGTTGAGTGTTAAGTCGGTTGACAATAGGTGATCCTCACGGCTGTAATGTGGGCTTTTATAATGGTGAAATATAATGAGAAAATGCAGAAAAGAAACTGCAGTAATAGAAGTAATCAATAAAGCCGATACAGGATTTTTGAATTCAGCATCGGCTTTATCGATTATATAGAGACTTTGAAAAATCTATTTGCTATGGTTCATCAGTGTTTTAATATCTTCTTCTGGTGTGGTGATTGGTGCGATACCATAATTCTCCACAAGAAAGTTCAGAATATTAGGAGACAGGAACGCCGGAAGAGAAGGGCCAAGACGGATATTTTTGATACCCAGGTGCAGGAGGGTTAACAGGATGCAGACTGCCTTCTGTTCGTACCAGGAGAGAACGAAGGAGAGCGGAAGCTCATTTACAGAACATCCAAATGCATCCGCAAGTGCTACAGCAACCTGGATCGCACCATAAGCATCATTACACTGGCCCATATCCATCAGTCGTGGCAGACCACCGATTTCTCCCAGATCGAGATCATTGAATCGGAACTTGCCACAAGCCAGAGTGAGGATGATGCTGTCAGAAGGTGTCTGCTTCACGAATTCCGTATAATAGTTTCGACCTGGTTTGGCACCATCACAGCCGGCAACCAGGAAGAAATGACGGATTGCACCTGATTTTACTGCCTCAACTACAGTTCCTGCATGGGACAGGATGGCTGCATGACCAAAACCGGTTGTCACTTTTGTACCGCCGTTGATGCCTGTGAGTATCTGATCTTCTTTGTAACCACCCAGTTCTAATGCTTTTTCAATGACCGGCGTGAAATCTTTCTTCTCATCGATATGGACAGCACCTGGGAAAGCAACCACTTCTGTTGTAAATACTCTGTCAGCATAACTGCTTTTTGGCGGCATCAGACAGTTGGTGGTGTAGAGGATCGGAGCCGGAAGATGATCAAACTCTTTCTGCTGATTCTGCCATGCGGTTCCAAAATTCCCTTTTAAGTGAGAGAATTTCTTTAAGAGTGGATAGGCATGGGCAGGGAGCATTTCACCGTGGGTATAGATATTGATTCCTTTTCCCTCTGTCTGTTCAAGTAAAAGCTGCAGATCCTTCAGATCATGTCCGGTCACAACAATAAAGGGTCCCTTTTCTATGGTAAGAGTAACTGCAGTCGGTTCCGGTGTTCCGTAAGTTTCTGTATTTGCCTTGTCAAGAAGTGCCATGCACTTCAGATTGATTTCTCCTACTTTCAGCACAACAGGAAGCAGTGTCTCCACACTTTCTTCGTAACCAATCTTAAATAATGCTTCACAGAAGAAGCGATTCACTTCGGCATCTTCATAATTCAGAACATTTGCATGATAGGCATAGGCAGCCATTCCGCGAATCCCGAAAAGAATAAGAGATTTCAAGGAGCGTATATCTTCGTTGGCATTCCACAGCTGTTGCATATCGTATTCGTCTGTTTTACCGCAAGGTGACTGACATTTACTGCAGTCAGGAACCAGTCTTTCTTTTTCTGCTCTGACTTTTTGTATCATATTTTCGATCGCTGCATCATCAAAACTCACATTTGTAACGGTAGTAAACAATCCTTCAATTATGACCTGCCCGGTACTTTTGGAAATAGCTGCTGTACTATCGACAGCTCTTGCCAGACCGATCAACGCACCCGTCAGTTCATCCTGTAATCTGGCTGTATCTGCCTTTTTTCCACAGACACCGGCATTTCCTGTACAGCCGGTGCATCCGACTGTCTGTTCACACTGAAAACAAAACATTTTTTTATCCATTTGTGTATTCTCCTTTTATTCTAATATTTTTCCATCAATACTTATTGTTACAACTTGCCATGGTATGAATTTTCCACTGCTTTGAAGAGCTTTTTTTGCTGCCATTTCCAGTCCACCACAGCATGGAACTTCCATTCTTACGATTGTCACACTTTGAATGTTGTTATTTTGAATAATCTCGGTCAGTTTCTCACTATAATCCACCTGATCTAATTTTGGACAACCAATTAAAGTTACCTTATTTCGAATAAAATCCTGATGAAAGCTGGCATAAGCGTAAGCAGTACAATCAGCTGCGATTAAAAGCTTTGACCGTTAAAATATGGTGCATTAACCGGAGCCAGTTTAATCTGTACCGGCCAGTTCTGAAGCTTTGGCACCGAGTGTGCAGACATTGTCTGATTTTGACAAATAGTTTCTTCTGTGCTTCTTTCACGGCTTCTTCATCATATGCGGGTGCTTCTCTTTCTTCAAAAGAAATGGCACCTGTGGGACATTCCGGGAGACAATCTCCCAGTCCGTCACAGAAATGTTCTCTCACTAATTCTGCTTTTCCGTTAATGATATCAATGGCACCTTCGTGGCAGGCATCTGCACAGACACCGCAGCCGTTGCATTTGTCTTTATCAATCCTGATAATCTTTCTTATCATTTTTCTCCTCCGTCAATAGCATTTAACTTTTGTTTCTGGTAGAATCATAGTATAATAAATACAACTTGTATGTTTGATTTCCAACAGGAGGAATGATTTTGAAAAATATTTACCCATTTTAAAAAACAGTCCATTTTTAAAGGTCTTACTGATAACGAGATACTATCCATATTACATTGTGTAAAGGCAACAACCATTTCAAAAGAGCAAGATTCCTATATTTTCAGAGCAGGGGATTCTACCGAAGTAATGGGACTTTGTGGTGTCAGGCTGTGTTCTTGTTATTCAGGAAGACCTTTGGGGGCATCGGAATATTCTGTCGAAATGTCATACCGGTGATTTCTTTGGAGAACCCTATGCAGCATGCTCTGGGCTGTCCTGAATATCAGTGTGGTAGCGGATGAAGATTGCGAGATTATTTTGAATGTCAGAGGCTTCTGATTACTTGTCAAACTGCATGTGAACATCATCAGAAGCTGATTCGTAATCTGGTCAGTGTCCTGGCAAATAAGATACTGATCTTGAACGATAAGATCACACATGTTGGCAAGCGAACGACAAGAGATAAACTATTGTCATATCTGTCAGCCGAATCCATCAGACATTCGTCGTTAGCCTTTGACATTCCTTTGACCGGCAGCTGGCGGACTATCTTTGTATTGATCGGCAAATGTCTACAGAGATATCAAAGTTACAAAAGAAGGATTTATAAAACAAATAGAAATCATTTTGAATTAACTGTTTCTGATGATATGGATTCAAGAACAAAACGTGATAAGTATCACGATAGAATTAATTTGAGAAATATTATAATGTGCAAGAGGAGGAAAATTTAGATGATAAATAAATTACATTTGGCAATGATTGAATTATATAAAGGAGATGCAAAGAGAATTCAACATTTCTGTAAAAGTGCATAGCTATGCAAAATTGATAGCAGAAACGGAGAATGTAGATAAGAAATGTCTATTTACCATTGAAGCAGCAGCTTTGATCACATGATATAGGTATTCATTTCTGCGAAGAAAAATATGGAATTGCAATGGAAAATTACAAGAAAAGAAGGTCCGGCAATCGCAGAAAAGCTACTCGAGAATTAGGCTTTGATCAAGAGGTATCTGATCGGGTTCAATATTTGATTGCACATCATCACACATAATAATATTGATGAAATTGATTATCATATTGGTGGAGGCTGATTTTCCTTGGTTAATATTATGGAGGATGGTTTATCAAAGAAGCAGCTTTAAAACTTACCATAATATTTTAAAACAACATGTGGAAAATGATTTGCAGAGATGTTTAATATTTGAGATGGCATCTGTAAAATAGCATGAATCCACAAGCCCGGCAGCGCCTGAAAATGGAGCTGCCGGCGTTGAACATTTTGAAGAAAAGCAATAGAGTTTATCAAAAGAATCAGTCCGTTATAAGTATCAACAGAGTAAAGTCTTAAGGTGTTTATTTATCTTGGTTAGATATGTTAGGCATTTATCCTAAAATATGGTAAGATGAAACTGAAGATAACACTGTAATTACAAAATTGAGAAACGAAGGGAGTGTATATATCATGGACTAAATGAAATGCAAAAGAATAGCAGAACTTGAAACTGAAAATGCGTTCTTGAAGTCATTACTTGAACAGGCGAATATTTCATATAACTCTTCCTGAACAGGAACAGCGGATAATTCAGGTTGAAATCACACATAATCTGGCAAGAAGATTTTTTTCACTTTGGGGTCGGATGGATGTGTTTAGTAAACGATATCAGAATAAAACGACTGGGAAATTAGGTTATTTTCCTCAGTGCAATAATTTTTGGAGAAGAGGGTATGTCCTAAAGCATCTGGAAAAAGGTAAAATGTAAGGACTGTGTTTATGTGCATGGACACGATTGGAAGCATCACACATGAGGCTCATTTGCGGGAATAAAAGAAGATGGATCTGATGCTGATTGGGTGTATATCCTCTTTTCCCTGATGGAACATGTCGATTTTAGTATTTGATTTTGATAATCTGAGAAAGATGCGGAAGATAGAGATTATGCTAATTTGATGATTGTTGGAAAGAGGAAGTAGAATCTCTGAGGAAAATCTGTAGAATTTATGAGATTCCGTCATTAGTAGAAAGATCAAGATCTGGCAGAGGTGCTCATCTGTGGATTTTCTTTGATAATCCGATTGCAGCATCTTTAGTTCGGAAGTTTGGATTCGCGCTGCTTGACAAGGGAGCAGAGACAGTGAATCTGAAATCATTTCGATACTATGACAGAATGTTGCCTGCACAGACAGAACTTAGTGAAAATGAGATTGGAAATTTGATTGCACTTCCTTTACAAGGTCAGGCATTAAAGAACGGAAACAGTGCATTTGTGGATGAAAACTGGAATGCTTATCCTGAACAGTGGAATATCTTGTTTTCAACAAAACGTTTATCAAAGCAGAAAATAGAGAAAATACTATCAGATTTTGATGTGTCTGCCGATGATACATCAAATGAGCCTGTTTTTGGAAATGATCATGTGAAGCCATGGGAGAAAGCTAATATATTTTTTAAAGATGATGTGGATGGATCTTTAAATGTTGTTTTGTCGAACCGAATTTATGTTAATACAGAAAATCTGGAGCCGAGAATTCAGAATCAGATTCGAAGGCTGGCTGTAATTTCCAATCCTGCATTTTTTAAGAACAGTGCTATTGGACTATCTACATATTTTCAGTCGAGATTTATTTATTTGGGAGAGGATGATAATGGTTACATATGTATTCAAAGGGGATTGCTGGATAAACTGAAAGAAAAATGTGATGAAGCTCAAATCAAGATTGTTTTGGAAGATAAAAGGAGTGTTGGAAAATCAATTTCAGTTGAGTTTACGGGAGAGTTGCGTGAAAATCAAAAGAAAGCACTTGCAAAATTGTTACAGTATGACAATGGCATTTTAAGTGCGGCAACGGCATTTGGAAAAACGGTAACCTGTAGTGGAATCATAGCAGAGAAAAAAGTGAGCACTCTTATTTTGTTGGAATCATCAGCACTGGTGGAACAATGGGAAAAAGCATTGAATACATTTTTAAAGGTTGATGAAGAAGTGCCGGAGTATTTGACAAAAACAGGTCGTGTAAAGAAACGAAAAAGTGTGATTGGTGTGATTCATGGTCCAAAGGATACTTCGACTGGTATCATAGACATTGCTATGGCAGGATCTGTTTTCAAAAAGGGAGAGCCGCATCCGAGATTAAAGGAATATGGATTAGTGTTGGTAGATGAGTGTCATCATAGTGCATCTGATACGATCAGTGCCGTGTTGAAAGAAGTGACAGCGAAATATGTTTATGGAGTGACGGCTACACCTTTCAGGGGAGATGGACTCGAAAAGATTAATTATATGTTGCTGGGTCCGGTGAGATATCAGTATACGGCAAAAGAAAAAGCAGCAGAGCAAGCTATTTTGCATTTGGTGATTCCACGATTTACACGAACAGTCAGTCCGCATGGGAGAGATAAGATGCATGTAAATGATGCATATGAGTTAATACGAAATAGTGATGTCAGAAATGAGCAAATATTAGAAGATATCTGGCATTGTGTAGTAGAGGGAAGGACTCCTGTAGTATTGACCAGATATACGGATCATGCAGCGAAAATCTATGAGCGGGCAAAAGAATATGCTGACAAAGTTTTTCTGCTGACTGGTGCGAAATCCAAAAAGGAACAGCGCCAGTTACGGATAGAAATGGAAGCTGTTGCTGCAAATGAGAGTATGATATTAATTGCAACGGGGCAACTGATCGGAGAAGGCTTTGATTTTCCACGATTGGATACGCTTATTATGGCGACCCGGTGGCATGGAAAGGCGTGGTGGAACAATATGCAGGACGGTTGAATCGTGATTATGAAGGCAAAGAAAATGTCATGATCTACGATTATATTGACTCACACATTCCGGTATTTGACAGAATGTATATGAAGCGCCTGAAAGCGTATAAGAATATCGGATATCAGATCTATGTAAATACTCCAACAGAAAAGCAGGAGACAAATGCTATTTTCGATTCTGATACATATAGCTCGGTTTATGAACAGGATCTGCAGGAAGCAAAGTCAGAAATCGTGATTTCAAGTCCAACACTGGAGCAAATAAAGTTTATCGGATGATAAAACTTTGAAGGAGAGAATGGAAATCGGAGTAAAAGTTACGATTGTAACCTGGCATCCCGATGCATATAAGTATGGGAGAGAAGAACATCGAGTAGAATTGATGGAGGTACTCCGCAATACTGGATTTCATATGGAACTCATGGACGAACATTGTGAGCACTATGCAGTCATTGATAACGAGATTGTCTGGTATGGAAGTATGAATTTGTTTCCAAAGACGATGTAGAAGATAATATATATGCGTGATGAACAAAGATATTGCAGTGGAATTGTTGGAGATGACATTTCAGAAAGGGGAGATACAGGAGTATCGGTTGCCAGTGTAATAGATAGTCGAATATGATTTAGTAAAGTATAGTTGACTAAAATATAAATGAGTATTACAACAAAAATGTAGAAATGGAGGTGCGCAGGATGTTTATTGAAGAGAAAAGAGTTAGAAACTCTGAATAGATTATATAAAACGGATAACAACGTCATTCTTGTATGAGGATCCATTGAACCTTCTGAAACAGGAGTGTTTGTCTGTATATATGACGAAAGAAGCAAAGGAGAAAGTCATAAAATCATTAGTTGATATTGAAACGGAGAATGAGAGGTTGTAGTAAGAAATAAAGAACATGATAAAAATTTATTTATTTGCCACAGCACTCTTTGAATGCTTCTCCAAAAGCCAGTAAAATCAAGGACTGGAAGGCATAGATGGTTAGAAAATAACCCACGGAATTTTGTGCAGATATTACATGTAAATATAGATGATGTTTGGGACGCAATATCATAGAAGAGCTGTAAGATTTTGAAAAGAAAATCTTATGGCTTTTTCAAACAAATAGAATAGGAAAACGGCGTTAAAATGTAAAAAATATTTTACAATATTATTGATAAATATACTTTTTGAATATAATTAGGGTAGGAAAGAGAAAAGGAGGTCATCACATGAAGTTTGATGAATTATTTGAACAGAGAAGTCTGGTGGCTTGAAGTTAAAAGATTGTATTAGAGATATGGGCTATACAAAAGTATCTTTGCAGCAAAGGCAGATATTTCACGACCAACACTTGATAAATTACTGAATGGAAGCATAGACAGTAAGAGTTCTTTTGATCGCCATTTGCAGAAAATACTGAAATTGCTCAACATGACGGTAGAAGACTTGATGTTATATCATTCAGCACCATCAAAGCTTTCGGCAGCAACGGTGTATTCACAGAACGCACCGATAGATCATGAAATGAACGATACAGCAAAGAAACAGTATAATTTACTCCTTGATGTAATTGATTTGTGTGCGATTTATTATTAAAGATACCTATAGTTTGCCGAACAGTAGTTTTGTGTCAATTGAAATGAAATGGAGATCTGGATTAGATGAGTGAATTAATTACTGCCCAAAACTTGGAGCTTGTTATAAAAAGAATCATGAGATTAAAGAGGAAGTTTTAGCACAGGCAATTAGACTTCAGACAAATCCATCTATAATGAAAGTTGCGTCAGCTCCACAACTTGCAATCTACTAATTTTGCAGGATTTGGTTTGATTCAGATGCCTATAGAAGATAAATATTGAGTGGTGCTATATTTGTTAAGGACGAAAAGATTATTCCTGTTATAAATACTGCACTCCCCAGAGCAAACCAATATTTTACAGCGTGGCATGAGATATATCATTTGATATTTGATAAAGTATCATTTGACCATTTTATTGAAACTGATAATACACTAAGAGAGAAAAGCGGAGTATTTTGCAGGATGTATGCTGTTAAATGGTGTTGATAGGTATTTTACAGAACTTCCGGAAGCAGAGTTTGTTTCAAAAATATTCTATTGTATGTCAACATTTCAAGCACCATATAAAGCAGTGTTGGTATCTTTATATGAATATGCTATACAAAGTGAAAATGAAAAGCTTTGTGGCAAAATCAAAGAAGTATTTGACCTTCAGTTTGATGATTTACCAAACAGATTCCGAATGCTTGGATTGATGACAGTCTGGTATGCCCTTCTTATGTTGTCAATACGTCTTCTTTACAAGAGGGAAATAAAGAGAAGAAGAGATGAAAATCCGGAACTTCGTTATCATGAAGATAATGAGAAGTATTTAAAGAATATTATGGCTGAAATAGCTTTGATAACGAGGAGAAGCGAATGATAGATATAGAAAAATTATAAACATAGATGATAAAAGCATGTCGCTCTTTTAGATACTTCATCAATCTCTTTATGCAGGGACTGAAAATGAAAGGCATACAATCAGAGGACATATTGAAAGATTATGATTTGATTCTTGATTCCGGAATGGGTGTTAACTGAGATAAATGATGCTCCAGGAAGAGCCGATTATGTACAAGAATTAATAGAAATGGGGTACCCAATATACTGCATTAAAGAGGAATCATATTCGGATTTGACAAATAACGAAGAAGGGAATCTTTATCAGATAGTCCTGGCATCAACACGTCAGTTGGCAAGAATCAGAAGTTATTTGCGTCGTTATGTTGAAAAAGTGGATCCGCTTGATATGGAAGCATATGAAGAGTGGATTCAAAGGTTATATGATGAATGGCCAATTTCTGAAGAGATGTTGTCTACTGGTAGAATAAAAAAGAAAAATGCTGGTGAGGTATCAATTACGATTTTGTCTGAGATAATATCATGGTATTACCCTGAAACAAAGACACTGACCATATATTCTCAAGATGGTGATACATATGATTTTCAAAGAAAAGCAGAGGCTGATTTAAGAAAAATTTGCGTCAAAACGCCAGTGCCAATATCTTATAAGAGTAATGATGCTATACTATGCCAACTTGTAAGAGAAGGAAAAATCAATATAGATGATATTAATGAATACAGAAAAGATGTACGGAAAATTACGTATAGTAAAGAACAGGATGATCATGCAATCGTATTGGTTACGGAATTAGCAAATAACGAATTGTTTGCAAAACTTGTTTCTGATAAACTGTGCATATTATTTTTAAAGTTGTGATGCTAAATTTGAATTACAATGTCCCTCAGAAAATATGGTAATGACGTTAGGAATAAGTTCCAATTAACGATGATGTTCTTTTCGTGAAAACTGGAACAATCAGGATATTGATGTAAAACAAGAAGTATCATTACAGTGGTTGCGTCGCATTCTATGCAGGATGGCCAAAAGCATGGGCTGTTTTCGATCTAGCAAAGGAAGTATGGGAGGCAGATTGATATTTTCAAAATCGGTGGAGTGGATGGAAAGATTAATACAGAACCACTTATTACGCATACTTATCCTCTAAGTAAGATTGAAGAGGCTTATGATCTCTTCGAGAATAAGAGAAATGGTGATATAAAAGTAGCTGTTGAATATTGGTATTAGTAGAGCCGATTCCATCATTTGGTGTATAGAATACAGGAAAAAGACATAAAATATGTAAATTTTTAGTTAGATTTTAAGCATTTTATGGTACACTGATATAGTATATCAAAAATGGGAAGGAGACTCAAAAATGAACAAAAAAGAAGGAAAAGGGTTAAAGTCTTTTGAACTAAGGGATTTCAAGTGCCTGACACCTACATCATTATCTTTCTGGTAGTTGTTGTCGCGGCACTTCTGACTTTCCTTGTACCAAAGGGATTTTACGAAACACAGGATATTTCGTACATGATCAATGGTGTTGAGAAAACCCGTACAGTAATCAAAGACGGAAGTTTCCAGTATCTGACAGATGATTCAGGAAATGTAGTAACAGAAGGAGTAGCACTCTTTAGTGGAGATGGTGGAACAGGAATCTTCAACTATATGTATAACGGGATCGTAAATAGTTCTGCAATCGAGATTATCGCATTCCTTATGGTAGTAGGTGGTGCATTTGGCATCATGATACGTACCGGTGCGATTGAATCCGGACTGATCGGATTGATCCGTAAGGCAAAGGGAGCCGAGAAACTGCTGATTCCAGTACTTTTCGTACTGTTTTCTCTTGGTGGAGCAGTTTTCGGTATGGGAGAAGAAGCACTTCCGTTTACTATGATTCTTTGTCCGTTGTTTGTAGCAGTTGGATACGATTCAGTTATCGCAGTTCTTGTTACTTATGTTGCAACACAGATTGGTTTCGGATCATCTTGGATGAATCCATTTTCTGTAGGTATTGCACAGGGTATTGCAGGTATTGACGTATTCTCTGGCGCAGGATTCCGTATGGTAATGTGGGTAGTATTTACAGCACTCGGCTGTGGAATGACTATGTTCTATGCAGCAAAGATTAAAAAGACTCCGACAATCTCAATCGCATATAAGACCGATGCATATTTCCGTGAGCAGAATGAAAAAACAGGAATTGACGAAGGACATTCATTTGGTCTTGGACACATTTTAGTTCTTCTGACACTGGCTGCGACAGTAGTATGGGTAATTTGGGGAGTTATGACACAAGGATACTACATGCCAGAGATTGCTACACAGTTCTTCATTATGGGAATTGTTTCCGGTGTGATTGGAGTTATCTTTAAACTGAACGATATGAGATTGAATGATATTGCAACATCATTCAAAGATGGAGCAAAAGACCTGATAGGTGCAGCACTTGTTGTTGCTATGGCTCAGGGCATCATGCAGGTTCTTGGTGGATCTGATCCGACAACACCTACAGTTATCAATACAATTATGTATAATATTTCAAATGCACTGTCTGGAGTTTCCGGAGCAGTTGCAGCAGTACTTATGTATCTGTTCCAGTCCGTATTCAACTTCTTCGTCGTATCCGGAACAGGCCAGGCTGCGATTACAATGCCGATTATGGCTCCACTGTCAGACCTGCTAGGTGTTTCACGTCAGACAGCGGTAGTTGCATTCCAGCTTGGTGATGCATTTACAAACCTGATTGTTCCTACATCCGGATGTCTGATCGGATCTCTTGCGATTGCAAAGATTGAGTGGTCTAACTGGATTAAATTCATGTGGAAATTCCTTGGTGTATTAATGATTGGTGCAATCATTACAGTTCTTATTGCAGTTGGAATTGGATTCTAAAACACTTTTGAGTGTTTGTAATTCAGAATATTGATGTTTATGCCCCACAGCATCTGGGAAAAAGAGATGTCCTTACAATTAATGATAAGATTGTCAAGATTAAAGATGCAGGTTCTATATCCGCAGAAGGATTTCTTTCTGAGGCAGAAATAATCGATGGAGAGGGGTTACTTTTAACTCCGGGATTCATTGATAGTCATGTTCATGTACTCGGAGGCGGTGGCGAAGGTGGATTTGCCAATCGTACTCCGGAAGCAACCATGGAAGGACTTACAAAGTTTGGAGTAACAACCGTTGTTGGCTGCCTTGGAACAGATGGAATCGGCCGTGATATGTGTGCACTGGTTGCAAAGACAAAAGGATTGAATGAGCAGGGAATGTCTGCATACTGTTATACAGGCAGTTATCAGATTCCGGTTCGCACGTTGACTGACAGTATTGTGAAAGATATTATGATGATTCAGGAAATCATTGGAACGGGAGAAATCGCGATCTCTGATCATCGTTCTTCACAGCCGACTTTTCGAGGAATTTGCACGTGTCGTTGCGGATACGAGACTTGGTGGTGTTCTTTCTCGGGAAAGCAGGTATTGTAAATGTTCATCTTGGCGACAGTCCGAGATGTTTAGATCTTATTGAACGAGTGGTAGATGAGACAGAGATACCGGCTTCTCAAATACTGCCAACACATATCAATCGAAATGAGATGCTTTTTGGCAAGTCGATTGAGTATGCGCTGAAAGGTGGAGCAGTAGACTTTACCGGAAATGAAGATATTGACTATTGGGAAACTATCTGTGATGAGGTACGTGTATGTAATGGTATCAAACGGATGCTGGATGCAGGAGTAAATCCTGACCGCATGACAATTTCTTCTGATGGACAACAGGGAAGCCTTCCGATGTACAGTAGTGATGGCGAATTCCTTGGAATGGGCGTTGGACAGTCCAGCTGCCTTCTGAAGGAAGTAAAGGAATGTGTGTTTAAAACAGAAATTCCTTTAGAAATAGCTATTTCTACAATTACATCGAATCCAGCAGATATTCTTCGTCTTAAAGGAAAAGGTAAGGTTGAAGAAGGCTATGATGCGGATCTTTGTATTCTGGACCAGGAACTTCAGCTTGTTGAAGTAATTGCAAAAGGGAAGACTGTTTATATAAAATAAAGACATGCTTGAATGATATTAGAAGCACCAGTCACTCCGTTGGCTGGTGCTTTTTGCACCTAATTATCTGCTGTTGGAGCAAACTCATTATACATCAGAAAGCCCTGTACGATATTTTTTTATGAAAAAGCTGTAAAGTGGTGTAAAGATTAATGATCTTTGTATTGGCACCGAAAATATATTTATTTCTCCGCGGCTTTTCTTCCAGGATGGGAGAGTGCCGCGGAGAATTTTTTGCGAAGAAAGAATTGCTATAGCTTTTGTAATTCCGGGAAAACCTTTATCTAAGAAAAAAATACAATATTAACATGAATATCATGAATATAATATTGGAGGCTGTGAATATTCCCAAATACTTCCCTCTCGGATTCCTGTTTTCTTTTGCAATATATTTGAAACTTATCAGGCTTGCCATGGATGCAATCAGTGTGCCGAGACCTCCAATATTGGTTCCGACAATTAAAGCCCGGTAATTATCTGTAAAGCCGGATAAAAGAAGCGCAGCGGGAACATTGCTCATAATCTGACTGGCAAGAACAGCAGTAAGTGTTTCCCTTCCTGCCATGATTCTTTCCAGAAAACTGCTGAATTGCGGAATCCTTCCAAGGTTGCCGATAAAAATAAATAATGCGATAAAGGTGGCAAGCAGGGAGTAATCCACCCTGCTTATATTTTCCCTGTTTCTTAGCAGCATATATATAAGAACCAATACAAGAGGAATCTGGTATCTGCAACAGTAAATAAGGGTAATAGTTATAGAGAATTTTTATCGGATACAGAATGTGAAGAAGGATAAGTGCTGTGGCTGGCATCTGGCACATATATAGATAAAGGTTCTGCGGATTTCCGATTGGTGTGAGCATGCTTCCGAGATTAGCAGCGAGTCTGCCTACTTGAAGCAGTTTTATGCACAATGATCAGTGCAAGAGGAACAAAAGTAATCAATGCCACATCATTGGTGATCACCATTGACAGGAAGAAACATAAGAGTACCAACAGCCTGATCACACCCACAGTTCCCGATGTTCCCATCAGCAATTTTTTGGGCAAGTATATCAAAAACACCAACAGCCTTCAAACCAGCTACAATTGCCATCAAACAGAAGAGGAGCCCGAGAGTCCTGAAATCGATATAAGTAAAATAAGCCTTATCTGGTCTGACCCAGAACATAGAAAGAAGCGCCAGGATCACTGCAATTGACAAAACGGTTTCTTTCCTGAAAAAAACATATAATTTTTGTAACATAATATTTCCTTTCCGGTCTGATACGACCGCGTATAAGTATATCACAGAAATATCCAGAAAAAAAGAACATCATTTTGTATTGTGGATTGTGTTTGCGATTACCGCCTCATTCCTGTATAATAAAAATGTTATCAATGGCGACATCATTTCAAAAGTTCAGAATATGAAAGGAAAACGTTTTGGAAGAACTATACAGAAAATATCAGGGAAAAACAATAAAAGATGACTATGGGAAAAATTCCAAGGAATTTATAGATTTTGCAAATGACATGAAAAAGAGCATGAAAATTAATGCCGCAAAATATGGATTAAGGCTTATTACCTTTGAGACGGGGCATTACGATATGTGCGGATATTTTAAGGACAACGAAACAAAAAAAGTATGCATATTTTTCATTCCATGAATGCAGGAACCACCCCATAGATTTCGACATGATGAACTCTAAGGGATTTCTCGTCCGTTCTGCAAAAGGATTGAACGATTGCACTGGAGGATACAACAACTTTACGGACTTGAAGGGATTTTTCCAATTTTCTCTATTTTTTCATAATGATCACCACTTTACAACTTTTTCATAAAAAAATATCGTACAGGACTTTCTGATGTATAATGAATTTGACCCAAAACATTACAAAGGAAAGTGACCCTGTACGACAAAAACATTATACAACGAAAAAACACTGATTGGTAGACTTCATCAATATTTTTTGATTTATTTTGAAACTTTTTCTGTTCCAACAGCAGATACCTTATTTCTGCTGATATTATCCATACTGACCTTAGAATCTGCACATTCCATCCGGTTTCTGTAGCAGCATTTTTTATCCGAAATAACGGAGAAATCACGGAATGTATTTTATTATGCATGTTCCTATAATATTGGACATGGATGTTCATGTAATGCAGTTAAATGATTAAAGTGAAGAAAGATTTTAGCACTGCATTTTAAAGATATTAGAAGATTAATTAAGTTGGGAAATTTGTTTGAGCAGTAGTCTGCACCCCCTAAACTGACTACGATTTGACTACTACAGACGGAAGTGATTTGCTTCATTTTGCACTTTTTTGTAAAAAATGTAGTAAATAAGAAGAAAACTACGATACCATGAAATGCTGATAAAACCTTGCAAAATACGGCATTTCAAGGCAATTTGAGAGGAGAAAAAACAATGATTCGAGTACTTTTTGTATGCCACGGCAGGATTTACCGGGCATGATGAAAAGTCTCAAATCGTCTCATAAGCCCCGTTTTTAAGCGTTTTTTGTGCTTCAGTCTCAAATTTACCAAAGATTTACCAATATTTCTGGAGAGCCAGACTTGCCAAAAAATGAGCCAGAATGAGGAGATTAAAACATGAGCGAATTGAAACCAAGAATAACGGAAAACGGAATTGATTATATCCTTGTTGGAGATTACTACATCCCAGACCTGAAACTGCCGGAAGAACACCGCCCCGTTGGAAAGTATGGACGGCTGCACCGGGAATATTTAAGGGAAATCCATCCAGCCCGATTGAACACATTGACCTTGACTGGGGAGTTATGGACATATCTTTCAGACCTGAACGAACAGGCACAGGAACGGTTAGACACCATCATGGAGCAGATGAAAATTGCCGAGGGCGTAACGTAAGCGTCCAATAAGAGGGTGTATCGAAATTTCTGGCTGTTGCATGTAAACTATTGATTAGAGTTTTGGGAGTTGACTCTAAAAACTCTAAATCTAATCTAAGGAGCAGGCTTATGGATCTTTCTTCTTTGACTCCAGACAAACAGGTGAAACTTCAATACTGGCTGGATGTAATACGGCAATGCAGGGCCTCCGGACTGACAAATCAGATCTGGTGTGAACAACACGATATCTCTTTGAAAAGTTATTATTACTGGCTTTCCAAAATTCGAAAGCTTGCCTTGGAAGAACTGCCCCGCAAGAAAAACGGCATCCACATGTGTACAGACCAACAGTCAACTGCTTTAACGGAATCCCCGGCTGAGTTTGCGGAGCTTTCACTTCCGGACAGAAACATTTCCCGTTCCACTCCTGCAGCCATACTTCATATCGGATCCATAACAGTGGAACTTTATGAAGGCACATCTGCCCAGATGCTGGAAAACATTCTGAAAGCCGTGCAGTCATGTTAGGAGAGCTTTCCCATGTGGAGAAAATCTATATCCGATGCGGCTACACCGATATGAGGAAGCAGCTCAATGGCTTGCTGGATATCATCCGGTACAACTTCAAACTGGATCCTTACAGCAATTCCTTATTCCTGTTCTGTGGAAAGAGGGCTGACCGGATCAAAGCAGTCCATTACGAGGGAGACGGTTTCTGCCTTTTATACAAACGGTACGAAAACGGACGTCTCCAATGGCCGCGGACCGGCGAAGAAGCAAAACAGATTTCTGATCAGCAGCTGCGCTGGCTTCTGGAAGGTTTGAACCCGGAGCAGCCAAAGGCGGTTCAGAAATGGCTCCCGCATAAGTCTGAAAATACTGAAAATCCTTAGAAATGCTGGGAAATCTGACGATTCTATGGTATAATAATCCTATCGAAGCGAAAGGGTTTTCAGGTTATGTCAGCTACGGAACAGGAGTATAAAAATCATATCAAAGAACTGGAACAGCAGGTCCGGCTCCTGAAAGAGCAGGTTGATTTCCTGACCCGTAAACTTTATGGAACAAAATCCGAGAAGACATCTACTCTCGAAATCGAGGGGCAGATGTCTCTTTTTAATGAAATCGAAACCTGTGCGGATCCTGATGCACACGAACCGGAGCTTGTTGAGATAGAGAAGCACCTACGTAAAAGGAAGTACACCGGTCAGCGGGAAGAACTGGTAAAAAATCTCCCTCACAGCAAAGTACTCCATACCATAGATGAAAGGGAACAGATATGCGATAACTGCGGGAGTACGATGGTGAAAGTAGGGGAAGAATTCGTCCGCACGGAAGTACAGTTTATCCCTGCAAAACTCAAGGTGATTGACCATTACCGGAAACGTATGAATGCAGGTCGTGCCGGAAAAACGGAACTCCTTATATGGAGAAGGCTCCGGTGCCATATCCTCCCGTCCTGCATTCTCTGGCATCTGCATCTACCATCACCTGGCTCATCCACCAGAAGTTTGAATTAAGCATCCCGCTGTACAGACAGGAAAAGAATGGGAGGCTTTGGGATTACGTTTAAGCAGAGCGACTATGTCAAACTGGCTTCTGGTTGTCTATCGGGACTGGCTTGTACACATCGTCCACCGTCTGAAGCTGGAACTTCTGAAACAGAGATACCTTCATATCGATGAAACACATGTACAGGTGCTGAAAGAACCGGGACGGAAAAATACGTCCGATTCCTATATGTGGGTTTACTGCAGCATCAGAGATGCTGTAAATCCCATCCGCTACTTCGAGTACCAGCCGGGACGAAGCGGGAAATATCCGGAAGCGTTTCTGAGGGAATATGAAGGTTATATCCATACAGACGCTTACTCGGATACAATGCAGTTTCAGGAGTAAAAGATGTCTTTGCTATACGCATCTGCGCCGGGCTTTCGTGGATGCGCTCCCAAAAGACATCCATAATTCGGAAGCATCAAAACCTGCGGAAGCAATCCTCCGTCTGAATCAACTCTTTAACATAGAGTCAGAGTTGGAGGCGCCCCTCCTGATCAGAAGAAAAAAGAACGTCTTATCCGCGAGAGACCGCTTCTCGAGGCTTTTTGGTCATGGGCAGAAAAAAGTGCCATCGGAGAGCTGCCGAAATCCAAACTTTCAAAAGCTTTTCATTACGCCTTAAATAACCGTGAAGGTTTTTGGAATTATCTGGAAGACGGGAATTGTTCCATCAGTAATTCGCTTGCGGAAAACTGTATCCGTCCCTTTGTGATCGGCAGAAAGAACTGGCTGTTCTCTGGCAGTCCGAAAGGGGCGGAAGCCAGTGCAGGAATCTATACACTGGTAGAGACAGCGAAAGCGAATGGGCTTGCCCCGATGAAATATATAAAATATATCCTGTCCGACATGCCGGGGAGTGCTTTTCTTGAACATCCTGAATATCTGGATGATTATCTGCCTTGGAATCCTCTTGTAAAAGAATTCTGTCGATAACCGTTGACCTTTTAGTATAAAAGGCTGACGGTTATTTTTCTATACACTGTTTTATTTGACGCTTACGGCGTAACCGAGGAATTAAAGTGTACCCGTCAAATGGAATGGGTGCGGCGGTGCAATAATATCCACAATCGGGCAGAAGAAATTGTTTTGCATGAGATAATTTATTCATAATAGTATGGTGTCAGGATTATGACAAATCAGAGGTTAAAAGGTGCATTATGTTAAAAAGCATAGGGTTATATTTTAGAAAAATAGATTTTCTGAATTTTGCAGTTGGAGCTATAATGCCAATCATTGTATTGTTTATAGTTTATTCATCAGTCAAATCAAATATAATTCTTCAAGACACTGATTTTTTATCACTGTTGATGAATCATAAAGGGAAATTCATATTTTACTTTTTCGTGTCCTTTATTGAAGAAGTTATTTTTAGAGGAATTATTTTTGGGCTGTTGCTGCAAAAATGTAAAAATAAGTATTTGAGTTGTGTAATAGCTGCACTTATTTTTACACTACCACATATTTTTAATACCGATAATATTTCTGTTCTGGTAATGTTTATTTTTCCTTTTCTATATGGAATATTTGCCAATGAAATGTTTTACACTACAAAGAGTATTTGGATGCCCACAGGATTTCATTGGTTATGGAATTATACAATAACAAGTTTGTTTCTTGTTACAGGAACACAAAGTTTTATATATATACATATCATAGCAGCAATGATTATAATGATACCGTTGTTTTACATTGTTATTGGGAAAACACGCCTAAGTGGCGATTGATAGCTTACAGTTTATCGCTTTATACAATATCAACTGAATAACCACAGCACAAACCGCTGCTACATGGAAGCTAACAAACCATGCAACAGCGGTTTTTCTTTACCGTTTTTTCCTCTGGCTGATAGGCGTTCCCATTTTCTTTGATCTTTTTGAGAATCCGAATCAGCCAGCGAAATTCTTCGTCTGACAGATTTTTATAGTTGATACCGAGCTGCTTGCAGTAAAGTACAACGAGCTTTTCATCCCGGCTGCCCTTGAAATTTTCGATCGCTTCCAGATTTTCTTTCAGTTCATCAGCAACGGTGGTCTGGGGTGCACTCTCACTGTCCTTTTTATGGGCTTCTCGAATATCCCGGATAATGAGGTTGAGGTCATCCCGTACCATCTGACTGAAATATTCATCATCACTGATATGGGCGGCTTGCAACACTTTCAAATGGGGGTCGTCTTCGCCAGGGCGATACCGTTCAATGATTTCATGCCGGACGGTATCGACAAGGGCATTGAGGTTCTGAATCTGCATGGTGGCAATCCCATCCACATAAATCTCAATGTCCGCAAGAAACTTGATAAAGTCCTTATGCGTGGCAAGTTCGCACAGCAGACGGTTGTTAATCCGACCGCTTTTCAGAAGTGCTACCATCTCATCACTCAAATGCAGCTCCCTTAATGGCGTGTTGATCTCCGCTCGATTCTCTGTCCGGCAAAAGAGATAATCGAGGGACACCCCATAAAAATCTGCCAGCGTGATAAGGTTTCCATGATTGATTTCCTTATAGTCATCTTTTTCATAACTGCCAAGAGCCGATTTTGAAATACCCGTTTGCTCTGCCAGTTCTTCCAGTTTTAATCCTTTGTTTAATCGTAAATCTTTTAGCCGTTCCTGTATTGTAGTAGCTCCGTTCATTGAAGCAGTTCCCCCTTTCTAACGACATTTATAACCGTTGAATTGATTATATCATATCAATTCCGCAATCGTGGAAATTTCTGATTTTTACCCCTAATTCCTACTTTGTGGACATACGGCACAGGGCACAAAAATGTTCTATGATACAGGTAGTTCATCGATGGATTATTCCAATCGAATGACCAGCCTGTGTGGGATATGCTTCCCCGGCGATGTAGCGCCATGACTTTTGGCAGGGATGTGGAGGAACCCTGACCGAAACGAGCGTACCAAAGGGAGCGATACGCCGCTGTGAGATTCAGGGGAGGAACGACACCGGGGAGAACTGGCGAACTGATACCCAAAACGATACCGAAACACAACAAATTGATAGGGAGATACTCTGCCCTATCGCTGATACTTCGGGAGATTTTAAGCGGCTCTATGGCTGTAATTTTGCCGAAAATCGCCCCGAAACCATACACTAAAACGGGAGGAAGCGCAATATGCCGAGAATGAGCAAAAAGAGGAAGCATGAGCTTTCCTTTTACCTCAATGACCGGGGGCGTGTCACTTACAACGAATTATGCCGGAAATGCCAGCATGGGTGCAAGCAGAGCTTCCGGGCGGTTGTGATTGACTGCCCCCGTTATTTATCCAAACGAGCAAAGAAAAAGGAGGAACACACCGAATGAATTTTGAATTTATGACGATAGCAACACCATTGCCGCCCTGTATGCCCTTTCCCAGAGCGTTGACAGGATTTCCGGTCAGCAGCACCGCAAAGGTCATGTACTGCCGGATGCTGGACGCTATGCTTTTCAGAGGGCAGGCGGACGAGAACGGGATTCTTTTTGTCTGCTTCCCTATCACAGCCATTGCCGCAGTCCTGTTCCGTAGCCCCATGACGGTCAAGCGTTCTCTGAATGAACTGGAAACCGCCGGACTTATCATGCGGGTGCGTCAGGGCGTTGGAGAACCAAACAGGATTTATGTGCTGATACCGGGAAAGGAGGACGCTGCCCTTGCCTGATACCTCAAAACTGGAAAAGCTCAACCGGGAGTTGGAAAAAAGCGAAAAGAAACTGCGGAAAGCCATCAATGATGAAAAGGCATTGCAGCACCAGTTAAAGCAACTTACCCGAAAGGAACGGACACACCGGCTTTGTATCCGTGGCGGTATGCTGGAAAGTTTTCTGCAAGAGCCGGAACGCCTGACAGATGATGATGTCATGCTGTTGTTGAAACTCATTTTTCACAGGCAGGACACGCAGGAACTATTGAAAAAACTGCTGGAACGAGAGAAGCCGGAAAACCCTTAGTTTACTAAGGGCGCAATTATACACCACTTGGGAAGTGGTGCATTGCGCCCTGCCGGAAGCGTCCTGCGGACAGCAGATGATTTCCGCTCTGCTCCAATCATCACAGGGGACGCTACACTTCCCCTGCGCTGGCTTTGCCAGCTACCCTTTTGTGGACTTGCCGCCCGGAATCACCTTGTGCTGCAAGCTGGTTCCGTCCGACAAGTTTCATAAAATATTCAAACATTTTTAATGCCCGATAGAGTATAATAATTTTTGTACAAGTTGAAGTTAAAAGAAGGAGGCTGACAAACAATGAAAAAAATAATATCAATCGTTTTATCAACGCTGCTCATATCTTTTGCGTTAACCGGCTGTAACAATAAAACTGAAAACAATTCTACAGATAATGCAATGCAGGAATTATACAACCGAAGCACAGTTGCAAAGGAATATGCCGATAAGGAGTTCAATAATTTCTTAGACCATTTTGATTCAGAGTGTGAAATTCTGGAAACGTCTTATGGATTTTATACATCTGAAATACCTGTTTACATAGTTGGATATAGATATACCAACGGTATAGATGACAATCTGACGTATGCTTATAAAATCAGCGTGGATGATAACCAGTCATGTAATATTTTGGAAGAAGGTGAAGATACCGCCGCTTTTCTGTTTGAATGATACCATCTAAATGATTCGTAGACAAAAAAGAAACCTTATAAATGAACCATCGGTTGACGAATGACATGGCTTCTCTTAGGATTATGGTATCAAGAAAGAAAGGAGACGGAAACATGGACTCAAAAGTATTTGGGCAATTCATAGCTGCAATGCGGAAAGAAAACAATATGACACAGGCAGAACTCGCAAAAATAATAGGCGTTACGGATAAAGCGGTCAGCCGTTGGGAGCGTGGAAAGGGATTCCCAGATATCAATACGCTTGAACCTTTGGCAAAATCTTTAGGTATATCCGTGCTTGAGTTAATGCGTTCCCAAAAATCAGATATGAAAGAAAAGAATCTATCGGAGAATGAAGTTGTCGAGCTGATGGGCAATGCCGCCGAAATAACGAAAGAAAATCAAAAACAGGAAAAAGCATCCGTATGGATAGGCGGCATTGTTACCATTATAATTGCAATACTTGTAAAACTGTCAGGACTTGCCGTTAGTATAGGAGGGGCATTGTTCGCAGGATTTATGGTATCGCTTGTGGCAATTTCCATATATTTTTTTGTGGAGAATAAGGAAGATAAGGGCAGCCGGAAAATCTATGGATTCTTTTTGCTTGTAGGCGTGGGAGGTTCTATAAGCCTTTTTCAACTGATGGGCGTTGATTCAAAGATAATTATAAGGAGTGTGTACAGTATTCTTTTTATCATAGTCTGCCTGTTTAGCAGATAAGCGACTAAAAGGACGTACCATTTGGTACTGCCATCTATTTTTATTTAAGAAAAAAATACATACCATCACCGAGCAGGAAATCTTTTGACAGGTATCCTGCTTTTTTCATGCCCGGAATCCGGGAGAAAGGAGGGCGCACACTTGCCATGCCCGCACTGTAAAATCACAATCGTCAAGCGGAGCGAAAACGAATCCGCCGTGTCTGCCGCCGCCTACCAGAGCGGGGAGAAACTGTTCTCCGAATATGACCAGCAGCAGAAATACTATCCCTACAAAACCGAAGTCACCCACAAAGAAATCCTGCTCCCGCCCAATGCGCCGCCGGAGTACGCAGACCGCAACACTCTATGGAACGCTGCCGAAGCACAGGAAAAACAATGGGACTCCCAGCTTGCCCGGAGGTTCGTGCTTGCCATTCCGAGGGAACTTCCCCCGGAACAGTATGCCGACCTTCTCCGTGACTACTGCCGGGAGTTTTTCGTTTCCAAAGGCATGATAGCCGACTTTGCCATCCACGACAAAGGGGACGGCAACCCCCATGCCCATATCCTGCTCACCATGCGGGCGATGGACGAAAACGGGAAATGGCTCCCCAAATGCCGCAAGATATACGACCTTGACGAAAACGGCGAGAGAATCCGGCTCCCGTCCGGCAGATGGAAAAGCCACAAGCAGAACACCGTGGACTGGAACGACCGGAAGTATGCCGAAATCTGGCGGCAGGGATGGGCGGACACAGCCAACCGCTATTTAGAAGCCAACAACCGCCCGGAACGTCTTGACCTTCGCTCTTATGCCCGGCAGGGGATTGACCAGATTCCCACCGTCCACATGGGGCCAGCCGTCTGCCAGATGGAGAAGAAAGGAATCCAGACCAACATCGGCAACCTGAACCGGGACATCAAAGCCGCCAACTCCCTCATGCAGTCCATCCGCCAGATGGTGCGCCACCTGAAAGGCTGGATTGCCGGCCTGAAAGAGAAACGGGACGTGCTGATGGAAGCATGGGAACAGGCAAAGGAGCCGGGCATCCCGGAACTCCTTTTCCGGTATCTGGAACTCCGCAGCGGAGAACGCACCGGCTGGACGGCAAAAGGGCAGCTCAAAGGCAGCGTGTCCGATTTCAACAAGGTTCAGGCGGCGATTGATTTTCTGAAAGCAATGGAGATTACCACCGTGGAGAGCCTTGACCGCCATCTGGACGGAATCAGCGGAAAAGCCGTTTCCATACGGGGCGGCATGAAGAAAGCCGAGAAGCGGATCAGAGCCATCGACACCATGCTCTCTTATATTGACAGCTACGAAAAGAACAAGCCAGTCCATGCGGAATATGCCGCCATCGGCTGGAAGAAGAAAAAGGAGAAATTTGCGGAGAACCACCGGGAGGAACTGGACGCTTACAATGCTGCCGTCCGCTATTTTAAGGCAAACCTGAAAGGGAACTCCTATTCCCGGAAGGATTTGGAAGCCGAGCGCCAGCAGCTTGCCGCCGCCCTGCCCGGACAGAGGGAGGAACTGGAAGCGGTTCAGGCAGATGTGAAAGTGCTGCGGGACGTGCGCCACTGGCTCAATCAGGTGCTGCCATCCGAGCAGTACCGCCAGACCGCCGAGCCGGGGAGGAAACCGTCCGTGCAGGAAAGCCTGAAAGGGCGGCAGGAACGCATGCGGCAGGAACAGGCGGAGAAGCAGAAGCCGCCCTGGACACAGAAACAACAAAATATGGAACTTTAATCAGGCGCCTGCCATTTTCACACCGGGAATGTCAGGCGCTTTTTCTATTATCAGGAGGAAATGCCTATTGAACGTATTTGAAGCCGTGAAACAGTCTGTCACCACAAGGCAGGCTGCAGAGCGTTATGGAATCCATGTAAACCGGAACGGGATGTGTGTCTGCCCGTTCCATAACGATAAGACCCCAAGCATGAAGCTGGATCGGCGTTACCACTGCTTCGGCTGCGGTGCAGATGGAGATGTGATTGATTTTGCCGCCACCCTGTATGGGCTGAGAAAGAAAGAAGCCGCCGTACAACTGGCACAGGACTTCGGGCTTTCCTATGAGGACTGGAAGCCGCCGGGAAAGGCAAAAAAGCCCAAGCACCGGCAGAAATCCCCGGAGGAACAGTTTCAGGAAGCAAAGAACCGCTGCTTCCGTATCCTTGCCGATTATCTTCACTTGCTTATGGCATGGAAAACGGACTACGCCCCGCACTCCCCGGAGGAAGCCTTTCATCCCCGGTTTGTGGAAGCCTTACAGAAGCAAGACCAAGTGGAATATCTGCTGGATGTGCTGCTGTTCGGGGAGACAGAGGAAAAAGCGGTTTTGATTATGGACTACGGAAAGGATGTGATACAGCTTGAACAGCGAATGGCAGAGCTTGCAGCCGCAGACGCAGCAAGAACTAAAAAACACCATGAACGCCATGCAGCCGCCCCAGAGCATTGAGGAAATAAAGGTGGGGCTGGAAACCACCGAGAAAGGTGGTGTCCGTCAGAGCATACGGAACTGTCTGACCGTATTCCAGCGTGACCCACTGCTTTCCGGGGCTATCGCATACAACATCCTGACTGACCGAAAGGACATCATAAAGCCCATCGGTTTTCACAGAGAAAGCACAGCCCTGAATGATACAGACATGAAGTACCTGCTTCTCTATCTGGAGGAAACCTACGGGCTTACCAATGAGAAAAAGATTGATAATGCCATCGGGATTGTGGCGAATGAAAACAAGTACCATCCCATCAGGGACTATTTAAGTGACCTTGTTTGGGACGGGACAGAACGAATCCGTTTCTGCCTGCGGCACTTTCTGGGGGCTGACGCAGACGATTACACCTATGAAGCGTTAAAGCTGTTCCTGCTGGGTGCAATCTCACGAGCCTTTCAGCCTGGGTGCAAGTTTGAAATCATGCTCTGTCTGGTCGGCGGTCAGGGGGCTGGCAAGTCTACTTTCTTCCGTCTGCTGGCAGTCCGGGACGAGTGGTTCTCCGATGATTTGCGGAAGCTGGACGATGACAATGTGTACCGCAAGCTGCAAGGTCACTGGATTATTGAAATGTCGGAAATGATGGCAACCGCCAATGCCAAGAGCATTGAGGAAATCAAGTCATTTTTAAGCCGGCAGAAAGAGGTTTACAAGATACCTTATGAAACCCATCCGGCAGACCGCCCCCGTCAGTGCGTGTTTGGCGGCACTTCCAATGCCCTTGACTTCCTGCCCCTTGACCGTTCCGGCAACCGCCGCTTTATCCCGGTCATGGTGTACCCGGAGCAAGCCGAGGTTCATATTTTGGAGGACGAAGCTGCTTCCAGAGCCTATATCGGGCAGATGTGGGCGGAAGCGATGGAGATTTACCGAAGCGGCAGGTTCAAGCTGGCTTTCAGCCCCGCCATGCAGCGGTATCTCAAAGAACACCAGCGGGATTTTATGCCGGAGGACACCAAAGCCGGAATGATACAGGCGTATCTTGATAAGTACACCGGGAGCATGGTCTGCTCCAAGTATAATGGTCTCATAAATTAAGACACTTTTTCGGACAAATATTAATGAATCTGATATACTAAAATCAGTATGAAAGTGAGGATTCATCATTATGTCCAGACAAAGAAGAAACTTTAGTGCCAAATTTAAATCAGACCTGGTAATCGAGCTGCTTAAGGGCGAGAAAGATCTCAACACCCTTGCAACCGAGAATAACATCCAACCAAATCTGCTCCGCAATTGGAAGAAAGAATTCCTTAACAAAGCCTCTGCAGTATTCGATGACAAGCGTGAGGAAAACCTCAAAGACAAGCTTGCTGAAGAACGCAAGGAAAAGGCGGAGTATGCGAAAAAGGTTGGTCAGTTAACCATGCAGGTTGACTGGCTCAAAAAAAAATCTGAAGAAATTTGTGGACCTGACTACGAGAGTAAGTTTAGTCCAAAACCTTTTGATGACTAAAGAAATCCCGGCATCTGTAGGAGCAAAACTGCTTGATATCAACCGTACAAGCATCTATTCCAAGACTTCACCTGTATCAGACGAAGAACTGGCTTGTAAAGAGATTATCGACCATCTTCATACGGATAATCCAACCTGGGGTGCAAGGCAAATGTCTGCACAACTCAAAAACAGAGGTTATCATGTTGGGCGTCGTAAAGCACGCCGCTATATGAATGAGATGGATATTTACCCAATCTATCCTAAGATGAATCTTTCCAAGCGGATGCAACAGGCAAAGGTATGTCCTTATCTTCTTCGAAATGCCGTCATAGATGCGCCAAATCAGGCGTGGTCTATTGACATTACATATATTCCAATCAGACACGGATTTCTGTATCTGACAGCTGTAATCGACTGGTACAGCCGCTGTATCGTAGGCTGGGAAGTCGATGATACCCTTGATACCAGAATGGTTATCAATGCTCTAAAAAAAGCATTTGCTGTGTCAAAACCACAGATTTTGAACTCTGATCAGGGTTGTCAGTTCACAAGTCAGCAATACATTGAATTTGTAAAAGAAAACGGTATCCGTCAGAGTATGGATGGAAAAAGCCGTTGGGCTGACAACATCATGATTGAGCGATGGTTCCGCAGCTTCAAGTATGAAGAAGCTTATCTGACGCTGTATAACAACATCAAGGAAGCCAGAGTTGCTATTGGACGATATGTCCACACCTATAACTTTGAAAGATGCCATTCTGCCCTTGATTACAAAACACCGGCTGAATGCTACTACCCGGCAATGCTTTTGCCGTATGCAGCTTAATGCATATATGGATCTGGGGAGTGTTCCACTATCCTCCCCATGTTCCTTGTTACTTATCAACCATATCAGTTCATTATAAAAATCTTAGATTTTTGTCTTGACAACTGAGCCACTATAAAGCAACTCTACAAGGAAGCCTTGAACCATGCCTTTGACGAGCCGAAGCAATGGGAAATCCGGGAAATCAACGAAATAATGAACCAGTGCATTACCGGATGGCGGTACTTCCCGAACCCAAGAATGTTTTCCGAATATGGCAGACAAAAGGGCTGGGAGCGTGAAAACCCGGCAACGGACTTAAGCAACCCGTCTGAAAAAACGATGGACGGTTTTGTGGAGGTCACAGAACAGATGGAGCTTCCATTCTGAAAATGACAGCCCGTTGCACCCCTGTTGCTATCCTGTTGCCGAGTTGCCGGAAAATCCCTTTATTTCCGATTTTCCCCTATGACAACCAAAACAACAGAAAAATAAAAAAAAGTATAAATAGTAACCACCGCCAGATTGAGATTGTTTGCAAGGTCTTTTGAAGCCCGTTGCCGGACTTCGTTGCCGACACCCTCTGTCTGGCTATTTTCATGTATGGAGGATAACTGCCTATGGCGAATAATAAGATGAATATTGAAGGAAAAAATTACTCGGATATTCCGGTGTGGCGTAGATATACGCTTACCATTGAGGAAGCAGCCAGATATTATCGCTATCGGCGAAGGAAAATTGAGAACGCTTATTGACACACATCCCAATGAGGATTTTTATGTGATGAACGGCAATCGTGCCCTCATTAAGCGTGAGAAATTTGAGAGGTATCTGGATCAGGCTACTGCTGTGTAAATAGAGCTGACAGATTTACCAATTTCACATGATATAACTATGCGGAGAGCCGGATTTGTGCTATGATAAGAGTGCAAGTCTGGCTCTCTTTTTTTGAAAGGAGAGTTCACGATGAGTGAGAAAAGACGAGATAACCGTAATCGGATTTTGCGAGAGGGCGAGTACCAGCGTAAGGATGGGAGGTATCGGTTCCGCTATATTGATGAGGACGGAAAAGAGAAAAATGTATACAGTTGGCGTTTGGACAAGAATGACCCAATGCCAAAAGGGAAGAAGCGGGAGCCTTCCCTGCGTGAGAAAGAAAAACGGATTGAAGCGGATTTGTTTGACCGTATCGTAACCAACGGTGGCAACTATACTGTTTTGGAACTGGTAGAAAAGTACATTTCATTGAAAACAGGAGTTCGTCACAATACGGTTGCCGGATATAAAACGGTCATCAATATGCTGAAAAAAGAGAGTTTTGGGAATCTGCGAATTGATAAGGTGCGTTTGTCAGACGCAAAGGCATGGTTGATTAAGCTCCAACAAATTGATGGACGAGGATACAGTTCCATTCATTTATCCGGGGAGTTCTCAGACCAGCATTTCAGATGGCAGTAGATGATGACCTGCTTCGTCAAAAATCCATTTGAATTTGAGCTGGCATCCGTCATTGTTAATGATTCTGTTACCAGAGAAGCGATTACCCGAAAGCAGCAGAGAGATTTACTGAAGTTTATTCAGGAAGATAAACATTTCAGCAGATACTATGATGCAATCTATATTCTTTTTCACACAGGGCTTCGTATTTCAGAGTTCTGTGGGCTGACGATTTCGGAGATTGAGTTTGGAGAAATGCGTATTAAGGTAGACCATCAGTTACAGCGTACTGCACAGATGCAGTATGTAATTGAAGAACCAAAAACTGACAAAGGCATCCGCTATGTGCCGATGACGGAAGCTGTCGCAGCGTGTTTTCGCAGAATTATTGCCAACCGCAAGACACCAAAGGTTGAACCGATGGTGGAAGGATATGCAGGATTTTTATTTTCTGGATAAAAACGATATGCCGATGGTTGCCCTTCACTGGGAAAAGTATCTGGAGCATATCATTCAGAAATACAACAGGATTTACCGTATCCAGATGCCGAAAGTTACCCCTCATGTATGCAGGCACACCTTTTGCTCTAATATGGCAAAATCCGGGATGAATCCGAAAACCTTGCAGTATATCATGGGTCACGCAGACATCAGTGTAACCTTGAACACTTACACCCATGTGAATTTTGATGATGCAAAGGAAGAAGTATATCGGATAGCGAATAGTTAAAAAAGCCCGTTGGTAAGGACGCTTGCTTTACCAACGGATTTACCAAGATTGCAGGGAAAAACACAAGAAAATACGAGAAGATTTGAGAAAATATCTTGAAAAGAAAGGAAAACTCAAAAGTCGGAAAACCCTGAAAAATCAAGCATTTGAGAAGAAATACAAGACTTAAATGGAGATATAAAAAGATGATTAAAAATACTTATTTATTTGCCACGGCAACATCTGCCGCAGCACCATGGCTCAATATGTCATGCAATATTTAGTGGACAAGAGGGGCTTATCCGACTGTTTTTACATTGATTCTGCTGCCACCAGCAGAGAGGAGATTGGAAATGGGGTGCATCATGGAACCCGTGCGAAGTTGCGTGAGGTGAGAATCCCATGCGGAGATCATCGGGCACGACAGATGACACGTGGAGATTATGAGGAATATGATTATCTGATCGGCATGGATACCTGGAATATTCGCAATATGAACCGGATCGTTGGAGCGGATCCAGATCATAAGATCCATAAGCTGCTGGAGTATACGAACCGGGGTGGAGATATTGCGGATCCGTGGTATACCGGTAATTTTGATGAGACATATCGGGATGTGTCAGAGGGTTGCGAAGGGCTGCTTGCACATATCCTGAAGGAGGACATGGATTGAAACTGATACATTGTGCGGATCTGCATCTGGGTTCCAGAATGGAATCCGGACTGCCGCCTGCGAAGGCGCAGGAGAGGCGTATGGAACTGCTGCATACATTTGTGAATATGGTGGAACGTGCTTCCAGCGAAGGCGTGGAAGCTATGTTGCTTTGCGGAGATCTGTTTGATACGGAACAGGTGTCTGTCCGGACAAAGAGTGTGGTGAGAAATACGATCGAGGCACACCCGGAGATCATGTTTTACTATTTGCGAGGAAATCATGATCGCATGGAGCGGACATCCACAAAAAGGATACAAAATCTCCGCACATTTGATGACGGATGGACTACTTATGAGCAAGGAGACATTACCATTACAGGTATGGAATTATCAGGAGAATGGGATCCGACATGGGCTGATCAGCTGCAGGAGGAGCTTTCTGATTATCCGGGCAAACTACATGTCGTAATGCTTCATGGAATGGTCAGTGAATATGGTCAGGGAGAAGAAGGAATCGCACTTCGGGATCTGCGTGGACGGGGTATTGATTATCTGGCACTTGGGCATGTGCATTCTTTCCGACAGGAAAAGCTGGATGAACAGGGAATCTGGTGTTACAGTGGATGTCTGGAAGGCAGAGGGTTTGACGAGTGCGGAACGAAGGGGTATGTGATGCTGGAGACGGTGGCTCAGCATCTGGTGCCCACATTTGTGCTGGTGGCAAAGCGGACGCTGCGTGAGGTGGTGATTGAAGTCACAGAGACATATACAGAGCAGGAGATCATGGCTCAGATACAAGGGCAGTTAACAGAGATTCCGTCGCAGGATCTGATAAAAATAGTTCTGAAGGGGCAGGTAAGTCCGGAGTGATCCTGATCTGCTGTGGATGAAGCGGAAGCTGGAGTCCGATTATTATTTTCTGAAGATCAAGGATCAGACAAAGGTCGCAGTGCGAGGCAGAGGATTATCAGTATGACCGGTCTTTGAAGGGGGAGTTTGTGAGGTTAGTTCAGGAGACAGATCTTTCAGAGGAAGATCAAAGCGAGATATTGAAGCTTGGGATACAGGCACTGAAGGGAGAGGCATAGCATGCAGATCAGACGGATACAGATTGCGGATTTTGGAAAACTGCATGATATGGAACTGGATTTTTCTGAAGGGTTTCAGACGATCACCGGCGAAAATGGCTGGGGAAATCCACCATGGCGGCATTTATCAAAGCGATGCTGTATGGCATGGAAGCAACCACCAAACGTTCTCTTCTGGAAAATGAGAGACGCCATTATCAGCCCTGGCGGGTGGAGCTTATGGTGGAAGTATGGAATTTACAGCTGGTGGAAAGACTTATCGTGCAGAGCGTACCTTTGGCAGCAAAGAAAAGGATGATACCTTTGCACTGTATGATCTGAGCACTGGACTTCCTGAGCATTGATTATTCGGAGCGGCTGGGAGAAGAATTATTTCATATTGACCGTGGAGCCTGGGAACGGAGCTGCTATCTTGGACAGCGGAAGCTGGAAGTGCTGGTAAATGACAGTCTGCATGCAAGGCTCAGTCATGCAGAAGAGGATGCAGGCGATATTGAAAATTATGAGCGGGCAGCAGCGTCTCTGGAAGAGCGCATGAAGTTTCTGAAGAAGACGGGCAATCGAGGGGAGATTGCAAAGCTTCAGGAGGAACGAAGGCAGGTCAGAGAACAGATGGAGGCTTATGAGATTCAGCAGGAAAAGCTCTGGAAGGCGCAGCAGGAACTGTTGGAGAAGAGATTGAAGGAGCAGGAGGAGAAGCTTCAGGAAGCTAACGTGCGCCTGGCGGGATATGAGGAGCTTCCAATGAAAGAGCAGGAACTTGATCGGCTGCGAGAGCAGATTTTCCGGTTTCAGGCTGCCCAGGAACGGGAGCAGACAGCGAAGCAGCAATATATGCAGACCCAGAAGCAGGAAGAGAGACGAAAAGCGGAATTGGAAGAGGTTCGTGAGTGTGCACAGGAGCAGAAATACATCGACAGAAAATGGATGCTGACAGGTGTGACTGGTCTGATCGTGATGTTGACGGGTATGGTGTTGATGGTATGTTGCTTTTCAGACAACATATTCATGACAGTACTGCTTGGCATTTTGATACTGCTCGGTCTTGCCTCGACAATCACCTCATTTCTCCGGTTATCCAGAAATCAGCGTTCCTGTCATCTTGCAAAAGAGATCTACAACCAACGTGTGGCAGAATTGCAGCAGTATCAGAAGCAGAGCAAGCAGTTGAAAAAGCAGTGGGATGAGGCAGAAACAGAGAGAAAAGAACAGGAGCAGGATCCGATTCTGCAAAAGCTTCGGAAAGCAACGGGCTATGTCATGGAGCAGCTTCCAGACGGAGAGATGCTGGAGCAGTGCTGGCAGCGGGAACGGGAGCGGAGCAGGGAGTTTCAGAATCTACGTCAGAGCTGTGAGAATCATCGAAAAGAGGTACGGAAGTGTCAGCAGGAACTGGATTCCTATGAACAGCAGGGAAAACATGTGGGACAGACGGAGGTTCGTCTGGAACTGGAAGAAAAACTGACGGATTTATCAGAGCAGATTCAGGAGCTGGAGCAAAAATATGAACTGTTATCCCGAACGCTGGAACTTCTGAAGACAGCCAGAGATCGATTCCTGGGAAGATATCTGACCACACTGAAGGAAAAAACAGCGGAGTATCTTGCTATTCTGGAACCGGCATGGAAGGACAGTATTGAGATGGATGTGAATCTGAAGCTTCGGATCCGTCAGCAGGGACTCCTGCGTGATCCGGAATATTTCAGCACTGGCTGGCAGGACCTGTTTCGGCTGGCGCAACGGTTTGCACTGATGGATGCGTTGTGCGAAGGAGAATCATCGGTGGCAATCCTAGATGATCCCTTTGTGAATCTGGATGAAGAGAAGCGGGCGCGGACACTGGAATTATTGAATCAAATAGGAAAACAGCGGCAGATCATTTATTTTACCTGCCGCCGTTAAGATCAGGGAACATCATTCGTTTTTGCTTGTGAACAGCGGATGATGTTTTCTTGCGTAAAGATATGTAATTGTGTGGATCAATGTGGTCAGGATCCAAGAGGTGGCATAGCAAAGGTACAATACCTGCTGGGTCGGGAACCAGGTAAATTTGGTGGCAAGCCAGATGATCCGGTACAGACAGGCACCGGAGACAGCCACCAGCATGGGTGTGATCGCGTATCCAAGGCCGCGCATAACACCCATGACCACTTCCATGATACCGCATAGAAAATACGGCATGGCGATCCAGAACATTCGGATCTGTCCGGCAGAGATCACAGCTGGATCTGTGGAGTAGATGGATAGAAGCTGTCTGGAAAACAGATTGGCAGTACCACCCATAAGGATACCGGTTACAGTGACAAGTCCTAAGCAGGAGAAAAGGATCTTATTGATCCGCTCAGGTTTCCCGGCACCGTTATTCTGGCTTACGAAGCTGACCGTTGCCTGATGAACTCCATTCATGGAAATATATACAAAATTTTCGATACTGGCAGAAGCACTGCTGCCGGCCATGACTACTGAACCAAAGGAGTTGATGGAGGACTGGATCAGCACATTGGAGAAGGAAAACATACCACTCTGGATTCCGGCTGGCAGCCGATCCGCAGCATGCGGATCAACTGATCTTTCTGAATATACAGCTTTCGGATGTTCAGGTGACAGGGCCATCTGTCCGGCACAGACAATTCAGGATCAGAACGGCACTTAAGGTCTCTGACAGGATCGTTGCCAGAGCAACACCAGCCACATCCATGTGAAGCACGATTACAAAGATCAGGTTCAGGACTACATTTAGCACTCCTGCAACGGACAGAAAATAAAGAGGCCGCTTGGTATCGCCCATGGCACGCAAGATTGCACTGCCGAAATTATATGCCATGTTGGAAGGCATACCAATAAAATGATCATTAAATATAGAGAAGCTTTATCAATGACATCGGCAGGAGTCCCCATCCATTGAAGCATTGGCCGGCCAAATAAAATCCCAACAGAATCATGGCAGAGCCAGATAAAATACTGACACTGATGGCTGTGTGGACGCCATCTTTCGTTCCCCTGATCGTCCTGGTTTCCAAGGGTTCGTGCCACATTTACATTGGCTCCGATGGAAAATCCGATAAATAATGTGGTCAGCAGGCTTAAAAGCTCAGTAGTGGAACCTACAGCTGCCAGGGAAGTACTTCCGGCAAAACGGCCGACCACGATCACATCCGCAGCATTGAACAGAAGCTGCAGACAGCTTGACAGCATCAAAGGCAAACTAAATGCAATGACCTTTTGTAAGACCGGGCCATTGCACATATCCATTTTATAGGATTCTTTTGACATCATTGTCCCCTCCATTTTCTGCGATATTCTCTTGCAGTGATTCCTTCTGCTTTTTGAAATACTTTATTGAAATAGCTGTTGTCTTCGATTCCGCAGGCTCGGGCGATCGTTTCAATCTGCTGATCACTGAAACGTAATAGTTCTTTGGCTTTTGTGATCCGTTGGGAATTGACATAACTTCCAACGGTGATTCCGAAGGCTTTTTTGAATTCTCGCGACATATGGTATTTGCTGATATAGAACAGGTTTGCCAGTTCATCAAGGGATATTTTTTCAGTAAAATGCTCATCCAGAAATCCACGGATTTCCAGAAGTTTAGAGGTGATATTATCCTCTTTTTTTACAGGAATTTCAGTTTGCCAGGTCAGAATTTGTGTGACCAGACGGTGCAGCAGTTCATTTTCCAGCAGCTCTCGGTTACCGGCACGATTTTTCTCCAGGATCAGTATCTGCTCCAGGATGGACTGAAAATCGGAAGGGCTGTCCGGATGAAAGACAGAAGCCTTCTGGTGACGGGTAAAATAAGCATGATATCCGGACATTGCAGTTCCGTAAAAATGTACCCACAGGAGAGTCCAGGGATCGTCCTCGCTGCTTTCGTGAGCATAAGGTTCCTGACAATCCAGAAAGATATGATCGCCAGGACCGATTTCCCAGAGGTTCTTTCCGATAGTGACTGTTCCGCGGCCGGACAATACAATAAAGAAAAGATAGGATTCCAGATGGGACCGACGGCTGATATGACGGTCCCGGCTCTTGAGCCGTCCAGTTTCCTGAATATACAGAAGATTCTGACGGGCAAATGAGCTTGGCGTATGGATATAGCGACAGATCTGATCATTTTGTAAAATTACTGCCATGAACATACCTCCAGGAGTAAAATATATAGGAGCAATATAATACTATTTTTTCGCAAGGATTTACATAGATTTCTTATATTTTCTATCTTATAATATAGTCCGGTTTTTGTAAAGTAAATACAAGTTATTACTATTTTTTAGGAGGAATATATGAGTAAAAAAGCATTGATCACAGGTATCACCGGACAGGATGGTTCTTTCCTTGCAGAGTTTCTGCTGGGAAAAGGGTATGAGGTACACGGCATTACCCGCCGTTCTTCTCTGGCAAACACTGGAAGAATCGACCATCTGTTGGAGAAACATGCAGTGACTCTTCATGATGGAGATCTGTCTGATTCATCCAGTCTGATCCGTATTATCGGAGAGGTACAGCCAGATGAGATCTACAATCTGGCTGCACAGCATGTACAGGTAAGCTTCGATGTACCGGAATATTCAGGAGATGTAGACGCACTTGGCGTCTTAAGAATTCTGGAGGCTGTCAGAATCACCGGTCTTACCAAGAAAACGAAGATCTATCAGGCATCCACTTCTGAGCTTTACGGAAAAGTTGAGGAGGTTCCGCAGCGTGAGACCACTCCGTTCCATCCGTACAGCCTATGCAGTAGCAAAACAGTATGGCTTCTGGATCGTGAAGGAATACAGAGAAGCATATGGTATGTTTGCTGTAAACGGAATCCTGTTCAATCATGAGTCTGAGCGTCGTGGAGAGAATTTTGTAACCAGAAAGATCACTCTGGCAGCAGGAAGAATCGCTTGTGGTATTCAGGATCACCTGGAGCTTGGAAATATGGATTCTTTAAGAGACTGGGGATATGCCAAGGATTATGTAGAGTGTATGTGGCTGATGCTGCAGCATGAGACTCCGGAAGATTTTGTTATCGCAACCGGAGAGCAGCATACGGTACGTGATTTCACTGAGCGCGCATTCAAAGCAGTTGGCATCGATCTTCGTTGGAAGGAACCGGCATTGATGAGAAGGGTTATGATGTGAAGACCGGTAAGATGCTGGTATGCGTCAACAAAGCATGGTTCCGTCCGACCGACGTGGATAATCTGTGGGAGATCCGACCAAGGCGAAGACGGTTCTTGGATGGAATCCGCAGACCACCACTTACCAGGAACTGGTAGAAATCATGGCAAAACATGACCTGGAGCTGGCAAAGAGAGAAGCAGCATTAAGAAACGTGCAGACAGGAGAGAGAAAATCATGATGAATAAAGATGGAAAGATTTATGTAGCAGGTCACCGGGAATGGTAGGTTCTGCCATCGTACGTTCTCTGAGAGAAAAGGATACCACAATATTATTACCAGAACCCATAAAGAACTGGACCTGACCCGTCAGGATCAGGTAGAAAAATTCTTCGCAGAGGAGAAGCCGGATTATGTATTTCTGGCTGCTGCAAAAGTAGGTGGAATCGTCGCAAACAGCGAAGCTCTGGCTGACTTTATGTATGACAATATGATCCTTGAGATGAATGTGATCCACGAAGCATGGAAAAATAACTGTAAAAAGCTTCTGTTCCTTGGATCCAGCTGTATTTATCCGAGAATGGCTCCACAGCCGATGAAAGAGAACTGTCTGCTGACTTCTGAACTGGAGAAGACCAATGAGGCTTATGCACTGGCAAAGATCAGTGGTCTGAAATACTGTGAGTTCCTGAACCGTCAGTACGGAACCGATTATATCAGCTGTATGCCGACCAATCTGTACGGACCGAATGATAACTATCATCCGACCCACAGCCATGTACTTCCGGCACTGATCCGTCGTTTTCATGAAGCAAAAGAGCAGGGACTGACCGAGGTTACTTGCTGGGGTACTGGTTCACCGCTTCGTGAGTTCCTGTATGTGGATGATCTGGCAGATGGCTGTGTTTATCTGATGAATAACTACAGTGGAAATGAGACTGTCAACATGGGTACCGGAAAAGAACTGACCATTAAGGAACTGACGGAACTGGTGGCAAAAGTGGTTGGTTATACAGGAGAGATCAAATGGGATCCGTCCAAGCCGGATGGAACACCGAGAAAGCTTCTGGATGTATCCAAGCTGGAAGGTCTGGGCTTCCATTATAAGACTGAGCTGGAAGAGGGAATCCGTCTGACTTACGAAGATTTCCTTCACAATCCCATGAGAGCAGAGAGATAGGAGCCGGTATGAAACATTATGGAGTGATTATGGCCGGTGGTGGAGGAACCCGTTTCTGGCCGTTGAGCCGTCAGGCAATGCCGAAGCAGATGCTGAATCTAAGCGGCAAAGATCGGATGATCAATGAGACGATCGATCGTCTGGATGGTGTCATCGAGAAAAGTGATATGTTTATCGTGACAAATGAGAAACAGGCAGGAAAGATGTTAGAGTGTGTGGATGGCAGAATTGCAAAAGACCATATTCTGGCAGAGCCGTCTGCAAGAAATACGGCAGCATGCATCGGATATGCAGCTATGGAGATCGTCAAAAAATATGGTGATGGCATCATGTGCATCTTTCCGTCAGATCATTTTGTGAAGAAAGAGGCTGCTTTTAAGGAAATCCTTGGTGAAGCGATCAAGGCAGCAGAGGAGCAGGATAAGCTGATCACCATCGGTATTGCTCCGACCTTCCCATCCACAGGCTATGGCTATATTAAATTTGATAAAAAAGAAGATGCCATTGCCCGCAAGGTAGAGGAATTCAAGGAAAAACCGGATCTTGAGACGGCGAAAGCCTATGTAGAGAGCGGCAACTATGCATGGAACAGTGGAATGTTTGTGTGGAAAGCGTCTACCATCCTGAAGAAGTTTGAGCGTCTCCTGCCGGATATTTATGAGTGTCTGGTGAAGATCGGGGATGCTATGAATACTCCGGAAGAAGAGAATGTGATACAGGAGATCTATCCGGTGATCCCGAAGATTTCCATTGATTACGGTATTATGGAACGTTCTTCTGACGTCCTGGTGTTATCCGGTGATTTCGGCTGGAACGATGTGGGAAGCTGGGATATGATGAAGGTCATCTATGATGCGGACCAGAATGGAAATATCATTGTAGGAGATCAGGTGAACATTGATACAACAAACACAATTTCTTTTTCTACTGGAAAAATGATCGCGACCATTGGTGTGGATAATCTTGTTGTTGTGGAAACGGAAGATGCTGTCTTAGTATGCAGCAAAGACCGGGTGCAGGATGTGAAGAAAGTAGTAGATACCTTGCAGGAACAGGGCAGAACGGAATTGCTGTAAAGGATATGCAAAAGCGCAAGAGGAGAATAAGCATGGATTATAAAGCAAAATATGAGCAGTGGTGTCAGGATCCTATTTTTGATAAGGAGACGAAAGCCGAACTTTCTGCCATTGCAGGAGATGAAAAAGAGATCGAGGATCGTTTTTACAAAGATCTTTCCTTTGGAACAGGTGGACTTCGCGGCGTGATCGGAGCTGGAACCAACCGGATGAATGTGTATACGGTGACCAAGGCAACGCAAGGTCTGGCTAATTATATTAAAAAACAGGGCGGCGAGGATAAAGGTGTGGCAATCGCATTTGATTCCCGTCACATGTCTGTGGAATTTTCTGAGAAGGCAGCGCTGTGTCTCAATGCCAACGGAATCAAGACCTATCGTTTTGAGACGCTCAGACCGACTCCGGAGCTTTCCTTTGCCTTGAGAGAACTTCATTGTATCGCAGGTATTGTTGTGACTGCCAGTCACAATCCGCCGGAGTATAATGGATACAAGGTATATTGGGAGGATGGCGCACAGATCACAGCACCGAAGGATAAAGAGATCATCGCAGAAGTGAATGCAGTGACTGATTTTGCTTCCATCAAGATGATGGATCGTGCAGAGGCAGAAGAGAAGGGATTGTTCCATGTGATCGGAAAAGAGATTGATGATCGTTACATGGAAGAGCTGAAAAAGCTGGTCTTAAGTCCGGATGTGATCAAAGAGATGGCTGACAGCCTGAAGATTGTCTATACACCGCTCCATGGAACCGGTAATCTTCCGGTCCGGCGCGTGCTCAAAGAGCTTGGGTTCACGCAGGTACAGGTGGTTCCTGAGCAGGAACTGCCGGATGGAGATTTCCCAACTGTGTCTTATCCGAACCCGGAAGATCCGAAAGCATTTGCGCTGGCTCTGGAACTGGCAAAGAAGACAGATGCGGATCTGGTTCTGGCAACAGACCCGGATGCAGATCGCCTTGGTATTTATGCAAAAGATTCCAAAACCGGAAATTATATGCCATTTACCGGAAATATGTCTGGCCTTCTGATCGCTGAGTATGAGCTGAGCACCAGAAAAGAGACGGGGCGTCTGCCAAAAGATGGTGCACTGGTGACTACCATCGTATCTTCCAATATGGCCGAAGCAATCGGAAAAGAGTACGGCATTGATGTGATTGAAGTCCTGACCGGATTCAAATACATTGGGGAGCAGATCAAGTTCTTTGAGCAGGATCATTCTCATACCTTCCTCTTTGGATACGAGGAGAGCTACGGTTGTCTGGTAGGGACCCATGCAAGAGATAAGGATGCGGTTGTGGCTGTAATGGCTTTATGTGAGGCTGCGGCTTACTACAAGAAGCAGGGTCTGACATTGTGGGATCAGATGCTGAAGATCTATGAAAAATATGGCTATTACAAGGAAACTCTGGTATCTGTTACCATGAAAGGTGTGGATGGAGCTGAGAAGATCCAGAGCATTCTGAAGCAGATGCGCGAAAATCCGCTGAAACAGATCGGTGACTACAAGGTACTGGCTGTGAGAGATTATGATGCGGACACCAGACTGGATATGGAGACGGGCAAGGTAACTGCCACAGGTCTGCCGAAATCCAATGTACTTTATTATGAACTGGAGCATGATGCATGGTGTTGTGTGCGTCCTTCCGGTACAGAGCCGAAAGTGAAATTCTACATGGGTGTGAAGAAAGAAGGACTTACACAGGCTGAGCATGCTTTGGAAGGCCTTAAAGAAGCCATGACAAAGATTGTACAGTAACACCCATTTCGGAGAAGATATATGAAATGTATTGTGCTGGCGGGAGGAAGCGGGGACCGTTTATGGCCCCTCTCCCGCAAAAATTATCCCAAACAGTTTATTCATATCAAGGAAAACCGCTCCTTGTTTCAGGAGACTATTGCCAGAAATATCCCATTTTGTGAGGAATTTTATATTATTACATCCAATCGGTATGCCAATATCGTAGAAGGACAGCTGCAGGTCTTTCAGGGACTTCGTTATCGATGCTTTTACGAGGAAGAGGGTAAGAAAACTGCCCCTGCGGTAGCTATTGCCTGTCTGTGTGACAACCGTTCAGAGGATTATCTGGTGGTATCCACAGACCATATGATCGAAGGTGGAGATTATAAGGGCGCCATCGCAAAGGGTCGGGAATATATTCCACAGGGAAAGATCGTGTGTCTTGGCATTCCTGCCTGGCGGTTTGAGCCTGGATATGGATACTTCAGACAGGTGGAAGAACGGACAGAGTTTCGGCACAGCGATATGACAGAAGAGATCCCGGCAGGAGAAAAATGGTACTATGATACCGGAATCTTATTGTTTAATGGTGGGGATTTTCTTCATGAACTGTCCAGAAAATCACCGGCTCTCTATGCTCAGATCAGAGAATGTGTGGATCAGCTTGATACCTACGGGAGAAATGTTCTGGTGCCGGGCAGACTTGTGGAAGAACTGGAGCCGGTAAGCATTGGACGGGCAGTGACCAGTGTGTCAGATAAAGTGCTGCTTTTACAGGCAGATTTCAACTGGAAAAGAATCATGACGCTGGAGTCATTGGATCAGTATTATCATGGAGAGGATTCCGGCCGGGTGATCCGTAATGCCTGTGAAAATGTGTCAGTGATGAATGAAGCGGCGCATCAGCTGGTGGTTGCCAATGGATTGGAAGATGTGATCATTGTCAACACAGCAGATGCGGTCTGCGATCAGATCAAGAGCATTATCCCGAGAAAGAGCGAAGCGGATCAGATCAAAGAGACCATTTATTCCGGGAAGATCACGAGAAAGCTGTCCAGACATGTGCATAAGCTTCGGACAGAGCATTGGTCTGTGATCAGTGGAGTCGCAACCATTCAGCTGGATGAACAGATGGGTGAGTATGGATCAGGTGAAAGTATCTCTGTGCCCATGGGAACACCTCATCAGATTGCCAACCGGGGAACGGAAGATCTCGTAGTCATTGAAGTAAGTGTAGGTGAGCTGGAATATGGTCATGGAAATGATCTGACCCGCCTGGCAGGTCAGTCTATTGTGAAGACGGACTGTGATGAGATCGTTCGCATGGAGCCTGCTTTTAAGGACAATCTCTGGGGAGGTACCCGTCTGCGGGATGTCTACGGCAAGAAATGCGACTATGATATTGTAGCGGAGAGCTGGGAATTGTCCACACATAAAGCCGGTCAGAGTATCGTTGCTACGGGAAAAAATAAAGGTCTTATGCTGGGTGAGTATATCAACCGGTTTGGCAGAGGTATATTAGGCTGGAAATGTGATCCTTATGAGCGATTTCCGCTTCTGATCAAGTTTATTGATTCCAGAGAAAGTCTTTCTATTCAGGTGCATCCTGGGGATGATTATGCACTGCAGAAGGAAGACGAATATGGGAAAAATGAACTGTGGTATGTGGTGGATTGTGAACCAGAGTCTTATCTGTATTGTGGATTTTCCAGAGACACAGATGAGGCAGAGGTGCGCCGCCGGATCGAGGATGGTACACTGACGGAGATCCTGAATAAGATTCCTGTAAAAAAGGGAGACAGTTATTTTATTGAAAATGGAACGGTTCATGCCATCGGACCAGGTGTACTGATCTGTGAGATCCAGCAGAGTTCTAATGTGACATACCGTCTGTATGATTACCAGAGACGCGACAAATACGGAGAACTGCGGGAACTGCATATTGACAAGGCCATGGAGGTGACGAATTTCCATGAGAAAGATATGGAAGCCGTTAAGACCATGGAATGCAAATACTTTTCGATTGAGAAAAGCGTGTTTGATGGAGAGGTTTCCTTTAATCTGGATGACTCCAGCTTCCGTGCCTTTGTGGTACTGGAGGGAGGCGGTCAGGTATCCTGTGGAGAGGAGTCATTAGCCTACCGTCCGGCGGACTGCTTTTTTGTTCCTGCAGGCAAGAAAACCGTTGTTTTTCATGGCTGCGGAACGGTATTGAAGGTTCAGGTCTAACAGGTTCTTAAGATTTATTTAAGATGACTGTAGATGATTGACACTGCTGGAACAGATTGTATATAATTCAGAAAGGAGGAGCTTTTGTGAGCTTCTCCTTTATATACATTAGATGAACAGGATATAAGTGCAGTGGTATTTTCAAGTATTGATTTTTTATTTAAATTTTTACCGATTTTTTTTGTAATCTTTATGTTCTGTCCAAAGGCATGGAAGAATCTGTGCCTGTTTGCGGGCAGTCTTTTGTTCTATTTGTATGGGGTGAAGGATACGCCATGGTATCTCGCCCTGTTTTTAGTTTCCATAATTGTGAATTACAGGATGAGTTTCTGGATCGACGGCAGTTTGGAGCCGGTACAGAAAAAGCGAAGATTGGCGGCGGGAGTGATTTTTAATCTGTCTATTCTGGCCGTATTTAAATATACGCATAGATTACCGCTGGGAATCAGTTTTTATACCTTTCAGGCGGTTGGATGGCTGATCGATGTATATCGGGAAGGCCGGATGCAGGATGCGAATTTTGTGAAATTCGGAACCTTTATGACTCTGTTTCCTCATGTGATTTCAGGTCCGATTCTGCGTTGGGAGGATACCAGCAGGGATTTATCCCGGCGAAACAGAGGGCTGGATGCCTTGGAAAATGGTCTGCGGGAATTGACCATCGGACTTGGCATGAAAGTTCTGCTGGCCAATCAGATGGCAGATTTATGGGAAAAGATCCGGGCAGTGGGTTATGAAAGTATCTCTACACCATTGGCATGGCTTGGTATTGTGGCATTCAGCTTCGAGATTTACTTTGATTTTTACGGTTATTCACTGATGGCAATTGGTCTTGGTGAAATGTTCGGATTCCATCTGCCAAAGAATTTTCAGTACCCATATATGGCGACTTCCATGACAGATTTCTGGCGTCGCTGGCATATGACACTGGGAAGCTGGTTCAGAGATTATGTGTATATCCCGCTGGGAGGCAGTCGTTGCAGCAAAGGGAAAATGATCCGGAATCTGCTGGTAGTGTGGCTGCTCACTGGATTGTGGCATGGTGCAGGCTGGAACTTTCTTTTGTGGGGATTCCTGTTATTTGTTCTGGTCACAGTGGAAAAATTGTGTTTACTAAAAGTATTCCGACGTGTTCCGATTCTGGGACATGTATATATGATTCTGGCCATCCCCCTGTCATGGCTGATATTTGCCATCTCTGATCCAGGACAGATCTGGATCTATGTGCAGCGGCTGTTTCCATTTTTGGCAGCGGCGGGAAGATTTTCCTGGTTTGCCGGTGATTATCTGAAATACGGCAAAATGTATCTGATCACACTGCTGGCAGGAATGATTCTGATCACACCACTTCCGCGAAAGCTTTACGAGCGGTACAAAGGCAGCATGTGGTCGGCACTGGTACTGATCCTGATCTTCTGGTTCAGTGTGTACTGCATCTGGATTGGACAGGATGATCCGTTTATGTACTTCGCCTTCTGATAGTGAAATAGCAATTTCAAAAAAGGACAGACAACATGAAACAACGAAACTGGTACACGATTTTTTTACTTTCTACCTGTATTGTGGCAGGTATGATCTATATAGCTGGAGTATATGCGCCGGACAGCATGAAGATCGCACGGGCGGCACTGCAGTATGTGTTTAATCCTTCTGAAGGAAGCTTTTCTGAGGGAAGCTTCTGGACGGATGGAGTGGAAGAAGAGATGCAGTCGACAGATGATGCGGCGGTTGATGATCTGAATTCGACAGATGCAGATAGTTCTGAGGGGACTGCTTCAGATAACGCGGTACAGTCACGTCAGATCAGAAGCTCCAGAGCAGACACAGAGGGAGCTACCACAGATTCCGGATGATTTTACAGGTGTTCTTTTGTCGGAGATTCCCGGACAGTGGGACTGTCTGAATATGGAAAGCTTGGAAATGCAGATGTATTTGCAGACACAGGGATGAGTGTTTACAATGTGACGAAAAAGCTTGCCTGCGCCAGATGGTGAAAACATACACTTGATGAGCGACTGCAGGAAAAGAACTATCAGATAATTCTTCTGATGCTGGGTATCAATGAGCTTGGCTATGACAGAAATGTGTCTTATAAGAGATACGCAGAACTGGTAGAGCACATCCGGGAGCTCCAGCCGGATGCATGGATCGTGTTGGAAGCGAATCTTCATGTGACGCAGGCACAGTCGGAAAAGATAACATTTTAATAATGAAAATATCAATCAGGTGAATGAAAATATTTGTCAGCTTGCACGGAAAATGGTCTGGGGTATCTGGATGTGAATGTGTTGTTTGATGACGAAATGGATGCCTTAAGGCTGATTATTCTGCAGATGGAGCACATATCCTTGGCTCTTATTATGATGACTGGTCTGCATGGATCTTACAGGAATTGCAGTCCGGTGATGCCGATAACAGGTAGTCAGACATTTGCAAACAGTTGTAAAATCCTCCGTGATGGGGTATTCTATATAGGAATCTACGATAACGGAGGACTTAAAATGCAGGATTTTGATATAGAGGAATCTGCAAGGCAGCAATTAAGAGCGCAGAGACGGGCAAAGCTGCGGGAAAGAGAAGACGGAACGAAGAGAAAACAGATCCTGGTATTGAGCTGTATGGGGCTGGGAGTGATAATTCTTCTGACAGCGGGCGGCAGATTGATCGCAGGAAAGAAGAAAGCAGCTGATACAGCACAGAATACGCAGCACGAAACCATAGAGGAACAGAACGCAGTGCTGACAGAGGTAACAGCGAATATAGATTCAGATGCCACGGAACAGGGGAAGATGCTGTAAAAACCGCATCGGAAGGTTCAGACACATCGGAAGAATCAGATATATCTGATGAATCGGACGCAGATATGACAGCAGGCACAGCTTCGGCAGATATTCCATTTGCAGCAGGCTATGAATTTTCAACTACGGATTCCACATCAGGAACCAATGGGGAAGTACAGAGCACCTATGCATTGCTGGTGGATCTGGATGATAATACAATTGTCACTCAGCGAAATGCCAGGGATCGGATCAATCCGGCATCTATGACCAAGATTATGACAGTTCTGGTAGCAGCAGAGCATGTGACAGATCTGGAGGATACATTTACCATTACCCGTGAGATTACAGACTTCAGTTATTCCAATGACTGCAGTGCAGTTGGGTTTGGTGAAAATGAGGTTGTCACAGTAAAAGATCTGCTCTATGGAACGATCCTTCCCTCAGGCGGAGATGCAGCAGCCGGTCTTGCCTGTTATGTGGCCGGTTCTATGGACAGCTTTGTGGATATGATGAACCAGAAGCTGAGGGATCTGGGCCTGTCAGACAGTGCACATTTTACTAACTGTGTGGGTCTGTATAATGAAAATCATTATTGCAGTATCTATGATATGGCAGTGATCCTGAAAGCGGCGATGGAAAATGAATTGTGTAGGGAAGTCATGTCGGCACATACTTATACAACATCTCCTACGGAACAGCACCCGGAGGGAATCCAGATATCCAACTGGTTCCTGCGGCGGATCGAAGATAAAGAGACGAACGGAGAAGTGGTCTGTGCCAAGACCGGCTATGTAGTGCAGTCTGGAAACTGTGCTGCCAGTTATGAAGTGACCAACAGCGGAAAACATTATATCTGCGTGACCGCAAATGCACATAGCGGATGGCGGTGCATCTACGATCATGTGGAGATCTATAAAACTTATACGGAATAAAATATTGTCACTTAAAAATTTTATTCCAGATGGCATGTGCTACTTCTTCTTTGCTCATCAGTGGAAGTTCCTGGATATCATTTTTGGTGATCAAAGTCACCACGTTGGTATCGGTTCCAAATCCGGCACCGGCGGTCTTCAGGTTATTGGCAACGATCATATCTACATTTTTCTTGATAAGTTTTACCTGGGAATTTTCCAGCAGATGTTCCGTTTCCATGGAAAAACCGCATAAAAACTGACCAGATTTTTTATGCTCACCAAGATATTTGAGAATATCCTGAGTGCGGGTCAGAGGGATGGACATGTCTCCATCCTTTTTTTTGACTTTCTCAGTGCTGACCTGAGAAGGTGCATAATCGGCAACAGCTGCAGCCTTTACGATTGCATCCTGCTCTGGTGCAAGGGAAGTGACTGCATTGTACATATCCTGTGCAGAGGTGACGGACACGACGTTTACAAAAGGTGGTGGAGTCAGAGAGACAGGTCCGCTGACCAGAGTCACTTCGGCACCTCGCTGCATGGCAGCTTCTGCCAGGGCATATCCCATTTTGCCGGTGGAATGATTGGAGATAAAGCGCACCGGATCAATGGCTTCCTGAGTAGGACCGGCGGTGACCAGTATTTTTTTGCCGGTCAGATCTTTTTCGTAAGCCAGTTCCCTTAAGATATAGGAAAGCAGTACTTCCGGCTCCGGCATTTTTCCGGCTCCAGTGTCTCCGCAGGCCAGGTGGCCACAGGCAGGATCAATGATCTGCCAGTGATAGTGGGCCAGTGTTTTTAAGTTATCCTGCACGATTGGATTTTCATACATGCCTGTATTCATGGCCGGAGAGATGAGCTTTGGGCATTTACAGGCGAGAATGGTAGTGGTCAGCATATCGTCAGCGATGCCGTGTGCCAACTTGCCGATCACATTGGCCGAAGCCGGTGCCACCAGTACAAGGTCTGCCTTTTTTGCCACAGAAATATGTTCCACCTCAAAGGTGAAATTCCGGTCAAAGGTATCCACCAGACATTTATTTCCGGTGAGGGTTTCAAAGGTGACTGGAGTGATAAACTGGGTGGCATTTTGGGTCATGATGACCTGTACATCGCAGTGTAGTTTTTTCAACGCACTTGCGAGATTTGCAATTTTATATGCGGCGATACTTCCGGTAACGCCTAATACGACACATTTATTTTTTAACATAGATTCCTCCTGGACGGTTTAGACAGTCATTTGTAAAATTGCGCTTGCAGGGTTTTGCGCTGCTTTGCAACTCCCAAGATTTTTCGAATATTTATGAGTAAGCTCATGTAGTTTCACACTAAATATTGGCATAAAGAGGTAGAAAAGTAAAGGAAAAGATGATAAAGTATAAATATTCCTGCGTGCAGGAACGGAATCGCAAAACATGGAGGAATCAATAAAAGATGATTTTAGCAGTAGATATTGGAAATACAAATATTGTGGTGGGATGCATCAAAGGTGAGGAAATCTGCTTCGTGGAGCGGATGTCCACGGAAGCCACCAGAACCGAGCTGGAATATGCGATCAGTTTTAAAAATGTACTGGAAATGTATGGCATTTCCATTGAGCAGCTGGACGGAGGGATTATTTCTTCGGTTGTGCCGCCAGTGACAAATATTGTGAAACGGTCTGTGGAGAAGATTCTGAATACGGAAGTCATGTTGATCGGTCCTGGTGTGAAGACGGGTCTGAATATTCTGATGGATGATCCAAGACAGGTGGGAAGTGACCGGATCGTCAATGCAGTAGCGGTAGTCCATGAATATCCGGTGCCTGCGGCCATCATTGATATGGGAACGGCAACGACCATCTGTGTGGTGGATGAGAAGAAGAACTATATTGGCGGAGCAATCATTCCGGGGATGCGGATCGCAGCAGATACACTGACTGCCCGCACGGCGCAGCTTCCAAAGATCAGTCTGGAACCGCCTGCAAAGCTGATTGGAAAAAATACGGTTGACTGTATGAAGAGCGGTGTCTTCTATGGAAATGTGGCGTTGATCGATGGAATGCTGGATCGAATAGAAGAAGAGATGGGACAGAAACTTCATGTGATCGCTACTGGCGGACTGGCGAAAGCTCTGATTCCGTATTGCAGACATGAGATCACATTGGATGATGCATTGCTGCTCAAAGGTCTGAAGATTATTTACGAGAAAAATAAGTAAACAAAAATGCTGTGGAAGACCAGAAAAGAAATTCAGGTCACCACAGCATTTTTATGTACAAGAGAAAATGATTATTTGATAATGGTTCCGGCTTTTTCTTCCAGGGCAGCTTTTGCGTCGTCCAGGTCAGCGATCACAGTTACGCGGCCCGGCTTTCCGGATACGAAGGAAACAGCAGCAACAACTTTCGGAAGAATGGAAGTCTCAGCAAACTGACCCTCTGCAATGTAGGAGCGGGCTTTGTCTACACTGATCGTATCCAGCGGTTCGCAGTTATCCTTACCATAGTTCAGGTACAGCTTTTTCTCGCCAGTCAGAAGCAGGAGAACATCTGCATCCAGAAGCTCAGCCAGCTTGCCGCTTGCCAGATCTTTCTCAATAACAGCACTGGCACCTTTCAGGCGATTTGCCTGTTTGAGAACAGGGATTCCGCCGCCGCCACAGGCGATGACAACCTGACCGGCATCAGACAGAGCGCGGATACTGTCGATCTCTACGATATCTTCCGGCTTCGGTGCGGATACGATACGACGATAACCGCCATCCACTTTGACCACGTAGTTTCCCTTCTCTCTTCAGCGTCAGCTTCTTCCTTGGTCATGATACGACCGATGACTTTGACCGGTTTGTAGAAGGAGTCATCGTATGGATTTACAACAACCTGGGTCAGAATGGTAGCAACCGGACGGTTGATGCCACGGTTGAGAAGTTCTTCACGAATGGCGTTTTGCAGGTCATATCCGATATAACCCTGGCTCATGGCAGAGCAGACAGATATGGGTGCGAAGGTGTAATCCGGGTGCTGCTTTCCGAATTCGTTCATAGCAGTATGGATCATACCCACCTGTGGGGCATTACTGTGGGAAATAATAACCTGGCAATCAGCCTCTAAGATCTGCAATAGCTTTGCGGCGCCTTTACTGCGTCCTGCTGCTGGGGAAGGGTAGCACCCAGCGCTTTGTGCCCGAGGGCAACGACAACTTTTCTTGCTCATGATGGGTCCTCATTTCTGTAGTGTATAGTGGAGCCTGGAATCTCAGAGATCTGTGGCATTCTCGCTGCGGTGTCCCGCTGCAGAGAGCTTTCTGTAGAAGTACCTATGAGTGCGAGCATTCACTGTGCTTCTGTGTCAATCTCATCCGGCTCCAACGGTTACTAACAGTATACGTGTTTATAGACAAAATTGCAAGGATAAGACAATTGTGATATAATAGGCGCATTGGAAAAAGAGAAGGAGATTCTTTCATGAAAAATATTGCAGGACTTTTACAGGAACTGAAGTACACAGTGATAGACGGAAAGCCAGAAGGAGAGATCTCAGAACTGGTCTATGATTCCAGAAAGGTGACAAAGGACTGTATGTTTGTCTGCATCAAGGGTGCAGCATATGACAGCCATGACCATACAGAGGAGATCGCCCGGGCAGGCGCAAAAGTGATCGTGGCAGAGCGTCCGGTGAAGGTACCGGAAGGCGTGACTTTAGTATTGGTGGAGGACAGCCGTTATGCGCTTTCCATGCTGTCCGCAGCGTATTTTGATCATCCGGCGCAAAAGCTGAAAGTGATCGGAATCACAGGAACCAAGGGAAAGACCACTACTACATTTATGGTAAAAGGAATTCTGGAGCATGCTGGATACAAGGTGGGATTGATCGGAACCATTGAGACCATTATCGGTGATACTCATATTCCGTCCAGCAACACTACGCCGGAATCCTATCTGGTGCAGAAATATTTTGCACAGATGGTGGAGGCAGGCTGTCAGATCTGCGTCATGGAAGTATCTTCCCAGGGACTGATGATGCATCGTACTGCCGGTATTCCATTTGAGATCGGCATCTTTACCAATCTGGCGCCGGATCATATCGGGCCCAATGAGCATGCAAGCTTTGAAGAATACGCAGCATGCAAAGGGATGCTGTTCCGCCAGTGCCGTCATGGAATCGCGAATGTGGATGACGAGCATTTTGATATGGTACTGGCAGGTCATACCTGTGATCTGGAGACCATCGGATTCTCAGACAGAGCTGATTATCGGGCATCTGACATGGAACTGATCGGAAGACCGGGCTATCTGGGCGTAAAATACCATGTATCCGGAAAGATTGATATGGATGTGGAAATTGATGTGCCGGGACGCTTCAGTGTGTATAACTCACTGGTAGCGATTGCTGTCTGCGAGCATTTTAAGGTGTCTCAGCAGGATTTAAAAGCGGCTCTTAAAGTAGTGAAGACCAAGGGACGTATTGAGATGATTAAAGTATCCGATGATTTCATTCTGATGATCGACTATGCACACAATGCCATGAGCTTAGAGAGCCTGTTGACTACATTAAAAGAATATCATCCAAAGCGGCTGGTATGTGTCTTTGGTTGTGGCGGAAACCGTTCCAAGCTGCGTCGCTATGAGATGGGCGAGGTATCCGGTAATCTGGCGGATCTGACCGTGATCACGTCTGATAACCCACGATTTGAGGAGCCGCAGGCGATTATTGATGATATCAAGGTCGGTATGGCAAAAACCAAAGGAAAATATGTGGAGATTTCTGACAGGAAAGAAGCGATCCGCTATGTGATCGAACATGGTCAGAAGGGAGATGTCATCGTGCTGGCAGGAAAAGGACACGAGGACTACCAGGAGATCAAAGGAGTCAAATATCCCATGGATGAGCGTGTGCTGATCCAGGAGGTATTGAAGGAGATGGCAGAAAAATAGATGGAATTCGTCAATGTGATCGTAGATATTTCCCATGAGAAGCTGGATCGGATCTTTCAGTACCGGATTCCGGAGGAACTTCAGGGGAAGATTAGCACCGGTATGCAGGTGCAGGTTCCCTTTGGCATGGGAAATCGAACCATCAAAGGATATGTGACAGGTGTCACGGATGTGCCGGATTATCCGGTGGAAAAGATCAAGCCGGTCACCGGTCTGGTGGATGGCGCTGTGCCGGCGGAGTCGGAGCTGATCGCGTTGGCGGCATGGATGAAGGAGTTTTATGGTTCCACCATGAACCAGGCTCTGAAAACGGTACTTCCGGTAAAACAGGAAGTGAGCAGCAGACAGGAAAAATGTATTGTGCTTGCGATTCCAAGAGAAGAGGTGGAGCAGTTATTAAAGGAAGTGCTCCATAAAAATTTTCGGCAAAGGCAAGATTGCTGGCAGGACTTCTGGATCATGACGGAAAATTATCTTCAAAGGAAGCAGCAGATCTTAAAATCACATCTTCTGTCATACAGGGCTGGAACGAGATGGTGTGGTCCGTCAGATATCCCGGGTGCAGTACCGGAATCCTTTGCCGGAAAATTTGAACAGACCGGTATACAGCGGACGCTGACAGAAGAGCAGAAGAATGCTGTGGATGGAATCTGGGATGAGTATGCACAGGGCATTCGAAAACCTATTTGCTGGAAGGTGTTACTGGAAGCGGCAAGACAGAAGTGTATATGGAACTGATCAGCCGGGTGATCGCAGAAGGAAAGCAGGCAATCGTGCTGATTCCGGAGATCGCCCTGACTTTCCAGACAGTCCGGCGCTTTATGAGCGGTTTGAGACCGGGTATCGGTCATGCATTCCAGACTGTCGGAGGGAGAACGATATGATCAGTTTCTTCGGGCCAAAGCCGGAGAAATTGATGTGATGATCGGGCCAAGGTCTGCGTTGTTTACACCATTTTCACAGATTGGTGTTATGATCATTGATGAAGAGCATGAAGGAGCCTATAAAAGTGAGACAGTTCCCCGGTATGATGCCAGAGAAGTGGCGGCTGTCCGGGCGAAAAAGCATGGGGCTTCTTTATCTTAGGAAGTGCCACACCGTCCGTGGAGACCAGCAGGAGAGCCAGGGAAGGAAAGTTTGGATGGTATCGACTGACCACACGGATCGGGCAGGCAATTTTGCCGGAAGTATCGGTGGTGGATCTAAGAGAGGAGCTTCGGGATGGAAATCGAAGTATTTTCAGCCGGAGACTTCTGTCGGCCATGGATGACAGGCTAAAAAGACAGCAGATCATGTTGTTCTTGAACCGTCGTGGGTTGTCTGGATTTGTGTCCTGCCGTTCCTGCGGAAATCGATTCGCTGTCCTCATTGTGATGTGACCTTATCTCTTCACAAGGATGGAAGCCTTCGATGTCATTATTGTGGTTATCGGATCCCGATGCCGAAGAATTGCCCTTCCTGCGGATCCCCATATATTTCCGGCTTCCGGGCAGGAACCCAGCAGATCGAGCGGGAGGTGCACAGATTATTTCCTCATGCGCGAGTGCTGCGGATGGACTATGATACCACCCGTACAAGAGAAAGCTACGAGCAGATCTTAAGTGCTTTTGGAAATGGACAGGCGGACATTTTAGTGGGAACACAGATGATCGTGAAGGGACATGATTTTCCTGATGTTACACTGGTTGGTATTGTTGCGGCAGACATTTCACTGTATGCGTCTGACTATCGGGCTGCAGAGCGGACTTTTCAGCTTCTGACCCAGGCGGTGGGAAGAGCCGGCAGAGGAAGCAAGGCAGGAGAAGCGGTGATACAGACCTATGCCGGAGCATTACAGCATTCAGACCGCGGCAAAGCAGGATTATGACGCATTTTATGAGCAGGAGATCCTGTACCGGGAATTGATGGGCTACCCACCGGTGGATGAGATGCTTGGTATCTATTTGTCGGGAAAAGATCTGGAAAAATTGGAAAGCTGCGCAGAACAACTGGCAGAATGGATCCGTAATGCCCATGTGGAGGACTTATGTCTGATCGGACCGGCTGATGCGGCTCTCGCCCGGAAAAATGACAGTTACCGCAAGGTTATTTATATGAAACATGAAAAGAAAATTATCTTATTAAAAATAAAAAAACTGCTGGAGCAGCAGATTGCTGGTACAGATAATTGGAACGATATTTTTATCCAGTTTGACTACAATCCATTGCAGGCATATTAGGAGGACATTATGGCAATCAGAAATTTACGTTATGAAGGAGATCCGATTCTCCGTAAAACAAGCAAAGAAGTAAAAGAGATCACACCAAAGATTGTAGAGCTGATCGATGACATGCTGGAGACCATGTATGAGGCTGGCGGTGTCGGACTGGCAGCGCCACAGGTGGGTGTACTGAAAAGAATCGTTGTGATCGATGTGGGAGATGGTCCGTTCGTGTTGATCAATCCACAGATTACAAAGACGGAAGGCTCTCAGACCGGAGACGAAGGATGCTTAAGTGTACCGGGAAAAGCTGGAATCGTGACCAGACCTAACGAAGTGACTGTCCGCTTTACCGGTGAGGATGGCAATACCTATGATCTGGAAGGAACCGAACTGCTGGCGAGAGCCATCTGCCACGAGTGCGATCATCTGGATGGAAAGCTGTATGTGGATCTGGTGGAAGGAGAACTTCACGATACTGTCATGGACGAGGAGGAATAAGCGAATATGAAAATTATTTTCATGGGAACACCGGATTTTGCGGTGGGAACGCTCAGATCCCTGGCAGAAGCCGGTCATGAGATCACACTGGTAGTGAGTCAGCCGGATAAGCCAAAGGGACGTGGACATGCGATGGTTCCCACACCGGTGAAGGCTGTGGCTGAAGAGCTGGGAATTCCGGTATTCCAGCCGGTGAAGATCCGTGAGGCAAAGGATGTGTTGGAGAAGACGGAAGCAGATGTGTGTGTGGTAGCGGCTTTGACAGATCATTCCAGCGTCCATTCTTCATATGAAAAATATGGATGCATCAATGTGCATGCTTCCTGCTTCCGAAGTACCGCGGAGCAGCACCGATCCAGTGGGCAGTCATCGATGGGGAAAAAGAGTCCGGTGTGACGATCATGCAGATGGATGAAGGACTGGATACCGGCGATATGCTGGCAAAGGCAATCGTACCGCTGGATGAAAAGGAGACGGAGGAAGTCTCTTTGATAAGTTGAGTGAGGCTGGTGGACGTCTGTGTGGAGACTCTTGCAAAGCTGGAAAAGGGCGAGATCACCCCGGAAAAGCAGGGAGAGTCACCGACTGCTTATGCATCCATGCTGGATAAAAATGGGAAATATCGACTGGAACAAGAGTGCAGTCGTGATTGAACGTCTGGTCCGTGGACTGAATCCGTGGCCCAGTGCATATACTCATCTTGACGGAAAGACATTGAAAATATGGGCATGTGATGTGCTGCCCCAAAGTGCATCAAAGGGAGAAAGTGGTGAGATACTGGAAGTGACAAAAGATGCCATTCATGTACAGACCGGGGACGGTATCCTTGTGCTTCGCGAGATCCAGCTTGCAGGAAAAGCAAGAATGGATGCAGGTGCATTTTAAGAGGATACAAAGTAGTTCCGGGAACGGTACTTTCGGCAGAATAGGAGGAAATTATGCCATTTTCTATTATTATGACCCTACGTATATTCTGGTACTCATTGAGCAGTTCTGTCACTGTGGGCGTCTGCAACAGTAAAATCGACTTATAACAAATACCTCGGGTATACAGTTATTCAGGACTGACCGGAGCGCAGGCAGCTGCACAGATTCTCAGACAGGCAGGTATCTATGATGTGAGGATCGAGCATGTGAGTGGTAATCTGACAGACCATTATGATCCAAAAGCCAGAGTGCTTCGCCTTTCCGACAGTGTCTATGGATCTAATTCCGTAGCTGCCATCGGTGTGGCTGCTCATGAGTGTGGTCATGCAATCCAGGATCAGGAGGACTATGTTCCGCTTCGGTTCCGTTCTGCATTTGTGCCGGTAGCGAATCTGGGAACACAGGTTGCTTTCCCTATCCTTCTTCTGGGTGTATTTCTGGGAAGCTCATTTCCTGATCCAGGTGGGTTGCTGTGCTTCTTCTTTGGTGTACTGTTCCAGCTGATCACTTTGCCGGTAGAGTTTAATGCATCCGGCCGTGCGATACGGATCTTAAGAGAGACAGGGATGATGTCTGATGATGAATTGTCTAAGACAAAGAAAGTACTGTCAGCGGCAGCTATGACATACGTGGCAGCAGCGGCAGCATCGATCCTGTCCATGTTAAGACTTATTATCCTGTTCGGAGGTAACAGAAGACGTGACTGATCAGGTAAATACAAGAGGGCTCGCACTGGAATTTCTGCTGGAAGTGGAAAAGGAGCCTTAAGCCATGTGGCACTTCGTGGTATGTTGGAGCGATACCAGTATCTGGATAAGCAGGAACGCGCATTCCTGACCCGCCTTTGTGAAGGAACTCTGGAGCGCAGACTGGAGCTGGATGCCATCATCAACCATTTTCTAAAGTGCCGGTGAAGAAACAAAAGCCTGTGATCCGTAATCTGCTGAGAATGTCGGTTTACCAGCTGAAATACATGGATCAGGTGCCGGATTCTGCCGTCTGTAACGAGGCAGTGCGTCTGGCGCAGAAAAAGGCTTCGGAACCTTGAAAGGGTTTGTAAACGGCGTGCTCAGAAGCATTGCCAGAGGAATAGAAGAGATTTCTTTGATGATCTGTCCATCTGTTATTCCACACCTCAGTGGATCGTAGACCAGTGGGTCGAGGAATATGGGAAAGACAAGGCAGTTCGGATGCTGGCGGATCAGTATGTAGAGAAGCCGGTGACCATTCGGATCAATGAGACGAAGACAACAAAGCAGCAACTGAAGGCGCGTCTGGAATCTGAAGGTGTGACCGTTCAGGAGGTGGACGGCATGGATTGCGCACTGGCAATCTCCGGGGTTGATTATCTGCGGGCTCTTTCTTCCTTCAGGGAAGGGCTGTTCCATGTGCAGGATGTCAGTTCCATGCAGGTGGCATTGACTGCAGCACCGAAGGAAGGCGACATCTGTCTGGATGTTTGTGCGGCACCTGGAGGAAAGAGTCTTCATCTGGCAGAACTTCTTCATGGAACCGGACTTGTGGAGGCAAGAGATCTGACGGATTATAAAGTCGAACTGATCCAGGACAATATTGATCGTTCAGAGCTTACGAATATTCGTGCAGTCTGCCATGATGCTACTGTCCTTGATGAATCCTGGATCGGAAAGGCAGACATTGTGCTGGCTGATCTTCCATGTTCCGGCCTTGGAGTATTAAATAAGAAAAATGATCTGAAATACCGGATGACACCGGAACAGCAGCAGGAGCTGGTAGAGCTTCAGCGCAGGATCCTGGATACAGTATGGCAGTATGTGAAGCCGGGTGGAAAGCTGATCTACAGTACTTGTACCGTCCACAAAGCAGAAAATGTGGAAACTGTGGATTGGTTTTTGAAAACGCACCCGTTTTTGTTGAAAAAAGAGATAATAATGCTTCCCGGTGTGGATAAGTATGATGGATTCTTCATCGCCGGGATGGAGAGAAAAGAACATGATTGATATAAAATCACTGACTCTTCCAGAACTGCAGGAAGAGATGGAAAAGATCGGAGAGAAGAAGTTTCGTGCAGGACAGATCTATGAGTGGATGCATGTGAAGCTGGTGGACAGTTTTGATGAGATGACCAATCTCTCCAAAGGCTTGCGGGAAAAATTAAAGGAGCAGTATGAACTGATATCATTGGAGCTGGTGGAAGTACAGACATCGAAGATCGATGAGACCAGTAAATTCCTGTTTCGCCTGTCAGATGGAAATGTGATCGAGAGCGTGTTGATGAAATATCACCACGGCAATTCAGTCTGTATTTCCTCGCAGGTAGGCTGCCGTATGGGCTGTCGGTTCTGCGCGTCCACGTTGGACGGACTGGAGCGTGGGTTAAAACCATCCGAGATGCTGGATCAGATCTATAAGATCCAGAAGTGGTCCCAGGAGAGGGTGCATAACGTGGTCGTTATGGGAACAGGAGAACCTCTGGACAATTATGATTCTCTGCTTCGGTTTATTCATTTGCTGACCGATGAGGGAGGACTTCATATCAGTCAGCGGAATCTGACGGTATCTACCTGCGGTATTGTTCCGAATATGCGTCGTCTGGCAGATGAGAAGCTTCAGATCACGCTGGCATTATCCCTTCATGCGTCCAGCCAGGAGAAGCGCAAGACGCTGATGCCGGTGGCCTATAAATTTGATCTGAAAGATGTGCTGGATGCCTGCCGGTATTATTTTGAACAAACTGGCCGACGGATCACATTTGAATACAGTCTGGTAGGAGGCGTCAACGACAGCAGCGAGGATGCCAGAGAACTGACGGAGCTGGTCAAAGACCTGAACTGTCATATCAACCTGATCCCGGTCAATCCGATCAAAGAGAGGGATTACGTGCAGTCGGACAGTCGTGCGATCCTCAATTTCAAAAATAAACTTGAAAAATCAGGGATAAATGTTACTATTAGAAGGGAAATGGGCCGGGATATTGACGGCGCATGCGGACAGCTCAGAAAGAGCTATATGGATACTGAAAAAGAGAGGTAAGTGGAAGTGCAGACATCGGTCGCAATGACGGACGTGGGCCGTGTGAGAAAAGTGAATCAGGATTATGTGTATGCTTCCGACACACCGGTCGGAAATCTTCCTAATCTGTACATTGTGGCAGATGGAATGGGAGGTCATAAAGCAGGAGACCTGGCATCTTCCTATGCGGTGCAGACCATTGTGGAGGCTATCAGCCGGAGCGTGGAGACCAGACCGGCGCTGATCCTTCAGAAGGCGATCCGCTACGCCAATTACCGGTTATATGAAAAATCGGAAGAGCGGGAAGAATATCATGGAATGGGAACAACACTGGTAGTGCTGACAGTATATAAAGATGAAGCACTGGCAGCCAATATCGGAGACAGTCGGCTGTATGAGATCTCACAGAAGCAGATCCGGCAGATTTCAGAAGATCATTCCCTGGTGGCGGAGCTGGTGCGAAAGGGAGAACTAAGTGCCACAGAAGCCAGAAGACATCCAGATAAAAATATTATTACAAGGGCACTGGGAATCCAGGACGAGGCGCAGATTGATCTGTTTCCGTTTCGTGTGGAGACAGGAAACCGCTATCTGCTCTGTTCTGATGGACTGACCAATATGGTGGAGGATACGGAGCTTTGCAGGTTGATCAGTCAGAAGAAAGATATCTCGGAGATCGGTGCGGAGCTGATCCTCAAAGCGAACAAGAATGGTGGACTGGATAATATTGCAGTTGTATTGGTTGAAATAGATAACAGTGAGGTAGGATTATGATAAAGACGGGAACGATTCTGGGAGACCGCTATGAGATTCTGGAAAAATAGGAACCGGCGGTATGGCAGAGGTCTCAAGGGAAAAGATCATAAGCTGAACCGTTACGTTGCAGTCAAAGTACTGAAAGAGGAATTTCGTGACAATGACGGATTTGTAAAGAAATTTAAGGAGGAAGCTCAGGCAGCAGCCGGGCTTGCTCATCCCAATATTGTAAATGTATATGATGTCGGTGATGAGAACGGTATCTATTATATTGTGATGGAGCTGGTGGAAGGGATCACCTGAAGAATTATATTGAGAGAAAAGGCCGCCTGACCATCAAAGAGGCAAACCAGTATTGCAATTCAGGTATCTGCAGGACTCTGAGGTTGCCCATAATAATCATATTGTACACAGGGATATCAAACCACAGAACATTATTATTCCAGAGAAGGAAAAGTAAAGGTAACAGATTTTGGTATTGCAAGGCAACCACTTCCCAGACCACGACTCCAGTGCCATGGGTTCTGTGCATTATGCATCTCCGAGCAGGCAAGAGGCGGATATGTAGATCATAGAAGCGATATTTATTCTCTTGGTATCGTCATGTATGAAATGGTGACAGGCCGTGTTCCGTTTGATGGGGAGACTGCGGTGACTGTGGCAGTGAAGCATCTGCAGGAACAGATGGTTCCGCCCAGCAAGTATTGCCCGGAGATTCCGTACAGTCTGGAGCAGATCATCAAGAAATGCACGGAGAAGAGTCCGGACCGCAGATATCAGGATATCGGGATCTGATGGCAGATTTGAAACAGTCTCTGGTAGATCCGGATGGTGATTTCGTACAGATGGTAGATCTTGATGAGCAGGCCAAGACCGTGATTATGACAAAAGGAACCACGTCCAAGGTCAAAGAGTCCCGCAGAGTGAATCTGAGCAAGGATGAGGATGAGGACGAGGATGATGAGGAAGAAGACGAAGACAGCAAAGATGATGAGGATGATGAAGAACTGAGTCCGACCGTTGAACGTGCCATGACGATCGCAGGAGTGGTTCTGGCAGTGATCATTGTGATCATTATGCTCTGCTGTTCTCAAAAGTGCTTGGAATCGGCAAAAATCCAATACAGATACCAGCGACAGCCAGCAGACAGAGCAGAGCGCGGACGAAGAAGATGACAGCAGTTCCGCATCCCAGGGGAATACAGTGAACATGCCGAGCCTTCTTGGAAAGACTTATGCAGAGGCAAGAACGGTTCTGGAAGAACTTGGACTGAAGATCGAGCGTGGAGAATCTGAAAAATCCAATCAGTATTCTGCAGGTCAGATCATTGCGCAGAGTGAAGAATCAGGAAACAGCGTGAAGGTAGGTACAACGGTGACAGTAACCTTGGCGGCAGCAGGATCTACTGCTTCTTCAGATGGAACCAGCAGTACAGGAAGCACCACTTCCAGTACAACCACCACGACCACTAACAGCAAAGTGACGGTTCCGTCGGTAGTTGGTAAAGATGAAAATGCAGCGAAGAGTGCGATCACGGCAGCAGGTCTGACGGTTGGTACGGTCAGCGAAGCTTCCAGCGATACAGTAGAATCCGGTCTTGTCATCAGCCAGTCTCCGTCAGCCAATTCCGAGACGGAGAGCGGTGGAAAAGTTAATATTGTGCTGAGCAGCGGACCGAATAAAAAGAAAGTGACCGATGTTATCGGTCATGAATCCAGCAGAGCCCAGTCAGAACTGGCGGGGGATGGATTTAAAGTAGAAGTAAAAGAAACATATAGTAATGATATGCGTGCAGGCCTGGTAGTCAGCACCAGTCCGGACAGAGGAACCTATGTGCAGCCGGGAAGCACAGTGACGATCACTGTCAGCAAAGGCCGGGAACAGGTAACGATTCCATCTGTCAGCGTGGGAATGACCTATGAAGAGGCAGTGGAGGCATTGAATGATGCCGGATTCAAAGGAACAGTCAAAGAGGCAACCGAGTACAGTGCATCTGTAGGAAATGGATTTGTGACCAGATACAGTCCAAGCAAGACGGTCGATCCAGACGGAACGGTGACTATCTATGTAAGCCTTGGTACGCAGTCAACCACAGAGTAACAGCTTATGCAGGGAAGAATTGTCAAAGGAATTGCAGGATTCTATTATGTAGATACAGAGGACGGTATCTTTGAGTGCCGCGCCAAAGGAATTTTTCGCAACCAGAAGGTAAAGCCTCTGGTTGGAGATCTGGTGGAGCTGGAAGTATTAAGCCAGGAAGAAAAAGAGGGCAGTGTGATCTCCATTTTGCCAAGAAAAAGTGAACTGATCCGACCGGCAGTAGCCAATGTGGATCAGGCACTGGTGATCTTTGCACTGTCAAGACCGACTCCGAACTTGCCGCTTCTGGATCGCTTTCTGATCATGATGAAACAGAAAGAGATTCCGACGATTATCTGTTTTAATAAAAGCGATATGGTGTCAGAAGAAGAAAGGGAGCATTTTCGGCAGATCTACCGGGATTGTGGAAGTAAGCTTTTGTTTATCAGCGCAAAAAAAGGAGAAGGAACAGACGCGGTCAGAGATTGTTTAAGAGGACATATGACAACTGTGGCAGGTCCCTCTGGTGTGGGAAAATCTACACTGATCAATCATCTGGTGCCGGAAGCAGAGATGGAGACCGGAAAGATCAGCGAAAAAGCGGATCGAGGAAAACATACTACCCGTCACAGCGAACTGTTTCGGCTTGAAAAAGACAGTTACATTCTGGATACTCCGGGCTTCACTGCACTGGAGCCGGAAGCTATGGAGAAAGAAGAACTGCGGTTCTGCTTTCCGGAATTTGATCCCTATGAGGGCAGCTGCAAGTTTCAAGGCTGTATTCATGACAGGGAACCTGGCTGTGCAGTAAAAGAAGCTGTAGAAGACGGGAAGATCAGTAAAGAACGTTACGAAAGCTACATCAGTTTTTTCAGAGAATTAAAAGAGAGAGAAAGACGGAGGTATTCCTGATATGAAGTACTATTTATCACCATCAATTTTATCCGCAGATTTTGCACATCTGGGAGATGATATTGCAGCAACGGAGAAGGGTGGAACCCAGTATCTGCACTACGATGTTATGGATGGCATGTTTGTTCCGAGCATTTCTTTTGGTATGCCGGTTCTGAAATCTGTCCGTAAGATCACGGATCTGGTTCTGGATGTACATCTGATGATTGAGGATCCAGACCGCTATATTGATGAATTTGTAAAGAGCGGTGCTGATATTATCACGGTTCATTATGAAGCATGTAAGGATGTGGAGAAAACCATCCAGATGATTAGAGAGAAAGGTGTAAAAGTAGGTGTTACCATTAAACCAAAGACTCCGCTCAGTGTTCTGGAACCGTTGCTGGATAAGGTAGATATGATACTTCTGATGACGGTAGAACCGGGATTTGGCGGACAGGCATATATTCCTGAATCCACAGATAAGATCCGTGCATTGCGTAAGATGCTGAATGACAGAGGACTGACCACAGATATTGAAGTTGATGGTGGTATCAAAAAGGATAATCTGGAAATGGTTCTGGATGCAGGAGCCAATGTGATCGTGGCAGGAAGTGCCATCTTCAAAGATGACATCGAGAAAAATACCAGAGATTTCATGGAGATTCTTAAGAAGAGGCAGGCATAAATGGATACACTGATTATCAGCGGGGCAATATCGGGATCGATCTTGCCCTCGGTCTTTGAAAATAAAAGATTTGATCATATCATCGGCGTGGATGGTGGATTGAAGTTCTGTTATGACCATAAGATCGTCCCTACACGGATCGTTGGGGATTTTGATACTTTATCCCCGGAAATTCTTACATGGTATAAGAAGAATACACAGATCGAGATCCGGGAATACAATCCGGTAAAAGATGCCACAGACACACAGATCGCCGTGGAGCTGGCACTTTCCCTGGAAGTGATCATGTTACGATTCTTGAGGAACAGGAACCAGACTGGATCATGTGCTGGGAAATATTCAGAGCCTGTATCTGGCGCTGGAAAAAGGAGTGGACTGTGAGATCCTGGATGAGCATAATCGCATCCGTCTGATCCAGGGGAATACCGGATCAAAAGGCAGAACAATATGGAAAATATGTATCCCTGATTCCATTTACTACTGATGTGAATGGGTTACGCTGGAGGGACTGAAATATCCAGTGCAGGATCAGCATTTTACCGTACAGGGAAGCGGTGGTTTTGGCGTGTCCAATGAGATCGCTGCTGATGAAGCAAGGATCAGCCTGAAACAGGGCATTTTATTATGATCGAATCAAAAGATTGATTCTTTGGGAGGAATACAAGAATGGCTTGGTATGACGAGGCAATATTTTATCACATTTATCCCCTGGACTTACGGGGCTCCAAAGGAAAATTCATATGAGGAACCGGTACATCGGTTAAATACGTTGATCCCATGGATCGAACATATCAGAAACATAGGATGTACAGCTCTGTATATCGGTCCTCTGTGTGAATCCGTGGGTCACGGTTATGAGACGACAGACTATAAGAAGCTGGACAGCCGTCTGGGAACCAATGAAGACCTGAAAGCATTTGTGACAGAATGTCATGCACAGGGAATCCATGTGATTTTCGATGGGGTGTTCAATCATACAGGAAGAGATTTTTCGCATTTAAGGATATTCAGAAGAACCGGGAGCAGTCTCCATACCGTGACTGGTACTGTAATGTGAATTTCTATGGAAATAATGAATATAACGATGGATTTTCCTATGATAACTGGGGCGGCTACAATCTGCTGGTGAAGCTGAATCAGCGAAATCCAGCAGTCAAAGATTATATCTGTGACGTGATCCGCTTCTGGGTCAGTGAGTTTGATATTGATGGGATCCGTCTGGATGCAGCGGACGTACTGGATTTTGATTTTATGAAAGCCCTGCGTCAGACGGCAAATGGAGTGAAGCCGGAGTTCTGGCTCATGGGCGAGGTGATCCATGGGGATTATACCCGTTGGGTAAATGAAGGAACTCTTCATTCTGTGACCAACTATCAATTGCACAAAGCACTGTACTCCGGGCACAACGATCACAACTATTTTGAAATTGCACATACGGTCCGCCGCCTCTATGAGATGGGAGGCAACCGGCCAGATGGACTGAAGCTCTATAATTTTGTGGACAACCACGATGTGGAACGGATCTATACAAAATTGCAGAATAAGGCACAGTTCTTCCCGGTACATGTGTTGTTGTATACCCTGCCGGGGATCCCTTCTATTTATTATGGATCGGAATTTGGCATAGAAGGAAAGAAAGAGCGCTACAGTGACGATTCTCTGCGCCCTGCATTGCAGCTGGCTGATTACAAAAATGCAGCCACGGAAAATCCGTGTACCAGACTGATCACCGCATTGGGGAAGATTCGTCAGCAGACGAAAGCATTAAGTCTGGGAGATTATAAAGAACTTTTGCTGACCAATCGTCAGTATGCATTTTCTAGAGATCTGAATGGAACATCTGTGGTAGTGACGGTCAATAATGATGAGAATCCGGCACAGATCCATGTGGTAGCCGGCAATGGCGGAGCTTATGTGGGAGCACTGAGCGGAATGAAAGTTCCGGTGGAACAGGGTCAGATCAATGTAACCTTACAGCCAAACAGTGGAGAAATCTGGATTCCGGAAGAAGGCGGAGCAGAAGAACCGGAGCGTACGCCGATAGAGCCGGTGAAATTCAAAGCAGTTAAAGTTGAGGTAGCGATGCCGGTGACTGAGCCGGAGAATGTACAGACAAAGGAACTAAGGCCGGAGTCGTCCGGGCAGGCAGCGAAGGTGACAGCACCGGAGCATAAGATCGAAGTTCCGACCAACAAAGCCTACGAAGAGATGACTATCGAGGAACTGCAGCAGGCAATTCTCGATAAAATGGCCAAAAACGGTCCTATCACCGATCAGATGCGCCGGGATGTGATGGAAAATGTGTATCACAATTCCCTGATCAACTGGGTAAAGAGTTTTCGATAGGAAAGAGAAAAGAGAAAAAAGATGCCGCAGGATACATCAGAAGATGGTCTTGCGGCATCTTAGTGTGTGCCTGACAGTGGACAGGCAGTTATAATATTTAGTCTGGATAGTTCAGACGATCCTCAGTAATATCATAAAGAACTTCATCCAGATATTTGCGGGCAGCATATTTTGCCATAGGCAGGTTCATATCCAGATAGTTTCCGCAGTCTTTTGCGCAGGCACCAGGAATCTCGCCTTCAAAGTCGCGGATGAACTCATACATCTCGATCATCAGATTTACAATGTCGGAGGATTCATAATCTCCAGCCAGGATCAGGTAGAAGCCGGTACGGCATCCCATAGGTCCGAAATATACGACCTTGGACGCATAGACCGGATGATTTCTGAGAAATGTTGCACCCAGATGCTCAATAGCATGAACTTCAGCTGTGTTCAGGACTGGTTCATCGTTGGGGCTGGTCATACGAAGGTCAAATGTGGTTACAACAGAATCGCCCACAGAATCCTTGCGGGATACATAGACTCCCGGGATCAGGCGGATATGGTCAACGGTAAAACTTGCAATTTTCTCCATGATAATACCTCCTAAAGTATGTCTTCCGGTTCATCATAACAAAAACTGAAACGAATAGCAATCTGAAATTTTCTCTTGCGATTTCTGAAAAAAATGGTATAGTAGAAAAGAACGTTATTCCTGAGTGAAAACGCATCATTCATTTATTTATATACAAAGCAAAGAAGAAGAGTGCTGACCGGAGCTGGCGGCAACTGTTCGCGAAAATTTGCCATGTATCTTAAGACTGTTCCACTGACAGTTTCTTTTTGTGTGTTTTCCCTTACTTACGTTCATACATCCCCAACAGGCAGCAGAAATTTTTTATATTGCTGACCATATTTTATATTCCGAGAGACAGGGGACGTATTGATACGCCGTTTCATCGGAGAAGAAGAGGAGAAAACTTATTATGAACAATCAACACGCAGCACGTACCAAATTTATGGTAGAACTGGCCCTGATGGTAGCCATTATCTTCGTTATGGCATTTACCCCGCTGGGATATTTTCAGACCATGGGACTTTCCATCACATTCCTGACCGTACCGGTAGCTGTAGGAGCCATTATCTTAGGACCAAAGGGCGGAGCGATCTGTGGACTTGCATTTGGAATCACCAGCTTTATGCAGTGTTTTGGAATGGGTGCATTTGGAACGATGCTGTTTTCCATCAACCCGCTGGGAACTGCATTTGTGTGTATCGTACCAAGACTTCTGGAAGGACTGCTCTGTGGTCTGATTTTTCAGGCATTGAAAAAATCTATGAAAAACGGAGCTTATCTGGTGGCAAGCCTTTCCTGCCCGCTTCTGAATACTCTGTTTTTTATGACCAGTCTGGTAGTAGTATTTTATAACACCGAATATATTCAGGGATTTGTATCTGCTCTTGGTGTGAGCAATCCGTTTACCTTTGTTGTAGCCTTCGTGGGCGTTCAGGGATTGATCGAGGCAGTTGTGTGCTTCGTTCTTGCAGGTGCGATCTCAAGAACACTGGGTGCAGCACTGCACAGAGTATAGAGGAGAGAGAACATGGCATTGATTCATGAGATATCGCTCACAGAGATAGAGGGACTGTCCATGGGACACGCACAGGATCAGGAGGCGAAGACCGGTGTGACGGTGCTTCTGTTTGACAAAGACAGAGGAGCAGTGACAGGCTGTGATATAAGCGGTGGAGGCCCGGCTTCCAGAGAGACACCGCTTACCTCGCCGGTGACAGCGGACAATCCGCTGAATGCTATCGTACTGTCTGGCGGATCCGCTTATGGACTGGCAGCATCCGATGGAGTCATGCGCTGTCTGGAAGACCATGGTATTGGATTTGAGACGGGATTTGCGAAGGTTCCGCTGGTATGTCAGTCCTGTATCTTTGATCTGGGACTGGGAAGTGCTACGATCCGCCCGGATGCGAAGATGGGATATGAAGCCTGCCTGCAGGCACTGGAGCATCCAGCCACCGCAATGGGAAATGTGGGAGCTGGAACGGGTGCGACTGTTGGAAAGCTGTGCGGTATGGAACGTGCTTCCAAGACCGGAATCGGATGTTATGCCATGGCATTAGGAGAACTTCAGGTGGCAGCAGTCGTTGTGGTCAATGCCCTGGGAGATATTTTTGATCCTGCAAATGGAGCGAAGATCGCAGGTCTTATGAATGAAGACAGAACAGCATTCGGTGACAGCTGCGAGGAACTGTGGAAGCTTGGCTGTCCGCAGAACCTGTTTACAGGAAATACCACCATTGGTGCAGTGATCACCAATGGCCAGTTCAACAAAGCACAGATGAACAAGATCGCATCCATGACAAGAAATGCCTATGCCCGCTGTATTAATCCGGTGGGAACTATGGCAGATGGAGACAGTATCTATGCCGCATCCATCGGTGATGTGAAAGCGGACATCAATGTGGTTGGAACATTGGCAGCCCATGTGATGGAGCGGGCCATTGTGAAGGCTGTAGAGAGTGCGCGATGAAAAAGTGGAACTGCAATAAAAGCTGTTTGAAAAAATTCGTGTACAGGTCACAAATATTATGAAGAATAGAAAGAGAAGCCGGTTCGTTCAGGACCGGCTTCTCTTGATCTGGTGCTCAAATTTTTGAATAACGGTGTAGAGGATCAGGGCGATCAGACACAGCACCATGAGAGCGGCGATCAGATAGTTCAACTTGAAGATCTGGCTGGCATAGATGATCAGATACCCGAGACCTTCTCTGGCAGCGAGAAATTCTCCGATGATCACACCGACCAGGCAGAGACCGATATTGACTTTGAGAATGCTGATCACGGAAGGCAGGCTGGAAGGGAAGATCACATAGCACAGAGCTTCTCGTTTACCACCTCCAAGAGTATGGATGAGCTTGATCTTTCGCTGTCAGTCCCGAAATGCAGTATACATGCTGATAATGCTGCCAAAGATGGCCACGGACATGCCTGCAACGATAATAGTGCGGGAACCGCTTCCTAACCATACGATCAGAAGAGGGGCCAGTGCGGATTTGGGAAGACTGTTGAGACGACCAGCCAGGGTTCCAGGATCTCGGAGACAGTTGGAAAGATCCACAGAAGAGTGGCAGTCAGAAAACTGATGCCGATGACAAGCAGAAACTGACCAATGTCTCATATAGGTGACTTTGTGTGGAGAAAGAGGGATCCATCCCCACTCATGACAGCTAAAGTCTTAAGGATTCCGGAAGGACTGCTGAAGATGAAGGGGAGTCGATCCAGGACAGACGGGTGCTGATCTCCCAGAGCCCCAGAAAGAGAATACATCCGAGAATCCGTAAGAACAGTACCAGATGATGGTGCTGCCGGTGCTCTTTAAGAAGGCAGACTGAAGGGGACTTGTTTCATTCATGGTGATTCAGCTCCTTCCATATTTGATTGAAATAGCCCTGGAAATTCTGGTGCCTGTCGCCGGTTCATAGGAGACAGAGTCTGATCTTCGAAGATGGTCGGAAGATCCAGATGGATCGTCGCAGGGCGTCTGCTTAAGACCAGCACCCGGTCAGCCATGCTGATGGCTTCAGACAGATCGTGGGTCACAAGAATGGCTGTTTTCTTTTCCTGACGGATGATCTGCCGCACATCATCACAGACTGTCAGACGGGTCTGATAGTCCAGAGCAGAAAATGGTTCATCCAGAAGTAATAGCTCTGGGTCGAGGGCCAGTGTACGGATCAAGGCTGCCCGCTGCCGCATGCCGCCGGACAGTTCAGAAGGTCTGGAATTACGAAATGCCCACAGCCCATAAGCCTCCATCAGCTGATCCACATGATGAAGGTACGCAGGAGTCATTTTTTTCTGAATCTCAAGACCGAGCATAATATTCCGGTAGACGGTGCGCCATTCAAAGAGATGATCTTTTGCAGCATATATCCGATATTGGCGGTGTGAGGAGCCAGGGCTTCCCGAAGAATGATTGTACCTGATTCCGGTTCCATCAATGAGGCCAACAGTGAAAGCAGCGTGGATTTACCACAGCCGCTGGGACCAACAATGGATAGAAATTCCCCTTCTTTACAGAGAAGGTAATATCTGACAGTGCCGGGGTCTCACCCGACAATGTGTGGTAGGAATACGAGACATGACTGACGGAAAGCAGTGTGTCCATAGAGATACCTCCTGCCTGATCGATATATGATTATTGTATGGATTTTAAAAAATATGTGCTATGATGAGGCGCGAAGGTCGGCGAAAGCCATAAGGGACAAGAGAGCCGACAGAAGAAGCAGGAGATGAAAAAAGATGGCAAAACAGAAAGAGATCAAGACGAATGCCATGCGTATGCTGGACCGTATGAAGATTCCATATGAGGCGATGACTTATGAGTGTGGTGATTTTATTGATGGGATCCAGATCGCAGACAAGCTGGGTCTGCCTCATGAGAAAGTATACAAGACATTGGTGACGGTGGGAAACAGTAAGAATTATTTTGTGTTTGTGCTTCCAATCGAAGGAGAACTGGATCTGAAAAAAGCAGCCCGTGAGGTGGGAGAGAAATCCCTTGCCATGCTGCATGTGAAGGATATTAACACGGTGACCGGCTATGTGAGAGGCGGCTGTACGGCAGTGGGTATGAAAAAGCAGTACGTGACCCGTATCGATGCCAGTGCACAGAATCTGCAGACCATGGTGGTCAGTGGCGGACATCTGGGAACTCAGCTGGAATTAAAGCCGGAGGATCTTCGGAAAGCGGCAAATGCAGAATTTGCAGATATTGTAGTGGAATAAAATGGTTGAACAAGGGGATGCTGCATGTGCAGCAGCCCCTTGTTTTACATATACATAAAATTACTCAAAAGGATCCTCTTCCGGTTCTGCGACATCATCTGCCACCTCAGCATCTTTCGCGGAAGTATGTTTCAGCGCCTCTTTTTTCTCTTCGATATTTGCCTTATGGACAGAGATGGCGGTACACCATTCGCTGACTTCCTCAGCTACAGGAAGACCTGCGGAAAACTGCTCGTAGTACCAGGCGCCGATCTTGGCTTCCAGCTCACGGATGGATTTCTCATCGTTCAAAATCTGTGCTTTCAGGCGGGTATCTTCTACCACTTCAGCAGTCTTATCAGCGGCAGCTTTTGCCAGTTCGTTTACTTTTTCAAAAAATTCCATGATTTTAACCCCTTTCCGATATAAAGACAAGTGACCTATGTCTTAAAATAATTATGATTATTGTACTATTTACCAAGAGAAAAGAAAAGTGAAAATCTATGCGAAATCTAAATATTTCCCAGGGTTTACATTTAATTTATGTTGTCGTATCATAATGGCAACTGTTGGTAAGACTGAAAAAAGAGGAGTGTGACGAGATGCAACAGGTGAAGAAACCAAAGAAACCGTTGATTTTCTATTATTGTGTTGTCCTTCTTGTGATGGTGCTGCTAAATACAATCGTAGTTCCGTCATTATTAAAGACACAGATTAAGGAAGTGGATTACGGAACTTTCCTGACCATGTTGAATGACAAAGAAGTGGATACTGCTCAGGTGGAAGATGATGTGATTTATTTCACTGATAAGGCAGAAAAGCAGCAGGCTTATTCCACGGTTGTGTTTAATGATCCGGATTTGGTAGATCGACTCTATAATTCCGGATGTAAATTTGGAAAAATACAGGATGAAAAAGATTCCTGGGTAAGTCAGTTTATTTTGTTTGTCCTGCAGATCGCTGTCTTTGTGGCAATCGGGCAGATGCTGTCCCGGATGCTGATGAAAAAGATGGGTGGCGGCGGTCTTGGAAATGCCATGCAGTTTGGTAAGAGTAATGCCAAGGTTTATGTGGCCAGCGAGACGGGAATCAAATTCCATGATGTAGCTGGTGAGGATGAGGCAAAGGAGCAGCTGCAGGAGATCGTTGATTTCCTCCATAATCCGGGGAAATATCAGGCAATTGGTGCAACCATGCCAAAAGGAGCCCTGCTTGTAGGCCCTCCTGGAACTGGTAAAACATTGTTGGCTAAAGCAGTTGCCGGTGAGGCAGAGGTACCGTTTTTCTCCATTTCCGGTTCGGAATTTGTGGAAATGTTTGTCGGCATGGGAGCTGCCAAGGTGCGTGATCTGTTTAAACAGGCAAATGAAGAAAGCACCTTGTATCGTGTTTATTGATGAGATCGATACCATTGGTAAGAAGAGAGACAGTGCCGGTGTGGGTGGCAACGATGAACGGGAGCAGACTCTGAACCAGCTTCTGACAGAGATGGATGGATTTGATGGCTCCAAGGGTGTTGTGATCCTGGCAGCGACTAACCGTCCGGAGACTCTGGATCCTGCACTGCTTCGGCCGGGCCGCTTTGACAGACGAATCCCGGTGGAACTGCCGGATCTGGAAGGCCGCGAAGCCATTTTAAAAGTACATGCAAAGAAAGTGAAGCTGGGAGATAACGTAGATTTCCATGCTATCGCAAGAGCCGCTGCAGGTGCGTCTGGTGCAGAGCTGGCAAATATGGTAAATGAGGCAGCTCTCCGTGCAGTCCGAAATGGTCGTACTTATGTGATCCAGGAAGATCTGGAAGAGAGTATCGAAGTAGTTATTGCTGGATATCAGAAGAAAAATGCTGTTCTTTCTGATAAGGAAAAACTGATCGTAGCATACCATGAGACGGGTCACGCGCTGGTGGCAGCCCTGCAGAGTCATTCTGCACCGGTCACCAAGATCACGATCATTCCGAGAACTTCTGGAGCACTTGGCTATACCATGCAGGTGGAGGAACGGGATCAGTATCTGCTCAGCAAAGAAGAACTGGAAAATAAGATTGCAACCTATGCGGGAGGCCGTGCAGCAGAAGAGCTGATCTTCGGTTCTATTACCACGGGTGCTTCCAATGATATTGAGCAGATGACCAAGCTTGCCCGTGCCATGATCACACGTTACGGTATGAGTGATGAGTTTGGTATGATGGCACTGGAGACTGTCAATGGTCAGTACCTGGGCGGAGACACTTCCCTTGCCTGCGCCGCTGAGACCGCAGCAATCGTTGATGAAAAAGCAAAAACGCTTTTGAAGAAAGAATATGAGAAAGCTATGGATCTTCTGAAAAATAATAAGCAGAAGCTTCACGAACTGGCAAAATATCTGTATGAAAAAGAGACCATTACCGGTGATGAATTTATGCAGATTTTGAATGCACAGGAGCCGACGCAGGAATAAATAATACTGTAAACAGCTCCGGACGACAGCATAAAAGTTTGTAGAAATCTATAGCAGCCCATGCTGATGGAATAAAAATTCACATAAAATTATGAAGCTTCGAATGACAACATAAAAGCTCGTATGACGTGTATCGGACAGAAAAGTCCTGGCATACTGCCTGCTTACGTACACAGAAGTGTACGCATCAGTCAGTAGTCCAGAACTTCCCTGTTCGCTCCAAGTCATACAGCGCAGTTTATTGTTGTCACTCGAAGCTGTTGTAATTTTTATGGGATTTGGTCTAGCAGTATGGGCTGATTCAGGTTTTGCGAACTTTTATGTTGCCGTCCGGAGTTGTTGCAGGTTCTGATAAAACTTATTCAGATGCATAGTTGTTGAGATTTTTGAGGAACTGTTGTAGGTTTACAAAAGCGACAAATTCATCTATATTTGAGTTAGTAAGCTGGTGTTTACAGGAAGGAGCAAGATGGAGAGAGTTTATGTAGACATGAGTCAGATGGACGGGGCTTGTGTTGGAGTTTTTGTATCAGGAAAAGAGGTCGTCCCGGTGGGAACAACGGTATATTCCATGTTGGTAGAAGACAGAGATGAGGAATATCAGAGATATGCAGATGAGTATGACATTCATTTCATCTTTGATGATAAGACTGTGAATATAGATTTTTTTACTGTTCCATGGATCGATATTATGGCTTGGGACAGTGATGATGGTTATATCGGAACCGTTGGTGGAACAACAGATATGGAAAGTGATTTGCCAATCTGCTATATCGACAAAGACAGAAAAACTTATCTGATTGCTGCTGATCTTAAAAAATTTTTGGAAAATTGTAAGAACTGGAAATCTGAATTAAAAGTCTGTGAAGAAATAGAAATCTTCACTTCTAAAGAAGAAGCAAATAAGAAATATACTTTTATATCGATGGACAACTCTTATACTAGTAGCCGATCAATTCGCCAAACATGCAACAGATGACTAAGAAACAACTGCTTTTGATGCGACATAAAATAAATATATAGAAAACTTACAACAGCCCAGGGTGACAGCAATAAACTGCGCTGTATGACTTGGAGCGAACATACGTGAGCTCCGTGTATCGGCTGGTGCGTACACTGAAAGTGTACGTATTCAGCCGATGCACAGAGATTGCGTTGTCCGATACACGTCATACGAGCTTTTATGCTGTCCCCCGGGCTGTTACAAGTTTACAAGTATCGCATTTTATGGCTCAAACTTATAACCCATTCCCCAGATGGTTTTGATAAGTTCTCCTTTTTCACCCAGTTTGCTTCTTAGTTTCTTTACATGGGTGTCAATGGTTCTGGCATCACCGAAATAATCATAATTCCACACATTATTAAGGATTTTTTCACGGGACAGAGCGATGCCCTGATTTTCCATAAAATAAGCCAGCAGTTCGAATTCCTTGAAGCTCAGTTCAATGTCCTTGCCGTCAATCTTCACCTGATGAGCAGATTTATTCAGTTCAATGCCGCCGGCAGAGATGATATCTTCATTGGTGAGCAGATTGGAACGGCGCAGGATCGCTTCCACGCGGGCAACCAGAATCTTAGGACTGAACGGCTTGGTAATGTATTCGTCTACACCAAGATCAAATCCCTGGAGTTCATCTCGCTCATCGCTCTTAGCAGTCAGCATGATGATCGGCACTTTGGAATAGGCGCGGATCTCACGGCATACCTGCCAGCCGTCCATCTTCGGCATCATTACATCCAGAATGATCAGTGCAATATCTTTTTCGCGGAAGAAAATGTCCACCGCTTCTTCACCGTCTCCGGCTTCCAGTACATCAAAATTCTGTTTTACAAGAAAGTCTCTGACCAGCTTGCGCATGCGACTTTCATCATCAACTACAAGGATCTTCAGTTTATCCATGACAGACACTCCTCCCGGTCTTTTTGCTTTATTGTAGCAAGGGAATATGTTTATTTTGTGAAAATGAGACAACGATGTAAGGTTTTGTTTATAAAAAAAGAGCCCCGATTCTAAAAATCAGAACTCCTCGTCCGTATGGACCTGGCGGGAATCGAACCCGCGTCCGAAAGCCCATTCATTGCGGTATCTCCCATCACAGTCACTTGTTTGACATTCCCTCCGCTGCACGCCAAATGACAGGCTTACAGTTTTAGTAGCTTCATGATACGCCCGCACGCGCAAAGCTTAGCGTGTGTCGTTTCCTACATAGTCGATGCCTGGGTCACAAAGTGTAGGTGCTCTGAGTCAGACAGCTGCCATTAGGCAGCGATTGCTAAATTATCTTCAGCGTTTATATTTAGATTTGCACCTTACGCGGTGCCTTCGGATGGCTGCCACAACTTCAAAACCCCCGTCGAAACCTTTACAAGCCCGAAAACATGTAAAGCTTACGCCAAAGTGAAATTGCATCTTTGATACATGATAGAGGATGGAAAGTACGATGTCAAGTAGTTTTTGTAATACAAAAGACAGAAGATACATCGTTTGTATAAAGCACATTTATAAAAACTAACTGCTGAATTTGTCAAAATGCATAGTAAAAAACTGTTTATTTCGTATATTGTGCATAATACCAGAAAATGATAATATATATTCATAGGGTTATGTGCGAACTGCACAAAATAAATATATGGGACAAGGAGGAATAAGGAATGCTGGACCAGTCTTATTATCGTAAGACAGACGAGATCATCGAGCACTACGGCAAGAAAGCCGGTTCGCTGATTCCAATTATGCAGGATATTCAGGCGGAGTACCGCTACCTGCCGGGGGAACTGTTAACTTATGTAGCCGAACAGATCGGAATCACAGAGGCAAAAGCTTACAGCGTCGCTACTTTCTATGAGAATTTTTCTTTTGAAGCCAAGGGAAAATATGTGATCAAAGTGTGTGACGGAACGGCCTGTCATGTACGTAAATCTATGCCGGTGTTGGAAGCACTTTGGAAAGAACTTGGATTGAGCAGGAAAAAGCATACGACTGACGACATGATGTTCACCGTAGAGACCGTATCCTGTCTGGGTGCCTGTGGACTTGCGCCTACCATGATGGTCAATGAAGAGGTGCATCCTTCCATGACACCGGAGAAAGCGCTGGCAGTGATTGAAGAATTGAGAGGTATTGGCTGATGATTAAAAACAGAGAAGATTTAATGCAGGTGCGGACGGCGGCCAAAGCGCATATAGAAGACTGTGACTGCCGCATTCTTGTCTGTTCCGGCACCGGCTGTATTGCAACCGGTTCAACAAAGATTTATGAGGAATTTCTGGAACTTGTAAGAGATACGCCAAATGTCTGTCTGGATTTTGCACCACATGATGAGGGAGAGCATGTGGGGGTAAAGAAGACAGGATGTCAGGGCTTCTGTGAGTTAGGACCCTTGGTCAGAATTCAGAGAGGCGGAGAGACTATCCAGTACGTAAAAGTGCAGAAAGAGGACTGCCAGGAGATTTTTGAACAGACTGTTCTACATGGAGAAGTGGTAGAACGCCTTCTTTATTCAAAGAAAGACGTGCATTATCGTCATCCGGAAGATATTCCGTTTATGGCAAAGCAGACCAGAATCGTTCTGGAAAACTGTGGTCGTGTGGATGCGGAATCCTTGGACGAATACATTGCAGCAGGAGGTTTTGAAGCTCTGTCAAAAGCCATGTTTGAGATGTCCAGAGAGGATGTAATCAATGAAGTTGACCGTTCCGGACTTCGTGGACGTGGAGGCGGAGGATTCCCCTGTGGTAAGAAATGGAAACAGGTGGCACGTCAGGCTGAGAAGACCCGTTATGTAGTATGTAATGGCGATGAGGGTGACCCGGGAGCGTTCATGGATGGTTCCGTTATGGAAGGTGATCCGTTCAAACTGATCGAAGGCATGATGATCGCCGCTTACGCAGTAGAATCTTCAGACGGATATATTTATGTACGTGCGGAATATCCGATGTCTGTAGCAAGACTTCGTCATGCTATTGCACAGCTGGAAGAGAGAGGACTTTTGGGAGACCATATTCTGGGAACAGATTTTTCTTTCCGCTTACATATTAACAGAGGAGCAGGTGCATTTGTCTGTGGAGAAGGTTCTGCACTGACTGCTTCTATTGAAGGCAAGCGTGGTATGCCGCGTGTGAAACCGCCAAGAACCGTAGAAAAAGGTCTGTGGGAGAAGCCGACCGTATTAAATAACGTAGAGACTTATGCCAATGTGCCGAAGATCATTCTGCAAGGAGCAGACTGGTATCGTACTATCGGTACAGAGGGCAGCCCGGGAACCAAGACCTTCTCATTGACTGGATCTATTGAAAATACAGGTCTGATCGAGGTGCCTATGGGAAGTACCCTTCGTCAGATCATCTTTGATATTGGTGGCGGTCTCAAAAATGGTGCTCAGTTCAAAGCAGTTCAGATCGGTGGACCTTCTGGTGGATGTCTGACAGAGAAACATCTGGATGAGCCTCTGGATTTTGACTCTGTAAAGAAATTCGATGCAATCGTAGGATCCGGTGGAATGGTAGTTATGGATACCAATACCTGTATGGTAGAGGTTGCCCGTTTCTTCATGAGCTTTACCCAGAGAGAGTCCTGTGGAAAATGTGTTCCGTGTCGGGAAGGAACCAAGAGAATGCTGGAGATCCTGGAACGGATCGTGAATGATGAAGGCGAAATGGAAGATCTGGACCGTCTGGAGGAACTGGCAAAGATGATCCAGAGCATGGCTCTGTGCGGACTTGGTAAGAGTGCGCCGCTGCCGGTGCTTAGTACTTTGAAGACCTTCCGGGATGAGTACGAGGAACATATCCGTGACCACAAGTGTCGTGCAAAAGTCTGTCAGGCAATGCGCAGATTCATTATCAACCCAGAGTTCTGTAAGGGCTGTGGAAAGTGTGCAAAGAACTGTCCGGTGGGAGCTATCACAGGTGTGCGTAAGGAGAGCTACCACATTGATCCGAGCCTGTGCATCAAGTGTTCGGCATGTAAGGATAACTGTGCATTTGACGCTGTCTATATTGAAGCATAGGGGGGACGAATATGGGAACAATTACAATCGATGGAAGAAGAGTAGAATTTACCGATGAGAAGAACCTCCTGACTATTATCCGTAAAGCGGGTATTGATATTCCAACATTATGCTATCACTCGGAATTGTCCACGTTTGGAGCCTGTCGTCTGTGTACAGTAGAGGATGACAGAGGAAGAACTTTTGCTTCCTGCTCAGAAGAACCAAGAGACGGTATGGTGATCTACACCAATACCGGAAAATTAAAAAAATACAGAAAACTGATCATTGAGCTTTTGCTTGCATCTCACTGCAGAGACTGTACGACCTGTGTTAAGAGTGGTGACTGTAATCTGCAGACACTGGCACACCGTTTTGGCGTGACTTCTGTACGATACAGCAATTACAGAGAACAGAAGCCACTGGATTTCAGTTCTCCGTCTATCGTCAGAGATCCGAATAAATGTATTCTCTGTGGTAATTGCGTTCGTGTCTGCAACGAACTGCAGGGTGTAGGCGCATTGGATTTTGCATTTCGTGGTTCAGAAGCTATGGTTATGCCGGCATTTGACAAAGAGATCGCTGCGACAGACTGCGTAAACTGTGGTCAGTGTCAGATCTTCTGTCCGACCGGAGCAATCAGTATCCGTCACAACAGAGAGGCAGTATGGGAAGCTTTGGCTGATCCTGATGTCAGAGTTGTCGCACAGGTGGCACCGGCTGTCCGTGTGGCAGGGAAGCGCCTTTGGTCTGCCAAAGGGTAAGAGTGTCATGGGCAAGATCGTCAATGTCCTTCACCGTATTGGATTTGATGAAGTATATGATACTACATTCAGTGCCGATATGACTATCATGGAAGAATCTGCGGAGTTCTGAACCGCCTGAAAACTGGCGAGAAGCTTCCACTTCTGACTTCCTGCTGTCCGGCATGGGTTAAATTTGTGGGAGATCAGTTCCCGGAATATAAGGAACATGTATCTACCTGCCGTTCTCCGCAGGGAATGATGTCAGCAGTGACAAAAGAATGGTTCCGCGACCCGGCAAACAATCCGGAAGGCAAGAAGACAGTGATGGTTTCTTTCATGCCGTGTACAGCTAAGAAGATGGAGGCAAAGAGATCTAACAGCTTCACACATGGAGAACAGGATACAGATTATGTAATTACTACCACGGAGTTGATCGATATGATCCGCATGACCGGTATTGAATTTGCAGAACTGGAGCCCGAGTCTTCTGATATTCCGTTTGGATTTGGTTCCGGCGGAGGTGTGATCTTTGGTGTAACTGGTGGAGTAACCGAGGCGGTGATCCGCCGGCTGGTGCCAGGACATGACAAAGAAACGCTGGAAGCTATTGCCGAGTGTGGTGTCCGTGACGGTGGATTTATCAGAGAGTTCTCCATTCCTTATGAGGGAATCGACCTGAATATCTGCGTTGTCAGTGGACTGGCAAATGCAAGAGCAGTTATGGAGCAGGTGAAGAGCGGAGAGAAGAATTACCATCTGATCGAAGTAATGGCGTGCCGCAGAGGCTGTATTATGGGTGGAGGCCAGCCGAGACTGGCAGGCGACCGTACCAAGGCAGCCAGAACGGAATCATCGTGCAGATAATGGATCAAGGTCAGAACCGTTTGCTAACCCGATGTTCATGTTCTTCATAGAAGGAAGAAGAAATTCCCAGCATGACGTTTTTCTGTGATGTGATACAATAAAATACAGCAGTAAAAGGCAAAGCGCCCGGTGCGTTTGCCTTTTTTCAGGTGCGCCCGGCGGCGCACATTTCTAACCGGTGCAAGTCCGGAATCCGCCCGGTAGTGGGAAGGATATAGCCGAAGGCAAGGGTGTCCACTGCGAAGTGGAATCTGAAGGAAGCTGGATGGGGAACCTACTAACCCACGGCAAATCTCTGGTCTGACGAACAGAAATCACATAGAAGGCTGTACATGAGGGTAAGACTGCCTAACAAGCCGAAGCCCAATAACTACACGGAATCATGCGCAGTAAATGTGGCAGATGGATGGAGAGAAAGAAATGTGTGGTACCCGGGGAGGTCTGTGCGGCATGCCTTGAAAGAGGTAACCACTGTCAAGAGCAGTGCTGAACGGACAGAAGTCAGCAGAGGTCATAGTAGCCGAGAGGTGAAGGACTGAATCAATAGGAGTTTCGAGTATGACCTGGAAAGGAGGAATGGGCAGATGGATGCAGAAAACAGAGAAAGCTGCTTGCAGAGAGATAGCGCGGAACGTAAAGGGTATGTAAGAGCGCACCGCTCATTCAACCGGATATGGAAAGAAAGAGACAGTGCAGAGCCGGATATTTTAGGTAAGATACTGAATAAGGACAACCTCAACAGAGCTTACGAGAGGGTGAAGGCGAACAAAGGAGCGCCGGGAGTAGATGGAATGACCATTGAAGAGGCGTTTGAGTGGATGAAGGAACACAATCATGAACTGACAGAAAGGATACGAAAGGGACACTATACCCCATCCACCTGTCAGAAGAGTGGAGATTCCGAAGCCAGACGGCGGAATGCGTAAGCTTGGCATTCCGACCGTCATAGACCGTATCATCCAACAGGCAATGTCACAACAGCTGATACCGATTTATGAGCCAAAGTTTTCGGATGGAAGTTTTGGATACCGTCCGGGACGGAGTGCGAAAGACGCAGTTCAGAGGATAAAGGAGTATGCAGAACAGGGATATACAAAAGCAGTAGTCCTAGACCTGTCAAAGTATTTCGATACACTGAACCATGAGTTACTTGTAAATATCCTACGCAGAGATGTAAAGGATGAACGGGTGATTCAGATCAGATGATAAAGAGGTATCTGAGAAGTGGAGTGATGGAAAACGGTGTAGTCGTTAAGACGGAAGAAGGTTCACCACAGGGAGGAAATCTCTCCCCACTGTTAGCCAATGTATATCTTAACGAGTTTGACCAGGAGTTCAACAAAAGAGGAGTACCGTGCATTCGCTATGCAGACGATATCGTATTGTTAGCGAGAAGTGAACGGGCGTCTGAGAGATTGTTGGAAAGCAGTACGAAATATCTGGAAGAGACACTGAAACTAAAAGTGAACCGAGAGAAAAGTCGTACGGTCAGTGTGTTTGCAATACGAAATTTTAAGTACCTTGGTTTTTGTTTTGGGAAGAGCGGAAAAGGAATCTATGTCCGTGTCCATGGAAAGTCATGGAAGAAAGCCAAGGACAACCTGCGAAAGCTCACTTCCCGGAGCAAGTGCGGAAGTATAGTAAAGACCATGGAACGAATAAAAGAATATATGCGTGGATGGTTGAACTATTACAGTATGGCAGACATGAAAAACAACATCGAGGGACTGAATGGCTGGCTGTATCGAAGGATACGGATGTGTATTTGGAAACAATGGAAACTGCCGAAGACCCGAAAACGAAAGCTGATAGGACTGGGAATGCCGGAATGGGTAGCCTGTGAAGGAGCCTATAGTCGAAAAGCTTATTGGAGAATGGCAGGGAGCGGTGTATTAAACAGAGCCCTAACAAAAGAAAGACTGATAAAATGGGGCTTTTATGATTTAGCCACAGCCTATCAGTCTATGCACGTCAACTATTGAAACCGCCGTGTACCGAACGGTACGCACGGTGGTGTGAGAGGACGGCGGTTAGTCACCGCCTCCTACTCGATTACGGGAGATGGAAGTATGCATACAGAACAAAGACAGAAAAATAAAGTGAAAAAAGTGAGATCCATAGGAACCCGAATGACTATTATTTTCTCGGCAGTCCTGATCGTGGCACTGGCGGCCTGCTGGGTGGCAAATATTTTTTTCCTGCAGGACTACTATATAAAGAACAAACTCATGGCGATCAAAGAAGCTTATGAATATATGGATGAAGCTTCGAAGGCTGATAATCTGAGCGGCGAAAAATTTCTGGCTGGACTTCGGACAATCTGTGAGACCGATAATATCAGTCTGTTTGTCATGGATCAAAATGGACGGGCAAGGCTGACATCTGTTCATGATTCGGAGGAACTACAGCGGGATCTGTATGAATATGTGCTGGGAATACGGCCGAATCAGAAATCTATTCTGGCAGAGAATGATCAGTATCTGATGAGTGTGAACAGGGATTCACCAAATGGTGGATATCTGAAAATGGCAGGTGTGTTAAGCGGCGGAGAACCGTTTATTATCCGGACAGCGGTAGAACCGATCAGGGAAAGTGTGTCTTTGGCAAACCGTTTTCTCATCTATGTGGGAAGTATCGTATTGCTGGTTGGCGCATTTATCATCCATTGGGTGTCCAAACGTATTTCCGAACCGATCCTGGAACTGGCACGGCTATCAGAACGTATGAGTGATCTAGATTTTGACGTGAAATTTGAAGGCGGAAGAGATTCTGAGATTATTTTTCTGGGAAATCATATGAATCAGTTATCAGAGACCCTGGAGAAGACCATCTCAGAATTGAAGACAGCCAATAACGAACTGCAGCGGGATATTGAGCAGAAAGAGAAGCGAGATGAGATGAGAAAAGAATTTCTTTCCAATGTGTCACATGAATTGAAGACACCCATTGCACTGGTACAAGGGTATGCAGAAGGATTAAAGGAGTGTATCAACGACGATCCGGAGAGTCGGGAGTTCTATTGCGATGTAATCATGGATGAAGCGGGTAAGATGAACAAGCTGGTGAAGAATCTGCTGACTCTCAATGAACTGGAATTTGGCAATGAAGTGGTGACTATGGAACGGTTTGATCTGGCTTCCATGATCCATAATATGCTTCGTTCCATGCAGGTGCTCTTTGAACAGAAGAATGTGAAGCTGGTGTATGATGTGCAGGAGCCAGTCTATGCCTGGGCAAATGAATTCAAGATGGAGCAGGTACTTAATAACTATATCAGTAATGCATTGAATCATGTGGATGGGGAGAAAATTATCAAGATTACGATCCAGAGACAAGATGGACATGTGAGAGCTGGTGTCTTCAATACCGGAAAACCGATTCCAGAGGAAGATGTGGGACGTATCTGGGACAAATTCTATAAAGTTGACAAGGCAAGAACCAGAGAGTATGGAGGCAGTGGAGTAGGCCTTTCTATTGTAAAAGCAATCATGGAGTCCATGCATCAGCAGTATGGCGTGATCAACTACGACAATGGTGTAGAATTCTGGTTTGAATTGGATGACAAGAATGAGGCTTAAAGTCATATAAAGAGCGAATAAAAAATTTGTAAATAAATGTAAAATTGGGTATTGACAATCGATGGCTCTGATGCTATGATAATCGAGCTGGTTGCGAGAGTAGCCACAGACTGAAAGATAAATTGTTTTGTTAAGTATCACAGCTTATAAAAACTTATAAAAAAAGTTAAAAAAGTTGTTGACAAAATATAACAAGATATGATATTCTATCAAAGTTGTCAGTGAGACAACAAAACAGAAAAACATGAACCTTGATAATTAAATAGTGCTTTGAAAATCTTCGAAAATTCTTTTGAAAATTTTTAAACGAACAGCTTTAACTTATATAAGTCAAAGCAACCTAGAAACAGTAACGGATAGAACAGCCAAGTGTTGTTCTGAACGGAACAAACTTTAATCGAGAGTTTGATCCTGGCTCAGGATGAACGCTGGCGGCGTGCTTAACACATGCAAGTCGAGCGAAGCACTTATGAAAGATTCTTCGGATGATTTCTTTTGTGACTGAGCGGCGGACGGGTGAGTAACGCGTGGGTAACCTGCCTCACACAGGGGGATAACAGTTAGAAATGACTGCTAATACCGCATAACCCGATAGGATCGCATGATCCAGACGGAAAAGATTTATCGGTGTGAGATGGACCCGCGTCTGATTAGCTAGTTGGTGAGGTAACGGCCCACCAAGGCGACGATCAGTAGCCGGCCTGAGAGGGTGAACGGCCACATTGGGACTGAGACACGGCCCAAACTCCTACGGGAGGCAGCAGTGGGAATATTGCACAATGGGAGGAAACCCTGATGCAGCAACGCCGCGTGAGTGAAGAAGTATTTCGGTATGTAAAGCTCTATCAGCAGGGAAGAAAATGACGGTACCTGACTAAGAAGCCCCGGCTAACTACGTGCCAGCAGCCGCGGTAATACGTAGGGGGCAAGCGTTATCCGGATTTACTGGGTGTAAAGGGAGCGTAGACGGTCAAGCAAGTCAGAAGTGAAAGGCTGGGGCTCAACCCCGGATTGCTTTTGAAACTGTTTGACTGGAGTGCTGGAGAGGTAAGCGGAATTCTAGTGTAGCGGTGAAATGCGTAGATATTAGGAGGAACACCAGTGGCGAAGGCGGCTTACTGGACAGTAACTGACGTTGAGGCTCGAAAGCGTGGGGAGCAAACAGGATTAGATACCCTGGTAGTCCACGCCGTAAACGATGAATGCTAGGTGTCGGGGAGCAAAGCTCTTCGGTGCCGCCGCAAACGCAATAAGTATTCCACCTGGGGAGTACGTTCGCAAGAATGAAACTCAAAGGAATTGACGGGGACCCGCACAAGCGGTGGAGCATGTGGTTTAATTCGAAGCAACGCGAAGAACCTTACCAAGTCTTGACATCCCGATGACCGTCCGTAATGGGACTTCTTCGGAGCATCGGTGACAGGTGGTGCATGGTTGTCGTCAGCTCGTGTCGTGAGATGTTGGGTTAAGTCCCGCAACGAGCGCAACCCTTACCTTCAGTAGCCAGCAGTTCGGCTGGGCACTCTGGTGGAGACTGCCAGGGATAACCTGGAGGAAGGCGGGGATGACGTCAAATCATCATGCCCCTTATGATTTGGGCTACACACGTGCTACAATGGCGTAAACAAAGGGAAGCAAGCCTGCGAGGGTAAGCAAATCTCAAAAATAACGTCTCAGTTCGGATTGTAGTCTGCAACTCGACTACATGAAGCTGGAATCGCTAGTAATCGCGAATCAGAATGTCGCGGTGAATACGTTCCCGGGTCTTGTACACACCGCCCGTCACACCATGGGAGTTGGTAACGCCCGAAGTCAGTGACCTAACCGCAAGGAAGGAGCTGCCGAAGGTGGAGCCGGTAACTGGGGTGAAGTCGTAACAAGGTAGCCGTATCGGAAGGTGCGGCTGGATCACCTCCTTTCTAAGGAAATTGGAACAAGTAAGTTGCATGAGCAGCTGAATCAATCCAACTAAAACGGAAGAAGAAGTAGAAGAAAAGCCTGCTAAGGCGGAGCACTATTTAATCATCCAGGTTGATGGATAACAAATCAATATGGAAACACCTTTCTGGTGGTGTGCGCTTAGGGGACACACCCGTTCCCATCCCGAACACGATGGTTAAGACCTAAGCGGCCGATGGTACTATGCTGGAGACGGCATGGGAGAGCAGGTGGCTGCCGGATTATAACCGGGCTTATAGCTCAGCTGAGTTAGAGCGCACGCCTGATAAGCGTGAGGTCGGTGGTTCGAGTCCACTTAAGCCCACTGAATGCGGAAGCATTCATATTGTACCTTGAAAACCGCATATAGAAAAATACTAATATCTTTATAACACAAAAGATACAAGACATCCGAGATAAAAACCAAGAATGTTTGTGAACGCAAACGAAACCTGAACCAACATTCATAACGCTATATGAATGGTAAAGTTGGTTAAGCTAGAAAGAGCGCAGGGTGGATGCCTTGGCACTAAGAGCCGATGAAAGACGTGATAAGCTGCGAAAAGCTTCGGGGAGTGGCAAATACACTTTGATCCGGAGATCTCTGAATGGGGAAACCTGGCTGAGCAAACCTCAGTCGTCGTATGGTGAATACATAGCCATACGTCGGGAACCTGGTGAACTGAAACATCTAAGTAGCCAGAGGAAAAGAAAACAACATGTGATTTCCAAAGTAGCGGCGAGCGAAATGGAAAGAGGCCAAACCGGCGTGCGTGCATGCCGGGGTTCGGACCGCGGAATTGATTCAGTAAGTTTAATGGAAAGGTTTTGGGAAAGCCTGCCAAAGAGGGTGAAAGCCCCGTACATGAAAGACGAGCTGACATGGCGGTATCCAGAGTACCACGAGACACGAGAAACCTTGTGGGAACACGCGGGGACCACCCCGTAAGCCTAAATACTCCTTAGTGACCGATAGCGCATAGTACTGTGAAGGAACGGTGAAAAGAACCCCGGGAGGGGAGTGAAAGAGAACCTGAAACCCTGTGTTTACAAGCTGTGGAACATCTTTATATGATGAACCGCGTACTTTTTGTAGAACGGTCCGGCGAGTTACGCTGGCTGGCGAGGTTAAGGACTAAAGGTCCGGAGCCGAAGGGAAACCAAGTCTTAATAGGGCGAGTTAAGTCAGTCAGAGTAGACCCGAAACCGGGTGATCTACCCATGTCCAGGATGAAGTTGCCGTAAAAGGCAATGGAGGTCCGAACACACATCCGTTGAAAAGGGTGGTGATGAGGTGTGGGTAGGGGAGAAATTCCAATCGAACCCGGAGATAGCTGGTTCTCCTCGAAATAGCTTTAGGGCTAGCCTCGGTTTAGTCTGCTGGAGGTAGAGCACTGAATTTCCTAGGGGGCGTCAAAGCTTACCGAAGAATATCAAACTCCGAATGCCAGGCAGATGATGACCGGGAGTCAGACTGCACGAGATAAGTTGGGTAGTCAAAAGGGAAAGAGCCCAGACCACCGGCTAAGGTCCCAAAGTACGTGTTAAGTGGAAAAGGATGTGGGATTTCAAAGACAACCAGGATGTTGGCTCAGAAGCAGCCATACATTCAAAGAGTGCGTAATAGCTCACTGGTCGAGAGGTCCTGCGCCGAAAATGTCCGGGGCTGAAACACGACACCGAAGCTGTGGAATTGACGAATGTTAATTGGTAGAGGAGCATTCTTAGCGGGATGAAGCAGTACCGAAAGGAGCTGTGGACTTCTAAGAAGAGAGAATGCCGGAATGAGTAGCGAGAGAGAGGTGAGAATCCTCTCGGCCGAATATCTAAGGTTTCCAGAGTAAAGCTGATCTGCTCTGGGTAAGTCGGGACCTAAGGCGAGGTCGAAAGACGTAGTCGATGGACAACAGGTTGAGATTCCTGTACTGCTGTATAACAGAACTGTGGGGACACAGAGGGAGAGTGCAACCCGGGAGTGGAAAGACCGGGGCAAGCGAGGTAGGAGTCACGTAGGCAAATCCGCGTGACAATCCGAAGGCGTGACGCATAGCGAAATCAAGTAGCGAATTGCATGAGCCAGCTGTCGAGAAAAGCCGCTATTGTTTGTACAGTACCCGTACCGTAAACCGACACAGGTGGATGAGGAGAGAATCCTAAGGCCGACGGAAGAAGCATTGTTAAGGAACTCGGCAAAATGACCCCGTAACTTCGGGAGAAGGGGTGCCCTGTGAAAGCAGGGCCGCAGTGAAATGGCTCAAGCAACTGTTTAGCAAAAACACAGGTCTATGCAAAACCGAAAGGTGAAGTATATGGGCTGACGCCTGCCCGGTGCTGGAAGGTTAAGAGGAGAGGTTAGCGCAAGCGAAGCTTTGAATTTAAGCCCCAGTAAACGGCGGCCGTAACTATAACGGTCCTAAGGTAGCGAAATTCCTTGTCGGGTAAGTTCCGACCCGCACGAAAGGCGTAATGATTTGAGCACTGTCTCGACAATGCATCCGGTGAAATTGAAGTACCAGTGAAGATGCTGGTTACCCGCGCCAGGACGGAAAGACCCCATGGAGCTTTACTCCAGCTTGGTACTGGGATTCGGTATTGCATGTACAGGATAGGTGGGAGACTATGAAACGGTGACGCCAGTTGCCGCGGAGTCAATGTTGGGATACCACCCTTGCAGTATTGGATTTCTAACATGTGCCCGTGAACCGGGCAGTGGACAATGCCAGGCGGGAGTTTGATCTGGGGCGGTCGCCTCCGAAAGGGTATCGGAGGCGCCCAAAGGTTCCCCAGAATGGTCGGAAACCATTCGAAGAGCGCAAAGGCAGAAGGGAGCTTGACTGCGACACCGACGGGTGGAGCAGGTACGAAAGTAGGACTTAGTGATCCGGTGGTATTAAGTGGGAATGCCATCGCTCAACGGATAAAAGCTACCCTGGGGATAACAGGCTTATCACCCCAAGAGTTCACATCGACGGAGTGGTTTGGCACCTCGATGTCGGCTCATCGCATCCTGGGCTGTAGTAGGTCCCAAGGGTTGGGCTGTTCGCCCATTAAAGCGGTACGCGAGCTGGGTTCAGAACGTCGTGAGACAGTTCGGTCCCTATCCGGCGTGGGCGTAGGATATTTGAGAGGAGCTGTCCTTAGTACGAGAGGACCGGGATGGACTGACCTCTGGTGTATCGGTTGTTCTACCAAGAGCATGGCCGAGTAGCCAAGTCGGGAAGGGATAAACGCTGAAGGCATCTAAGCGTGAAGCCCCCCTCAAGATGAGATATCCCATAACGCAAGTTAGTAAGACCCCTTGAAGACGACGAGGTAGATAGGGCAGAGGTGGAAGTGCAGTAATGCATGGAGCTGACTGTTACTAATAGGTCGAGGGCTTAACCAAGATGGTTTAGGATAGGTTTTAAAAAGATGGATTTAGTATTTGACTGTATGCAGTTTTGAAGGTATATAACATATACTTTTCATAGTACAAAAGATAAAGTAAGCTGTTGTTTTCTGACAACAGCTTTTTTTTTGTGCATACCTTTCTAATCCTTAACTTTTCTTAAGAATCCCTACAGATTCTTGCTTTTTTTCTCAATACAGGGTACGATAAACTATAGTATGATCATAAAATCTTAAGAGAGAAGAGGGCTTAAACATGAATAGAAAAGGCATTAAGAGAATAGGGCTTATGAGTCTGCTCGTATTGAGCCTGCTCATATTTGCACCGGCTGGAAGAGCACAGGCGGCCGGAACAGGAACTGTGAAGAACAGAGTAGTAAATGTACGGTCGAATGCAACGACCGCATCTTCGATCGTTGCGAAGCTTACACAGGGAACCAATGTATCTATCACATCTGAGACGACAGGTTCTGATGGAAGAAAGTGGTATAACGTATCTTTTAAATACAATGGATCTAATAAAACAGGATGTATCCGTGCAGATCTGTTGAATGCAACAGGTATCAATACGGGTACATCTGCTGCAAATACATCAACAGCATCGGTCAGTGGATTCGGAGATGATTCTATTCTGGCAATTCGGGTAAATTCTGCAAGAGTTCGGAAACAGGCATCAACTTCTGCAGCCATGGTAACGACTCTGAATAAGGATGATCAGGTAAAGCAGAAGACAGCAGTGACTGGAAGTGATGGAAAGACATGGATCAGAGTATCCTTTACTAAGGGCGGACAGAAAACGTATGGTTATATTCGTTCAGATCTTCTGACACTGGTGAAGAAAGGGGATGCATCTGCAGAACCAGCAGGTACGACCAGTACTACCAATACCAATACGACACCTTCGGCAAATTCAGGAAATATTCAGACAGATGATATTCTGACGGTAACAGCTACAGCAGTCAGAGTCAGAGAAGATCCGTCTGACAGTTCCAAGATTATCACGAATCTGTTACAGGGAGACAAAGTAAAGTTCAAGAAAACAAGAATCGGTTCAGATGGAAAGCAATGGACGAAAGTATCTGTCACTATTAATGATGTAAGATATCATGGATACATTCGTTCAGATTATCTGGCATTCTACCAGAAGGCCGGAGATGCAGCAGCAAGTACGGCCAATGAAGACACCAGATATGTGAGTGCCAGTGCAGTCAGAGTCAGAGAATCCGCATCTGATAAGTCTACGATTGTGGCAAATCTTCTGCAGGGAGATGCAATAGATTACCGTGGAACAAGAACAGGTGACGATGGAAAACAGTGGACAAAGGTATCTTTTACAATTAATGGAGCCAGATATCATGGATACATTCGATCTGACTACCTGTCCAAGACAAAATAGAATTACATAATTAACATAAAAAGGGGCTGTTGCAAAATAGATGAGTAATCATCCATGGAGCAATGGCTCCTTTTTTGTATTCAAATGAAAAAGCAGGCTCCGAAGAGCCTGCCATTCATGGTATAATAAATTATGACTAGTAAAATAAAATACCAAAAAAATTATACCGAATTCAACGAAACTTATCAACTGGTTTTGCCATTAAGTTTAGAAGGTCTTGTCCCTGATGACGATTCTGTTCGACTGCTGAGCCATGAGCTTGAGGAACTCGATTATACGTTATTGTATAAGGCTTACTCTTCCAAAGGAAGAAATCCTGCGGTTGATCCGAAGACCATGTTCAAGATCCTGACCTACGCTTATTCTCAAAACATTTATTCTTCTAGAAAAATAGAAAAAGCCTGTTTAAGAGATATTAACTTTATGTGGCTGCTTGCCGGGCAAAAGGCACCAGATCACAGTACGATTGCCAGGTTCCGGACAGGTTTTCTTTGAGGCATGTGAAGATCTGTTTTATCAGATGGTTCGTAGATTGAAAGATGCTGGTGAATTGTCAGTAGAAACGGTATTTATTGATGGTACGAAATTGAAGCATGTGCCAACAAGTATACATTTGTCTGGAAAAAATCTGTTGGCAAATGGGAAGAAAAGATGTTTCAGAAAATCCAGGAAGCAGTACTGTTCCTAAACCATGAATACATGCAATCGTTTTCTGTAAAAATAGATTCGAGGATTCAAGATCTTCAAACAATAACAAGATATCTTGAAAATAAGTGCCAACAGGATGGAACAGTTTTTGTGTATGGCCGAGGGAAAAGAAAAAGTAAAAACCAGAAATACTTTGAGCTTTTCCGAAAATTTCAGGAACGTCAGGTAACTTACGACTGGCATACAGCCAGCTTTCAGGGACGAAATAATTATTGTAAGACTGACCCGGATGCTACATTTATGCACATGAAAGATGATCATATGCGGAATGCACAGTTAAAACCCGGATATAACATTCAGATCGGTGTAGACAGTGAATATATCGTGGCAACAGATGTCTTTTCAGACCGAAACGATGTCTGGACACTGATTCCATTTTTAAAAACAATGGACGAAAAACTGGGGTTCCGATATCCCAGTGTCACAGCTGATTCGGGATATGAAAGCGAAGAAGGTTATACCTATCTTCGGGAAACCAGACAGACGCCTTATATAAAACCACAAACCTACGAAAAGTGGAAAAGGCGAAGCTTCAAACAGGATATCAGTAAACGTGAAAATATGGCCTATGATGCAGAAACGGATGTTTACACTTGTTATGCACAAAAGAAGCTGTCACCGGTCTTCGTGAAAAAGCAGAAAAGCAAGAGTGGCTATGAATCAGAAGTTACCGTCTATGAATGTGAAGATTGCAAAGACTGTCCTCACAAAGAAAAATGTACACGTGCGAAAGGAAACAAGCGATTATACGTTTCCAAAAGCTTTCTGGAAAAACGACAGGAGTCTTATGAAAACATCCTGACCGAAACAGGAATCCAGTATCGCATGAACCGCTCCATTCAGGTAGAAGGTGCTTTCGGAGTTTTGAAAAATGACTATGAATTTCAAAAATTTCTGCTTCGCGGAAAAACCAAAGTGAAACTGGAGATTCTTTTGCTTTGCATGGGTTATAACCTGAATAAACTACATGCTAAAATTCAAAATGAACGAATAGGTTCCCACCTGTTTAAAGTAAAGTCAGCCTAAAATTCCAACAAAAAATGAAGGCTTTATTTAGGTGCGAAAAAAATTGGCAGAAAATCAACGTACAAAGATTTTCTGCCAATTTTCTTTTCTCTAAAAACGGAAAGTGCCGCTCAATCACCTATTCCGGTGGTTTTGCGACACTCCCTTAATCTTTTTAATAGTAATTGAAATACTTACAGCTTTAAGTTAGCCAGCAAAGATCCAAGATTCGTAGAAATATTCTCGGACTTCGGCATGGTGTAGTGCTCGTCTTCAGCCGGTTCATTCTCTTTTACAAGAAGAGCTTTCATGCTCAGAGACAGCTTGCCATCTTTGATAGCAATGACTTTGACCTGTACATCCTGTCCAACTTTCAGTACTTTCTCCGGTGATGTGACACGTTTATCAGAAATCTGAGATACGTGTACCAGACCAGACAGACCATTTGCCAGACGAATAAATGCACCGTAATCTTTCAGATTCTCTACTTTTCCATTCAGTACATCGCCGACTTTGATCTGGTCGAATGCTTCCTTTTCTTTCTGCTTTGCTTCTGCACGCGCTTCATCACGAAGAATCTCTCTTGCAGAGAGAACCAGACGTTTTTTCTCAGGATCAACAGTGATCACGCGGACACGGATCTTTTTGTTGAGCCACTCGTTCAGATCGTCTACATGATCCAGAGACAGACGGGATGCAGGAATGAATCCGCGAACACCATCTACATAAGCGATCACGCCGGCATTTACAACACCGCCAATTTTTACATTCAGAACTTCTTTGTCATCCATGTACTGTTGCAGGGTTGCCCATACAGGATCCAGTTCCTCAGAATCCTGAGTACCGGATTCTTCAGCAGCTTTGTAGGATGCTTCCAGCTCCTCTTTGAAATCGTCCATTGTCAGTTTTTCTTCCATGGTTATAATCTCCTTAACGATAAAATATAAAATCCCTATTTATCTATTATAGATAGAAAAGCCAGTAAAATCAATGCTATTTTGCTTTTTTACTGATTCCTACAACCACTCCGCTTAATGCAAGAAGTGCTAGTGCATTAGGAATAACCATCAATCCGTTAAAGAAATCTGCTAAAGACCATACCAGGTCAACCTTCAGAGTAGAACCGATGATGATAAATACAACTACCAGCATGGAGTAGATCTTTGTACCCTTCTGACCAAACAGATGCTTCACATTGATGGCTCCGAAGAAGTGCCAGCCAAGGATCGTAGAGAAGGCAAAGAAGAACAGGCAGACAGCGATGAAAATGTCGCCAAAGCTTCCCAGTACAGAGGAAAATGCATACTGAGTCAGGGCTGTTCCACTCTTTCCGCTTGCCATGGCACCGGTGGTCAGGATAGAGAATACAGTCAGGTTCAGAATGATAAAAGTATCAATGAATACGCTGATCATGGCAGCCAGACCCTGGTCATGTGGGGAAGCAGCTGTTGCTCTTGCATGTGCATGAGGGGTAGAACCCATACCAGCTTCGTTGGAGAAGAGTCCTCTGGCAACACCGTAACGGATCGCTTCTCTTACAGTAATACCAGCAGCACCGCCGAGTACGGCATTTGGCTTAAATGCACCAACGATGATCTGCATAAATGCAGTTGGAATAGAATTGATATTCAACAAAATAACGACCAGGCTTCCAATAATATAGATACCAGCCATGATCGGAACGATCTTCTCAACAACAGCAGCCAGTCTTGTAGTACCGCCTACGAAGATGAAGCCTGTCAGCACTGCCAGAACAAGACCGATGGCAATCGCCGGGATATTGATATTTCTTGCTGCAAATACTTCTGCAAATGCAGCTCCGATGGAATTGGACTGTACCATATTTCCCATGAATCCAAGTGCAAGGATAATGAAGATAGAGAAGAGTACGCCAAGCACTTTTCCAAAAGTTCCTTTGAATGCAGCATGGATATAGTAGACCGGACCTCCAGTCACTTCCCCATGTTCTACAGTTTTGTATTCCTGAGCCAGGGTTGCCTCAGCATAGATGGTTGCCATTCCGAAAAAAGCACTGAGCCACATCCAGAAGATGGCACCAGGACCGCCTCCTACTAAAGCAGTGGCAGCACCAGCCAGATTACCGGTACCGACTTGAGCTGCAATGGCAGTTGCAACAGACTGGAATGGAGTCATCTCACCGTTATTGCCTTTTTCGCCGTTGAGGTTCAGATTACCGAATACATGTTTTAATCCTTCCGGGAATTTGCGAATCTGAATGAATTTTAAACGAATTGTGTAGTAGATACCGGTTCCGCAAAGAAGTACGATCAGTATCACGTTCCAGAGTACGCTGTTGGCCGAATCGACCAGAGTTAATAAGTTTTCCATTTTCTTCCTCCTTGTAATTACCTTACATGCCCATTTTGGGCAATAAAATAAGAGCTGATATTCATATCAGCCCTCCAAAGAGTAGAACATTTGCATATGTATGCCCTGTCCTTTTGCCTGAGAGATAGGCGGAAACTATGTCATTCCGCTGTACACCTTCGGCGCTCGTTTTAACGAGACTCTCCAGAGTAGTTATCAGGTGTCCGCCGGATAACTAAGCGAAATATAACATAGATTCCAGAAAAATACAAATAAGTATTTCTAATGGGTACTTATTCAGAAGAACGGCCTTCACCAGTCTGCCAGGTCTCTGATGGACTTGCATTCCAGGTAATGGTAGTACCGTCAGTGGTGGCAGTGATCGTACCTTGTTCATCCGTCCGGAAGACAGAGACTCCTGCTGCACGGAGCTTGTTCATGGTCTCTGCATGGGGATGACCATATTTATTTCCCTCTGCACAGCTGATGACTGCCCAGGTAGGATCTACAGCGGATAAAAAGTCATCGCTGGTGGAAGAACTACTTCCGTGATGACCGAGCTTTAACACGTCTGCAGACAGTGGCAGACCAGAAGAGAGCATATCCTCTTCGGCTTCTTCTTCAGCGTCACCCGTCATCAGAAATGTGGTGTCACCGTAAGTCAGGCGGATCACGATAGAGTTGTTATTATTGTCCTTGTATTCCTTAGACGGTGACAGAACCGTGAAAGAGGCACTTCCAAAGGTGTAGGTGTCGCCGGGAACAGGATGCTCCACAGGGATCTGCTTGTCATCGATCACACGGATCACATCCTCATAGGTTCTGGTGTCAGAGCTGTGTTCCGGCATCAGCACTTTGTCACAGTCGAATTTGTAGAGGACTACATCTGCACCGCCGATATGGTCTGCGTCCGGGTGTGTCAGGATCGCATAATCAAGTTCAGTGATTCCAAGATATTCCAGATAAGACTGAACCAGGGTTCCTTTGTCATTGTCACCGGCATCAATGATCATAGCGTGATCATCCTGTGTGAGGACCATACAGTCACCCTGACCGATGTCTACAAAATGAACGGTCAGATCACCCGCATTTGCGGACAGATCGGTCTGTGCGTCCTGATAGACGCCCTGTGCAGACTGAGATGCAGTGTCACTGATGGGAGTGATCCCATCATTTCCAAAGGTATAACCGGCAGCACCGAGAAGCAGGACTGTGACGGTACACAATAGCTTCAGGGTGGCGGGGTATTTTTTCTTTTTACGTCGTTTACTCATAGCTGTCTCTCCTTTTTGATGGTTGCTGATTTCCGGGAAAGCAGAAATATATTCTCGGAACAAAACACCAAATATTGTATCATAAGCGTTGACTAAATGAAAGATGTGGTGGAAATTCATTTTGCAAAGAAAATCAAAATGTGGTAAAATTCAGGTACAAAAAGAAGGAGGGGATGCTATGAGTAAACGTATTATTACTATCAGCCGTGAGTTTGGAAGCGGTGGAAGAACAATAGGAAAAATGGTAGCAGACCAGCTGGGGATCGCCTTCTATGACAAAGAGCTGATCGAGAAGATCGCAGAGGAGACAGGATTCTCAAAGAAATTTATCGAAGAGTATGGAGAGCATGCACCGGGAACCAATGTATTTTCTTATTCGTTCCTTGGAAGAGACGCCATGGGCGTGTCCATGCAGGATAAGATCTGGATGATGCAGAGAAAGCTGATCATGGATCTGGCAGAAAAGGAGCCCTGCGTGATCGTGGGACGCTGTGCAGACTTTATTCTTCGTGACAGAACCGACTGTCTCAACGTATTTATTCATGCAGCCACAGACAAAAAGGTGGAGCGTATCGTGAAGCTTTACGGGGAGACGGCTGACAAGCCGGAGAAGCGGCTGATGGACAAGGACAAGAAGCGTCGGGTAAATTATCGGTATTACACGGATCGGGAATGGGGTGCATCCCAGAACTATCATCTGTGTCTGGACAGCGGAGAATTTGGAATCGAAAAATGTGCACAGATCATTGTAGATCTTGCAAAATAGGAATAAAAGTGGAGTCGGATGAAGGTATCATCCGGCTCCGTTTTTATGGATAGAGATTCAAAAATTTGTATTCTATAATTCAAATACCAGATCCCGGAACGCATCGCCACGTTCTTCAAAATTCTTGAAGATACCGTAGCTGGCAGCGGCGGGAGAGAGGATGCAGGCGCTTCCCCGTGGGGTGACCTTCTTCGCAAGCTCCACGGCATCGCTTAAATGTTCTACAAGATGTAGCCGGTCAGGATCATGGAAAGCAGGGTAACTGTTCTTGATCTCCTCATAGATCCGTTTTCCGGTGGCTTCCATCAGGATAATATGAGGAACCGGATCCACAGACAGATATTCAATCAGCTCGCTGTAGTCGATTCCGCGGTCCATGCCTCCGATCAGGATCGATCCTGGGGACGGGATACTCTTCAATGCCTGGATCGCTGTGTCGCAGATGGTGGAGATGGAGTCATCATAGTAACGGACGCCATCTAAGGAACCGATCAGGCGAAGGCGGTGAGGCAGCGGTTCATAGCTGATTAAAGCTTTTGTAAATGATTCATCATCCACGCCAAGTTCATGGCATACGCCATAATCAAAGGCGATATCCAGATGATTGTGATGTCCCAGCAGACGGATCTCAGATGCAGGAATTCGATAATCACCGCTTTCAAAACGAATACGAGTGCCGGTCAGGGTCACATCACAGGAAGCGAACCGGTCTGACACGGTGAGAATGTGGGAAGGGCAGGTTCCCTTTGCTGGAAGTACATCCAGTCCGCAGAAGAGCAGGTCCTGTTCCTTCTGATGAAGGTAGATCTGCTGCTTGGCATGGACGTATTTTTCCATGGTTCCGTAGTGATCCAGATGCTCCTCATGGATATTCAAAAGGATCGCAATGTGCGGAGACACATGGATATATTCCAGCTGATGGCAGGACAGCTCACACACAATGCGTGTGCGAGGCGTGATCTGTTCCAGAATATCAAAAAACGGAATACCGATATTACCGGCAAGGACCGTGTCCATACCGCTTTCCTGCAAAATATGATAAAGCAGGGTAGAGGTGGTACTCTTTCCTTTGGTACCGGTGATCCCGATGATCTGTTCCCGGTAAGCTTCAAAAAACACTTCGGTCTGGGAAGTGATCAGACAGGTGTATTCATCAGCAGCTTTTGGAAGTACAACTCCCGGACTTTTGAAGACCACATCATAATTCTCTAAAGAGTCCATATAATGTGCACCTGTAAGAAGCTTGATTTCTTCTGAGGAGACAGATTTCTTTTCGCCGGACAAAGTGGTGATTTCCATAGCGGCGGGAAGAGTCAGTGCTTCATTGCCATCGGCGATCGTAATGCTCGCGGCATCGCCCACTTCCAATATGCGGTTCAGGGTGGAACGGCCTTCCCGGCCAAATCCCAGGATCAATATGTTTTTCGCTTTAATCAGTTCGTGTAAACGGCTTAACAAGGCAGAACACCTCCATAGCACTCTTCTGTCAGGATCTTTAAAAATTCTTCTGGGAGCAGGTGTTCGCCATCGTAATAGCGGTCATAATCATGACGGTGAGCAAAATTCGCTTCATAAAGCGGAAGCTCTTTGTAGCGTTTCAGAAGAAGCGGCAGCGGTTCACCGGCGGCTTCCATCTGTTCAATAGTAAGACAGATCGCTGCATTTACTTCATGGCGGCTTCCCACGCATTCAAAAGGCTTCTCGCTCTGAAGGCCGGTCAGTTTGTCAAAGCAGTCTTCCATAGAAGCGTCTTCCAGCATATCCGTACCGAAGATCTCTGTGAGTCTCTTGTGACTTAAGAATGGGGACAGGATCAGGAACACGAACAGGCATTTCGGGCAGTGTCCGCACCAGATATCCTGCTTGCTTCCCGCATTGCAGCTGCGGAAAATATCATGATAAGCAGTTGCGCCTGCAAAATATTTTGCAATCTGAAATTCAGACAGTGGGCGGAGCATGCTGAAATAATAGACACCGCTTTCCAGCCAGTCCTGTTCATAAGTGTGGAAATCCTGTTCAAATTCAAAGCTCTTGGAGTACTGATGGTTGACCGTACTTCCGGCAACGGTACTTTCATTGGCACTGGACTCGTTGGAGAGCGCCACGTATTTAAGGCCGTACATTCTTGCAGTGATTACAGAAGAAAATGCAACCAGCGCAGAGAAGGGCGTATGACCATTTAAGAAGCCCTGTCTGTTCAGTTCCAGCATATTTTTATCAAGTGTACGCTTCACATGGATGCTGTGATCCTCGGAAAGTCCGGAGACTTTGACCGTGGACAGGGTAGCACCTCTTGGATTGATAATATAAGTATAGAGAGGATGTCCGCTCTTTTTCAGCATTTCGATGGTACAGGCAGAGTCTTTTCCGCCACCAACCGGGATCAGGCAGCCGCAGTCAGAAGCAGCCGGATCTGTCGCCAAAGCAGAACCTGTGAAAGAAAATACGTCTGAGATTCTGGCTGTATCTTCAGACGGTTCACAGAGCAGATCCATAAAGGTATCAGGATCAGCTTCAATGCCGTTGGTGTAGAAAAATTCTCCCAGTCCCTGATAATAAAGCTTTTTCCACCAGGAGATCTGTGTTTCATTGATGATACCTGCCTGAACCACTACTTTTGGCGGGCAGGCGATCTTCCAGTAGCTGACAAGCTCCACCATTCCCAGAGAGAAAATGGTGCGGAGCAGAGTCGGATCTTCTGACCAGCAAGTACAATCTTCTGCTTTTTTCGGGAAGCACCAGGTAGGTGCGAAAGAAGACAGTCCCGGAATCTCAAAATGATAAGTTACCGCAAGATCGGAGGCTGTCTCATGAACTTCATAATGCGTATAGTAGAATACCGGATAATCCATCCGGCAGGATGTATAAGTTTTTTCCATAAAAATAGACCCCTTTTGTGTCATTATTTCCGGAGTCTATTTTACCACAGGAATATTTAATTGGAAAGGCTGTCCTGAAGAGCATTTACAATTTCTTCTTCAACTTCAGCCGGATAACCGTCCACAGTGCATACATGGACTTTGTTTACACCATCGATACTTCCGATGGCTACAGTCTGCTCCAGGTACTTGTGCATGTTCTCGTAGGAAGGAAATACATGAACGCCTGTCAGCTTCTCCAGGTAAGCGGTCATTCCGAATGCGCCCCAGTTGGATACGGTTGCAATAACCAGATGATCCACTTTGTTTACACAGGGAACCAAAGAAAGCTTCTTGGAAATCACATCTTTGAGATTACCCATACCAATCTCATTTCCACCGTCACCGACACCCCAGGTCGGAAGACCTTTTTTGTGAGCCAGACTGAAGAGCTGATCAATCGTAGCAGTGTTTTCACGAATGCTGACTCCACGCATATTTGCATAATCGTTCTTGCTGTTGATACCACAGCGCTCGATAGAGATCAGACCGACCGGATCCCGCTTTAAGAGCAGGTCCTGATAGAAAGAGGCGTCTGCATCAAAGGGAACATATTCTACTTCCAGTCCCATAGGCTCAAAATAATCCTTGCACAAAGCATCTGTTACGATCACGGGCTGATATCCCAATTTTTTCAAAGCCTGCGCAAGTACTTCCGTTCCAAGAGGACCATCGGTCTCGGCATAACCGGCTACATAAAAACCGGTGGTGAGGAAGATCACTCCATGAGGAAGATTCAGAAGAGCTTCTACAGCTTCTTCGCAGAATGCTTTCGGCATGTACGGGCGGAGCACATCCATACCTCTTTGAGAATGACGTAAAATAATATCTTCGATCATATGTATAACCTCTTTCCTTTGCCTTTTTGCGCACATTATAGTTGTATGTGAGGGGAAAGGCAAGAAGGAAAGACGCAATAATGAAAAGATTCAAAAAAGACAGTTTGAAATAAAATATTTTTCTTGAAAAAGAACAGAACAAAAAAATTTAAATCAGCCCAAAGGAGCGCAGCAGGTAGATCCAGCCAGTCATGGTGATGGAGGACAGCATGGTGGACAATACAATGGCATTGGAAGTCAATACCTCGTCGTTCCCCATGTTTTTCGCCATGATATAGCTGGAGATGGTAGTCGGAGATCCCAGCATGATCAGGATCGCTACCAGTTCGCTCTGGCGGAATCCAAAATACAGAGCGGCCGGGAAGAACACAGCCGGAAGAATCACCAGCTTGATCATGGATGCCACCATGGCCGGGCGGAACTTGCGGATTGCATCTGACAGATGAAAACTTGCACCTACATTCAGAAGTGCCAGCGGAGTGGCCGTGGTGGACATATAGGTGATGGCCTTCATCGGAATCGTTGGCATGGTAAGATGCAGAACGTTAAACAGCAGTCCTGCCAGAATACCAAGGATGATCGGATTCTTGGCCACATTGATACAGGCTCTGCGGATCTGGGCTTTTTTATCCATGCCGATCTGATCACGGGAATGGAAGGTCAGGATCACAACAGAAAAAATATTGTAAAAAGGAACAGCGGCCACGATCATCAGTGGTGCCATACCGGAATCTCCGTAAATATTCTGCACGAATGCCATACCAAGGATGGCCGCGCTTCCTCTGGCGGAAGCCTGTACGAAAGCACCTACCATGGTCTTGTCCTTCATAAAGATCCAGGTCAGAAGCCAGATCACAAGAAACATGATGATGGTAGTGATCATGCAGAACAGAATAAATTTCAGGTTAAATACTTCCCGCATGTCTGCAGTGGAAATATCATAGAACAGAAGGGCAGGTAAAGCTACCTTAAATACAAATTTGTCTGATACTCTTGTAAATTCTTCAGAAAGAAATCCGGTTTTCATCAGAATATTTCCAAGGATCATGACCAGAAAGATAGGAGCAGTCGCATTGAGACTGAAGATAAAGTTTTCCATAATTGATGCTTCTCCTGTGTAAAAATGTGTTGGCGAAAAAATACGCGAACCTATTATAGCACCAATTTCAGCTGATAAACAGATAAATTTTCCGGCGGAAGCATAAGGTTCCGCCGGATTTTATCAGGTTTTGTTGTTTTTAGAACAGCAGGGAGTTCCACCGCTGTTGCAGTTATTTTTCAGAAGCTCTTCATTGCAGGGAGGACCCAGTTCCAGGGGTTTGATGTCAAGCTCCAGGAGATCACCATTTACAAAGGTAAGACACAGGCTGTCATCTTCCGGCACCAGGCTTCCTTTGGGAACGGGAATTTTCCCCTTCTGAGGAACCAGATACTGGGAGAAATAAACGCAGCTTATGATGACGGTAAGGCCAACGGTGATCTGACTTCCCGGCACATTCAGATCCAGTACTTTTGGATAAGCGATAGCTGTAAGTCCCTGCACCATATTGTTATTTTCGGAGAGAAAACCAAGATAGGTGATCTTAGGCGTGGTGGCAGTGGCATCTGTGTAGGAGATGCCATAAGGAGTAAACAGATCGAAGGATACTGAACTGGGATTGGTATCTTCATTATAGGATTCATCTGTAGAAGGAGGCAGATAGGTCACAGCCTCTGTGTACGAGCCAAGAAGCTGTCCGGAGCAGCTATAAAGCCTGATCAGAAGAGTAACCGTCAGATTCTGCAGAGTGATCTCTGTACAGTTGGGGCGTCCGGCAATGGTGGTAACTGTAGAATTGCCGAAGGTGACATCCAGAACCTGTACGGTCGCCTTTTCAGCGGTGGTCTGTGTGGCAAATGCAGTATTTGTCACGGTGATGGTACGGCAGACGTTGATGCCGATCTCATCATAGATCAGAGGCGCATACAGCGGCAGAAGATCAGGAGTTCCGCAAAGTGGAGATGTACAGACATCCACACAGGGTGTTTCCTGGTGACAGGACTGTCCTCTTGCACAATATTTTGGCATAAGTTTAAGCTCCTTTCTGAAAGAAAGTCTCTATATAGAGTATGTGGACCATTCATTTTTGGTTATGGAGTTTCATATAATGGGAAAAAAGAGCGGAGGTTATGGATGAGTCTGTTATTCGAACTGGAACAGCACCAGAAGCTGGTGGTCTATGAAGAAGGAAATCAGATCCTGGCTGTTCGTCTTCCGCTTCGACGTGGTGGAGAATTCCGTATGAGGGAGGGATGCCTCTCGGATCTTACAGGGGTGGTTTATAAAGAAAATATTCGTCTTGCCTGGCAATCACTGGAGCATCATATTATTCTGTCAGGAACGGATGAACAGAGTGACAGGATCGTGCTGAGCGACGGATACCATGTAAGGCAGTATGGAGGCCTGAGACTGGTGGTAAAGGGGCAGGAGCTCTGGCTTCTGTATTCGGCAAAAGATCCGGATCAACCTCATTGGCATGCCTATGTACAGCAGATGGAAGAGGAGATGAGAGAACCGCTGGAACTTCCCGGGATTTATGATAAGCGACCGGTACTGGAAGTATTTCAGGAGGGAGGACACACTTTTCTTCTGGTGGGAGCAGAAGGGGAGGAACAGCTGTATCAGTGGGAGAAGACGTGGATATTGCTGAAGGAAAAACATGAAGAGGAAGAATTGCTGTCTGGAAAACTTCAGGACCAGCTGGATCTTAGACAGGCGCAGCTGGAAGAAAAAGACCGGCAGATTGCATATATCTGCGAGGAGTATGAAAAGCTCCGACAGATTGCGCTGAAGCTGCAGGAAGACGGTAGAAGAATGAAGGAATATATCGGAATCAAGAGGAAAAAAGAATACCCGCCGGAAAGCGGATCATGAAAGCTTTCCAGCGGGTATTCTGATGTTCAGAGTTAATAAAGTTTTTTCGCGTGGACAACGAACCGTTTCTCACCACTCTTGGTACAGGTGGAAAGGGAGATCACAGAATCATCCTTAGTCACTTCCACACCGGTATCATATAAAGAAGCAGTCTTTAAAGAATCCAGGAAAGAAGCGTAAGTATCATTTGCCCGATAACCGATCGTATAGGTAATATCAGTCTCATCTGCTTCATGTGCAGAGAAGATCTGATAGCAGTGAGAACCATCGGACAGATCTACATAAATGTATGGATGAGCCTCTGCGTAGCTCTGGTCACTGTAGTTCTTCAGTCCTGCAAACATAGATCCATTTTTCATGTTGTGTCCATAAATAATAGTATGCAGATCTGAAAAATCAGCAGCATTGGAAGCCTCAACAAAAATGCTTCCAGACCGGTTAGTCTTGTTGTCAAAGGTATGAGTCAGATAGTAGGTGTTATCAGTGGTATGTACCAGAGGATAGCTTACAGAAGTATCCGGGATCTCGATCCAGCCTACTGCATCATTGTTGATTCCCTGAAGTGAAGCCAGATCAATTCTGGTCATAGGAGCAGCCACCTCGGAACTATCACCTTCTTCATCTTCGGAAGAAGCTGCATCGGCAAGCACGGTCTTGGGATCAGCAGGTGCCTCGGTTACATATTTGCGAAGACTTTTATATTCGCTCTCACCAGACTGATAGCCAAGTAAAATAGAAGCTAATTTCCAGACACTGAACAGTAAGATACAGACACACAGTCCAAGTGCCAGCCCTAACAGGAGCATCCGCCGTTGACGAGCTTTTCTGCGCTTGGCAGAACTTCTCTTCCGTCTGCGAGCATTAGTGTGCACAGCGTCATCCCTTCTATCAGATACCGGTCGTCTGCCGGTTGTTTTTTCCATATTCAGTTTTTGTTTTTTTTCTTTCTTTGTCATAACATCACCCTGTTCCATTCTAACAGATTTGTTTCTTAAAAGAAAGAGCTTAAGAATCTTTTAAGAAAGATTTCCGGCTTTTTTTCTACAAGAAAGGAAATACTTATGATACAATGGGATGCATAACACTGATAAGGAGAAGAATATGAAAAAGAAAATCGTTATGCTGATGCTGGCAGCAGCACTTGCGGCAACAGCAGTAGCAGGATGTGGCAAAAATAATACATCTCAGGAACAGAATATTGCATCTGATGCACAGGAAGCAACCATGCCGGACGGACCGATTGATGAAGCGTTCGGACAGCCTTCTGAGGATGAGACAGGGGATGCGGCAGTGCAGAATTCCAATCGCATCTATGGTGTGATCACCGATGTATCTGCATCTGAGCAGACCATTACCGTGGACAACCAGTCGGATGTATCTTCCACAGGAGAGATGATCCTGACCATTGATCCGTCCAATACAGAAATCATCGATGCACAGACCGGACTTCCGGTGGAACTGCCTGAGGTACAAAGTGGAAGTTTTGAGGCTTATCTGGGAGATGCCATGACCATGTCACTGCCGCCGCAGTGCACACCGGATATGGTGATCGTAAATATTGCAGAGGATGCAGCAGCACCGCAGTATGCAGTGGCAGCAGAAGATCCGGCAGATGCAGCAGATTTGGAAAATGCAATCGTACTGAAGGCAACTGATGGAAGAACTTATGTAATCGACAAAGATGCACAGGTGACACCGTATCTTACCAGAAATATTGTAAAACTGCAGGATCTGACAGCAGGAACTGCCTGCCTTCTGTGGGAAGATGAGAATGAGATCGTAACGAAAGTGATGATCTTTGCGGAGTAATTATGGAAAAGAAAAATTTACTGGCAGTGCTGGCATTGATGTTGGCACTGCTGATTCTTGTGTTTGCAGCAAAGCACGCCGGACAGAGTGAAGAAGATCCGAATCTTACAATCACGGCTCTGTCAGTGGGAAAAGCGGATGCTCTGGTGCTGAAGCAGGCAGGACATACGGTACTGATCGATACCGGAGAAAAAGATGACGGGGATAAGATCGTTCGTTTCCTGAAAAATCAGGGGATCCATAGCGTAGATCTGTTAGTTATTACTCACTTTGATAAGGATCATGTGGGAGGCGCGGCAAAGGTGCTTGAGCACATGGAAGTGAATGCTGTTTTCATGCCAGATTATGAAGGGACCAGACCGGAGTATGATTCTTTTCTGGAAGTATTGGCTGGAAGAGACGGAGTTCAGAGACTGACCGGAACTACGGAACAGACCATTGGAGAGATGAAGATCCGTGTGCAGGCAGCAGAACAGGCGGATACATTTGCAGATGAAAATGATCTGTCACTGGTCACCTGGGTGACATTTGGTCACCGGAAATTTTTGTTTACCGGAGACATTACAGAGGGACGGATCAGTGAACTGCTGGCATCCGACGAGGATCTGAGGGCAGACTGGATCAAAATGCCGCACCATGGACGCTATGAGGCGAATCTGGGAGAACTTCTGGATGCAGTGGAACCGTCCTTTGCGGTAATCTGTTGTTCCAATAAGCATCCGGCCAGTGTGGACACGTTGAAACTGTTGGATGAACGGAAGATTCAGGTGTTTGATACTTCAGAAGAAGCGGTGGTGACCACCTGTGATGGAGAACATATTACAGAAGTGAAGCTGCAGAATTTAAAATAAAATCGATGAGGGAAAGGACAGATCTATATGTCAGAAGTGAAGAAAACAGAAGAAGAGATCACACGAGAAGGAAATCCAAGAAAACCCCAGGGGGAAGAAGGAAAAGTCATGCTGGACCGGATGAACCACAGTCATTACGAGGTTACCGGATGGGCACTTGCTCACTGGAAGATCAAAGGTGACGATCAGATATTGGATATTGGATGCGGCGGTGGAATGACCCTTCACCGGATGACGGAGCAGTTGACGACTGGTCATGCGACTGGCGTGGATTATTCTGGTGTGTCTGTTGAAGAAACCGGAAAACTTAATGAAGCGTTCGTGAAAGAAGGAAAATTGACCGTGCTGGAGGCATCGGTTGAGAAGCTGCCATTTAAAGATGACACGTTTGATAAGATCATCACCGTAGAAAGCTTCTATTTCTGGCCGGATCCGCAGGCAAATCTGAAGGAAGTCCACAGAGTACTGAAAAAAGGCGGTACCTTCCTGTTGGTAGCAGATGTTTATCAGAATGGACATCTGACTGAACAGCAGAAGAAAAATATTACGAGATATGAACTGTTCAATCCAACAGAAGAGGAGTTCCGGGAAATCTTTCAGATTGCCGGATTTGCGGAAACCGTGATCCATACCAGAGATGGGGAAAACTGGATCTGCGTGGAAGGACATAAATAAAAGGTTATTTATTTGTGCTGTCCGCGTCAATTACAGACTGAATCTGTTTCATCAGAGCATCATAATTGTTCTGGTTATCAATTCCTCCGAGCAGGGGATCGCCCACAATATTGCCATTTCTATCGACTAATATGGTTGTAGGAAATGCCATAATATCGGAGGCGTATTTGCCTGCTTCGGAAGAAGAATCAATGGAAAGATTGCGGTATTTGGCACCCTGACTTTCAAGGATGGATGCAGCTTCTTTCATGGCAGCTTCATTGCCGTCGAAGGTTTCGGTATTGATGCCTACAACTTCGCCGCCCATTGATCTGATGGCATCGTTCAATTCATTGAGCTTGGATAACTCGGCAACACAAGGTTTGCAGCCGGTAAACCAGAAATTGACGACAGTTACGGCATTGTCGGAAAACAGGCTTTCATCGACAGAATTACCATCAAAATCCTGACCGGAAAAATTCTTGAAGGGAGATGCATCTTCGGAATTGTTTTTCTGGTCGGCAGTATCTGATGCTGTATTTTTGCTTTCAATTTCTGCAATCTGATCTTCGATTTTTCGTATGGTCTCAATATCGTCCGTAAGTATTTTCAACTCGTCATCTGTAAAGGAGTCCTTGTTTGCTTCAACGGTATCAGCCAGATAATCAGCATAATTTCCGCTGGGATCAGCATTGCTTTTTCTCATCATGCCAAATACCTTGTTCCATGTCTCTTCATGATCTGCAAAAAGCTGGTTCTCCTGCTGATACAAATCGTTCAGTACAGTGTCGGAGCTGTCTGAGGTTGTGTCAGATTCCGTCAGGGACGCATTGTTTTCTTTCGTGTCAGCAGTATCTGTTGTGCTGCAGGCTGTAAGCAATAATGCGATACAGAGTGTAAAAATAGTAAGAATTTTTTTGTTTGTTTTCATGAATGATTTCTCCTTTAAATAATAGTAATTAGATTATTTTCTTATAAACCGATAATGGATCGCATCTTTAGGACAAGCCTTGATGCAGGCACCACATCGTATGCATTCCGGATGATCTGGATTCTTGCACACATCCACATCCATTTTGCATGCTTTCGAGCATTGACCACATCCGACACATTTGTTGTGCTCAACCTTAATGTTAAGAAGGCTGACCTTATTAAATAATGAGTAGATCGCCCCGAGAGGACAGATCCATTTACAGAAGGGTCTGTAAAACAGAATACTTAGCACAATAACGGTAATTAAAATAAAGCATTTAAAAGAAAAGAGCTTTCCAAGTGCGGACCGTATAGCTGCATTTCCCAGGGAAAGCGGGATAGCTCCCTCCAGAACTCCCTGTGGACAAATATATTTGCAGAAGAAGGGGTCCTCCCATTCCGATAGAGTTCGTTACAAACATCGGCAGAAGTATAACGAAAACAATAAGAATGATATATTTCAGGTATCTTAGGGGCTTCAGTCTGGCTGTGGAACATTTTTTTCCGGGGATTTTATGAAGCAAATCCTGAAACCATCCGAAGGGACATAAAAAACCGCAGATAAACCTTCCCAGTGTTACACCAAGTAAAATAAAAAATCCGGTTATGTAGTATGAAAATTTAAATCCGGATGATCCGACAACGGCCTGAAAGGCTCCAATTGGGCAGGCTCCCGTGGCAGCAGGACAGGAATAGCAGTTTAATCCTGGTACACATACGGTTTTCACATTCCCCTGATATATTTTTCCTTTAAATAAATTGGGAATATGGATATTAGTCAGCAGTGTGGCGGCTGCCTGTATCCATCCGCGTAATCTGACCGTCTGCTTTGATAATAAATTTTTTTTCTTATCCAATTCCGACACACTCCAGACATAGTTTTATTGCTTTACCAAGAACAACAGCCGCTTCACCTCTGACTGCTCCATAGCTTATCATGGTGATACCCGCCATGAGCAAAAGAATCTGAGAGATATTTCTGCATTTCAAGATATTGTTACTCCTTTCACTTGTTGTATTCATTGACCAGCTGACATTGGTATTATACAATATTTGTTGTAAAATCTTTGTTAAGAATAGGGGAAAGAATTTTGAGATTATTAATAGTTGAGGATGAGAAAGAAATCTGTGATACGGTTGCAAAAAGTCTCTATCATGCTGGATATGAGGTGGATACCTGTTATGATGGGGAAGAGGCTCTTGAATGTATCCTGACGGAAAATTATGACCTGATCGTTCTGGATCTGAATCTGCCCGGCATGGATGGAATGGAGATATTGAAAGAACTCAGACAGAGCAATGAGGAGACAAAGGTTCTTATCTTATCTGCCAGAGGACAGATTGCGGATAAGGTGGAAGGACTGGATGCAGGAGCAAACGATTATATGGAAAAACCATTCCATCTGCAGGAGCTTGAGGCTCGTATCAGAAGCCTGACAAGAAGGAAATTTGTACAGAAGGATGTATGCCTGGAAAGTGGTGACATAAGGTTCGATACGTTAAGGCGTGAGGCATATGCAAAAGGGAAAATGGTATCTCTGACAAGAAAAGAAAATGGTATTCTGGAATATCTGCTTCTGAATCTTGGCAGACCGGTAAGCCAGGAGGAACTGATGGAGCATGTCTGGGATGCATCTGTGGATAGCTTCAGTGGCGCCATCAGAGTACATATGTCATCCCTTAGAAAAAAGCTTAAGGTCGTGCTTGGATATGATCCGATTCGGAACAAGGTAGGAGAGGGATATCAAATACGGGAGGAGTCTGGTAGATGAAAAGAATATCGCTGCAGTGGAGACTTACCTGTATTATTACCGTATATATTGCGGTTATATGTGGATGCGTCACTACGCTTGTCTATAAAAATGGTGTGTATTATATGGATTCTCTGCAAGAGACTGTGGATGCCCAGGGAGATGACCATGTGGACGATTCGGAAGAAATATATATCAGCATACCAGAGGATAAGTGGGATGAGTTTGCCAATGATCTTCTCTGTTCAGGTGTACAATAATAAAGCGGACTACAAAAAAAACAGTCTGATCCTTTCGGCTTTATTGGCTCTTCTTGGAGGAGTGGCTACTTATTTTATAAGTGGGCATGCACTCAGACCGATCAGAGAGTTTTCTGATAAAATCGAAAAGGTGCAGGCACAAAATCTGGCAGATTCACGGATAGAAGAAAACCAGGTAGAGGAACTAAACCAGCTTAGCGTTTCATATAATAAGATGCTGGAACGTCTCTCAGATGCATTTGAAATGCAGAGACAATTTACTGCAAATGCAGCCCATGAGCTTCGCACTCCTTTAGCTTTGATGCAGGTGCAGCTTGATCTGTATAATTCCACCCAGCATTCGGGCAGCGATGAAGACACCTTACAGACAATAAAAATGGTTACGGAACAGAACGACAGGCTTGGCAAGATGGTAAAGACACTTCTTGACATGAGCGAGCTTCAGACCGTAGGCCGGGATGATAAAATTATAGTGGATGCTCTTGTTGATGAGGTGCTGGCAGATCTGGAACCTCTTGCACAGGAAAAGAATATCAAACTGATCGGGAAATGTGAAAATATAACGATGGTTGGAAGTGACATTCTTATTTACAGGCTGGTATATAATCTTGTTGAGAATGCTATAAAATATAACCATACAGGAGGGCAGGTTACAGTAACTGCAGACCGAAAGGAAAAACAGGTGCACCTGTCAGTGGCGGATACGGGAAATGGAATTCCTGAGGAGCTTCGGGAACGTGTATTTGAACCTTTCTTCCGGGTGGATAAATCCAGAAGCCGGGCACTTGGTGGCGTAGGGCTTGGACTTGCTCTGGTCCATGAAATTGTGAGAGTGCATGATGGCAGTATTACAGTCAGATCCAATCCGTCTGGAGGGACAATTTTTGATGTGATGTTCGTGCAGTGATCAACGTAAAAGGTCCGCCCCTTCGCTTCAAGCCATGTTGCTTATTTGGCCTGGAGAGAAGGATCGGACCTTTTTATAACCAGAATTTATTTTTTATATAATACTCTGATGGAATTCAGTACACACAGCATAGCGACACCGGTATCGGCAAATACAGCCATCCACATAGAAGCGAATCCGCACAGTCCCAGGATCATAACGGCAATCTTGATCGCCAGAGCAAATACGATGTTCTGCCAGGAGATGGCTACTGCGGATTTTGCAATACGTAAGGCATCCGGGATTGCAGACATGCTGGAAGTCATAAAGACTACATCCGCAGCCTCAATAGCAGCGTCAGCACCGCTTCCCATGGCAGCTCCTACATCCGCACCGGCAAGCACCGGAGCATCGTTGATTCCGTCACCTACGAACATGACGGAAGTGTAGGTCTCACGCAGTTTTTTCAAAGTTGAAAGCTTATCCTGTGGCAGCAGTTTTGCATGCACTTCATCAATGCCAGTCTCTTTTGCAACAGCTTCTGCACTGTTCTGTGCATCACCAGTCAACATGGCAGTCACAATATTCTGCTTCTTGATTGCTGCGATCGCGGATTTTGCGTCTGCCTTGATCGTATCTGAGATCACCAGATATCCGGCATATTCACCTTCAATGGCAACCAGGACCTCTGTTCCGAATACTTCGTTATTATAAGCAGAAATGTTAATGTTGTGATGCTCCATCAATTTCTTGTTTCCGCAGAGGATCACATTTCCATCCATGACAGCAAGGATACCTTCACCGGCAATCTCTTTTAAAGTAGATGGACGTGTAAGCTCCATGCCTTTTTCTTTGGCAGCGGTTACAATACTGTTTGCAATGGGATGAGTGGATACCTGCTCGCAGCTTGCAGCCAGACGAAGAAGTGTATCCTCGTCGGTATTGCCAACAGTTACGGTCTTCTGCAATACAAAGTTTCCTTCTGTAATGGTTCCTGTTTTGTCCATAACAACAGCTTTGACATCAGCCATAGACTCAAGTGCAACACCACCCTTGAAAAGGATGCCTTTCTTGGAACCTGCTCCAATACCGGAGAAAAACGCCAGCGGAACACTCAATACCAGTGCGCAAGGGCAGCTCATGACCAGGAAGGACAGAGCGGTGTAGATCCAGTAGTTCCAGTCACCACCGGCAACAAGCGGCGGAAGAACAGCAGTTCCCAGTGCCAGGAATACAACGATCGGAGTGTAGACTCTGGAGAATTTGGTAATAAAACGGTCTACCTTCGGCTTGCTTGCCGCAGCATTTTCAACGGAATCCAGAATACGAGTCACCATAGATTCAGAAAGTGGTTTCTGTACCTTCAGTTTTAACTGACCGGAAGTATTGACACAGCCGGACAGGATCTCATCACCGACCTCTACATGAACCGGAACCGGCTCACCAGTGATCGGAGAAGTATCAATACGGCTATCACCTTCTACGACAACACCGTCCAGAGGGATTCTGTCGCCAGGACGAACAAGGATAACATCAGCAACACAGGCATCCTCCGCAGGAATCACACGGATCTCGTCGCCTTCTACCAGATTTACAGTCTCAGGACGCATATCGACCGCATTCATGATCTGAGAACGGCTGCGCTCTACTGCCTTTTCTTCAAAATATTCACCGATACGATAGAACAGCATAACACCGACTGCTTCCGGGTAAGATTTGATGGCAAATGCACCAAGGGTTGCCACACTCATCAGAAAGTTCTCGTCGAAGATCTGTCCTTTGGTCAGGTTGCGGAGTGCGGTAAATACTACTTTCCAGCCAAGAACTGCATAGGCAACTACATAAGCGGCAAGCATCAGCGGACTTGTATATCCTATGTGTTCCAGAACTTCCATAACAATGAAGAGAACAGCACCGATGCCGATGGAGAGAGCAGTCTGCGTCTCTTCGGACATGCCGGACTCTTTTCTTTCGTTGCTTCAGAACGGGTACGCTCCTTTCGTGGATCGTTACTTCAGGCTCCATGGCAACACATACCTCACGGATCTTCGGAAGGATACGATCCGGATTCTGCGCAGAGATGAAGCTGCTTGGTAGCAAATGTAAGAACCCTCGTCCACTTCATCCATCTCATTGATCCGACGCTCCAGCTTGGCTGCACAGTTGGCACAGTCCAGACCTTCGATGATATAGGTCTTGGTACGGATGCCGCCTGCAGGCTGATCTTTCAGAACGACCTTTAACTTGGACTCGATAGAAGAACAGATCTTCTGAATCTGAGGAAGCAGGGCATCATAATCTTCAGCGGTGATACGAAGCTGTTTGGTTGCATAAGTAATGGTAGCTCTGCTACGCCAGGAAGTTCATTGATCCTGGATTCCATCTTGGCAGCGCAGTTGGCACAACCAAGGTTCTCAAGAATATATACACGTTTCCGTGAGCCTTCGGAATATCATGGTGGTGATGTTCATGCTCCTCATGATCGTGATCATGTCCGCAACCACAGCCGCATTCGTCATCGTGATGATGATGCCCATGCTCCCTCATGATCGTGATCATGTCCGCAACCACAGCTGCATTCGTCATCGTGATGGTGATGATGATGCTCATGCTCCTCATGGTCGTGATCATGTCCACAGCCGCATTCGTCATCGTGATGATGGTGATGCTCATGCTCCTCGTGATCATGATTGTGTCCACAGCCACAGCCGCATTCATCATCGTGGTCATGATGGTGATGATGCTCATTCTCCTCATGATCGTGATCGTGTCCACAGCCGCATTCGCCATCGTGATGATGGTGATCATGTCCACAGCCGCAGCTACATTCGTCATCCTGGTGGAGTAACTCTCTGACCTTCATACTCATATGGAAAATCCTCCTGTTTCATGTTGAATTGAAATAATATTTTATATAAAACATTTGAATATATGTTCATATGAAGATAATAGCATAGAAGCAGTGGAGATGCAATAGAAATGAAAAGTTTTTCCATGTCTTTGCTTGCCTTTTGGAAAATCATCCCATATACTTACAGACAGTAGAGTTGCCGTGGAAAGAGAGGCAGCATATGAATAGGAAAGATGAGGATAAATTCGTGGATCAGGAAAAGACACAGAAAAAAATACTATGACGAAGGAATGTATTTTACGGCGCTCTGATTCTGATGGAGCAGAAGACGTATGAAGAGATCACAATTACAGATATTGCAAAGCGGGCAGGCGTATCACGTATGTCGTATTATCGGCTGTACCGGTCAAAGGATGATATTCTTGATTCAGCATTTCAATGAAATATTTGCAGAACTTCTGAACGAAATAAAGAATACAGAAGGAATCAGCAAATATCAGTTTTCATTGTTGATCTTCCAGCAGGCAAAAGAAAATGAGCGTCTTCTGAAGGCAGTCCTTCGGGCAAAGCTCTATGAAATGGTATTGAAATGTTTTATTCAGTATTGCAGTTATTTAGTTGAGAAAATCTTCGGTCAGGATCAAGGACTGGATCCAGTGACGGCAGATTACCTGATCTATGAGGAAGCAGGACGGTTCAGTCTGCTTCTGCTTCGCTGGGTGGAGCGAGGCATGAAGGAAAGTCCGGAGAAGATGGCAAAGATGATGGAACAGATTGAGGTGAACTTAACGAAATAAAGGAGAGACTGCTAAGAAATCGTAAAGATTGCAAAACAGATAAGGAAACAAATGTAACATTAGGTTTTTGTCTCTTGTGATTTTAACATTCTTATATTATGCTGTTACAGCAGAAATGAAAAGTTACATCATGTAACAGCTAGGACGAGGAGGAAAAGACTTGAGAAAGCTGGCAGAACTTATTGTAAATAATCGTAAGCTGTTGATGGTGATCTTTATCGCGGCAGCGATCGGTAGTGCCATCATGTCATCCCATGTGGAAGTCGTACAGGAACTGACAGATTATCTTCCAGAAGACACTGAGACCAGACAGGAGTTGATCTGATGGACGCTGAGTTCACGACCTTTGGTACGGCAAAGGTTATGATCTCAAATGTAACGTATGAAGAAGCGAAGGATATCGTAGAACAGCTCAAAGACATCAAGGGCGTATCTGCGGTGGACTTTTATGAGGAAAGTGATGAGGACGAGACAGAGATTACAGATGGGGAAGAACTGTCTGATTACTACAAAAATCTGTCCGCACTTCTGAGTATTACTTTTGACACACCGGAAGATGATCCGGAAGCACAGGGTGCAATCAAAGATGTGAGGGAAGCACTGGCCGATTATGATACCTGGTTTTACACGACGGTAGATAAAGATGATAATGCGTCACTGCAGGAAGATATCAAGGTCATTCTGGTGATCGCTGTATTTATTATTATAGCTGTTCTGTGGTTTACATCAGGAACCTATATGGAGATTGCTATTTTCATGCTTGTATTTGCCATGGCGGCACTCCTGAATATGGGTACCAACTTTATATTTGGAAAGATCTCTTTTGTTACCAATGCAGTAGCATCCATTTTGCAGCTTGCTATGGCAATTGATTATGCGATTATTCTGTTCCATCGTTTTATGGAAGAAAAGGCGCATACGGATACGAAGGAAGCGTTGATCCGGGCACTGGAAAAAGGCATTGTGGAGATATCATCCAGTTCTCTGACAACCATGTCTGGTATGGTGGCTCTGATGTTTATGCATTTTGGTATCGGACTGGATCTGGGTCGTGTCATGGTAAAAGCCATTCTGTTAAGTATGCTTTCTGTATTCGGATTTATGCCGGGACTGATTATGATGTTCAATCGTCAGATCGATAATACAATGCATAAAAGTTTTGTGCCGAAGATCGAGTTCTGGGGAAAAATTGTTGTTGCTGTCAGAAAATTCACGGTACCAGTATTTGTTGTAATGATCTTCGTGTGCGGATATCTGTCTAATACCAGTACCTATGCTTATGACCAGAGTTCCGTGGAATCTGCAAAGATGAATGAATATATGACATCCAAGAGGGAGATTTCCAAGAATTTTGATCTGGATAATCTGATGGCTATTGTAGTTCCGGCAGGAGATTATGACAGCGAGGCTGCGATTCTGTCGGAGATTCAGGAGATCGACAATGTGGCATCTGCTACAGGTCTTGCCAATGTTACTGTAGATGATGATGAGCAGTATGTACTGACAGACAGACTGACTCCTCAGGAGCTGGCAGACGTTACAGATATGGATATTGATACGATCCGTCTTTTGTATCGGTTCTATGCATGGAAGGAAGAGAAATACGGTGCATTTCTAAATTCCATTGATGAGTTCAAGATTCCGCTGATCTCCATGGTTGATTTTATCTATGGAGAGGAAGAAAACGAGACCTTTGATTTTGACGAGGATCTGTCACAGGATATTAAAGATATGCACAAGACCCTGTCTGATGCGAGAGAACAGCTGGAGGGAGATAACTACCATCGCATGCTGTTTACAATCTCCGGACCGGTGGAAGGAGAGGAGACCTTTGCAACGATCGACAAGGTAAGAGATATTGCGCAGAAATATTACCATGAAGTGTATGTAGTGGGAGATTCCACCAGTGATTATGATCTGAGCAAATCTTTTACGCAGGATAATATGATCATCACGATCCTGACAGCAGTGTTTGTGGCCATCATCCTTTTGTTTACATTTAAAAATTATAGTCTGCCGTTGATCCTTGTGGTTACGATTCAGACCAGTATCTTTATCAACTTCACGTTGCCGGCGATCCAGGGAGTACATATGTATTTCTTGAGCTATCTGATCGTCAGCTCCATCCAGATGGGTGCAACGATTGACTATGCGATCGTTATCACAAACCGCTATATTGATTTGCGAAAGACGATCACTGACAAACGCGAGGCAGTGGTCAAGACGCTGGATCAGAGCTTTGCTACTATCATCACATCCGGTTCTATTATGACAGCTGCCGGATTCGTAGTTGGTCAGACTACCAGCAACCCGGTTATTGCCTCATTGGGAACGACTCTTGGAAAAGGAACATTGACCTCTATTGTTCTGGTTATGTTGATCCTGCCGCAGCTTCTCTATATGTTTGACGGTATCATTGCCAAGACTTATTACAAGAGCAAGCTGTCACTGGAAAACTTAAGTAAATTAAGAGCAGAAGCAGCTGGAGAGGAGGGACAGAAAGCATGAAAAAGATAATGAAATGGATGCATCGAGGCGGAGCCCTTCTTCTGATCGCCGCTATGTTATTTACACAGTCAGGAATTGTATCGCTGGCAGAGGAGACTGGCTCTGTGATCACTATCGCATCAGCAGAGGATCTGATCCTGTTGGCAGACAGCGGTAAGACAGAGAATTTTTCCACTGGAAAGACTTTTGTGATGACAGAAGATATTGATCTGTCTGAGTATGAAAATATGTTTATCCCGATCATGGATGGTACCTTCGACGGCGGTGGGCATACAATCACTGGCATCCGTCTTCAGGAAGAAATGTCCGATTATGGATTCTTCCGCTATGTAGGACCAAATGGAACTGTTGCAAATCTGACGGTAGAGGCAACGGTGACCAGTGGGGAAGATCAGGAAAACATCGGTATCATTGCTGGTGATAATAAAGGAACGATCCGTGGCTGCACCAGCCGCGGTACATTGAACGGACAGACCAATGTAGGTGGTATTGCCGGCAAAAATGAAACGACAGGAACCATTTCCCGTTGTGGCAATGAAGCAGAAGTGGACGGTAAACAGGCAACCGGCGGCATTACCGGCTACAATGAAGGAACCGTCAGTGATTGTACCAATATCGGAAAAGTCAATACCAATCAGAAAGTGGTAAAGAGTACCACCAACGGAGAGGGAAGCATTAATATTTCGATTCCCAATGCGGTGACTGGTATGACAGCAGATGACCGTGCCAACGACACAGGTGGTATTGCGGGATATTCTGAAGGAAGTATAACATATTGTAAAAATGAAGCTACTATCGGACACGAACGTCTGGGATCTGCTACCGGCGGTGTGGTAGGACGTCAGAAGGGAAGCCTTGCTTACTCTGACAACAGTGGCGTTGTCTATGGACATAAGGATGTAGGCGGAATCGTAGGTGTGTTTGTACCTTACGAAACAGGTTCTTATGATCGCGATTATGAGCAGGAACTGAAGGATGAACTGGATAATTTAAGCAATCTGATGGATCAGCTGTCAGATGTGGGAGATGGTATGGGTAATCATCTGTCCGACAACGTGGACGTGTTGAGAGAACAGCTTAAATCCCTGAAGGATTCTGTCCGGATCTATTTTGATGATTACAGCGATATGGCATCTGACGGAAAAGACTCCATTGATAAAAATGTGGGTGAGATGAAGGATTCCATCAATCGGATGACTAATCGGATCAATATACAGCAGATTACAGATGCCATGACTAAGATTTCCAAATATCTGGATGAAATGCAGAAGATCATGGATCAGCTTAAACCCTCGCTTGGTAAAGAACTTGGGGATATGAAAGGTAAGCTGGACAGCTATCAGGAGCAGATCAAACAGTTGAAGGACACATTGAAGGATCTGAAAGACCGGATCGATAAACTGCCGGGAGATGGATCAGGTGGCAGTGACGGAACCGGCGGCGGAAGCGGAACCGGCACAGTAAGCGACAGTGGAAGCGGAACTGATATCGGTTATGGGAACAATGCTGCTGGCGGAAACACTGGTAATGGCTCTGGTGGAGGAAACGATGATGCCGATAAGAAAGGCACGACAGGTGGCAGCGAAACAGGCACTGGCTCTGGTGGAGGAAACGATGATGCCGATAAGAAAGGCACGACAGGTGGCAGCGGAACTGGCACTGGCTCTGGTGGAGGAACCGATGATGCCGATAAGAAAGGCACAACAGGTGGCAGCGGAACCAGCAATGGCTCTGGTGGCGGAACCAATGATGCCGATAAGAAAGACACGGTGGACAGTGGTTCTGGCAGCAAGACCACAGAGGATGGCACCGATCCTTCACAGGCATCTACTGGAAAGATGACAGCTGTATCCTATACCGTAGTGACCAGTACAACACCAGCACCTGGTGAAGGCGGTTCAGATGATGGCAATGGAGGCAGCACCGGAGACGGCAATGGTGGAGATGCAGGATCAAATCTGACGCCAGAAGAGCAGGAAGCACTGAAGCGACTGGCAGAACTTAATGCGGATATTCAGGAACAGATGGGAATCATTACCAATGCAATGGGACAGCTTTCCGGAGCAGCTTCCGATATGAAGTCAACTGTCAACAGTCTAAATAAGATGACTCATGATCTTGGAAAGATTGCAGATGATTTCGAGGATGAATTTGACACCATGACCAACGATCTTCGCCAGAAGAGCGATCGCGTCTATGATACCTTTAAGGCAACCGGAGATCAGCTGGACAGCGACTGGGATCAGATGAGCGATTGCCTGGATCGGGTGAAGAGCCAGTTTGACAACATCCGCGGAACTATTTCTGATGCATTTGACGAGCTGAAAGACCGGATCGAGGATGGAAGCGTCTATGTGGATATATCCAAACTGGCAGACAGCATGACGGGAGACGGAAAGGTTATCGGATGTGACAATTCCGGCGAAATCTATGCGGACAGCCAGGGAGGCGGTATTATTGGAAGTATCTCCATGGAGACCGTGAAAAATGCTGGCAAAAGATTCTGGATCTTGATTCGGAGACAATGATGACGATGATGAAGATGAAGATGATAACAGCAACAGTATTACCCGTCATGTGATGGCAGCTGTATTTATGTCTGTAAATACCGGAAGTGTAACTGTGAAAGGCAGTTACGCAGGCGGAGTGGTTGGCAGAGCAGAGTATGGTCTGATCAATTCCTGTGAGAATTACGGAGATATTCTGGCAGACGGCGGCAACTATGCAGGTGGTATTGCAGGACGTTCTGATCTGCTGATCAAAGACTGCTACACCTTAAGCGGTGTGAGCGGAGACGGATATGTAGGCGGTGTGGCAGGACGCGCAGAAGATGTGACTGGCTGTTATGTATGCTCGTACCTGGATCTGGACAGTTATGTACAGTCCACCGGAGCTGTGGCAGGAAAAGCAAAGGGTATCATCAGCGACAACTATTTTGTGGATAACGGATATGGAGCTGTGGATGGCGTGACCAGAGAGACAGAGGCTGTTCCTATGGATTATGAGTCCTTGCTGAGTCTGAAAACTATGCCGGAGAACTTCCAGAAGTTCACGATCCGTTTTATGGACGGGGATGATGTAATCTGGCAGAACACATACTCTTATGGAGATGTGCTGACAGAAGATGAGTATCCAAAGCTTCCGGATGCAGGAGATGGGTATGTGTACTGGGAGAAGAAAGATGTAAGCCCGATTCACAGGAACATCACCGTACACGCAGTATACAGAGCCTATATGCCATCACTTGGATCAGCCCAAGATGGCAGTGATCCGGTCCTGTTTGGAGGAAATTTCTATCCTGATACCACTCTGACTGTCAGAGATGCCACAGATGAGGAAGCAAAGCAGGTATCTCAGAATTTTGATACGTTCAACTGGATGTATCACTATTATGTGAAGCATATTTACCGGTATGAACTGAATCAGGAAGAAGAGCTGGATACGCAGGCAATGGTGAGAGTTGTACATGATTCGACTCTGGCAGACTGCATTGTGAGCATGGATGATTCTTTCCAGACGCTGGATGAGGTACAGAAGGCGGGAAAAGTGGGAAGTTATCTGTCTGTAGATACAACCATTGCTAAGAGCGGCTATATCGTAGTACTGGATCGGATAGATACCTGGATGAGTATTGTACTTGGTATTTTAGGACTGATTCTTCTGGGATTGCTCATGTTTGGTATGTATAAGCTCAGACTCAGACGTCTGACCCGTGCGGCGAAGAAAGCAGAGCAGAAGCCGGCAGAGACAGAGCCGGTATCAGATATCAGCGAAGTACCAGAACTTACAGAGCCTGATAAAGCAGAACACACACATGAAGAATAAATGCAGATAAGAGAGACTGCGGTTTCATAGAGGAATCTATGGAATCGCAGTTTTTTAGTTACAGTTCACTTGTGCAATCATCGTGAAGTAATCATATAGGCTTGCCTTTTGGAAATCATCCTGCTATGATAATTTATAGGCAGTATGCAGAGTCTATCGGTGAAAAGACATGATTCTGGATCATTGCAAATACAGGGAAATGAGAAAGTAAAATGAAAAAAGTACTGAAGATAACGGCTATCGTGGCAGCAGCACTGTTCCTGACAGTTTACGGAGTGGGATGCTGGTATTTTTATACCCATTATTTTTATGGAACGAAGATCGACGGAGTGGTCTATGGCTGCATGACACCGGAAGAGGTGGCGGTGGATGTGACCGCACGACAGCAGAATTACAGTCTGGCGATCCGGGGAAGATATGAAATGGAGGAAGTGCGAACCGGAAAAGAGCTGGGAGCATCTATTGATCCGCTTGAAGAACTGAGGTCAAATCTGCGCAGACAGCGTCCGTGGATGTGGCCGGTCAGCTTTTTTGAGACTTTTGAGGATGAACTGACAGGCAGTATTCAGATTGATGAGGAGACATTTACCGCACAGGTAGATGCTATGAGTTTCTTCCAACCGAAGAAGCAGATTGCTCCGGTGGATGCGAAGCTGTCCGATTATCTTCCAGAGAAAAAGGGATACGAGGTGCTCACGGAAGTAGAAGGAAGTATGATCCATAAGGAAGATGCGGTAGAAGCGATCCGGAAAGCAGTAACGACCCGACAGGCTGAGCTTGATCTGACCGGAGCTGAATATTATGAAGAACCGAAGATCTTTTCTGACGATGAGCGACTCAACAAAGAAGCAGAAGAATTGAATGCCTATACCAACCTGACATTTTCCTATGATATGCATGGGGTTCCGGTAACGGTAGACGGAGATCAGATCCATGAGTGGCTGATACGTGCAGCAGATGGAACGGTAACAGTGGATGAAGAACTGGCAAAGGCTTATGTGAAAGAGCTGGCAGATACCTATAACACCTATGGAAAAGTCCGCATTTTTAAGACGGTAAGCGGTGTGGAGAAAAAGCTGAAGAGCGGTGCTTACGGATGGAAAATGGACGTGGAAGCAGAGCAGGAAGCCCTTCTTACCATGCTTGCGGATAAAAAAAGTGTCGCCCATACTCCACAGTGGACCAAAGAGGGTTATGTAACAGGAGAAAATGACATAGGCAGCACGTATGTGGAGATCGACTTAAGTGCCCAGCATCTGTATTTTATCAAAGATGGATCCGTGATCATGGAAAGCCCGCTGGTATCAGGCAATATGTCCAGAGGCTGGGGCACACCGGGTGGTGTCTTTGGACTGACCTATAAGACAAGAAATGCGGTACTCAGAGGCGCAGACTATGCAACACCTGTCAGTTACTGGATGCCATTTAACGGGAATATCGGTATGCACGATGCCGGTTGGAGAGGCAGTTTTGGTGGAACTATATACCAGACCAGCGGATCCCATGGATGCGTGAACCTGCCACCTAATAAGGCAAAAGAAATTTATGGTTATGTAGAAAAAAACATGCCGGTCGTTTGCTATTATTAAAAAAGTGTGATACACTTGTTTTATCGTGGGCATATACGATACGTCCGGGAAATATATTACAATTTCAGAGAGGTAGAAGGACATGAAGATTTTAGTAACTGGGGGAGCAGGCTATATTGGAAGTCATACCTGCGTAGAACTTCTGAACAGTGGATATGAAGTAGTTGTTATGGATAACCTTTATAATGCAAGCGCAAAGGCACTGGACCGCGTACAGCAGATCACCGGAAAAACGCTTACATTTTATGAGGCAGATATGCTGGATCAGCCGGCAATGGATAAGATTTTTGAAGCAGAGAAGCCGGATGCAGTCATCCATTTTGCAGGATATAAGGCAGTTGGAGAGTCTGTGGTAAAGCCGATTGAATATTATCATAATAATATGACAGGAACATTGCTCCTGTGTGATACCATGAGAAAACATGGTGTAAAAAACATTATTTTCAGTTCTTCTGCTACAGTATATGGAGATCCGCTGGAGATCCCAATCACAGAAGAATGCCCGAAACAGAGTCCGACCAACCCTTATGGTCAGACCAAGACTATGCTGGAGCAGGTGCTGATGGACATCCATCGTGCAGATCCAGAGTGGAATGTAACCCTGCTTCGTTATTTCAATCCGATCGGAGCACACAAATCAGGACTGATCGGTGAAGATCCCAAGGGTATTCCGAACAACCTGCTTCCGTATGTGGCACAGGTAGCCATCGGCAAGCTGAAATGTGTGGGTGTATTTGGAAATGATTATGATACCCCGGATGGAACCGGCGTACGTGATTACATTCATGTGGTAGACCTGGCAAGAGGTCATGTAAAAGCAATCGAGAAGTTCAAAGAGAATAAAGGTGTGCTGATCTACAACCTGGGTACCGGAAACGGATACAGTGTACTTCAGGTTATTGAAGCGTTTGGCAAGGCATGCGGCAAGAAGATCCCGTATGAGATCAAACCGCGTCGTGCAGGCGATATTGCAACCTGCTACTGTGATCCGTCTAAAGCAAAGAGAGAGCTTGGCTGGGAAGCAGAGTACGGTATTGATGAGATGTGTGCTGATTCCTGGAAATGGCAGACCCAGAATCCGAACGGATATAACGATCCGGAATAAGTTCGGTACGGGAGAAACAAGGAATGAAACTGGTGTTGGTATGTTATTCCGGCAGTTCGGCCAGTATTTTAAGGGACAGAATGCTTGCCTGGGCGAGAGCCAATCTGCTGGATGTGGAGATTATTGTATCATCATTGGCTGGACTGGATGAAGATAAAGAGGATGCGGATATTGTCCTTGTGGGACCGCAGGTGCGTTGTGCACTGGCAAGCGTAAGAGAGCGGGTACCGGAGAGGATTCCGGTCATGGCAGTGGATACCAGAGATTATGGTATGGCAAAGGGAGACCGTGTCATGCAGGCAGCGCTGGATGAGATCCGGCAGTACAAGGAACATAAGATTCATATGGAGTAGGGTGAAAAGCAGGAATCCTCAGTAATGCAGGACGCCTGCTTTTTTCCCCGGAAATTAGAAAAGGAGTATTGACAGATGGCAAAAGGCAACACATATGATGCGGACAGTATTTCCGTTCTGGAAGGACTTGAAGCGGTACGAAAACGGCCTGGCATGTACATTGGAAGCGTTTCCACAAAAGGATTGAATCATCTGATCTATGAGATCGTAGATAACTCAGTGGATGAGCATCTGGCAGGATATTGTACCCAGATTGAAGTGTATCTGGAAAAGGATGGTTCCTGTACGGTCACAGATAATGGACGTGGTATTCCAGTTGGAATGCATGCAAAGGGAATGTCTGCGGAGCGACTGGTATTTACCACACTGCATGCAGGTGGAAAGTTTGATGATTCTGCATATAAGACCAGCGGAGGACTTCACGGAGTAGGTTCTTCTGTTGTAAATGCGCTGTCCACCTGGCTGGATATAGAGGTGTACAGAGACGGATATGTACATCATGACCACTACGAGAGGGGCAACCCAACCGTTGAATTGGAACATGGACTGCTTCCTACGCTTGGTAAGACAAGAAAGACGGGAACGAAGATCCGTTTTCTGCCCGATCCGGAGATCTTTGAGAAGACCCGCTTCAAGGCAGAAGAGGTCAAGAGCCGTATGCATGAAACGGCATATCTGAACCCGAATCTGACCATCATCTTTGAAGACCGCCGTGGTAGTGAAGTGGAGCATATTGAATACCATGAGCCGGACGGGCTGGTAGGATTTGTAAAAGATCTGAATAAATCGCAGGAAACACTCCATGAGGTGGTGTATTTTCAGGGGGAAAGCGAAGGGATTACCGTAGAAGTGGCTTTTCAGTATGTAAATGAATTTCATGAGAACGTACTGGGGTTCTGCAACAATATTTATAATGCGGAAGGTGGTACTCATATTACGGGATTCAAGACAGTATTTACCACGGTGATCAACTCCTATGCCCGGGAACTGGGAATCCTCAAAGAAAAAGATGCGAATTTTACAGGTGCAGATGTACGAAATGGAATGACGGCAGTCATCTCCATCAAGCATCCGGATCCGAGATTTGAGGGACAGACAAAGACAAAGCTTGATAACCAGGATGCTTCCAAGGCCACCGCAAAAGTGACCGGTGATGAGATCCAGCGATATTTTGATCGGAATCTGGAGACGCTGAAGACTGTGATCGGCTGTGCGGAAAAAGCCGCCAAGATCCGAAAATCTGAGGAACGTGCGAAGACCAATCTGCTGACCAAGCAGAAATTCTCTTTTGATTCCAACGGAAAGCTGGCGAACTGTGAGAGCAGGGATGCATCCAAATGTGAGATCTTCATTGTGGAGGGAGATTCCGCAGGCGGTTCTGCCAAGACAGCCAGAAACCGTGCTTATCAGGCAATCCTGCCTATCCGCGGTAAGATTCTGAACGTGGAGAAGGCCAGCATTGATAAAGTCCTTGCCAATGCGGAGATCAAGACGATGATCAATGCGTTCGGATGCGGATTCTCTGAAGGATATGGAAATGATTTTGATATTACAAAGCTTCGCTATGATAAGATCATTATTATGGCCGATGCAGACGTGGACGGTGCCCATATCAGTACGCTGCTGCTGACTTTGTTCTATCGGTTTATGCCGGAGCTGATCTACGAGGGACATGTGTACATTGCCATGCCGCCGCTTTATAAAGCCATGCCGGCAAGAGGGAAGGAAGAATACCTTTATGACGACAAGGCATTGGAAAAATACAGAAAGACCCACACGGGATCTTTCACGCTCCAGCGTTATAAAGGTCTTGGAGAGATGGATGCCACCCAGCTGTGGGAGACGACCATGGATCCTGATCACAGACGGCTTCGCCTGGTAGAGATCGAGGATGCCAGACTGGCTTCCTCTGTAACGGAGATGCTGATGGGAACGGAAGTGCCGCCGCGTCGTCAGTTTATCTATGAAAATGCAGTAGACGCAGAGCTGGATGTGTAGGAGGAATAGCATGAGTGAAGAAATGATCATAAAAACAGAATATTCCGACATCATGCAGAAGTCTTATATTGACTATGCCATGAGCGTTATCGTGGCCCGTGCACTGCCGGATGTGAGGGATGGGCTGAAGCCGGTACAGAGAAGAACTCTCTACGATATGCATGAGCTTGGTATCCGAAGTGATCGCCCTTACCGAAAATGTGCCCGTATCGTTGGCGATACCATGGGTAAATATCATCCCCATGGAGACAGCTCCATCTATGAGGCACTGGTTGTTATGAGCCAGGATTTCAAAAAAGGGCTGCCGCTTATCGACGGACATGGTAACTTTGGTTCCATCGAAGGAGATGGCGCTGCTGCCATGCGATATACGGAGGCGAGACTTCAGAAGGTCAGTGAAGATGTGCTGCTGGCGGATCTGGACAAAAATATCGTGGATTTTGTTCCGAACTTTGATGAGACAGAGAAAGAACCTGGTGTTCTTCCGGCAAGGATCCCCCATCTGCTGATCAACGGCGCAGAGGGCATTGCTGTTGGTATGTCTACCAGCATCCCGCCGCACAATTTGGGTGAGACCATTGATGCCATGAAGGTTTACATGAAAAATCCGCAGATGACGGTGGAAGAGCTCTTGCAGATCATGCCGGGACCGGATTTCCCCACTGGTGGAATTGTGGTCAACAAAGATGAACTGACCGAGATCTACCGCACCGGCGCAGGTAAGATCAAGATCCGTGGCCGCGTGGAAGTGGAGAAATTAAAGGGCGGCAAGGAGCAGCTGGTCATTACGGAGATACCATATACCATGATCGGTGCTAATATTGGAAAATTCCTCAATGATATCGGTGGGCTGGTGGAATCTAAGACAACTACAGACATTGTGGATATTACCAACCAGTCGTCCAAGGAAGGCATCCGTATTGTGCTGGAACTGAAAAAGGGTGCAGATACCGAGCAGCTGACCAATATGCTCTACAAGAAGACCCGTCTGGAAGATACCTTTGGTGTAAATATGCTGGCAGTGGCGGATGGAAGACCGGAGACTCTGGGGCTGACCCGGATCTTTGACCATGTGATCGACTTTCAGTTTGAATTGAATACCAGAAAATATAAGACACTTCTGAATAAAGAGCTGGATAAAAAAGAGATTCAGGAAGGTCTCATCAAAGCCTGTGATGTGATCGACCTGATCATCGAAGTGCTGCGTGGAAGCCGGGATCTGAAGATGGCAAAAGCCTGCCTCATGAGTGGTGCTACAGAAGGAATTACATTTAAGTCCGAGAAGTCAAAAGCACAGGCGGCGAAGCTTCGTTTCACAGAGCGCCAGGCAACGGCAATTCTGGAGATGCGTCTCTACAAATTGATCGGTCTGGAGATTGAAGCTCTTATGAAAGAACATGATACCACCATGAAAAACATTGCCCGCTATTCGGAAATCCTCAACAATTATGACGAGATGCTGAAGGTTATCATAGCGGATCTTGACCGTTACAAGAAGGCTTATGCACAACCGAGAAAGACATCCGTGGAAAATGCAGAAGCAGCTGTTTTCGTGGAAAAGAAGATGGAAGAGATGCCGGTGAAATTCTTGATGGATCGATTTGGTTACTGTCGTACCATGGATGTGGCGACCTATGAGAGAAATAAAGAGGCGGCTGATGCGGAGAGCCGTTATGTGCTGACCTGCCGAAATACAGACCGGCTTTGCATTTTCACAGAGAAAGGCAAACTTCATACGGCTAAGATTGCAGACCTGCCATATGGAAAATTCCGTGATAAGGCATTCCCGATTGATAATTTCAGCAATTTTGACAGTTCCCAGGAGCGCATAATCTGCATTTGCAGTATGGAAGAACTGCTTATGGGAACCATGCTGTTCGTGACCAAATATGGTATGACAAAGGTGGTCAGCGGTTACGAGTATGATGTGCGCACAAGAACCAGTGCGGCAACCAAATTGAACGAAGATGACGAGGTGTTGTATGCAGGTCTGGTCGGGGATAATACGCAGATTGTACTTCAGTCCGCAGAAGGTGTCTTCCTGAAATTTGCTATTGAGGAGATCCCGGAGAAGAAGAAGGCAGCGATTGGTGTGCGTGCCATGAAGCTGTCAGTCAAAGACAGTCTGGAACAGGTCTATGTGATGACAGATGGTGAAGATAAGTTCATCACTTATAAAGAAAAAGAAGTATCTTTACAGAAGCTGAAAAATGGAACCAGAGATCAGAAAGGAACGAAAATACGGGTATGAGTGGAAAATACAGCAATATCAAAGTAGTATCTTTTGACATGGATGGAACCATCCTCAATACAGAGGCAGATCTGGAGGCAGCTGCCAGACGGGCACTGAAACTGGCAGGATTGCCGCCTATGCCGCCGGTTCGGTTTGCTAACTATATTGGAAATGGTGTAAAAGGGATCTACAGGGAACTTTGTCCGGATGCGACTCAGGAGAAACTGGAAGAAGCAGTGCGTTATCAGCTGGAGTGGTATCCGGAGCACTGTACGGAACAGACCTGTTTTTATCCTGGAATGTGGGAGACTCTGCAGTGGATGGCTGCCAAAGGAATCCGGCTGGTAATTGTAACCAATAAAGTGGAAACGACTGCAAAGAAGCTGGCAAACCATTTCTGCAGTGACCTTCCTTTTGAAGAAGTCTGGGGAAATGATCAGAATCGCCCCCTGAAACCGGATCCTATAGCCGGAAAACTGCTGTGTGAGACTCTGGGTGTTACCCCGGATCAGGTCATGCATGTGGGTGACGGCGAGACCGATATGCAGTTTGCAAAGAATGCCGGATTCGTGGGTGTCGGTGTGTCATGGGGATATCGTAGCACTGATGTTCTGTGGGAAAGCGGTGCAGATGTGATGATCGATGAGCCGTGGCAGTTATGTGAGCTGCTGGATAGATAATAGATTACATAAGGTAGATATAAAGGGTGAAAAGCATGAAACTAGGGCTTTTTGCCCTTTTTTATCAAGGATTCTGAAAAAATGAAAATAAAGTGAAACTTTCCGCAAAACCTTAAGGTCTAATAGGTAAAAGAAAGCAGAGAGGAGGAATAATATGAGGGCATCAGACAAAGAGGCGCTGATTCATGAGTGCCTGGTGCAGAATTATGAAAAATATTATCGTATGGCATACAGCTATGTGTTTCGTGAGCAGGATGCTATGGATATCGTGCAGGAGGCGGCATATCGGGCGATCTTAAAAAGTGATCTTCTGAAACAGCCGGAATACGCAGATACCTGGATCTGCCGGATCGTGATCCATGAGGCACTGCGGTTCCTGAAGAAAAACAAACAGACAGCTTCGGTGGAAGAGGTACCGGAGCAGGGACAGGAAGATAAGATTGAGGATGTGGATCTTCAGCGGGCACTGGATAAGCTGGATGAAAAGGAACGAAGCATCGTAGTGCTCCGGTATTTTGAAGAAGAGAAGATCGAGACCATCGGACAGATCATGAATCTGAATGTGAGTACGGTAAAGAGTAAGCTGTACCGGGCAATGGATAAGTTAAAGAAATATATGGAAGCAGGAGGGGTGAATTATGGAAGACTGGAAAAAGGAGTATGACAATATTAAAGTGCCGGAAGAGATGAGAGAGAAACTGGAACAGTCTATTAACAGAGCAAAAAAAGAAAAGAAACGTATGAAAAAAATAACGTTATATAAAACATTTGGAAGCATGGCAGCAGTACTTGCCATCGTGTTGATCCTTCCAAATACCAGCCAGACTGCAGCGGCAGCTATGCAGCAGATCCCATTACTTGGTAATCTGTTCAAAGTGGTGACTGTCCGCGAGTATCAGGTGGATGAGGAGCGCAACAGTGCGAATGTAAAAGTGCCGCAGGTAGAAGTAGCTGCTACGGATGAGAATGCAGACAGTGACACCGTTGAGCAGGCAAAAGTATCCGCAGATGCCATTAATTTTGATATCAACGAAGAGACCAATAAGCTGATCGAAGAGTTCAAAAAGAGCATGGAAAATGAAGAAGGTTATCAGAACATCTACATTGACAGCAACGTGAAGCTGGACACCGACGATCTTTTCTCCCTGGAACTGATCCTCTATCAGGGAGCAGGCAGTGGTTATGAACAGCATAAGCATTATACCGTTGATAAAAAGACCGGAAAAGAACTGTCGCTGAAAGATCTGTGCGGAGATGACTATATTGATACCATCAGCGAAGAAATTAAGACGCAGATGAGAGAACAGATGGCAGCCGATGAAACTGTACAGTACTGGCTGGATGATCCAGAGGTAGAAGAGTGGAATTTTGACAAGATCGCAGAAGACCAGGATTTCTACGTCAATGAAGACGGACACATTGTAGTCTGCTTCAACGAATACGATGTCGCTCCCGGATCTATGGGCTGTGTAGAATTCACCCTGAACGAGACTGCAAACGTGAAGTAGGACACATATATTAGAAAAGTTCGTTCAGAAACATTTAAGATTTTTTTAGAAGATTTTCTTCCTGTCTTGTAGTAAAATGAAAGAAAAACGCGTTTATATAGATGTAGATGCATTTACAGGAGGATAAGACATGGTTCTGTTTCTGGCACTTCTGGACACGCAGGAAGAACAGGAAAAGTTCAGGGAGATATACGAGAACTACCGGCATTTTATGTGGTACATTGCCCAGCAGAAACTTAAGGATACCCATCTGGCGGAGGATGTAGTGCAGGAAGCTTTTCTGGCACTGACCAGGCATTTGGATAAAGTGGAGGATGCACACAGCCCCAGAACGAAGAAATTTCTTGCAACAATTGTCAGAAGCAAGGCGATCGATCTCATACGGAAGAACAATCCACAGGAGGAATTGACGGATGAGCTGCCGGAAGGTAAGGCAGGAAGAGATATTCTGGATCAGCTTCTGGTGAAGGAGAATTATAACAGGCTGATCAGTTGTGTGCTGGAGCTTGACGACAGCTACCGGGTGGTGTTTGAGTACAAGTACCTGTACCGGATGAGTGACGAGGAGATCGCGGATATCCTGGGAATCTCTGCAAAAAATGTGAATGTACGGTATTTTCGTGCCAGAAAAAAACTGCAGGAAATGATCCGAAAGGAGGAAAAAAGCATTGAAGAGGCTTAGAAACGGTGCCCGGACTGAAGGGGAAGAATTATTGACCCGGGTACTGGACGAGTGCCTGGAAGAAGATTTAAGTTTTGTTCCTCATGAACGGAGATTGCAGGAAAGCATCGGTTTTCACCGGGTTTGAGGAACAGATGGAAGCTATGATGACAGAAGCAGAACAAAAGATGCAGGAAAGGAATTAAAGAAGCATTTCCATTTCCAATGGGGACAACTGGCGGCATGTGTTGCAGTGTTTTGTGTATGTGGAGCATTGGCAGGAACTGTGTATCTGCAGCACAGCGGAGGCAAAGGGACCGCGGATACCACGGCAATGATGACAGCAGAAAGTGCAGACGTTGCAGAAGAGAGTGCAGAACTTGAAGTGGCGGAAGATGCTATGGAGGATGCGGCAGATACTGGTGCGGCAGACGGCCTGGAAGCAGAGAAGACAGCAGATGTGGATACTTCAAAGGGCAAGACATATTGTGGGCAGACCATTTATCTGGCAGAGATCCAGGATATGCCGGAGGCACTGGAAAATGTAAACACTCTGGTGAACTGCCCGGTACTGGATGAAGAGAATCCGACGTTGACACTGACCATCGCCAATACGGGAGAGACGTCAACATCTTATCAGATGCCGCCAATTCTGGAAGTGTGGCTGGATGATGGCTGGTATGTGATCCCGACAACCAGTACCGAGAGCAAAGAGCCGACCTGGACACGTCTGGAGAAGAAGATGGCCATGGATGAAGCCATTGACCTGACGCAGTATCAGATCGACTATGGTGCACAGCGGTATCGGATGGTTGTTCGGATCGGAGAGCATATGCTCAGTGCTGAATTTACCTTTGAAGAAGTATTCTCAGAGCAGATGGAGACCCTGGAGGAGATGCGAAAGGAAAGGGAGGAGTAAATGAAAAAGAAAGTATTGGCTTGTGTATTATCAGGAATACTGGCAGTGTCGATCTTTGGCTGCGGAAGCAAGTCTATGATGGCTACAGAAAGTGCAGTGGCGGACAGCGCAGCTTATGATGATATGGCATATGACAGTGGCTATGACACAACGGAAGCGGCATCTGCGGAGGAAGCTGGAAGCGGTGCTGTGACTTCAGAAAATGGAATCGAAGAGGTGCAGGAAACTGATCGAAAGCTGATACGGAATGTGAATCTAAGTCTTCAGACGAAAGAATTTGACACCGTCCTTGATAACATGAGTCAGAAGATAAAAGATCTGGGCGGATATATTCAGGATTCTTCTGTGTGGGGCAGCAGCTCGGACTATTCCAGCAGTCGTTCCGCAAGCTACACACTTCGCATTCCGTCTGACAAGCTGGATGAATTTATCGATGTGGTGGAGACACTGGGAAATGTAACCTATAAAAATGAAAGTGTGGATGATGTGACTCTTCGCTATGTGGATGTGGATAGTCATAAGAAAGCACTGGAGACAGAACAGGAGAGGTTGCTGGCACTGCTGGAGAAGGCAGAAAATGTGGAAGATATCATTACCATTGAAAATCGCCTGTCAGATGTCCGCTATGAACTGGAAAATTACGAAAGCCAGATCCGGTTATTAGACAATCAGATCGATTACAGTACTGTCTATGTGGATATTTCAGAAGTGTCCCGAGTGACTGATACCGGTAAACAGGGCTTCTTTGAGGAAGTGGCTTCCAGATTCAGTGACAGCGTCTATGTTGTACTCATGGGACTGCGTGGATTTGCAATAGGTATCTTAGGCTCCCTTCCAATCCTGGTGGTCTGGGGTGTGATCCTTGCAGTGGTTGTGATCCTGCTTCGGAAATTTGTGTTTAAGAAAAGTAAGAAAAATAAAAAGAATACAGACCAGACGAACGAAAACCAGCAGTAAACATTGATATAACAGGCTTTCGGGTCATAGAGGCCCGGAAGCTCTTTTTTGTTGCCAACTGCACCGCCAGATGCTATAATACATATAATTGGGTTAAATATCGACTACCGAAAAAAGAAGATAAAGAGGACATTGCACATGGATGTTAGACCGGGAGAACCGGAACGCCTGGGTGTCACGAGGCTTCAAAGGGATCTGAATTTTGCCGCTGCAGTACCGGAAAATCGGGATTGCAGTCTGTTGTTGTATAAAAAAGGCTCTGCCAAGATTGAGCAGGAGATTCCGTTTACAGAAGAGATGCGGTTTGGAGATGTCTGTGCAGTTCGCATCAGTCAGTTTCCAGCAGATACATATGAATATAATTACCAGATCGACGGAAAAGTTGTACAGGATCCTTATGCAGTGCAGCTTACAGGAAGAGAGCACTGGGGAGAAAGACCAGAGGAAGGCAAAGAGGTAAGGTGTGTGCCGGAGACGGACATTTTTCCTGGAAAGGTGACCGACCGCTGAAGCTTCCTTATGAAGAGTGCATACTGTACACGACGCATGTGAGAGGGTTCACCATGGATCCGTCGGCGAAGGTCCGACACCCAGGAACCTTTGCAGGCATTCGGGAGAAGATTCCCTATTTAAAAGGAATGGGAATCACGCAGCTGGAGCTGATGCCAGTCTATGAGTTTTGAATGGTCAGTAGGACCGCCTCAGAAGAAGCATCAGCCGGTGCCGAAGGGATATTTTGATAAGATCAATTACTGGGGATATACACAGGCACAGTATTTTGCACCAAAGACTGCATACAGTGCGTCTGGCAATCCGGTGCAGGAGTTAAAAGAGCTGGTACGGGCACTCCATAAGAATGGAATCGAGCTGATCCTGGAGTTTTATTTTGCAGAGAACCAGCCCCAATCTGATCATGGACTGCATCCATTATTGGGTCAAAGAATATCACATAGATGGCGTACATGTGAATTGTGCGGTGGCTCCACTTCGGGCACTGGCGTTGGATCCGGTGTTGTCAAGAACCAAGATCATGAGTGAATATTTCCCATTGATCAGATCTTTGCGGAAAAGGAAGTACCGGTGTATCGTCGACTGGCAGCGTACAATGATGATTTTCTGATCAAAGCCCGCCGGTTTCTGCGGGGAGATGAAAATATGACCGGACAGATTGCGGAGAGTATCCGAAGGAACCCGGCCACCTGTACCACAATCAATTATCTGGCTTCCCACAATGGATTTACATTAAATGATGCGGTTTCCTATTCGTCCAAGCATAACGAGGATAATGGAGAAGATAACAGGGACGGAAGCAATTATAATTATGGTTGTAATTATGGCGTGGAAGGTCCGACCACATCAAGGCGAATCCAGAAGCTCAGATCCAGACAGCTTCGCAATGCGTTTTTGTTGCTGCTGTTGTCGCAGGGTGTTCCGGCCATCTATGGCGGAGACGAGATGGGTAATTCTCAGCAGGGCAACAATAATGTTTATTGTCAGGACAATCCGCTGTCCTGGATACAATGGGAAAGTCGTCTGCTAACAGAAAGCTGCAGCAGTTCGTGCGTGAGACAATCTCATTTCGAAAAGCACATCCGGCTTTTGGGCAGGCATCTGAGTATCAGATGAGAGATCTGAAGTCTCACGGAATTCCGGATCTGTCTTACCATGGAAAGAAAGCATGGTACGGGACTTTGAGAATGAGAGCCGTCAGATCGGCGTTCTCTATGCGGGAGCTTACACCGGAGAGGACACTTTATATATTTTATATAATATGGATGCGATCGTGCATGAGCTGGCACTCGCCAACACTGCCGGGCAAAGAGCAATGGTATCTTCTGGCTGATACGGGCGGGAAGATGTGTTCTTAAAGGAACGGGAGAAGCCGCTTCCACGAAAGCAGAAGATGATCCTGGTGGAACCTCACACAATCTTGATACTGGAAGGCGCGAAATATGAGACTGATTAATATATGGAAGCATTTTCATACGATTACGGAGCATAAGATCATGGTGGCGAAGCACTGCTTCAGGTCGGCATGTACTGGCAGGGACTGACCCATGATCTGTCCAAATATTCCCCGTCAGAGTTCTGGCAGGGATGCAAGTATTACCAGGGATATCGAAGTCCAAACAATGCGGAACGCGAGGACAAAGGATATTCTGCTGCGTGGCTGCATCATAAGGGACGCAACAAGCACCACTATGAGTACTGGATCGATTACAGTCTGGGACCGGTCAAAGGAATGGCAGGCATGAAGATGCCGTTGAAATATGTCAATGAGATGATTATGGACCGGATCGCAGCATCCAAGATCTATGAAGGAAAAAGTTATACGCAGCATTCGCCGCTGGAATATTATGAAAAGGGTAAGGATTCTTATATGATCCACCCGGAGACGCGGGCACTTCTGGAGTATATGCTTCATATGCTTGACGAAAAGGGCGAGGAATTTACCTTTGCCTATATGAGGAAATATATGGTAGGTCGGAAAAATTATCCGAAACTTACCAAATGGAAAAAATAACATTCGAGGAAATATTATGAAATACGCATATCAGGTTATGATTATCGGTGGAATCTCTCTGGCTGGAGAGCTTCTGAATTATCTGTTGCCGCTGCCGGTTCCGGCCAGCGTATACGGCATGTTACTGTTGTTGATTTGTCTTTGTACCAAGGTCATTAAGCTGGATCAGATCCAGGAGACCGCAGATTTTATGCTGGTAGCTATGCCGCTGGTGTTTGTGGGACCTGGAGTTGCCTTGATGGAATCTTTTGGACTCATGAAAGATTCTCTGCTTGGAATCCTTATAATCTCTGTACTGTCCACCATGGTTGTTATGGTTCTGACAGGACTGATCGCGCAGATACTGGTGCGCAGAAAGAGAGATAAGGAGGATGAATTCCATGGATAGTCTGATGCAGAACTCTGCTTACTTTGGATTTTTTATTACCCTGATGGGCTACTGGTGCGCCGTACAGGTTGGAAAACGGATGAGAAGTACACTTTGTAATCCGCTGTTATTATCCATTATTTTTATTATTGCATTTTTGAAGCTGACCAATATCAGCTATGATTCTTATGACAATGGTGCGAAATATATTAATTATTTCCTGACACCATCCACAGTCTGCCTGGCAGTGCCATTGTATCGCCAGTTAAAGCTTCTGAAAGAATATGCAGGAGCTATCGTGCTCAGCATTCTGTCAGGAACAGCGGCATGCGCGATCATGATCTTCGGACTGTCCAAATTCTTTGCGCTGGAGATGAGCATTTATGCCTCTTTAGTACCGAAGTCCATCACCACTGCCATTGCACTGGGCATGACTGAAGAAATGGGCGGCGTGGCTGCTGTGACGGTTATGTCTGTGTTCTTGACAGGAATTCTGGGAGCTGTCATCGCAGGAACAGTATTTAAGCTGTTCCATATTGAGGATCCGGTGGCTCAGGGTCTGGCCATGGGAACAGCATCCCACGCTATCGGAACCAGTAAGGCTCTGGAGATGGGAGAGATCCAGGCAGCGATGAGCAGTCTTGCCATTGCAGTAACCGGTATTTTTACCGTTATCATCGGACCGATCATTGCAGGTCTGTATTAGAAAACAGTAAATAATAGTTGTTTCAGCCGAAGGAGGGAACGCCATGACGATCAGGGAAAGCACAGAACAGTGGGAAGATCAGTTTTTAAGTCCTTATGCTGCCCATAGCAGAGATTCCAGAGGCCGTGAGGTGGAGGAGACACCCTGCGACATCCGGCCGGTTTACCAAAGAGACCGGGATCGGATCCTGCATTGTAAAGCCTTTCGGAGACTGAAGCACAAGACACAGGTATTTCTTACTCCACAGGGAGACCATTACCGCACCAGACTGACCCATACGCTGGAAGTGGCGCAGACAGCGAGAACCATTGCCAGGGCACTCAGACTCAATGAAGATCTGACCGAAGCCATTGCACTGGGACATGATCTTGGACACACACCTTTTGGTCATGCCGGAGAAAGGGCACTCAATGAGGTGTTCAGTGAAGGATTCCGGCACCATGAACAAAGTGTACGGATCGTGGAGAAGCTGGAAAAGGAAGGCCGGGGGCTGAACCTGACTTGGGAAGTAAGAAACGGAATCCTCAACCATCAGATGACCGGTCAGCCGGACACTCTGGAAGGTTGGGTGGTTCGTTATTCTGACAAAATCGCGTATATTCACCATGATGTGGATGATGCGATCCGGGGAGGAATCATCCGGGAAGAGGAGATCCCCCGTACATATACAGATATTCTGGGACATTCGTCCAAGGAACGTCTGAATACCATGATCCATGACATTGTGGCACAGAGCCAGGGAAAACCTTCCATTACCATGTCAGAGGATGTGGAATTTGCTTTCAGGGGTATGCGCAGATATATGTTTGATAATGTGTATACTAATCCGAAAGCAAAGGGAGAGGAGCGCAAGGCAGAAAATACAGTGAAAGAGCTGTTTCTGTATTATATGGATCATCCAGAGCTTCTTTCCAATGAATATATTGAGAGAATGTGGCAGTCCGGAGAGACACAGGAACGAAGTGTCTGCGATTATATTGCAGGAATGACGGATCAGTATGCCATCACCAAATTCCAGGAGTTTTTCGTTCCGGCTGCCTGGAGGTATTAACAGGAATCGGGTGATTTCATGAGTTACTATGCACAGGAACTGGTAGAAGAGATCCGTTCCCGCAGCGACATTGTGGATGTGATATCCGGCTATGTGAAGCTGCAGCGGAAAGGAAGCAACTATGTGGGAGTCTGCCCGTTCCACAATGACCGAAATCCATCTATGTCCGTCAACCAGCCGAGGCAGATGTATCACTGTTTCAGCTGCGGAGCTGGTGGGGATGTATTTAAGTTTGTGATGGATTATGAAAATCTGACATTCCCTGAGGCTGTCAAAGTACTGGCGGATCGGGCAGGCATTGAACTGCCGGAGCAGGACTATTCACCGGAAGCCAGAAAACAGGCAGATCTGAAGGAACAGATTATGGAGCTTAACCGTCTGGCAGGAAAGTATTATTACTATATGCTTCGCCAGCCGGATGGAAAGCAGGGCCTTGACTATCTCAAGGGGCGGAAGCTTTCGGATGAGACCATCCGGAAGTTTGGCCTTGGATGCTCCAGCAAACGGGGCAACGACCTGTATAAATACCTGAAAAGTAAAGGGTATTCGGATTCTCTGCTGAAAGAATCCGGGCTGATGCAGGTGGATGAACGAGATGGCATGCGCGATAAATTCTGGAACCGGGTCATGTTTCCCATTATGGACAGCCGAAACCGGATCATCGGATTCGGCGGACGGGTCATGGGAGATGCAAAGCCTAAATACCTGAACTCTCCGGAGACCAAGGTGTTTGACAAGAGCCGGAACCTCTATGGACTGAACCTGGCGCGGACAAGCCGGAAGCCAAACATGATTCTGTGTGAAGGGTACATGGATGTGATCGCCATGCACCAGGCGGGCTTCAATCAGGCGGTAGCGTCGCTGGGAACTGCGTTTACGCAGCAGCAGTCCGTGATCCTCAAACGGTATACCAATGAAGTACTTCTGACCTATGACAGTGATGATGCGGGAGTGAGAGCCGCTATGCGGGCCATTCCGATCCTGAAGGATGCAGGTCTGACGGCCAGAGTTATCAATATGGAACCGTATAAGGATCCTGATGAATTCATCAAAGCGTTGGGAGCAGAGGAATTCCAGAAGCGGATCGACACGGCAGAGAGCAGCTTTTTCTTTGAATTGCGGATTCTGGAGAGACAGTATAACTTCCGTGATCCGGAGAGCAAGACCTTGTTTTTCAGGGAAGTTGCGAAGAAACTGCTGGAGTTCGATGCAGGTATTGAGAGAAACAATTACATTGAAGCGGCGGCTGAGAAATATCATCTGACCTATGATCAGCTTGTGAAAATGGTGAGCCAGACCGGAGAGCAGCTGGGAGATCTGAAAAAACGGCCCGAGATGGGAAATGTGTCCAGAGATCCGGCAAGAAGACGGCAGAAAGAAGATGCGGGTGTCCGTTCCCAGCGGTTACTGATCACATGGATGAGCACCAGTGAGCAGTTGTACCGGAATATCACCAGATATGTAAAACCGGAAGATTTTACAGATGAGCTGTGCCAAAAGGCGGCTACATTGTTAGGAACACAGATGGAGCAGGGGCATCTGAACCCTGCGGCTCTTTTTCAGTATTTTGAGGAGGGAGAAGAACAGGAGCGTGCAGCAGCCATGTTTAATGACTCAATTCCAGCTCTGAAGAGCAGGGAGGAAGAGGAAAAAGCGTTACAGGAAACGATCCTGAGAGTAAAACAGAACAGCATCGCCTGGCAGACGGAGCACATGGATCCCGGAGACATGAATGCACTTCAGGAGATCGTGCGAAAGCGCAGGGAAATAGAGAAATTGCATATTTCTTTGGATTAAGGATAAAATATGAACAATTATGGAAGGAAGAACCAATATGGAAGAAAATGTAGCAAAATTCAGTGAGAAACTGAAAGAATTGCTGGCAATGGCAAAAAAGAAAAAGAATGTACTGGAGTATCAGGAGATCAGCGACTTCTTCAGCGATATGGAACTGGATGCGGAGAAATTCGATAAGATCCTTGACTTCCTGGAGCAGAATAACATCGATGTGCTGAGAATCACAGACGATGATGATGACAGTAATATTATTCTCAGTGACGAGGATGATGTGGATGTGGAGCAGATCGATCTGTCTGTGCCGGATGGCGTGAGCATCGAAGATCCGGTCCGCATGTACTTAAAAGAGATCGGTAAAGTGCCGCTTCTGAGTGCAGAGGAAGAAATCGAACTGGCAAAACGGATGGAGCTTGGTGATGAAGATGCAAAAAAACGTCTGGCAGAGGCTAACCTTCGTCTGGTAGTCAGCATTGCAAAGCGTTATGTGGGACGTGGAATGCTGTTTCTGGATCTGATCCAGGAAGGTAATCTTGGGTCTGATCAAAGCTGTAGAGAAATTTGATTACAGAAAAGGATATAAGTTCAGTACCTATGCGACCTGGTGGATCCGTCAGGCAATTACAAGAGCGATTGCAGATCAGGCACGTACGATCCGTATTCCGGTTCATATGGTAGAGACTATCAACAAGCTGATCCGTGTATCCAGACAGCTTCTTCAGGAGCTGGGCCGTGAGCCGCAGCCGGAAGAGATTGCAAAAGGAAATGAATATGCCGGTAGACCGTGTACGTGAGATCCTGAAGATCTCCCAGGAGCCGGTATCTCTGGAGACTCCGATTGGTGAAGAAGAGGACAGCCATCTGGGTGATTTTATTCAGGATGACAATGTTCCGGTGCCGGCAGAAGCAGCTGCATTTACACTGCTGAAAGAACAGCTGGTAGAGGTACTTGGTACACTGACGGAAAGAGAACAGAAGGTACTCCGTCTTCGGTTTGGATTGGATGATGGAAGAGCACGTACGCTGGAGGAAGTTGGAAAGGAATTTAACGTTACCCGTGAGCGTATCCGTCAGATTGAGGCGAAGGCTCTCCGCAAACTGCGTCATCCGAGCCGCAGCCGGAAACTGAAGGATTTCCTGGAGTAACTTACATGGGAATTCAGTTATCAAAGAGAATGAGTGCCCTGGCGTCATTGGTGACGGAGGGCAGCCGTCTGGCTGATATTGGAACGGATCATGGATATATTCCCATTGCACTGGTGCAGAAAGGCAGAATCCCGTCAGCACTTGCCATGGATGTTGGAAAAGGTCCTTTGTCAAGGGCCAGAGAGCATATTCATAGTCAGGGACTGGATACATATATAGAGACACGGTTGTCAGATGGATTGACAGAGCTTCATGAGGGAGAAGCAGATACCGTTTTGATCGCCGGAATGGGCGGTATGCTCATGAAAAGGATTCTGGAAGGTGGCGGGCATTGTCTGTCCAGTGTTGGGGAACTGATTTTGCAGCCCCAGTCAGAGATCCATCTGGTGCGGAAGTTCCTGGCGGAGCATGGCTATCAGATCACGGACGAGGACATAGTGCTGGAGGATGGAAAATATTATCCCATGATGCGTGCAGAACTTATCCACGACTTTGAAGATAGAAGTGGACAGTGTAAGGACCATCCATGGAAAACCTTCCAGTATTTTTATGGTGATGTGGAAAAACAGCGCTCTCCGGAGGTTTTGAGGAATTTCCTCATTCATGAACAGGAGAAAAGCAGCACCATCATGGAGCGTCTGCATGAAAATGGAAGAGAAGTGTCTGATCGCATGAAAGAGCTTCAGGAGCAGATGAATCTGATCAGGGAGACGCTGGAAGCGTTGGACGGCAGATAAGGAGGACGGATAATGAAATGCAGCGAGATCTGTGCTCTGATCGAGCAGGAATATGGAACAGAATATGCCTGTGACTGGGATAATGTTGGATTATTGGCCGGCCGCAGTACAAAAGAAGTAAAGAAGATCCTTTTGAGCCTGGACGCCACAGACGAAGTGGTTCGCATGGCAGTAGAAGGTGGATATGATATGTTGATCACTCACCATCCCATGTTATTTTCAGCCATCAAGCGGGTGACTGATCAGGATATGAATGGGCGAAGATTGCTGGAACTGATCCGCAATGACATTTCTTATTATGCCATGCATACGAATTATGATACCAGAGGAATGGCAGATCTGGCAGCGCGGCTGATGGGACTGACCGAGTGCGCAGTACTGGAAGAAGTGAAAGATGGGGAAGGCATCGGAAGAGTCGGAAAACTGCCTCATCCTATGACCCTTCGGGAATGTGGAGAACAGGTGAAAGTGGCATATGGCATTCCAAATGTCAGACTGTTTGGAGATCCGGATACACAGGTAAGCCTGGTGGGGATCTGCCCAGGGGCTGGAAAAAGTACTATGCCGTTGGCATTAGGCTTTGGATGCGACGTCTATATTACCGGAGACATTGACCATCATACTGGTATTGATGCAGTGGATCAGGGAATGTGTATCATTGATGCCGGACATTATGGTGTGGAACACATTTTTATGGAGGATGTGAAAGCATATCTGGAAAAGGTGCTGACAGGTGTCCATATGGACTGCGTGGCTGTGAAGCATCCATTTGTAGTTATCTAAAAATACTCTAAGGCCCGTGAGATACGGGCTTTTGGCAGTTATACAGACAGGAAGGGGTGTACCGTATATGAGACAGATCATAGTAGAAGGACAGACTCTGGATGTGAAGGATGGAACGACATATCTGGAGCTGGCGAAGAATTTTCAAAAGAAATTTGACCATGATATTGTATTGGTTCTGGAAAATAACAAGATGCGGGAGCTGTTCCGCAAAGTGAAAGATGGAGCAACGGTTACTTTTCTGACAACCGGACAGATCGATGGCTATAATACATACAGAAGAAGTGCAACTTTGCTTTTGTTGAAGGCAATCTATGATGTGGAAGGCATGGAAGCTGTTCGTGGCATGAAAGTGGAGTTCTCTGTCAGCGAGGGCTACTATGTGAGCAGCAAAAAGATGCCGGTAGACCAGGAAACGCTCGGCCGGATCGAAATGCGGATGAAAGAACTGGTAAATGAAAATCTGCCAATTGAAAAGCATAGCATTCCGGTGGAAGAGGCCATCGAGCATTTTACGGAACATGGAATGATCGACAAAGCACGTCTGTTCCGCTTCCGCAGAAGCTCCAGCGTGAATGTATATCTGCTGGATAATTTTGAGGATTACTATTATGGATATATGGTACCCAGCACCGGGTATTTGAAATATTTTAAGCTGGTTCCCTATGATGAAGGATTTGTGCTGGAATTCCCGCCACGCAAGACCCCGGAAACTTTTGGACCATTCAAGGAGCAGCATAAGGTATTCCAGACACTGAAAAGTTCTACTAAATGGGGAGAGATCCTGGATGTGGGAACTGTTGGTGCGTTAAATGAGCAGATCTCTGCAGGAAATATCGGAAATATCATTCTGGCGCAGGAAGCGATCATGGAAAAAGAGTTGGGAAATATTGCAGAGCAGATTGCAGCTCTCCCAGACAAGAAGCTGATTATGATCGCAGGACCATCCTCGTCAGGAAAGACCACATTTTCTCATCGTCTTTCCATTCAACTGATGGCACATGGTCTGAAGCCTCATCCAATCGCAGTGGACAATTATTTTGTGGAACGCGTGGATACACCAAAGGATGAGAATGGACAGTACAATTTTGAATGTCTGGAAGCTATGGACATTGAGCTGTTTAATCAGCAGATGAGTGCACTTCTTCGGGGAGAAGAAGTGTATATGCCGACCTTTAATTTTATTACCGGTACGAAAGAATATAAGGGCAACAGCCTGAAGCTGGGACCGGAAGATGTACTGGTCATCGAAGGCATCCACTGCCTGAATGATGCCCTGTCCTATTCTCTTCCGGCAGAAAATAAGTTTAAGATCTACGTGAGTGCCCTGACGCAGATGAATATTGACGAGCATAACCGGATCCCGACCACAGACGGACGACTGCTCCGCAGAATGGTCCGCGATGCCAGAACCCGTGGGGCAAGTGCTCAGAAGACTATCTCCATGTGGCCGTCAGTCCGTCGTGGTGAAGATGAGAACATTTTCCCATATCAGGAGTCGGCAGATGTGGTATTCAACTCTGCACTGATCTATGAGCTGTCTGTATTAAAACAGTATGCAGAACCACTGCTCTTTGGTATCAAGCCGGAGGAACCGGAGTATCTGGAAGCAAAACGGCTGCTGAAATTTCTGAACTATTTCCAGGGAATCGACAGCAATATGATTCCGGGCAACTCCATTTTGCGAGAATTTATAGGAGGAAGCTTTTTCAACGTGTAACTGATGAAAAGCTGTTCACAGGGGGTGAGAGTATGGGAACGTATTTGAATCCGGGAAGCAAAGGATTTCAGGAAAGTCTTAACTCTGACATTTATGTAGATAAGACCGGACTGATTGAAAAGACAAATGCGAAAATCAATACATTGCAGAAATATTTGTGTATTAGTCGTCCGCGCAGATTTGGAAAATCCATGGCAGCAAATATGCTGGCAGCATATTATGACAGAGAGACTGACAGCAGACATTTGTTTGAGCATTTCCAGGTGAGCAGAATCGCTTCTTATGAAGAACACAGAAATCAATACGATGTGATCAGAGTGAATATGCAGGAGTTCTTCAGTGTATCACATGAAATTGATGAGATGCTGAAGCTTTTGCAGGAGCGTCTGATTCTGGAACTGAAACGGAAATATCCGGAGTATGTGACACAGAATAATCTGATGTTTGCCATGCAGGATGTGTATGCATTTACACAGCATCCGTTTATTATTCTGATCGATGAATGGGATTGCCTGTTCAGAGAGTATCAACAGGATCAGAATGCCCAGAAAAAATATCTGGATTTTTTGCGAAGCTGGCTGAAGGATAAGGAATATGTAGCTTTGGCATATATGACAGGTATTTTACCGATTAAAAAATATGGGTCTCATTCTGCTTTGAATATGTTTACTGAGTATTCCATGACAGATCCTGGTGATCTGGCGGAATATTTTGGCTTTACAGAAGATGAAGTAAAAAAATTGTGTGCAGAATACCAGATGAATTATGAAGAGACAAAGGCCTGGTATGACGGATATCACTTAAGAGTCCATCAGCGGACGAAAGTCTTCGATTATGCCATGTACAATCCTAAATCCGTAGTAGAAGCAATGATGCGTCATAAGTATGGCACATATTGGAACCGTACGGAGACGTATGAAGCGTTGAAAGTCTATATTCAGATGAATATGGATGGCTTGAAAGATGCTGTTATAGAAATGCTTGGTGGAGAGTCCGTTCGTGTTAATACTGGGACGTTTATGAATGATATGACCACATTTGCGACCAGAGATGATGTTCTTACGTTATTGGTACATCTGGGATATCTGACCTATGACAGTGATGCAGAGAAGGTATCAATTCCGAACAGAGAAGTTGCACAGGAATATGTGAATGCAGTCAGCACTATGGACTGGCATGAAGTAGCGCGCTCATTGAAGCTTCCAGAAAGCTGCTGGAAGCACTGTGGAAGATGGATGAGGCTGCTGTGGCAAAAGGTGTGGAACAGGCACATAAAGAGATCTCAGTTTTACAGTATAATAATGAAAATGCATTAAGCTGTACGATCAATCTGGCCTTCTATTTTGCAAGAGAATATTATACGATAGTTCGGGAGTTACCGACAGGAAAAGGGTTTGCAGATATTGTGATGATTCCAAGAAAGCTTCATATAGATAAGCCGGCAGTAGTAATCGAACTGAAATGGGATAAGAGTGTATCAGGGCAATTGAGCAGATCAAGAGAAATGAATATATAGATGTTCTGCGTGATTACAAAGGAAATTTGCTGCTTGCAGGTATCAATTACAGCAAAAGACAAAGAAGCATACCTGCATGATTGAACAGGTTCAGCTTTGAAATTAACAGGAGTAATATACAATAAGATGAAAGAACTGATCAAAAACGGCATCTCATTCCGATTGCGGTGTGGTTTGTTATTTATATGGGATTATTTGGATTTCTGGAGATCGTACCGCCCAAAGAGGTGCATCTGATCCACTGTGCACTGGATGACATGATTCCACATATGGCAGTATTTATCTACCCGTATGTGAGCTGGTTTCCATACATAGTCGTGTGTGCGTATCTTGCGATCAAGAATCTGGATGACAGACAATTTAAGAAAGCGGTACTGGTTCTGACCACAGGCATGAACATTTTCCTGTTCATTTCCTTCGTGTACGGACTGAACCTCCGCGAGGGCATTGTCTATGATCTTCATACCTTAAGTGGCAATTTGCTGAAGTTTGTGCAGACCGTGGATACACCGAAAGTGTATTCCCAAGCATGCATGTGTATGTGACACTGGTGCTTCAGTATACATTGGAGATGCAGAAAAACTGGTTCCATCCTGGGGTATCTGGGTTGGAAGAGTGCTGGCGGTGCTGATCGTGCTGTCCACCATGTTCACCAAGCAGCATTCCGTATTGGATGTGAGTGCCGCAATCGTCATGTTTGCAGTGCTGGTTCTGGTGGTTGAGAAAATCGTGAAAAAATAAAGAGTAATGATAGAAAGGCTGTCGGAGAAAAATGGTAAAAGCAATCGTGAGACCCTTTATTTCTGGCGCAGAAATCCGTGCCGGCAACAGAGGAAGATAGACAGGTAGTGCAGGATCTTCTGGATACGCTCCGGGCGAATCTGGATCGATGCGTTGGAATGGCAGCGAATATGATTGGTGTCAGAAAAATATCATTGTTGTGGGCAATGGGTCCCTTTCAGTTTGCCATGATCAATCCAGTGATCACCAAAAGAAAGAGGCATTTCAGACAGAAGAAGGATGCCTGTCCTTGGATGGTGTGAGATCCTGTACAAGATACAAAGAAATCGAAGTGGACTATCTGGATCAGAACTTCAAAAGCAGCATGGAATCTATACAGGCTGGACAGCCCAGATCATTCAGCATGAGATCGACCATTGTCATGGGATTGTGATTTAATAAAACCGGAAAAATAGACCATGTAAAGATTCTTGGCGTGACAATTTTCTATCTGATAAGGTATGATAAAGCTACCAGAACATGGAAGGGGCGTGGCATATGAATCGGATCGGAAAGAACATTAAAAAGCACGGTCGGAAAAGGGATATACGCAGGAGCAGTTAGCGCAGAAGCTGTGTGTGACGCGGAATACTATTTCCATTATGAGACGGAGTTTCCCAAAGTTAAAGATACCACACCATTCCCACGCTGGACTTTTGCTCAACCGATACAGCCGGAGGGCTGGATAACAAGAAAAGGCGGTATGTGCCCCGTGGAGGGTAGCTTGCTGCTGAATTCATCGGTAACAGAGAAGGGATTTGACTTTGTGACCGTCAAAAACCGAAGATACTATGTGTACCGGTATAAAATAAAAACTGTTGACAAAACAGTCTGTTAGAGTTAAAGTGGCAGCGTCAGATAAAAGTATTTGTTTAGACTCTGAAAATAAATATGTAGTTTAAGCTTAAACATATTGAATTTTGCTGACTCTGATTTTGCAGTATGTACGGAAAGGAGCCTTGCCACTTTAACAGGCAATGGCATTGTGGTTTTATTTAGATGGAAGTTTTGGACAGAAGAAAAGTTATAACTATGATAAGGCGCACTTTAAATTTTGTTGACAGCCGACTTGTTGACCATAGTACAAAGGTTGCTTTCGTACTTCACGATATGCTGCAGACAGAAGGAGAATTAAGCGAAGAAGAGCAGCGAAAACTCAGAATCTTGGCTCTTTTCCATGATGTAGGGCTTATCGCTCTGAAGAAATAGACAAAATAGTTCATTTTGAGACTAAAATGTGTGGGCACATTCGGTGAACAGTTATCTGTTTGTTAGCAATTTTTCGGATGAGCTTGCAAAGATAGTGCTTTATCACCATGCTTATTACAATATTGACTGGCATGAAAGTGATTATGTAATGCAATACAGCCAGCTTATGCACATAGCTGACAGAATTTGCATTTGGCATGATGAAATAAAAGGCACTAAAGAATCTCTTTGGAGAGCCTCTCTAAATTTAGCGGAACGACGTTTTCACCCTATGGAGTGGAGCTTTTAAAAGAGCTGATAAGCTTTATGGCACATGGGAGAAACTGAGCGACAAGAATATATTGGATAGTTTTTGCAGGATGAAGTCCTCAGCAGTGAGGAAGCGGAAGAATATATTTACATATTGGTGGATTCCATTGATTTCAGAAGCAGAACCACTGCTATTCACACAAGAAGCGTAATGGAAATTGCACTTGAGATAGCAAACATTATGAATTTGTCCAATGATACCAAGAAAAAGATATATTATGGCGCTTTGATGCACGATTTGGGAAAAATAGCAACACCATTGTCGATTTTGGAAAAACCTGGCAGACTTACTGATGAAGAAATGGAAATAATGCGTCAGCATGTAATTTTAAGCGGTAAGATTATAGAGGGCTGTGTTGATGATGAAATAGTAAAAATTGCAGTACGTCACCATGAAAAGCTCAATGGAAAAGGTTATCCTTTGGGAATTGGAGAGGAAAGCCTGACAGTTCCCGAGAGAATTTTGGCGGTTGCCGATGTTTTAAGTGCCCTGTGTATGTCAAGAAGCTATAAGGAAGCTTATTCAAAGGAAAAGGACTTTCGGCATATTAAAAGTATGGCAGAGTCCAAAGATTTGGATAAGGATATAGTAAATATTGCATTTGATAACTTTGAAAATATAATAAAAGGTTGCATTGCGTGTAACTCCTGTTCAAGAGAAATATGAAAATATGCAGGAAAGATTTAAAGCCATTATGACCCAAATGTATGCAGAAGGCAAATCAAGGAAGTTTACTGACAAATCAGTGATAATTTTGAAAGGGCGAAAATATTATGAAATATGAATTAACAAAAGATCTGGAGACAGGCAATCTTACTATTGACAGAGAACATAAGGAACTTTCAATGCTGTAAATGATATGATGGATGCATGTTCCAAGGGAAAGGGAAGAACTCAGATTGATGCTACTATTAAGTTTCTTTTAAACTATGTGGACAGACACTTTGCACATGAAGAGCAGCTTCATCAGAAGAGCGGCTTCCAAATTTGGAAGTCCACAAGCAGTTCCATGCAAATTACGCCAAGAAGCTCAGAGACATTGTATCCGCTATCCCCGCAGACGGACCTAAAATGGTTGATTTAATACATATCAATCAGCATATCGGCGTTCTTATAAGCCACATTCGCAGCACAGATAAGAAGTTAGAGCATTTATCAATTCTCAGAAGTAGTACTACTAAAAAGCGGCACATCGGAAATTTCTGGTGTGTGCCGTTCTTTATTTTAAATTTAATGTCTGGGATGATTTTTATTTGGAGTATGGCTTTAATCAAAGCCCTTGAAACTTCTTTGGTGAAATATTCCTGCAAAAGAAAGGCGTTGTGACAGAGAATCCTGCGGCAGATTTGGAATTGCCGAAGGTTGAAAAAAGGTGCCTGAAATTCTTTCCTTGGAGAAGGTGGAGCTTTGGAGCAGCCCTCAAGCGAAGAGGATAAGGAGGTGCGGGATAAGGCTATGCTGGAATTGCTTTATGCTACAGGCATCCGTGTGACAGAATTGATTTCTTTGAGGGTAGCGGATTTAAATCTGCCGTTGGAATATATCCATTGCGGCAGTGAAGCAAAAGCCGCATTATTCCCATTGGTGCACAGGCGAAGGCCTCCTTGCACAAGTATATGGAGCGGGTGCGTGAGCATATGATTTCCGCACCGGAGGAGGAAGCGTTGTTTGTGAACTGCAACGGCAAGCCCATGAGCAGACAGGGCTTTGGAAAATCATCAAATCCTATGCGAAACGGGCAGGAATTGCGGAGGAAATTACACCGCACATGCTGCGTCATTCCTTTGCCGCCCATCTGATTGAAAATGGTGCGGATTTGCGCTCGGTGCAGGAAATGCTGGGACATTCCGATATTTCCACCACACAGATTTACACGAAGCTGACAAATCAAAATTGAAAACGTGTATGCAAAGGCACATCCCCGTGCATAAGGAATACAAGGCCTTCCAAATGAATTTGGAGGGCTTTTTGATGGAACAATCACTCTACGGAACGTTTGTTGCTTTTGAGAAGTGGATAGCTTAAGATTAAAACAAGAAGGAGGGAAAGGTATGGACTTAGAGAAAACAGGAGAACTGCTCAGCCGCTTGCGCAAGGAGTGCGGCATGACACAGAAGCAGGTAGCAGAAAAGCTGCAGATTAGCGACCGCACGGTTTCTAAATGGGAACGGGACATTCCAACCCGGATATAGAGATGCTTCAGATGTTGGCAGAGGCACTTAAGACAGATCCGAATACATTGATCTATGGAGAGAAGAAAGAACAGTCAGCGGATCAGACATGGCGAAAAGAGATTCTGAAAAGGGTTATCTGGCTTGTAATTGCTGGATTAATGATGGTGATTTCTTCTTCATTAATCAGATATGGAAATGATCTGACAAAAGATACGTTTATTGTTCCAAGCTGGGTATGGTGGTTAGGGCTTGTGAGTTATCCAGCGGCATATGTGATTATTGGAGAACAGATTATGGCGCTGTTATGGCGCGCATATGGAAAAGAAATTCTGGAGCGAAATGGATAAAGGTTGTGTTTTGGATTTTAATAGGCGTAGTAGTTGCCTATGGGATTGTAAATGACAGTGGAATGTATTCGCTATGGATATGAACAGTGGATATATAAGAAGATGGTAGAAAATATGCGACCCGGTGATTCTGTATCTTTTAATTTTGCTTCGGGTATTTTAGGTAACGTAATTCTTATTTACGGATACCATAAATGGCTCTGGATGCTTGGCTGGGGTGTATGTGGCATGCTTCTGGCGATATTGAAGCCGAAGAAGAAAAGCGCAGAAAGTGCAGAAAATTAAAAATTTCCCATAGACAAGTCGGAAAAAGTACGTTACAATAGACTCTACGACAAGTAAGACAGACAATCGCGGCTGATTATATCAGGTGAGGAAAGTCCGGGCTTCACAGGGCAGGATGCCGGATAACGTCCGGTGGAGGCGACTCCAAGGCCAGTGCAACAGAGATAAACCGCCAGTTCCGCAAGGGACGGGTAAGGGTGGAAAGGCAGTGTAAGAGACTACCGCCCGGCTGGTAACAGACGGGGCACATGTAAACCCCATCCGAAGCAAGACCAAGCAGAAGCATATGGTGGCCCGCCAGCTTCAGGTAGGTTGCTTGAACGTGCCGGTAACGGTACGTCTAGATAGATGATTGTCCAACGACATAACCCGGCTTATCGTTTTGCTTGTTGTATTTATAAGAAATAAGACTGGAAGTTACTTTCAGAAACAGACGCAGGGCTGCTTTAGAGATTCTAAAGTCGTTTCCTGCGTTTTTGTTATCTGAGTGAAAACAGATGAGATGGAGAAAGAGATATGCTGCGATTACGCCCTTATAAGCCCTGCGATGCACGGTCACTTGTACAGTGGCTGACCGATGAAGCAGGATTCTGGAAATGGTGTGCCGGGCGGTACGATCATTATCCGGTGACAGCTGATGATATCAATAATTTTTATGATTCCTTCCGCATGAAGGATGATTTCTGGCAGATGACGATGCTGGATGATACAAAAGTGGTGGGGCATCTGCTGATGCAGTTCTTAGATACGGAGCAGAGACATTTGAAATTTGGCTGCATTATCGTAGATCCATTGATCCGTGGGAAAGGATACGGCACACAGATGCTGACACTGGCACTGACGTATGCATTTACCATTTTGAAGGTGGAGCAGGTGTCACTGGGCGTATTTGAAAATAATATAACTGCGGCACACTGCTATGAACGGTTGGGATTTCAAAAGACAGGAACCTGTACAGATTATCATCTGATGGGAGAAATCTGGAAATTTCATGATCTGACAATGATGAAAACACAGTGGGAGGAACGGCAATGACAAAATTATATTCATGGAATGTGAACGGTCTTCGGGCATGTATGGAAAAAGGATTCCGGGAGTTCCTGGAGAGGGAGCAGCCGGATGTGTTGTGTTTACAGGAGACGAAGATGCAGCCTCATCAGGCGGATTTTGACTTTCCCGGATATGATGTGTACTGGAACAGTGCGGTGAAAAAAGGTTACTCAGGAACAGCTGTGCTGACGAAGGAAAAGCCTTTGTCTGTAAGCTATGATCTGGGATTTGAGGACAAACACAATACAGAAGGTCGTGCCATCACAGTGGAATATCCAGAGTATTATCTGGTGTGCGTCTATGTACCCAATGCACAGGATGGATTAAAAAGGATTGATTATCGAATGGAGTGGGAGGATGATTTCCGCGCTTATGTAGGTGCACTCAAAGAGAAAAAGCCGGTGATCGTGACTGGGGACATGAATGTAGCAAAGGAAGAAATTGATCTGAAGAATCCAAAATCTAACCGTGGAAATGCAGGATTTTCTGATCAGGAACGTGATAAGATGCGGGAACTGCTGGCAAGCGGATTTGTGGATTCCTTCCGGTATCTGTATCCGGAGCAGACAGAAGCTTACAGCTGGTGGTCTTACCGTTTCAAGGCAAGAGAGAGGAATGCAGGCTGGCGTATTGACTATTTCCTGGTGTCCGAAGGAATGGAGGACCGGATCGAAGACAGCAAGATTCTGTCGGATCAGTTTGGCAGTGATCACTGTCCGGTGGAATTGATTTTGAAATAAGAGAAGAATTGTAAAAAGAGTGAAAAGAAATGTAATAGTTTCTTTTTGCTCTTTCTTCTTTTGGGTGAAAATAATTTAAAAAACACCGCGACCAAATGGAGGCGGCAGGCATCTAATCTATGTAAATACAAAAAAGCCGGCGGGAAGGATACTATGAAAAGAGAACAACTGGGTCAACTGATCCTGGCATCGGAGGACAGCATGTATCATGTGGCGAAATCATTGCTCTATAATGATGCAGATTGTCAGGATGCCATTCAGGAGACCATCGCAAAAGCATTTGACAAGATTGGAACGTTAAAACAGGACATGTATGCAAAGACCTGGCTGATCCGTATTCTGATCAATGAATGCTATGGAATCATGCGCAAGGAAAAGAAAATCATATCACTGGAGACCTGTGAACGGGAAGAGCCGTGGATGGAGAGACAGGATTATTCAGATCTTTATGAGGCGTTGATGAGGCTTACAGAGGAAGCAAGACTGGCGGTGACTCTGTATTATATGGAAGGATACAGCATTCGGGAGATTGCCAGAATGACAAGAGTGACAGAAAGTGCGGTGAAGAACCGGCTTGCCAGAGCGAGGACAAAGCTGAAGGAAGAATTATCCAAAGAAGGTTAAAAGGGAGGATGAACGATGAAGCTGGAAAATATGAATCAGGAATTTCCGAAGATGCCGGATGCTATGCGGAAGATGATAGAGCAGGAAGTAGAACAGCAGTTACAGAAAAAAACAGGAAAATTCATAGGCCGCCGAGTGATGATCGCTGTGCTGGCAGCAACTCTGGCACTGGGAACCACCGCATTTGCAGGTGTTTTATATCGAATGAAGAGTAAGCAGGTGGGAACCTATGCAGTGAAGACAACGCAGGAAAAAGAAGCAGGAACAGAAAATGAAACTATGCAGCCGACAGGAGAAAACCATTATGTGAGGCTGACTGCCAAGTGGCTGCCGGACGGAATGGTGCAGACAGAGGAAGGAAAATATAGTTTTGAAGATACTTATGCGCAGGGTGGCGTGAGCATGCTCTGTTACTATATGGATACGGGAGACTCCGCTTTTGAAATGCTGACACAACAGGTGGTAGAGAGTGAAACATTGAATATCAATGGCAGAGAAGGTATATACCTGGGACAGCAGGCACTGGGAGATGGACTTGCATTTAACCAGCAGCTCTATGTGGCGTACCCGGAGCTTCATCTGGTGCTGGAGATGACAGCGGCATCAGATGTGTCAAAAGAGGATGCTATCCAGATCGCGGAGCATGTGACATTGACACCCGTGGAACAGTCCGACGATAAAGATGTGATGATGTGCTATAACTGGAGCAGTTATCTGACTGCGGATGAAGGACAGGAGATGATAGATGAATCGAACCTTCCTGTCACATCGGTATCCATGGAGAGCCTGGAAAAAGCACATCCAATGGGAGACGTACTGGATATATCAGAAAACGATCTGGAAAAGCATCCAGGACTGACTGCAAAGGTAACAGATGTCCAGATCGGGGATAATCGATCCATGTTGTCAGATTCCATGCTGGGAGAGGATGATAAGCAGGCTTTTGCATCAGATGGAACGCTGCTTCCCGTCATACTTACTTATGTGAAAGAAGGAGATGGAGTCAATACGCTGGATCAGGTGATCCGGACGGAAGAAGAGCCGCAGAAGCTGGTCTGCGTGACCGTGGATTATACCAATACTGGTACAGAAACATGGAAAGACATTATGTTCAATGGAACGATCAACATTCTGGAACCGGCTGGAACTGTGGCAAAGATCTGGAGAGCGGATACCCAGACCCCTTCAGAGAATGACGCATGGACCTATGTGGCTGTGGACAATCATTCCTTTAATACGGAGGTAGGATTGTACGATGTGAAAGGTGGAGAACGTTCAAATAACTATATTGATTCTCTTGCACCTGGAGAGACAGTGACCGTACACTGGGCATTTGCCGTACCGGAAGAAAAGCTTGGAGAAATGTATTTTGACTTAGGAAATACCTGCAATCTGACATCTGACCTTACGGATGGATATGTGACAGACATCAGACAGCAGGAACAATAAAATCTTACAGAACACCACTCATCGCATTTCCGGTGTGTACCAGCAGGGACAGCAGATTGAAAATAGCTGTCTGCATGCCGGAGAGGACAGCGTTGTCAATGACGGTCAGCGGACGGCTTAAGACGCCGGATATCAGGAGCAGGATCAGTACGATGCTCCAATAGGGACGGTAGCGATTATAGATTTCCGCTGCTTTGTCTGACAGCTCACCCAGCACATGGGATCCATCCAGCGGTGGGATGGGAATCAGGTTAAAAACGCCAAGACCTACGTTCAGTACAGCAGAATACCAGAACAGAACGGCTAAAGTCTGGAAGAAGACAGTGTTTGGAGCATAGAGCAGTAGCAGACCCTCCAGCAAAATGGAGATACATGCCAGCAGCATATTTGCAATGGGACCGGCAAGAGAGACCAGGATCAGGCCTTTCTTCCGGTCCTTATAGTAATAAGGGTTGATCGGAACCGGATTGGCCCAGCCCATGTGAAAGACAAGCAGGCAGAGTGTTCCCATAGGATCCAGATGTTTTAATGGATTCAAGGTCAGACGACCGGACATTCTGGGGGTAGGATCGCCCAGCTTATCGGAGACCCAGCCGTGGGCACATTCATGGACGATGATGGCTAACAGCATGACAGGTGCCACATAGAGAATGGATCGCAACTGCGAAATATAATAACTTAACATGATTATTTCCTCATTTCTGGTAGAATATAATTATTTTACCCTGTAATTGTCTAAAGATAAAGCATGAATATGGACAGAATATAAACTGGGGTTACAAAACACACGAATGGCGCGTGTGAATGGCATGTGTGAACGGTATGCATGGTAAAACATCCTACCAATTGCCCGTAACTACTTGACAACATCTGTCGTTTGGGAGTATAGTCTGTAGTGTAAAGTGAATAACGAAGTACCGGGGAGCCTGTGGAAACAGGCTGAGAGCTGGCTGAAAACCGCCGGGACCCGTATACCTGATTTGGATCATGCCAACGTAGGAAGTGACTGTGAGATAAGTAATAGAATGGGAGTGCCTGCGGGGACTTCCATTTTTGTGTTGTAAAGCTTTACGGCGGTACATTGGGGGCACCACCTTGTATCGCGGAACAAAAGTTATTGATGTTGAAAGGAGAACAACAATGAAAACAGCATTAACGATCGCTGGAAGTGATTCCAGCGGAGGCGCCGGAATCCAGGCTGACTTAAAGACCATGACCGCCAATGGCGTCTATGCCATGAGCGCGATCACAGCGCTGACTGCTCAGAATACCACCGGCGTTCAGGGAATTTTCGAGGTGACACCAGAGTTCCTCGAGCAGGAGATCGACAGCATTTTTACGGATATTCGTCCGGATGCAGTGAAGATCGGAATGGTTTCTTCCACAGGATTAATTGAATCTATTGCGAAGAAGCTCACAGAGTACAAGGCAGAAAACATTGTAGTAGATCCGGTGATGGTGGCAACCAGCGGATCAAGACTGATCAGTGAGGATGCCATTGGAGCATTGAAAGAAAAGCTTCTTCCCATGGCGACCGTACTGACACCAAACATTCCGGAGACAGAGGTTCTGTCCGGTATGGAAGTGAAGACGGCGGAGGATATGGTAGAAGCTGCAAAATATATCAGTGAGACCTATCACTGTGCAGTTCTGTGCAAAGGTGGACATCAGCTGAATGATGCCAACGATCTTCTGTACAGAGACGGTGGATACAAGTGGTTCAATGGAAAAAGGATCGATAATCCGAACACTCATGGAACCGGTTGTACCCTTTCCAGTGCCATTGCCTCCAACCTGGCAAAAGGCTATGATCTGGACACAGCAGTGGAGCAGGCAAAAGCATATATTTCCGGAGCACTGGCAGCGATGCTTGACCTTGGACATGGTTCTGGACCTATGGATCATGGATTTGATTTCCGTGGAAAAGGCTTTGCGGAGGAGAAGGCATGACGACTACGGAGAGACTGTTGAATGTATCTAAAGAGATCTGGGAGGCTTACCATGAGCATCCATTTGTAAAAGGAATTGCAGACGGCAGCCTTGACAAAGAAAAATTCAAATATTATATGATACAGGATTATCTGTATCTGATCGATTATACGAAGGTATTTGCCCTGGGAGCAGCCAAGGCAAAAGACTTATCTGCCATGAAGCTGTTTGCAGGTTATACCCATGCGATTCTGGATGGAGAGATGGATATCCACAGAGCTTATATGGCGCGTCTTGGCATCACACCAGAAGAAGCAGAGACGGCAAATGTGGTACTTGATAATCTTTCCTATACTTCTTATATGCTCAGGGTAGCTTACGAGGAAGGTCAGGCAGAGGTGGCTGCAGCCATCCTTTCCTGCGCAGTGAGCTATGAAGTGATCGCAAAGAAGATCGTGGAAAAACATCCGGAAGCTTTGAATCATCCTTTTTATGGTGAATGGGTCAGTGGCTATGTGGCAGATGCTTATCATAAAGAGAATCAGGTGCTGATCGACCTGATGGATCGACTGTCTGATGGATATTCTGAGAAGCAGCTTCAGCATCTGGAAGAGATATTTATGGCTTGTTCCCGTTATGAGATGGCATTCTGGGATATGGCCTGGGAAATGAGGCGTTAGATCATGTTGACATTTGATAACGTGCGGTTTCAGTATGATTCCGAGGATTTTTCCATCATCGATCATCTGTCATTTACGGTAGATGCTGGGGAGTTTGTGTGCGTGATCGGACCTTCCGGATGTGGAAAAAGTACAATCTTCCGACTGGTGAACAAGCTTCTGACACCGGCAGAGGGAACGGTACTGGTGAATGGAACTCCCATTGAAAAGCAGAAGAATTACTGTGGTTATATGCCGCAGCAGGATCTGTTGTTTCCGTGGAGAACAGTAAAAGAAAATCTGATGCTTCCTATGGAGATCCAGGGAGGAATCAGTAAAGTGGAGATGGAGCAGCGGGCAGATCAGGCACTGGAATCGGTTGGATTAAAAGACTGGGGAAAGAAATCCCCCAAAGAATTATCCGGTGGAATGCGACAGCGGGCAGCATTTGCAAGAACGGTGCTGACCGGATCAGATCTGTTGCTTCTGGATGAGCCCTTTTCCGCCCTTGATTATCTGACTCGTCTTTCTATGCGGGAGTGGCTGCTGGAACAGTGGGAACGAGAAAAAAAGACAGTATTATTTATTACTCATGATGTGGAAGAGGCAGTTTTCCTGTCAAGCAGGATTCTGGTCGTAGAAAATATGCCAATCACACATCTGAAATCCATCGAAGTTCCGGCAGAGTATCCGCGCACCCGTGAGGAATTGATGCGTCCGGAGATCGTGAAGCTGAAAGAAGACCTGATCGACATGCTCAGGAGGGAGACCGTATGAGAGATAAGAAAAAGGCAGGAAATGCCAATCTTCCGGCACTGATCCTTCTGGCAGCACTTATAATGTTCTGGCAGATGGCAGCTATGGGAATCAATGCGGCATACATCCTGCCGTCACCCACGCAGATTCTGGTGCGATTATGGGAGCTGAGAGGACCGCTTTTCACCGCACATCTTCCGGCAACCATGTCGGTGGTAGCGATCGGACTTTTGATTTCCGTTGTGCTTGGACTTGGACTGGCGATCCTGATGGATGTAAGTGAAGTAGCTGAAAAAGCATTGTATCCACTGATCATCGCATCGCAGACGATTCCGACTACAGCACTGGCGCCATTGTTCGTGCTCTGGTTCGGGTATTCCATCTGGAGCAAAGTACTGGTAACCGTATTGATTACATTTTTTCCGATTACGATCACTGTGTTTGATGGGTTCAAATCAGTGAAAACAGAGATGGAAGAGCTACTGTTCACGTTTGGAGCAGACAGACGCCAGATCTTTTTTAAATTAAAGATTCCGGCAGTGCTTCCCTGCTTTTTCTCTGCCATTAAGATGGCAGCAGTGCCGCTGTCCATCATTGGAGCAGCGATTGGAGAATGGCTGGGTGCACAGAGCGGACTGGGATATTTCAGCCGACGGATGATGACGCAGCTGGATGGAGCAGGTGTATTTGCACCGATTCTTCTGCTCTCTGTGGTGGCCATGGCTTTTGTAGGTGTGGTAAGTGCACTGGAGAAGCGTATGATCCGTTGGAGAAACGATTAAGAATGCGAAGAACGACGTGATTCGTCATGCATTCGACAAAAAATATTTGATATCAGAGAGGATAAGTGAAATGAAACATAGAGTATTAGCAATATTATTAGCAGCAACCATGTGTGTGGCATCTGTGACAGGATGTGGCAAGCAGTCAGCAGACAATAGTTCTGCAGCAGGAACAGAGGCAGAAGATAACAGTGCAGCAGAGACTGCAGACACACAGACAGATAACAAAGACTTAAGAGAAGTCAGCGTAGTTCTGGACTGGTATCCCAATGCCATCCATACATTCCTGTATACTGCCATTGAGCGTGGATATTTTGCAGAAGAGGGACTGGATGTGAAGATTCATTTTCCGGCAAATGATAACGATGCGCTGGCATTGGTAGCAGCAGGAAAAGCAGAGATCGGTATGTACTATCAGCAGGATGTGATCCAGGCCGTTGCTAATCAGGGAACAGGAATTAAATCTATTGGCGCGATCGTACAGTCTCCTCTGAACGTGATCCTGTCTTTGAAAGACAAAAATATCACCAAACCGGAAGATCTGGTTGGTAAGACCATCGGTTATGGCGGAACGGTTTTGAGTGAAGCTCTTGTAAAATGTATGATGGAAAATGTGGGAGCAGACGCTTCTGATGTAAATATGATCAATGTAGGATTTGAACTGATGAGTTCCATGACTACCGGAAATGTGGATGCAACTATCGGCTGCCTGGTAAATCATGAAGTTCCGCAGCTGGAAGAAGAAGGCTTTGACGTGAACTACTTTAGTGTCAGCGGATACGGCATTCCGAATTACTACGAGGAAGTATTTCTGACCAACGATGATCTTCTGGAAAATGAGCCGGAAGTTGTAGCTGGATTCCTTCGCGCTGCAAAGAAAGGCTTTGATGATTTTAAGGCTGATCCAGACGGCTGCCTGGCAATCCTTATGAACAATCAGAATGAAGAGAATTTCCCACTGACCCAGTCTGTAGAAGAGCAGTCCTGCGCAACGCTGATCCCGCTTATGGAGACCGAAGATGCTGCATTCCTGACCCAGACTGATGAGTGCTGGCAGGAAAATATCGACTGGATGCTGGAAAATCAGCTGATCGATAAAGCTGTGGATGTGTCCGATGTGATGACAATTGTTGATTTTGAAAACTAATTGCCTGAAAAATAACATATCCAAATGATCCCAGCCCCACCCACCATTGTTATTCAGGGAACCGCTTCCGCTAATTCCTCGCCCGGTGGTACGAACCCTTAATCTGCGCTTGCGCTTGATTTCGGGAAGTACCGAGGCTGCGGACGTTCCCCAGCATAATCGATGATGGGTGGGGCTGTTTTTACACACAGATTTTAGCGTAATAACAAATATTGGAAGTAAACACAAACCCCTTGTAAAACCAAACTCAATCGTATATAATTTATTTTTAGATTACTGGTGTCTGACATCAGCAGAAGAATGAAATAGTAAGAGGAGATAAGCAATGGGAAAGGTACGTACAAGATTTGCGCCGAGTCCTACAGGACGTATGCATGTAGGAAACTTAAGAACGGCGTTATACGCATATTTGATCGCAAAACATGAGGGAGGAGATTTCCTTCTTCGTATTGAGGATACTGACCAGGAGCGTCTGGTAGAGGGTGCTGTGGACATCATTTACCGCACACTGAAAGCAACTGGTCTTAAGCATGATGAGGGACCGGACAAAGATGGCGGCGTTGGTCCGTATGTACAGAGTGACCGTGTAAAATCCGGTATCTACATGGAATATGCTAAGAAGCTGATTGAAAAAGGCGAAGCATATTACTGCTTCTGTGATAAAGAACGTCTGGAGAGCCTGAAGCAGGAAGTGGCTGGAAAAGAGATCATGATCTACGACAAGCACTGCCTGCATCTGAGCAAGGAAGAAGTAGAAGAAAAATTAAAAGCAGGTGTTCCGTATGTTATCCGTCAGAACAACCCGCAGACAGGAACTACTACCTTCCACGATGAGATCTACGGAGATATTACTGTCGATAACTCTGAACTGGATGACATGATCCTGATCAAATCTGACGGATATCCTACATACAATTTTCGCAAACGTAGTAGATGATCACCTGATGGGCATCACACATGTGGTTCGTGGAAACGAATACCTGTCTTCTTCACCGAAATACAATCGTCTGTATGACGCATTTGGCTGGGAGGTTCCGGTTTATGTACACTGTCCGCTGATTACAGATGAGACTCATAAGAAGCTGAGCAAGCGTTGCGGACATTCTTCCTATGAAGATCTGATCGAACAGGGCTTCCTGACTGAGGCAGTTGTGAACTTTGTAGCACTGCTGGGATGGTCACCGGAGGACAATCAGGAAATCATGTCTCTGGAGGAGCTTGTGGAGAAATTTGATTACCGCCATATGAGTAAATCTCCTGCAGTTTTCGATTACGGAAAACTGAAGTGGATGAATGGCGAGTACATTAAGAAGATGGACTTTGATGCATTCTATGAGAGAGCACTTCCGATCATCAAAGAAGTGATCACCAAGGATTATGATCTGAAGAAGATTGCTGCCATGGTGAAGACCCGTATTGAGATCTTCCCGGATATCAAGGAGCTGATTGATTTCTTTGAGGAAGTACCGGAGTACGATGTATCCATGTACACCCACAAGAAGATGAAGACGACTGCAGAGACTTCTCTGGCAGTTTTAAAAGAGGTGCTTCCGCTTCTGAAAGCACAGGAAGATTATAGCAATGACGCATTGTATGCAATGCTGAGTGCATATGTAGCGGAGAAAGGCTATAAGAACGGTTATGTTATGTGGCCGATCCGTACTGCGACTTCCGGTAAACAGATGACTCCGTGCGGAGCAACTGAGATCATGGAAGTGATCGGCAAAGAAGAAAGTATTGCACGTATTGAAAAAGCAATTGATAAATTAAGCGAGTCTTTATGAGTTCTTTTACAAAATCGCAGAGCGAAGCGATCCGTCATGTAGACGGACCGCTGCTCGTTCTTGCCGGCCCGGGATCGGGCAAAACCACCGTTGTGACAAAAAGAGTGCAGTACTTGGTACAGGACTGCAGTATTTCCCCTTCTTCAATTCTGGTCATCACCTTTACGAAGGCAGCTGCTACGGAGATGAAGGAGCGTTTTACACGCCTGATGGAACAGCAGGCACAACCGCCCGGAGGATATGGAAACGTATCGTTTGGTACTTTTCATGCTGTTTTTTTCAATATTTTGAAATTGTCTTATGGGTTTACGGTGGCAAATATCATTACTGAGGAGACCAGACGCCAGTATCTGAAGGAGAGTGTAGACCGGATGAAACTGGAGATCGATGATGAAAATGAATTTCTCACGGGGATTGCCGGAGAGATCAGTCTGATCAAAAATGAACGGGTAGAACTGGAACATTATTTTTCAAAAAACTGTTCGGAAGAGGTGTTCCGAAAGATCTACGAGGGTTACGAAGAACGAAAGAAGCGTGCAAGACTCATTGATTTTGACGATATGCTGGTCTATACATGGGAACTGTTGTCCCAGCGGAAAGATATTCTGTCTGCCTGGCAGAAAAAATATCAGTACATACTGGTGGATGAATTTCAGGATATCAACCGCCTGCAGTATGATATTTTGCGTCTGCTGGCAGAGCCGGAGAACAATCTGTTCATTGTGGGAGATGATGATCAGTCCATCTACCGATTTCGGGGTGCCAGACCGGAGATCATGCTGAATTTTCGGAAGGATTATCCACAATCAGGACAGGTACTGCTGAATGATAATTTTCGCTCTACCACACAGATTGTAGAGGCAGCTGGTCGGGTGATCGCCAGGAATAAGACCCGGTTTCCGAAGAACATCATAGCTCGAGGTGGAGATGGGGCTTTGGTGCGGAGCCTGGAATTTCCAGATCAGCAGCAGGAGTGTACTTATATTTTGAGAGAGATTCAGAACTGGCAGGCAAGGGGAGGTTCGCTTCGCCAGGTAGCGGTCATTTATCGCACCAACACCCAGCCAAGGGTCGTGATCCAGAAGCTGATGGAGTATAACCTGCCATTTCGGGTGAGGGATCAGGTTCCCAATCTGTTCCAGCACTGGATCGCCAGAGATCTGTTCTGTTATATGAGACTTGCCATGGGAAGCGGACTTCGTAAGGATCTGCTTCCGGTGCTGAACCGTCCCAAACGGTATCTGAGCCGGGAGTGTCTGAATGATGAGCGGATCTCCTGGGAATATATGCTTAACTTTTATAAGGATAAGCGTTATGTGTGTGACCGAATCGAGAGGCTGCAGTATGATCTGAAGATGATGAGCCGCATGGGTCCTTTTGCAGCCATCAATTATATCCGCCATGTGATCGGATACGAAGAGTATCTGAAAGAGTACGCCGGGTTTCGGCGCATGAATGTGGAGGATCTTCTGGAGGTGCTCTCAGATCTGCAGGAGAGTGCCAGAGAGTATCATACCTATGAAGAATGGTTCATCTATATTGAAAAATATACAGAAGAGATGGAGCAGTTGAAAAAGCGGCAGCAGGAAGTAAAGGATGGTGTTCATCTGACCACTATGCACAGCAGCAAAGGACTGGAATATGAAAAGGTATTTATCCTGGATGCGGCGGAAGGAATAACGCCTTACAAGAAAGCGGTGCTGGAAGCGGATCTGGAAGAAGAGCGGCGCATGTTTTATGTGGCTATGACCCGTGCCAAGAAGGAACTGACCATCTGCTGGACCAAGAAGGTAGGAAGCCATGAGAAGAAACCATCCCGGTTTCTGGAAGAGATGCAGGAGGAAGTAAGAAATGACAGAACAGTATAAGACCGTCTACGAAGGCGGCGAAGGAGAGATCGTAGAGAAAAAATCCAGGTTTATCGCCACTGTCCGCCCGGTGGAGACAGAAGAAGAGGCTCTTGCATTTATCGAGGAAATGAAGAAAAAATACTGGGATGCCAGACATAACTGTTCTGCTTATGTGCTGGGAGAACGGCAGGAGCTGATGCGATGCAGTGATGATGGAGAACCATCCCAGACAGCGGGAAAACCTATGATGGATGTGTTGACCGGAGCAGGGCTTACGAATGTGGCGGTGGTGGTGACCCGTTATTTTGGAGGAACACTGCTTGGAACCGGCGGATTGGTGCGTGCCTATTCAGCAGCGACCAAAGAAGGACTGGCCAACAGTACGATCATAACAAAATATTGGGGAACGAAGCTTCTGGTAAACACCGACTACAATGATATTGGAAAGCTTCAGTATCTGTTCGGACAGCGGGAGATTCCTATTATGGATGCTCAATATACGGAAAAGGTAAGCTTTGTGGTATTGATTCCCGTGAGCCGGGTGGAAGAGATCGAAAGCTGTGACAGAAGCCGTCAGTGGACGGGCTGATATGGAAGAAGTGGAACAGCTTTTCTATGCGCTGATCGATGGAGAATATATCTGTTTCTGATTAAGGCGCATCATGGAATGACAGAACAAAATATGGATTCAGAATAAAGGGGCTGTCGGAAATAGACAGCCCCTCAGACTATAGGCAAAGTTTTGGGCATCCTCCCAGGACTTTTCTTTTTTCAAGAGCCTAAAGTCCAGTGCTTATGAAAACTCTAAGGCTCTTTTATAGTATAATATCCCGTTTTCAACACTTTAGATGAATGATAAAGCCGGAATCCTTTGAAAATAAAGAGATTCCGGCTTTTTCCTTGTTTGAAAATGTTGTATATTTTGCTATTTAGAAATTTTTTATCAGCTTGTTTAAGTCTTTTGGCCTGTAATGGCATCTGTCCAGAGGAAGCATAGTCAACTGAGTTAAAGCATCAGTGCCTTGCTGCCTTTATAAAGTGCCATATACTCAATATCATGTACATTTGTAACATTCATGTTCTTTAGCGTTGTTATCAGATCATTTGGGTGACATGTGTTTTTGGTCATCAAGTCTGACTTCCAAAAGCCTGCATACTAGCAATGCCGTATAGCATATCAGGAAGTGCGCCCTGATCCGTTCAGAAAGCCGATGGTTTACGGGACGCCCATTAAAGTTAGTTTTCATGATTCGAAACAGTCCTCAATCTGATATCTTTTTGTGATACTGGGATATCTTTTACAGAATCTGCAAGATTTGTGGCGACAGCATAGTAGCCATCATATTTTTCTTCTTCTCTAATCTTATCTTCATCAAGAATGTATTCTACAATGGCTTTTCACCGGATTTTGTTGTTGCGGTTCGCTTTAGGAAACGCTTCACATCATTGGGCCTTTTGATTTCTTCCGGATCTTTCCGGGAGAGCAGGTTCTTGCCCGTTCTATCTGACGGTTTCTGACAGCACGCTGGTATTCCATCATTTTCCTTGAAAACGTAATGATGATACGCTGCTTCAGAATTCCTTTCGCTTTTCTCTGTACCGTGCGTCCATTTTCAGGGTTACATCCTCGTAAAGACCCAGGTCGAGTACTTTGTCAGCTGTGATGACCTTATATGCCAAATCTTTATAGAGATCAAGGTTATCTGGGTCATGCCGGTCGAAATTTTCATGTTTTCAATCGTGACAGATGTATCATCTGAAGAAGTTTGTAATCATAGTCATTAAAGACTGATTGTTTCAGTGTGCTGCTCAGTTTTTGATGGATTGGGTGATAATAAACGCTCTTCCGCCCATGCTGTTGAACTTCCTGATGTTATAGGAACCAAGCCCCGCATCTGCAGCAATAGATAAATTTTGCATTGGGATCATTTTAAGACTTCTTTTCCAGAGGAATCGCTGTCAGCTGTTCGCTGGTATTTCCGGGTGCAGGCACATGGTGATGGGGATTCCTCTGCTGTCCATAAACAATCCCATTTCCACTATGGGATTCGGGCGGTGTTCTTTGCTGAGTCCGTACTGGCGCAGCCCGGTCATGACTTCTCCTGTAACTTCATCCACAATATCGTCATCTTCCTGTTCACATTCAAAGTAAAAGTTGGTGCAGTCGTAATAGAAGCACGGATGGATCTCGTTTTACGATGTTGTCACTCCGACGATAGAGCCATGCCAGATAATCGTCGTAATGTTCTTCCAGAAGATCCATAAATCGCAGGATATGCTGATAATCGAAGTTTGGTTTTCGTAATAGCTGGCCAGTTTGTCCAGCAAGGACTTGAATATCGGATTGTATTTGTCATGGATTCCAATGAGGGAATTACACCTCACAGAAGGGCTGCTGAGAAAGATATGGAAAGAACGGAGGCTTTTCTATGGTCATGACGAGGACCAAGGAGCTTTTGTATCTGTTTTCGTAAAGAAGCTGTATGGAAAGAAGGCGGAGAGAAGCCGCTTTGTGGAGATTTTTGGAAGAGTAGTGATATCCGGAGAAGTTTAAATTGGGCAGTTCTAAGCCGGATAATTTTAAATCGGGAGGCGTGTACAGTCAGCTGTTTTGCTGACTTGTCTAAATAAAAAGCAGAAATAAAGTTTTACGCAGTAAGGGCTCCTAGCTTTTCTCCTGACGGTCTTGGCACGCCGGGGCTTAGAACTTGAAGCACAGGCAGCTCTGTCTGCTGTGCGGAGAAATTGGCGTAGAACTCGTGGTTCTGGACAAATGTTCCTTCAAAGTAGAGGTAAGAAGTTCCAAGTTGCGGTTTTCCAGTGCGCGGTAAATGGTTTCATGCTCCGACTGGGCCTTCTGCGGACGGTACGATGCCGCGTAAACAAAGGAGGAGAAACCTACTCCGTAGAGAATGTTGAAAGGAAAGCAGGCTGTCGTTTTCGGAAGACGGATCAGAGCTCCGTGGAAAACCTGCTCTAATTCTGTAATGCTTACATAGTCGTAGGGGATCTGTGGATTTGAGAGTCTCCATAGACTGACGCATTTCCTCCTGAAGTTTCGGATGGTTGGAAATTGTCGATAGCCTTTGCGGCTGCAAAGTTTCCAGCATAATACGGCATTCAAAAATATCCTGCACCTCTTTGATGCTCTGACGCCGTACCTGAAATCCCCGGCGGGGAACGGCTTCAAAGACCTTCTGCAGCCAGCCGGTTTAAGGCTTCCTTAACCGGAGTCGGGCTGATGGAGAGCTGATTGGCCAGCTGAGCCACAACAATTTTCTGCCCTGAGGCAGATCTCCTGAAAACAACATGCGCCTGACTTGCTTGTATGCCCAATCCAGCAGCGAGACGGGACGTTCATCCATTGTACACTTGCACCTCCTGATGTTGATAAGGCCAAGTACTGTTAAATGATCCCTTGCCTTCCAACTATGATGTATTTATTGTCATTATAATTGGTGATTGCGGATATTACAAGATTGGATCAAAGAATTAGCAAATTAAACAAAAATTTAATATCTGTTTGTGCAAAAGCAAAGATGGTGGGTGTAAAACAAATAATATGTAAAAACATGATAGAAAATGGTAATATTAATCATTGTTAAACAAAAATGGTTTTGAAATGACGTTTTGCATAAAAATAAAAGTAATTTTTGTTAAGTATTGTGGATTGTTTTAAAATGATTCCTGTGTATAATCAAATGCATAAATTAAATTTAAAATTTGATTTAAAACTTTAAATCTAAAGGGAGGAAACCATGAATAAGATTTGGTGGCGATCACAGACTGTGATCACGATGATATCGAGTTGAATCAAAGGCGCTGGCGAAGGAAGGACTGGAAGCGGTCTGGCTTGCCTGCAAGACAGAGGAAGATCTCATTCGTGAGTGTAAAGGGATTCAAATCTCTTATTAATCAGTATGCGCCTATGACCGAGAAGGTATTTGCGGCCTTGAGCCCGGAACTTAAGACGGTTGTGCGTTACGGCGTAGGCGTAGATAATGTGGATTTGGCGGCCGCTTCCAGATACGGTGTTTGTGTCTGCAATGTGCCGGATTATGGAATGTACGAGGTTGCGGACCAGGCGGTAGCTCTGTATCTTTGGCACTGGCTCGCAAAGTAGTGTTCTGCAACAACCGTGTGAAGAGCGGTGTGTGGAATTATCAGGAAGCAATTCCGATCTACCGGCTGTCCACGCAGACGGTAGGTGTGATTGGAATCGGACGCATTGGTTCGGCTTATGCGGAGCGGATGAAGGCCTTTGGAATGAAAGTGATTGCCTACGATGAATATGCGCGCAAGGCCGGAAAGGCTAAGGACTATATGGAAATGGTAAGTCTTTCAGAGCTTCTGGAGCGTTCTGATATTATTTCGATTCACTGTCCTTTGGATGGAAACCGGGATTTGATTGCGGCGCAAGAGCTGAAAAGATGAAAAGACAGCCTATCTTGTGAATGTCTCCAGGGGCGGATTGTGAACGAAAGAGATCTCTATGAGGCTTTAAGAGACGGCGAGATTGCCGGGGCAGCCTGCGATGTATTCAGTCCGGAGCCGGTGGCCAAAGACAATCCTCTTCTGAGTCTTGACAATTTCCTGGCAACTCCGCACATTGCCTGGTATTCCGAGCAGGCAGCTCTTGATCTGGAACGCAAGGTAGCAGAAGAGGCAGCGAGAGGAGCACTTGATCAACCCCTTTTGAATGTGGTCAACAAAGAGGCATAAGCTTGAAAGGAAGCGTGTAGAAAATGGAGTTATTTGATTTAACCGGGAAAAAGGCGATTGTGACCGGAGGCAGCAGAGGGCTGGGACGCGGAGCGGCGGAAGGACTTTTGGAAGCCGGAGCAGAGGTGGTTCTGATTGGAAGTTCAGAAGCCGTACATACGACAGCCCATGAGTACTGCGGCAAAGGCTTCAAGGCTCATGGCCTTCAGGCAGATCTGGGTGATGAAGTACAGCTTTTAAAAGCATTTGACAACGCGATGGAGCTTCTGGACGGACGGCTTGACATTCTGGTGCAGGCGGCAGGCGTACAGCGCCGCCATAAGGCGGAAGAGTTTCCGCTGGAGGACTGGGAGTTTGTTTTGGATGTGAATCTGACTGCAGTATTTAAGCTCTGCCAGCTTGCGGGACGGATTATGCTGGAACAGGGAGGCGGAAAGATTATTAATTTTGCTTCTATGCTGACTTATTTTGGAGGTTATACGGTTCCGGCTTATGCAGCCAGCAAGGGTGGTGTCGCACAGCTTACCAAAGCATTGTCCAATGAGTGGACCGCAAGAGGCGTCAATGTGAATGCCGTCGCGCCCGGATATATGGTTACAAGTATGAACACGCGTATTTTAGAAGATGAGGCGCGCAACGCTTCCATTACAGCCCGTATTCCGGCCGGAAGATGGGGGACACCGGAAGATATGAAGGGAACCGTGATTTTCCTGGCCTCTCATGCGTCAGATTATCTGAGCGGAGCCGTAATTCCGGTGGACGGCGGTTATCTGGGCTGCTAGAACAGAAGATGAAGTTCTGAAACATGTCCCAAACAATTTTTGTACGGCTTTAAAGTCAAGAACTTATAAGCATAAATTTAAGGAGGTATTTGTAATGAAAAAGAGAATTTTAGCAACAATTCTGACACTGAGCATGGTATTTTCACTGGCAGCCTGCGGCAGCAAAGAGGAGACCAAGGAGCCTGCAGCAGCACAGACAGAGGATGCCGCTGTCGCTCAGGAAGAGGCAAAGCCTGCAGAAGGCGATGCAAAGCCGCTGAAAATTGGTGTTTCTCTTCCGAACCAGACAAATGTGTTTTTTCTGCAGATTGTAGATGGCATCGAATCGGCAATCAACGGTGAGGAGGACGATGTGATTATCGCAGACTCCAACGGAGACCAGAACAAACAGCTGAATGATGTAACGGATATGATTAACCAGGGCTGTAATGTAATTGCTCTTTCCCCGATCAATTCTGAAGGTGTTCGGGCGACGCTTGAGTACTGCAAGGAAGCAGGCGTTCCGGTCATTGCTTTTAACGTAGGCGTAGCGGACAACTTAAAGAGCCTTGTGGAGACAACCATCGTTTCCGACAACGAGGTGGCAGGTCATATGTGTGCGCAAGCGCTGGCAGAGGCTATCGGCGGCAAGGGAAAGGTAGTAGAAGTAACGTTCAGCACCACAACTACCTGCTATCAGAGACAGAAAGGTTTTGAGGATGAAATCGCAGCAAACTATCCGGACATTGAGATTGTACAGTCCAAAGATGTGGAGAAGGCTACTTCTGACTATTCTCAGCCGATTATGGTAGATTTTATTAATGCAAATCCGGACATCACCGGCGTATTCTGTATCAATGACCCGACGGCCCGCGGAGCGATTGCAGCTATCAAGGAGGCAGGCCTGACAGACAAGATTAAGGTTGTATCCGTAGACGGTTCTGACGAAGGTAAGGGCTTTATCCGTTCCGGAGAAATGGTTGCTTCCGCAGCACAGCAGCCGGAGCTTATCGGCCAGAAGGTAACCGAGGCCGCTTACAAGCTGATTGCAGGCGAGGCTGTTGAGGCAGATGACATCATTGAGATGTACATTATCGACGCTTCTAATGTAGATAAAGAGGCGGAGTAGGAAACGGGAACAAGAGGATCTGATACATATAGGAGGGCAGGGCAAAAGCCCTGCCACCCTCCTGCCTGTTCCTATGAACCTGGCTGTATCAGCAGCGACAGGCATGAAAGGAAAGTGATGGAATGCAGAAGGAATATGTCCTGGAGATGGACAATATTGTGAAATCATTTGCCGCCAACCGGGTGCTTGATGGGGTGACCATTCGAATCAAACCCGGAGAGGTGCGGGCGCTGATGGGCGAAAACGGCGCGGGAAAATCTACACTGATGAAAATTCTCGGAGGTATTTACAGTGCAGATGAAGGAAAGATTGCCATTGGCGGGGAGCCTGTGGAAATCAAGTCTGTAGACGATGCCAGGCGCTGCGGAATCAGCTTTATTCACCAGGAGATCAGCAATGTTCCAAGTATGAATATTGCCGAAAACTTTTTCCTGGGACACGAGCCAAAAACGAAGCTGGGCATGGTGGATTATAAAAGAATGCACCGCGAAACAAGAGCGGCTTTGGATGTTTTAGGCATTCAGATTCAGACGGACAGATTAATCCATGGTCTTTCTATCGCACAGCAGCAGATGCTGGAGATTGCCCGGGCGATTAACGAGAATGCGAAGATACTCATTATGGACGAGCCTACCGCTTCTTTGACTAATCACGAAGTGGATGAGCTGTTTACACAGATTCAGGCTCTTAAAGAAAAGAATGTTGCGATTATTTATATTTCCCACCGTATGGAAGAGACGTTCCGGGTATGCGATACGGTGACGGTGCTGCGGGACGGTCAGTTCATCGGCACAAAAGATACAAAAGAGACGAATGAAAAAGAGCTTATCAGCATGATGGTCGGCCGAGAGTTTGAAAGTATGTATGGCAATACGGTCGTATCCGGCGGGGAAACGATCATGGAAGTAAGCAGACTTACAAGCGATCTGGTGAAAGATATTTCGTTTGAACTCAAAAAGGGAGAAATTCTTGGGTTTTCGGGACTGGTAGGCGCAGGGCGTACAGAGATGGTACGGGCGCTGTTTGGAATCGATAAGATTCTTTCCGGTACGGTGACAATTGAAGGAAAACAGGTGAGCATTCATGCGCCGTCTGATGCAATACGGGCAGGTATCGCTCTCGTTCCTGAGGATCGAAAGGGACAGGGACTGTTTTTGGAACATAGCATTTCTACCAATCTGACCTTTCAGGTTCTCGATCAATTTATCCGGCATCTGCGTGTCAACGGAAAAAAAGAGCGGGCGATTATTCAGGAATATAAGGATAAGCTCTCAATCCGTATGGCCGGCGTAGAGCAAAAGGCAGGAGAGCTTTCCGGCGGAAATCAGCAGAAGATTGTAATTTCCAAGTGGCTGGCGGCTCATCCGAAGGTTCTGATTCTGGACGAACCTACACGTGGTATCGATGTGGGAGCAAAGGCTGAAATTTATGATTTGATGCGGGCGCTGACAAAAGAAGGCGTTTCCATTATTATGATTTCTTCGGAGCTGCCTGAGATTCTGAATAATTCCAGCCGTATCGCGGTGATGAGCGAGGGGCGGCTTGTTAAAATACTTGATCCTGCGAAGGATGAAATCTCACAGGAGATTATCATGTCTTACGCGGTAGAAGGAGGAACAAAAAATCATGCCCAATAAGAATAAACTGTCAACTGATTCCTTCGGAAGCGTTATACATACGCCCTTTGTCTGGGTAAAACGAAATCTGGGCGCAATGGTTGCGCTGGCGCTGATGTGTATACTGCTTTCCGTTACTACGGATTCCTTTTTAGTATCCACAAACATTCTCAGTACCTTGAGAAATGTCTGTGTAAACTGTCTGATTGCCTTCGGCATCACCTGCGTACTGATCTGCGGCGGTATTGACCTTTCCGTAGGTTCTGTAGCGGCTGCAGCCGGTGTAACGGCGGTACAGCTTGCCAATCTTGGGCTGCCAGTCATTGTATGCGTGCTTGTGGCTCTGCTTCTTGGCGTTGCGGTTGGCTTTGTAAACGGTCTGGTAGTGGCCAACACGGACCTTCCGCCTTTTATCATTACGCTTTCCACGCAGATTACGGTGCGCGGTATCAGTTACATTCTGACAGGCGGACAGCCCTCTCAGTGTAGCAATGAGAGCTTCAATATGCTGGGTTCTGGAAGTCTTCTGGGGCTACCGATTCCGGTGCTGATTGTCATTGCAGCGATGATTATCCTGTTCTTCGTGATGAACCGTACCTGTTTCGGCCGTCATGTCTACGCGGTAGGCGGCAACCGGGAATCTGCCCGCTATGCAGGCGTGAATGTGAAATGGGTGCAGATTCGTGTATTTTTGATAAGCGGCCTTACGGCGGCGTTGGCAGGAGTTGTTCTGGCAGCCCGTCTCTATTCCGGCCAGCCCAATGTAGGAGAAGGCTTTGAGCGTGACGCCATTGCTGCTTCTGTTCTGGGAGGAACATCCATGGGCGGCGGTGTAGGAACACTGGGCGGTACGGTGATCGGAGTTTTGATTATTGGTGTGCTGAACAACGGTATGAACTTGCTGAGAATTGATACGTATTGGCAGTACGTAGTAAAGGGCGTTGTAATTCTGGGTGCGGTTTACATGGATTACATTAAGCGCGTCAGAGCTGCTAAGAAGTAATTTTGGAGGAAAAAAATGGAATATAAACAGCTGAAAGCGCTTTGTCTTAAGATGCGGCGGGATATTCTGGAGATGATTGGGGCCGCATCAAGCGGTCATCCGGGCGGCTCGCTGTCTGCGGTAGAATTGGTGGCAGGCGTTTATGCGCGAATGAAGGTGGATCCGAAGAACCCGGAGGATCCGGACAGAGATCGTTTCGTTTTGAGTAAAGGACATGGGGCGCCCTGCTATTATGCGGTTCTTGGAGAGCTGGGATTCTTTGACAAAGAGGAGTTTAAAAACTTCCGTCAGCTTCACAGTATGCTTCAGGGGCATCCGGATGCAAAAAAGGTCCCGGGAGTGGACGCTTCCACAGGTTCTCTGGGGCAGGGGGTATCCATTGCCACAGGAATGGCTCTGGGTGCTAAGACTGCAAAAAAGAACCTTCATGTGTATACACTTCTGGGAGACGGAGAGCTGCAGGAGGGGCAGGTCTGGGAGGCCTGTACGGCGGCGGCACATTACGGACTTGACAACTTGACTGTTCTTATCGACAACAACGGTCTGCAGATTGACGGGACAAACGACGAGGTGATGTCTTTGGGAAACTTGCGTCTGCGGTTTGAGGCAATCGGTATGGATGTGATTGAACTGGCTGACGGTAATGACTTGGCAGCGGTGCTCCACGCCCTTGACATTCCCGCTATGCCGGGACGGCCCAGATGTATTCTGGCACACACGGTAAAGGGATGTGGTGTATCCTTCATGGAAAACCAGGTGGGCTGGCATGGAAAGGCTCCGTCTTCGGAGGAGCTCGCGGCAGCGTTTCAGGAACTGGAGGGCGAGTGAAATGAGTGAAATGAAAGCAATCCGGGCGGCCTATGGAGAAGCGCTGGCCGCTCTGGGGGTAAAAAATGAAAAAATCGTAGCGTTGGATGCCGATTTGGCTCATGCTACTATGACGCTGGAATTTGCCAAGGTCTGCCCGGAGCGTTTTTTTAACGCCGGAATTGCAGAAGCCAATATGGTTTCCATGGCGGCAGGACTTTCTTCTATGGGCTACATTCCTTTTTGCAGCACCTTTGCAGTATTTGGAGCCGGAAGAGCCTGGGAGCAGGTGCGCAACAGTGTAGCTTATCCGAATATGAACGTAAAGCTTGCCATGACCCATGCAGGCATTACGTTGGGGGAAGACGGAGGAAGTCATCAGGCGGTGGAGGATCTGGCTTTGATGCGTGTGATTCCGGGGATGACGGTTTTGGTTCCCTGTGATGCGAAGGAAACTGTCCGGGCTGTGGAGGCTGCTGCACAGATGAAGGGACCTGTTTATCTGCGCTTGGCGCGTCCTGCCACGAGGGTCTTTGAGCAGGAAATGCCTTTTGAGATTGGAAAGGCAAATATACTGAGGGAAGGTTCGGATGTGGCCCTGTTTGCCTGTGGAATCATGGTGGCGGAAGCCCTTGACTGCGCGGAAGCTCTGGCAAAGCAGGGAGTCGAGGCTTGCGTAGTGAATATCCATACTGTTAAGCCTCTGGACACGGAGTGTGTTCTTCAGGTGGCAAAACAGTGTGGCCGGGTCGTTACGATAGAGGAGCACAGCGTGATCGGAGGACTGGGCGATGCAGTGGCGTCGGCCTTGATGGGGCAGGGCAGTTTTGCTTTCCGGAAAATCGGGATTGAGGATCGCTTCGGACAGTCCGGCAAGCCGGAAGATCTGATGCGGGAATACGGCCTTGATACGCAGAGCCTTTTGGAACAGATTCAGAATTTTTTAAAAGAGCAGGCTTAATAACGTCTGCGGAAGCGTCCGCGTAAGCGGATAGAGAGGAGTGTATAAAAATGAGAATAGCATTGATCAATGAGAATAGTCAGGCTCCCAAGAACGAGCTTATCTGCAGCACACTGAAAAAGGTTGTGGAACCTATGGGACATACCGTGGATAATTACGGCATGTACAGCGGAACAGACAAGGAGTGGCTGACCTATGTGCAGAACGGAATTCTGGCGGCTGTACTTCTGAATAGCGGTGCGGCAGATTATGTTATCACCGGTTGCGGAACAGGAGAGGGAGCGATGCTTTCCCTCAACAGCTTCCCCGGCGTTCTCTGCGGCCATGTGGTAGATCCCAGCGATGCATATATGTTTGCGCAGATTAATGACGGAAATGCGATTTCCCTTCCTTTTGCAAAAGGCTTTGGCTGGGGCGGAGAGTGTAATCTGGAATATATTTTTGAGAAGCTTTTCGGCTTTGGAAGCGGCAACGGCTATCCGCCTGAGAAGCGTGAAGTAGAGCGCGAGAATAAGAAAATTCTGGACAAGGTGCGTGAAAATAACTTAAAGGATTTGACAGACTGCCTGCAGGGAATTGATCCGGAGCTTGTAAAGGGTGCTTTGGGCGGCAGACACTTTAAAGAGCTGTTTTATGCCAATGCAAAGGATCCGAAAATCATTTCCTACGTAAAGAGTGTTGTTGGAGAATAAGGTATGGAAAAGGGCGCAATTTTAGTAGGAGAGCCCATGGGACTCTTTATCGCTCAGGAGGAGGGAGAACTCTCTGACGTGAGCGGTTACAGTATGGCGGTGGCAGGAGCGGAATTCAATGTAGCTGTGGGACTGGCGAGATTAAATCTGCCTGTCACCTATTTGACCCGTCTGGGGGAAGACCCTTTTGGTCAGAAAATTGTGCGCACGCTGCAGCGCAATGGAATTGGCAGCGAGTTTGTCAGCTTTTCCAAAGAACGTTCCACAGGCTTTATGCTGAAAAGCAAAGTCAGCACAGGTGATCCGAAGATCTTCTATTTCCGCAAAGGTTCGGCGGCGTCTACCCTCTCCAAAGAGGATGTGGATCGGATGGATTTTTCCGGCTACGGTTTTGTGCACTTGACAGGAATTTTTCCCGCACTGTCAGAATCGACAAAAGAGGCTTCTTTTTATTTAATAAAAAAGGCAAGAGAACATGGGCTGACGGTTAGCTTTGATCCGAATCTGCGGCCGCAGCTTTGGCCGGACACGGAGACTATGGTCCAGACGCTGAATGAGTTTGCGGCCCTTTCGGACTACGTGCTTCCAGGAGAAGCGGAAGGAGAGCTCCTCTGCGGGGATCGGGATCCGCGTAAGATTGGCCAGTTTTATCTGGAGAGGGGAGCGAAGGCGGTTGTAACCAAGATGGGAAGCCGGGGAGCGTATTTGATGACGGAGCAGGATCAGGAGCTTGTACCGGGATTTTCGATTGAGAAAGTGGTAGATACGGTAGGAGCGGGAGATGGTTTTGCGGCAGGAATTCTCAGCGCATTGATGGAAGGGAAAAATCTGTACGAGGCTGTGCGCAGAGCAAATGCAGTGGGGGCGATTCAGGTGACAAGCATTGGAGATAACGACGGACTGCCTTCCAGGGCGCAGCTTGCCGGTTTTATGGGGCTCGAGACCCTGTAAGGGGGAAAGCATTTGAGGTGATTGAGAATGAGTGAACAGTTGAAACAAATGAGAGAAATCGGTTTTGTGCCGCTTGTTGTACTTGAGGATGAGGCGGACGCAGTGCCTCTTGCCACAGCTCTTCAAAGGGGCGGCATTCCGGTGGCAGAGGTTACGTTTCGAACTGAGGCGGCTTTGAGTTGTATCGAAAAAATGGCCCGGGAGGTTCCGGGGGTGCTGGTAGGCGCAGGAACGGTGCATACGGTAGAACAGGCCCAAAGCGCTGTTTCAGCCGGAGCGACTTTTATTGTTACTCCGGGATTTTCCCCAAAGGTTGTAAGTTGGTGCGTGGAACATCAGATTGATGTGATTCCGGGAATTACTTCTCCTTCTGATGTGGAACAAGCCATGGAATTCGGTCTTTCTGTATGTAAATTTTTCCCGGCGGCCGCTTATGGCGGAACAGAAACGCTGAAAGCGCTTACAGGTCCTTATGCGGGAATTTCTTTCCTGCCGACAGGAGGTGTAAACGAAGGAAATATGCTGGATTATCTGGCTCTTTCTAATGTGGCGGCCGTTGGAGGAAGCTTTCTTTGCCCGAATAAGCTTATAAAGGAAAAGGACTGGAATGGAGTAAGCGTATTGTGCGGACGTCTGATGCAGAAGCTTCTTGGGTTTGAGTTGGCCCATGTGGGAATCAATACGCAGGATGCTGAGGATGCGAAGCGGACAGCGGAGAGGCTTGGCTTTTTGTTTGGAAAAGCCGTGACGGAATTTCCGGGAGCATACTTCGCGGGTGAGATTGCGGAGGTGGTCAAGGGAAGCTATCTTGGAGCTATGGGGCATATTGGAATCAACACAAGAGATATGGAGCGCGCGGTAGCATATTTTAAACGGATTGGCGTGGAGTTTGATGAAAATACCAGATCCGTGAATGGAGAAGGAAAGCTCGGAGCTATTTACTTTAAAGAGCAGATTGGTCGGTTTGCGGTGCATCTGCGGAGAAATTAGTTTATTTACTGCCATAGGTTGAAAAACGGGGCTGTCGGGAAATAGACAGCTCTAAGCAGGGGTCGATGTGACTCGAATGAGTCACATCGACCCCTAAATTATTTTCAAAAAAGAAAAAAAGATGGCTAACGACAACCATCTTTCTCTCCGTTCCATGTTATAATGGAACTATGAACTAAAACAAGATTATTATAACGAATTTTTTGATTTAGGGCAACAGAAAATTAACTTCAGTTTCTTTGAATTGCATTTTCCCGATGACGATCCAGTCTATACCCTTAAAAAAGTGATGGAGGAATTAGATTTTTCAGGCCTGCTCGCCTGTTATTCAAATAAGGGAAGGACCGGGTATAATCCAATCATGATGTTTGCTGTTGTTACTTATGCGAATATGCGCGGAGTGCGTGCTGTAGACCGCATTGTTGAATTATGCGAAAGAGACCTCGCTTTTATCTGGCTGACCAAAGGCCAGAAGCCGAAGAGAGATGCTTTTTACGAATTTAAGAACAAAAAGCTGACTGGTGAAGTGTTGGACGAACTGAATTACCAGTTTATGCGTCGCTTGGGAAAAGAAGGTCTTATTACGCTCAAAGAGCTTTTTATCGACGGCACAAAGATTGAAGCCAATGCAGGCCGTTATACTTTCGTTTGGCGTGGAAGCATTAACTATCATCTTGCTGGTCTTCTCGATACAATAGACGCCCTTTATACGAAGTATAATACACTTCTTCATGAAAACGGCTATGCGCCTAAATATGATCTTGGGAATGCGCAAATGTTTATCATTGAAGGAATGGAAAAGGTCAGACGTGTGATCGCGGAAAACCGGAAACGGAAGCTGACAAAACATAAAAAGCTTTCAAATAATACTGTGATTGAAATTGACAGCTGTTCTCCTCTTGAGATTTTGAAACTCCAGAAAAATCTGATGCTGATTGCAGAGGGAGAAGGGATTCCGTTCGTCCATAGCAAAGGAAAACGAAAGAGTGAAATCCAACGGCAGTATGAAGAGTTGGAAGAATGCGGGAAGCGTCTGATGGGATATAAAGAATGTTTTGAGGTTATGGGGACAGAGCGCAACAGTTATTCCAAAACCGATCTGGAAGCAACCTTTATGAGAATGAAGGAAGATCACATGCTCAATGGTCAGCTAAAACCAGTCTACAACGTCCAGATCGCAGTGGAGAACTATTTTATTATCCATGGATACATAAGTAATGACCGTACGGATTACAATACCCTGATCCCAGTGCTGGAAAAGCATAAGAAGGTCTTTAGTGACAGGTTGGAGGAAGTGACGGCAGACAGCGGATACTGCAGCGAGAAGAATCTCCTGTATCTGAAGCAGAACGGGATTGCCAGTTATATCAAACTTCAGGATCATGAAAAGCGGAAGACCCGCGCCTATAAAGAAGATATCAGCAAGTATTACAACATGAGGACAGAACTCTTTGAAGATGAGCAGTACTATCTCTGCCATGACGGAAGGGAACTTTGGGGACATCAAAGAAAACGAAAACTTCCGGCGGTTCAATTACCGCAGTACAGAAAAAGTGTATAAAGAATTCGTGCTGTATGCAATCGGCCGGAATATAAATAAATACCATCGTTTTCTACATCATGAAATCGAGAAATACACAGGAAAAGCCGATCAAAAAGCAGCTTAACTGACAGGACGAATCCATGAACGTAGAAAAGGGAATTTTGCGCCCTAAAATAGGATACCTAAAGAAAAAACAAGCATATCCGCCAGAATGTCCAGTACTGAAAAGCAGGAGTTCTGTGGGAGATGCTTGTTTGGGTTTAGGAGCATCAAAAATCGGTATTAACCGACAGCTCCTTTCTGACCTGCTATATGAAGTAAAGCCAGTTCTTAGTTCAGTTCATCCTCAGATACTAATTCGTCATACTCCATGGAATCCAGAAGCTCGTCAAAGGCATCAGAAGCAATCTCATACTCTTCATCAGACTCAATGTTCTCAAGCTTCGGCTGACCATTTGTATCTTTGGAATAACGATACAGATATACTTCGCCGTCCTCGTTCTGACCATTCTCATCCAGTGGAAGCAGAGCGATGTATTCTTTGTCTCCTCCGTCGAAGATGCCTACGATGGCACATTCTACGGTGCTGTCATCATCCAGGGTCAGAGTCACGGTAACACCGTCTCCGCCGCAGGAAGCGCAATCACCATTGCATTTGGTTTCATCACAGTTATTGGACATTTGTAAACCCTCATTTCTTTCATAATAAACAGTTCAGGGGAGATCCCTGTACAAAACATATCATTTACAATGTATCAGAAGCCAGATGGTTTTGCAAGAGCTAATCACTGTAGTATGACATAAAATCTATGAGTTAATCACTGTAGTCTGACATAAAATAAAAATTGAGCCGCAGGCACAAAGCCAGCTTGTCTTTGGGATCCACTTCGGTACCTTCATCGGTGGATACAGTCACGACATAATCATCGGAGAAAAAGCCTTCCAGTTCTGCCTTTCCCTCGCCGATTTTATTTCCATCAAAATCTATCAGATAATTGCCCTTTTCGGTGGCCAGATAGTCTCTGGCAATATTTCCTTCTGCATCCAGAAATACGATGTAATAAGCCCGCTCCAGTGTATCGCTTTCCAGAAGCTGCTCCTGGGCATATCCTAAGCAGTTGTCATCCATATCGTAATATCCATACGTATTACCGGAATTGACACCTTCCATGTTGTAGATCCATTTCTCCTTTGGATAAGAGATATAGAACCATGGCTCTCCGCCGGAGGTGATGGTCCATTTGGTGTTGAAGAAGCCTCTTTCTACGATCCGTCCGGCAACTGTACCGTCAGCGATCAGGTCGGAATCGAGGACAATGTCATCCAGGTCACCGGTAACGGTGAGGGTGGAGGCATTATTAAGCAGCTCCTGCTGGTCCGATTCAGCAGCTTTTGGAGTATCTTTTCCGCATCCGATGATTGCAAGCGAGAACGCCAGTATCAGAAAAAGTACTGTTTTTCTGGTAAATGATTTCATCTATTTAGTCATCCTCCTCATCTCTTGCAATCTCTCTTGCCACCATGATCGCCATAGCAGTCATCAGTGGAAGATAATCGGTGTCATAGACGATCATCACAGCATTATCAAAGATCAGATTGTGTATGGTCAGTTCCAGGTCATCCATGATGGCACCCAGCATCCGTCCATTGAGAGTGACTGTGAAGTTGTGTCCGATGGAACCAGCATATTCTCTGAGCTCCAGTCTTCCTTCTGTTACATCCATAGTGAAATGATCCCGGATCAGCTCGAATTTTTTCTCCAGCTTTCCGTAGAGCACATCATTTGCATAGAAGCGATAAGTCGGCAGCACATGAAGGATCTCTTTCTCCACGCGGAATACTTCTCTGTGAGACGGGTCAAAGATGCGGAATTTGAGAAGAGGAGCTGTTCCATCGATAGAGTAGACCGGATTACCGTCCTTGTCACACAGATCGAAATGCTGTCCTGTCAGTTTGAAATCTTCTGTAAAGGTGTATACCTCTGATGGTTCAGATTCCGGGATCGGAAGGACTTTACCGGTATTTGCATAAGAAGAGATGCTGTCAAATAAATACTTCTGAAGCAGGATCACATCCGAGTGATAGCAGACGCTGTCAGCAGTATTATCTGCAAAATTTTCTCTCGGAGGGATCAGTGGTTCTGTTATCCGCTTTTTGATCAGACCTGCCAGATCGGAGTAGCCGAGGTACCCGTTGATACCGGAACCGGTGATCCAGAAATAGAGATAATTTCCATACTTGTCCGGTCCGAAGATCAGAGCCGGCTGCTTCATAGTACAAATATGTCCCAGATAGCCGCTGCCCAGAGGAGTGGATACATTTTTGAAGGCTTCATAGAAATCCTCGATTTTTCTCACGGTGTCACCGAAACTGACCATTTTTACAATGTCAGTAGAGTTATTGTAATCTTCCGGAGTTGCCATCATCCAGATGGCGACTCCGAAGATCAGAATCACCGTTCCTACGGAGATGAGGACAGAACTGTAATAAAATTTGAAGATTAAGCCAAGCCCAAGAACGGAAACAATGGCACCAATCAGTCGATAGAGAATACGTCGCAATTTCATAAGACTCCTCCTTCTCATATGTATTTTATATTATGATTCAAATGATATCATTTTCAAATTTTGTTGTCACTACCCGAAAGAATCATATCTTGACTTTATAACATTTTTTTATAAAATAAAACTATTCGGAGTTTCCGGATATCGCAGACAAGGATACACAGAGGAGGAAATGAATATGGATATGATATTTTCAAAAAGAGCCACTCAGATCGAGGAAGGTATTTTTTCAATTCTAAATACAAAGAAAGAAGAACTGCTGCAGGCGGGCAGAGAAGTCTATAATTTTTCTGTGGGCACGCCGGATTTTAAAACACCTGAGCATATTATGAAAGCAATGGAAGAGGCCTGCAAGGATCCTGATAATTACAAATATGCCATGGCTGACCGGCCGGAAATGCTGGAAGCTATGAAGAATTTTTATAAAAATCGTTTTGGTGTGGAGCTTGAGACAGATCAGATCATGAGCATGTATGGATCTCAGGAAGGCATGGCACATATTGCCCTTGTCATGTGTGATCCGGGGGATGTGGTACTGGTGCCAAATCCAGGTTACCCGGTGTTCGGCATGGGACCACAGCTCATGGGGGCAAAGGTGGAGACTTATCCACTCTATGCAGAAAATAATTTCCTGCCGGATTTTGCAGATATTCCGGAGGAGACAGCCAAAGCCGCGAAATTTATGATCATTTCTTATCCGGCCAATCCGGTATGTTCCGTGGCAGATGACAGTTTTTATGAAAAAGCCATTGCATTTGCAAAAAAATATAATGTGATCCTGCTTCATGACAATGCTTATTCCGATATTATCTTTGGCGGAAAAGAGGGAAAATCTTTCCTGTCTTATCCAGGAGCCATGGAAGTGGGTATTGAATTTTATTCTCTGTCTAAGTCTTATAACATGACTGGCATGCGGATCTCTTTTGCGCTTGGTAACAAAGATGTGATCCAGATGTTCCGGAAAGTCCGTTCTCAGATTGATTACGGCATCTTTCTGCCGATCCAGAAGGCCGCAGTGGCAGCACTGACTGGTCCGCAGGACAATGTAAAAGAGCAGTGCCGGATCTATGAAGAGAGAAATTATGCGCTCTGCAGAGGCATGAGCAGTATTGGATGGAAGATCCCGGATGGGCAGGGAACCATGTTCGTATGGGCACCGATCCCGGAGAATTATACCAGTTCAGAGAGATTTACCCTGGATCTGATGGAGAAGACCGGCATGATCGTAACGCCGGGTACTGCCTTTGGCAATCTGGGAGAAGGGTATGTGCGGATTGCATTGGTTCATCCGGTGGAAACCATTGAAAAAGTAGTTCGTATCGTAAAGGAAAGTGGTATTCTGGAACCATGAGTTTTGTAGATGCATATACTGATTTCATTTTCATAGAGGATCAGCCGGAGCAGGCAGACATGATCTTTCTTCCTGGATCTGCAGAAGGAGCACTGCCAGTGCGGGCGGCACAACTCTGGAAGGAAGGATATGCGCCATTGGTGCTCCCTTCTGGAAAATATTCCAAGCTGACAGGATATTTTACAGGGCATGGAGATCATGAGACCGAGTGGGATTATTTTCATGAGATCCTGCTAAAGGAAGGAGTGGCTGATCACGCGATCCTTCAGGAAAAGCAGGCAACTTATACTTATGAAAATGCAATTTTCTCCCGCAAATTAACTGATAAACTGGGTCTGGACATTAAAAAGGCGATTCTGGTCTGTCAGGCATATCATGCAAGACGTGCGAGCCTTTATTATCAGGTCTGTTACCCGGAGACTGAGATTCTGGTGTGCCCGGTGATTACCAGGGGCATCAGCCGGAATAACTGGTATCAGCATGAGACAGGTATTGAGACGGTACTGAAAGAAGTAGAACATTGTGGCAGTCAGTTTGGAGAAATCTTCCGGGCGAGACTATAATGCCAGAATTTGTTACGCATAACAACTTTCTGAAGAAAAAGATAGATAGAGTAATATTACACTTTTTGCAAATTCCGACTATAATCATTGACATAAAGAGCAATCCGAAAACGATGTCCGGTTTACCGATATCGCGGAGGCAACAAAAATAATCAATCATTATAAAAGGAGAAGAGCAAAATGAAAATCGTAGTATTGGATGGTTACACTGAAAACCCGGGAGATATCAGCTGGGAGCCGCTGGAAGCACTTGGAGAAGTAACAGTATATGATCGTACATCTTATGAGGAGTCCCCGCTGATCGCGGAGCGCATCGGTGACGCAGATGTGATCGTGATCAACAAGACGCCGATCAGCAAAGAGACTATTGACAAATGCCCGAATATCAAGACAATCGCAGTTCTGGCAACTGGTTACAATGTAGTAGATTATGAGTATGCAAAATCCAAAGGAATCCCGGTTCAGAACGTACCGGTATATGGAACTGACAACGTAAGCCAGTTTGCAGTATCCCTTCTGATGGAGGTTTGCTCCCATATCGGACATCACAACGAGTCCGTACATAAAGGAGAGTGGGCTAGCAACGCAGACTGGTGCTACTGGCATTATCCGATGATCGAGGTATCCGGAAAGACTGCAGGCATCATCGGTCTGGGACGTATTGGTGTCAACACCGCTAAGATCCTGAAAGCAATGAATGTAAATGTTATCGCATACGATGCATTCCAGAGCGAGGCTGGAAAACAGGTTGCTACTTATGTAGAGCTTGACGAGCTGCTTGCAAAGTCTGACTTTATCTTCCTGCATTGCCCGCTGTTCCCGTCTACTCAGGGAATCATCAACAAAGACAACATCGCTAAGATGAAAGACGGCGTGGTTATCATCAACAACAGCCGTGGACCGCTGGTTGTAGAGCAGGATCTGTATGATGCGCTGGAGAGTGGAAAAGTATCTGCAGCAGCAGTTGACGTTGTATCTACAGAGCCGATCAAAGCTGACAATGTTCTGCTGAAAGCGAAAAACTGCATCATCACTCCGCATATTTCCTGGGCAACTCAGGATGCAAGAAAACGTATCATGAACACCACCGCGGAGAATATCAAATCTGTTCTTGATGGTGCACCTGTAAACGTGGTTAACAAATAGTATGAAGATAGTAATTGCGATTGACTCTCTGAAAGGAAGCTTGAGCTCCATGGAAGCGGGACACGCGATCGAACAGGGAATCCGCAATGTTCTGCCGGAGACAAAAGTGCTGGTAAAGCCGCTGGCTGACGGCGGAGAAGGAACAACGGAGGCTCTGGTAGAAGGTCTTGGCGGCGATATGGTACAGGTGCAGGTACATGGGCCGCTGGAGACACCGGTGAATGCTGCTTACGGAGTAATCAGGGAGTCAAATACAGCAATCATGGAGATGGCTGCAGCTGCAGGTATTATCCTGGTTGGCAAAGACAAGCGTCCGTTAGATGCAACCACGTATGGTGTCGGTGAGATGATCCGTGATGCCATTACCAGAGGCTGCAGAGAATTTATTATTGGAATCGGCGGAAGTGCCACCAATGATGGTGGTATCGGAATGCTGACAGCATTGGGATATGAGTTCCTGGATGCTGAAGGAAAACCGGCAGGAATCGGAGCAGGAGCACTTTACAAAGTTGCAAAAATCTGCGATGATAAAGTGATGCCGGAATTAAAAGACTGTCATTTCCGCATTGCATGCGATGTGACCAATCCTCTCTGTGGAGAGAATGGTTCTACTTATATCTATGGTCCGCAGAAAGGTGTGACTGTAGAACTTCGGGATGAGCTTGACCATGCTATGGGTGCTTATGCACAGGTAGTAAAAGCTTACAATGGAACTGATTATGCGAAGACACCAGGTGCCGGTGCAGCCGGAGGACTTGGATTTGCATTCTTAAGTTTCTTAAGCGGAGAGCTTCTTCCAGGTATCGAACTGGTACTGAATGCAGTGGAGATGGATAAAGCAATGGAAGGTGCAGATCTGGTATTTACCGGAGAGGGTCGTCTGGATTATCAGACAGCCATGGGAAAAGCACCGGTGGGCATTGCAAAAATGGCGAAAAAGCACGGTGCAAAGGTGATTGCTCTTGCGGGAGCAGTGATCGAAGGGGCACAGGAGTGCAACGAACAGGGAATTGATGCTTATTTCCCGATTCTCCGCCAGGTAGTGACACTTGACGAGGCCATGGATCCGGCAACGGCAAGAAAGAATATGGTTGAGACCACGGAGCAGGTAATGCGCCTGGTAGCAGCTGTAAAATAAGAAAGAGAAAGAGAGATACACATGACGGATGAAACATTGATCCTTTTGGGAACTGGCAACGCAACAGTAACCAAATGCTTCAACACCTGCTTTGCGATTAAAACCGGAGAGGAATATTTTCTGGTGGATACAGGAGGTGGTAATGGTATCATGACTCAGCTTGAAAAAGCGGGGATCCCTATGGAATCAATCCACGAGATTTTTATGAGCCACGAACATACCGATCACTTACTGGGACTGATCTGGCTGATCAGAATGATCGCAACAAAGATGAAGAAGGGACAATATGAAGGCAATCTGAACATTTACTGCCATGCCGATCTGAAAGAAATTATCCTGACGATTACCAGACTGACCGTTCAGGCGAAATTTTTTAACATGATCGGAGAACGGATCTTCATTCATCCGGTGGAAGACAACGAAGAGAGAGACATCCTGGGGTATCATGTGACCTTTTTCGATATTCATTCTACAAAGGCAAAGCAGTTCGGCTTCACTATGAACCTGAAAAATGGAAAGAAATTCACCTTCCTTGGAGATGAGCCCTATCAGGAACACGAAGAAGTCTATGCGAAGGATGCGGACTGGTTATTGCATGAGGCATTTTGCCTGTATGCGGATCGGGACAAGTATAAGCCTTATGAAAAGCATCATACGACGGTAAAGGAAGCCTGTGAGAATGGGGAGAAGCTGGGAGCTAAGAATCTGATCCTCTATCATACAGAGGACAAGAATCTGGCAAACAGACGAGAGCTGTATACAGCAGAAGGAAGCCTTTATTATCACGGCAATCTGATCGTACCGGACGATCTGGAACGGATCGTATTATAAGCCATGTGTATGAGAGGGGAGGTTCTTAGGAACTGTCTCCCTCTTGTGCAGTCTGCCCTTAAAAGACAGAGAAAACATTCGCTTGAAAAAAGCTGAAAATATGGTACTATATAAACGTATTATTTTAGGATAGAAAGGAAATGAATTATGCAGACTTTAGAGTTACAGAAAATCGCAAATGAAGTCCGCAAAGGAATCGTTACCGGTGTACATAGTGCAAAAGCCGGACATCCAGGCGGATCTTTATCTGCAGCAGACATTTTTACCTATCTCTATTTTGAAGAGATGAACATTGACCCGAAGAACCCGACTGATCCGGATAGAGACCGTTTTGTCCTTTCCAAAGGACATACCGCTCCGGGTTATTACAGTGCAATGGCTCAGAGAGGTTATTTTCCGGTTGAGGAGCTTCTGACTCTTCGTCATGTAGATAGCCGTCTGCAGGGACATCCGTGTATGCAGGATCTTCCGGGCATTGATATGTCTTCAGGATCTCTGGGACAGGGAATCTCCGCAGCAGTTGGTATGGCAATTGCCGGAAAACTGGACAACAAATCTTATCGTGTATATACTCTGCTGGGTGATGGCGAGATTCAGGAAGGTCAGGTATGGGAGGCCTCCATGCTGGCTGCACATCGTCATCTGGACAACCTGGTAGTGATCGTTGACAACAACGGTCTTCAGATCGATGGAAGAATCGAAGATGTGAACTCTCCGTATCCGATTGATAAGAAATTCGAGGCATTTAACTTCCATGTGATCAACGTTGCAGACGGAAATGATATGGATCAGTTAAGAGCTGCTTTTGAGGAAGCTAAGACTGTAAAAGGACAGCCGACTGCGATTATCGCCAAGACTGTAAAAGGCAAAGGCGTATCCTTCATGGAGAACCAGGCATCCTGGCATGGAACTGCTCCGAACGATGAGCAGTATGCAGTAGCAATGGCAGATTTGGAGAAAGTAGGTGAAGCATTATGTCAGAAGTAAAGAAGATCGCAACGAGAGAAAGCTACGGTAACGCTCTGGCAGAGCTTGGCGCACAGAATCCGAATATTGTCGTACTTGATGCAGACCTTGCAGGAGCTACTAAGACTGGTATTTTCAAAAAAGCATTCCCGGAGCGTCACATTGACTGTGGTATCGCTGAAGGAAATATGATGGGAGTAGCAGCAGGACTTGCTACCTGCGGAAAGATCCCGTTCGCTTCTTCTTTTGCTATGTTCGCAGCAGGAAGAGCATTTGAGCAGATTCGTAACTCTATCGGATATCCGCACCTGAACGTTAAGATCGGTGCTACTCATGCCGGTATCTCTGTAGGTGAGGATGGAGCTACTCATCAGTGTAACGAGGATATCGCTATTATGCGTACAATTCCAGGAATGACCATTATCTGCCCGGCAGATGACGTAGAAGCAAGAGCTGCTGTAAAAGCTGCTGCTGAGTATGTTGGACCGGTTTATATGAGATTTGGCCGTCTGGCAGTTCCGGTAATCAATGATGAAGCTAATTATAAATTTGAAATTGGTAAAGGAATTACCCTGAAAGAAGGTAAAGATGTAACCATCATCGCTACCGGACTTGAGGTAAATGAAAGCCTTGAGGCTGCTAAGCTTCTTGAGGCTGACGGTATCTCTGCTGAGGTGATCAATATCCATACCATCAAACCGCTTGACAAAGAGCTGGTAGTTGCATCTGCAAAGAAGACTGGCAAAGTTGTAACCGTAGAAGAGCATTCTGTTATCGGTGGACTTGGCGGAGCTGTTGCTGAGGCTCTTTCTGAGGAAGCACCGACCAAGATGCTTCGTATCGGTATGATGGACAAGTTCGGACAGTCCGGTCCGGCAAAAGCTCTGATCGAGTACTATGGTCTGGATGGAAAGAGCATTTACGAGAAAGTAAAAGCATTTCTGTAAGTTGAAGTTCTGAATCGAAGATAAAAAAGATCCCGCAGGATTCACTGAAAAGTGAAGATCCGGCGGGATCTTTTTTGCTGTCGGGAAATTACCGGAACATTATCTGCCCCAGAATTCTTTGATAAGATCCACACGGGAAGTCATGGCAGTCAGCAGTCCGTCCAGAACCGTAATAGCAGCCATGCATTCGACAACCACCACTGCGCGGGGCACGATGATAGGATCGTGGCGGCCATGGATAGAGACTTCAATGTCTTCCCCGGTTTTGTTGACCGTGTGCTGCAGAGCGCTGATGGATGGCGTCGGTTTGAAGGCTGCCCGGAAGATAATGTCGCTTCCGTCACTGATGCCGCCCAGGATACCACCGGCATGGTTGGTTTTCTTGCCGACAGATCCATCTTCCTTCATATAGAAGGCATCGTTGTTCTCACTGCCGCAGCTTCTGGCAGCTAGAAATCCATCACCGATCTCAAAGCCCTTGACTGCGCCGATGGAACAGATGGATTTTGCCAGATTTGCGCTTAATTTATCAAAGCAGGGATCGCCCACACCTGCAGGTACGCCCTTGACCACACATTCCACCACACCGCCGCAGGAATCTTCTTTTGTACGGCAGGCATCCAGATAAGCCATCGCCTGTTCAGCTGCTTCTGCGTCGGGCATATTGACGGCATTGCGTTCCATCTCTGAGAGATCAAAGCGGCTCTCGTTGATCTGTACCGGTCCGATGGAGCGGGTATAAGCAGTGACAGTGATGCCAAGCTCCTGTAAAAGCTTTGCAGCGACTGCACCTGCGGCCACACGGCCAATGGTCTCACGCCCGGAAGAACGTCCGCCGCCGGTGTAATCACGAAATCCGTATTTGCAGTCGTAGGTATAGTCTGCGTGTCCAGGACGATAGTAGGATGCAATCTCACTGTAATCTTTGGAACGCTGGGATGTATTTCGAACCATCAAAGAGATAGGCGTACCGGTAGTGCGTCCGTCAAAGACGCCGGACAGAATCTCAACGGTATCATCCTCCTTACGGGGAGTGGTGAAACGGGACTGTCCCGGTTTTCTGCGGTTTAAGTAGACCTGAATATCTTCTTCGGTGAGAGAAAGTCCGGCCGGACAGCCATCGATTACTACGCCGATGCCTTTGCCGTGGGATTCACCCCAGGTCGTGATAGAAAAAATATTGCCAAAAGTGGAACCTGCCATAGGTAAAATACTCCTGTTCTGTATATTTGGATTGACTAAATCCAAGTATATAGAATATACTTTCATCTGTAAAGACTAAATGGAGGATGAGGAACTTTGTATAAATTACTGAAAAAAGATGGAGATGCAAAACGAGGGGAATTTCATACCGTACATGGAGTGATCCAGACACCGGTATTCATGAATGTGGGAACGGCAGCAGCAATTAAGGGTGCAGTGTCTACGGAGGATCTGGAAGAGATCGGAACCCAGGTGGAACTGTCCAATACCTATCATCTGCATGTAAGACCTGGTGATGAAGTCGTTAAAAAGATGGGAGGACTTCATAAATTCATGTCATGGAACAAACCAATTCTGACCGATTCCGGTGGATTTCAGGTATTTTCCCTGGCAGGGCTTCGTAAGATCAAGGAAGAAGGAGTATGTTTCAACTCACATATCGATGGAAGAAAGATTTTCATGGGTCCGGAAGAGAGTATGCAGATCCAGTCTAATCTGGCTTCTACCATTGCCATGGCATTTGATGAGTGTCCGCCAAGCCTTGCAGACAGAAAATATGTGCAGGATTCGGTGGATCGTACCGTTCGCTGGCTGAAACGCTGTAAGACAGAGATGGATCGGCTGAACAGTCTGGAAGATACCATCAATAAGAACCAGCTGCTGTTTGGAATCAATCAGGGTGCAATCTTCGAGGATATCCGCATCGAGCATGCAAAGCAGATTACAGAGATGGATCTGCCTGGATATGCCATCGGCGGACTGGCAGTGGGTGAGAGCCATGAAGAGATGTACCGGATCATTGAAGCGGTGATACCGTATCTGCCGGTAGAAAAACCGACATATCTTATGGGTGTGGGAACACCTGCAAACATTCTGGAAGCAGTGGAACGAGGTGTGGATTTCTTTGACTGTGTATATCCAAGCCGTAACGGACGTCATGGACATGTCTATACCAATCATGGCAAGCTGAATCTGTTTAATGCCAAATACGAGCTGGATGAGGATCCTATCGAGGAAGGCTGTCAGTGCCCGGCCTGCCGTCGTTACAGCAGAGCATATATCCGCCATCTTCTGAAGGCAAAAGAGATGCTTGGCATGCGTCTGTGTGTGCTTCATAATCTGTATTTTTACAATCATATGATGGAGGAGATCCGTGAGGCCATCGAGCAGGGAAGATATCAGGAATATAAGAAGCAGAAACTTGACGGAATGCAAAATATTGTGTAGAATAGACGATAGGTTATTTTTCTAGGAGGAAACAGATATGTTATTAACCGCAACAGGTTCTGCGCAGACAACGGTAATGCTCATTTGGATCGTAGCATTGTTCGCAATCATGTATTTTATGATGTGGAGACCGCAGAAAAAAGAGCAGAAGAGAGTAGCTGCCATGCTTTCAGCAATGGAGGTTGGCGATGTGGTTGTTACCACGAGTGGATTTTATGGTGTGCTCATTGACATTACTGATGATGATGTGATCGTAGAGTTCGGAAGCAACCGCAACTGCCGTATTCCAATGAAGAAGTCGGCTATCCAGGAAGTGGAAAAACAAGACTAAGGCAAAGATGCCAAAAGGGGCGGGAGACTACTTCCGCCCCTTTTCTGCAAACTGTCAAGGCCCGTGTAAAAGAGGAGACATGAGATGAATTATAAGATTGGAGTGATTTCCGGTGATGGAATTGGCCCGGAGATCGTAAGAGAAGCCCGCAAGGTATTGGACGCGGTGTGTAAAAAATACGGACATGAGTTCGACTATACTGATCTTCTCCTGGGAGGAGCATCCATTGATGTACATGGTGTGCCGCTGACCGAAGAGACTATAGAACAGGCAAAGAAATGTGATGCAGTTCTGATGGGTTCCATTGGTGGTGATGCAAAGACTTCTCCATGGTATCAGCTGGAGCCGTCCAGACGTCCGGAGGCAGGACTGCTGGGAATCAGAAAAGCTTTGAACCTGTTTGCAAATCTGAGACCGGCTTATCTCTATGATGAGCTTCGCAGTGCATGCCCGCTTCGTGAGGATATCAGTGCAGCCGGATTTGATATGCTGATCATGAGAGAGCTGACCGGAGGACTGTACTTCGGTGCAAGAAAGACAGAAGAAGTAGACGGAGTAAGAACTGCTACCGATACGCTTACATATAATGAAAATGAGATCCGCCGGATCGCAAAGAGAGCTTTTGATATCGCAATGAAGAGAAATAAAAAGGTCTGCAGCGTAGATAAGGCGAATGTACTGGATTCTTCCAGACTGTGGAGACAGGTCGTGGAAGAAGTGGCGAAGGATTACCCGGAGGTAACACTTTCCCATATGTATGTTGACAACTGTGCAATGCAGCTGGTGATGAATCCGGCACAGTTTGATGTGATCCTGACTGAGAACATGTTTGGTGATATTTTATCAGATGAAGCTTCTATGGTGACCGGATCCATCGGAATGTTGTCAAGTGCAAGTCTTAATGAGACAAAATTCGGTCTCTATGAGCCGAGCCACGGATCAGCACCGGATATTGCCGGACAGAATAAGGCTAATCCGATCGCAACCATCCTTTCCGCAGCGATGATGCTTCGTTACTCGCTGGATCTGGATGCGGAGGCAGATGCTGTGGAGGCGGCTGTCCGTCAGGTTCTGAAAGAGGGATATCGCACCGGCGATATTATGGCAGAAGGCTGCAGACAGGTAGGAACCGTAGAGATGGGTACTCTGATCGCAGAGAGAGTATAAGAAGACAAATATCTGTTCAGAACCATATTCGCAAACATGAGGCTTTGAACAGCAAACACACATTTTATATACAACAGGAGGAATTATCATGAGAAGTGATGCAGTAAAGAAAGGCATGCAGCAGGCACCGCACCGGTCTCTGTTCAATGCACTGGGACTGACAGAAGAAGAGATGAACAGACCGCTGGTCGGAATTGTCAGCTCTTACAATGAAATCGTACCGGGACATATGAACCTGGACAAGATCGTGCAGGCAGTAAAGATGGGAGTTGCAATGGCAGGAGGAACACCAATCATGTTCCCGGCTATCGCCGTATGTGATGGTATCGCTATGGGACATACCGGTATGAAATATTCTCTGGTGACCCGTGATCTGATCGCAGATTCTACAGAGGCTATGGCAATGGCTCACCAGTTCGATGCACTGGTTATGGTGCCGAACTGTGATAAGAATGTACCGGGACTTCTGATGGCAGCAGCCAGAGTCAATGTACCGACCGTATTTGTAAGCGGCGGCCCGATGCTTGCAGGACATGTAAAAGGACAGAAGAGAAGCCTTTCCAGTATGTTCGAGGCAGTTGGTTCCTATGCAGCAGGAACTATGACAGAAGAGGATGTCAAAGAGTTTGAAGCAAAAGTCTGCCCGACCTGCGGATCCTGTTCAGGTATGTACACGGCCAACAGTATGAACTGTCTGACAGAGGTTCTTGGTATGGGACTTCAGGGTAATGGAACCATTCCTGCAGTATATTCCGAACGTATCAAGCTGGCGAAGAAAGCTGGTATGCAGGTAATGGAGATGCTTCGGAGAGATATCCGTCCGAGAGATATTATGACAAAAGAGGCATTCCTGAACGCTCTGACTGTAGATATGGCACTGGGATGTTCCACCAACAGTATGCTGCATCTTCCGGCAATCGCTCATGAGGCAGGCGTAGAGCTTGACATGGAACTGGCTAATGAGATCAGTGCCAAGACTCCGAATCTGTGCCATCTGGCACCGGCAGGTCCGACTTACATAGAAGATCTGAATGAGGCAGGCGGTGTCTATGCAGTTATGAACGAACTGAACAAGAAGCATCTGCTGAACCTGGATTGTATGACAGTGACAGGTAAGACAGTTGGTGAAAATATTGAGAAATGCTATAACAAGAATCCGGAGGTTATCCGTCCGGTAGAGAATCCGTACAGCCAGACTGGCGGACTTGCGATCCTGAAAGGAAATCTGGCACCGGACACCGGCGTTGTAAAACGTTCTGCAGTTGCTCCGGAGATGCTGGTACATGAAGGTCCTGCAAGAGTCTTTGATTGTGAGGAAGATGCGATCGCAGCCATCAAAGGCGGCAAGATCGTTGCAGGAGATGTTGTTGTGATCCGTTATGAGGGACCAAAAGGTGGTCCGGGCATGAGAGAGATGCTGAACCCGACTTCCGCAATCGCAGGAATGGGACTGGGATCTTCCGTTGCACTGATCACAGACGGACGTTTCAGTGGAGCAAGCCGTGGAGCTTCCATCGGTCATGTATCACCGGAGGCAGCAGTCGGCGGTCCGATCGCACTGGTAGAAGAAGGCGATATCATCAAGATCAATATTCCGGAAAATTCGCTGAACATAGATATTTCTGATGAAGAGATGGCAGCAAGACGTGCAAAATGGCAGCCAAGACAGCCAAAAGTGACCACAGGCTATCTGGCTCGTTACGCACATCTGGTAACATCCGGAAATCGTGGAGCAATTCTTGAGATTCAGGACTAGGGGGAGAAAGTTATGGTATTGACTGGAGCGGAAATTGTAGTTGCCTGCTTGAAAGAGCAGGGTGTGGACACGGTGTTCGGATATCCGGGCGGCGCGATCCTGAACATATATGATGCATTATATAAACATGCGGATGAGATCAGACATATTCTGACTTCTCATGAGCAGGGGGCTTCTCATGCGGCAGACGGTTATGCAAGAGCAACCGGTAAAGTGGGCGTATGTATCGCAACCTCCGGTCCTGGTGCCACCAATCTGGTGACCGGTATTGCAACTGCTTATATGGATTCCATTCCGATGGTTGCAATCACCTGTAACGTAGGTACCAGCCTGCTTGGAAAAGACAGTTTCCAGGAGATCGACATTGCCGGTGTGGTTATGCCGATCACCAAGTACAGTTTTATTGTTAAAGACGTCAGAGATCTGGCAAAAGTGATCCGCCGTGCATTCAGCATTGCAAAGAGCGGACGCCCGGGCCCGGTTCTGGTGGATATTACCAAGGATGCGACTGCGAATACTACCGAATATATTCAGCAGGTGCCGGATGTGATCCTTCCGGATACTGCAGCAATCACAGACGAAGATCTTAATACAGCTGCAGAGCTTATCAAAGAAGCAAAGAGACCGATGATCTTTGTGGGCGGTGGTGCGATCGCAGCAGATGCAAGTGAAGAATTACTGGAGTTTGCAGAGAAGATCAATGCGCCGGTATGTGATACTTTGATGGGTAAAGGAGCATTTTCCGGAGAACATCCACTGTATGCAGGTATGCTGGGTATGCATGGAACCAAATATGCAAACTTTGGTGTAACTCACTGCGATCTTCTGATTGCGATAGGTACCCGTTTCAGCGATCGTGTATTTGGTAATGCGGCAAAATTTGCACAGAATGCCAAGGTGCTGCAGATCGATGTGGATCCGGCAGAGATTGACAAGAATATCAGAACCACAGCCAGTGTGATCGGCGATGTGAAGGAAGTACTGAAGCGCCTCAATCCGATGATCGGTCAGTATGACCACAAAGAGTGGGTAGAGCATATTGAAGAACTGAAGCTGAAATTCCCGCTGAAATACAATCTGGATGGCCTGACAGGACCGTATGTGGTAGAAGAGATCTACCGTGTGACCAAAGGTGATGCGATCATCACCACTGAGGTTGGCCAGCATCAGATGTGGGCAGCACAGTATTATAAATACAGCAAGCCGCGTCAGCTTCTGACTTCTGGTGGACTGGGAACGATGGGATACGGCCTTGGCGCAGCTTTGGGAGCAAAGACTGCAAGACCGGATAAAACGGTCATCAATATTGCAGGTGATGGCTGTTTCCGTATGAATATGAATGAACTTGCAACGGCATCCCGTTACAATATTCCAGTCATTGAGGTTGTCATCAACAATCATGTACTGGGAATGGTACGTCAGTGGCAGACCCTGTTCTACGGCGGAAGATATTCTGCAACCGTATTGAATGATAAAGTGGATTTTGTAAAAGTAGCCGAAGCACTCGGCTGCAAAGGAATCCGCGTAACGAAAAAAGAAGAAGTCGGACCGGCACTGGAAGAAGCAATCGCATATGGTGGACCGGTACTTCTGGACTGCCAGATCGACTGTGATGACAAAGTATTCCCTATGGTACCTGCGGGGGCAGCTATCGAGGATGCGTTTGATGAGGATGATCTGAAGAAAAAAGAGATGTAACAGAGGGGGGAGGGTGCTTGTATAAAGTGCCTTTCCCTTGTCGTCTACATAGACAAGATGAGTAGAGGAGTGTATGAAAATGAGCAGAGTTTACAATTTTTCCGCAGGACCGGCAGTACTGCCGGAAGAAGTCCTGCAAGAAGTGGCAGCAGAGATGATGGATTATAACGGTACCGGAATGTCCGTTATGGAGATGAGTCATCGATCCAAAGCCTTTGAAGAGATTCTTGAGACAGCGGAGAAAGATTTCCGTGAGCTTCTGAAGATTCCGGATAATTACAAGGTACTGTTTCTGTCAGGTGGAGCTCACCATCAGTTCGCAGCAGTGCCTATGAACCTGATGAAAAACGGAGTGGCAGATTATATCGTGACCGGTCAGTGGGCAAAAAAAGCTTATGCTGAGGCACAGAAATACGGAACTGCCAACAAGATCGCATCCAGTGAGGATCAGACATTCTCCTACATTCCTGATTGTTCAGATCTGCCCATCAGTGAAAATGCAGACTATGTATATATTTGTGAAAATAATACCATTTATGGAACCAAATTTAAGACTCTTCCGAACACCAAAGGAAAAGAGCTGGTAGCAGATGTGTCTTCCTGCTTCCTGTCTGAGCCCATGGATGTGACCAGATACGGCATGTTCTACGGCGGTGTTCAGAAGAATATCGGACCTGCAGGTATGGTGATCGCCGTGATCCGTGAGGATCTGATCCGCGATGATGTACTTCCGGGAACTCCTACCATTATGAAATACAAGACCCAGGCAGATGCCGGTTCTTTATACAATACACCCAACTGTTTCTGCATCTATGTATGTGGTAAAGTGTTCAAATGGCTGAAGAAGATGGGCGGTCTTGAGGTCATGAAGCAGCGCAACGAAGAAAAAGCAGCTCTTCTCTATGATTATCTGGATTCCAGCAGCATGTTCCGAGGAACTGTCCGCAAGGAAGACCGTTCTTTGATGAACGTTCCATTTGTGACCGGAGATAAGGATCTGGATGCAAAATTTGTAAAAGAAGCAACAGCAGCAGGTCTTGTGAATCTGAAAGGACACAGAACCGTAGGCGGTATGCGTGCCAGCATTTACAATGCAATGCCGAAGGAAGGTGTGGAAGCCCTGGTGGCATTTATGAAGAAATTTGAAGAGGAGAACAAATAAAATGTATCAGTATCATTGCCTGAATAATATTGCAGAGGTAGGACTTAAAAAATTTGACGGGAATTATGCACAGACAGACAAGATGGAGGATGCAGACGCAATTCTTGTAAGAAGTGCGGTGATGCATGATATGGAATTCTCCGATAAGCTCTGCGTGATCGGAAGAGCAGGAGCAGGTGTCAATAACATTCCTCTTGGAAAATGCTCTGAACAAGGAATCGCTGTATTTAATACACCGGGAGCCAATGCGAATGGTGTAAAAGAGCTGGTGATCGCAGGAATGCTGCTGGCAGCCAGAGACATCGTAGGCGGTATGTACTGGGTACGGTCCGAGAGACAGAACGAAGATCTGGAGAAAATGGCTGAGAAAGAGAAGAAGCGGTTTGCAGGAACGGAGCTTCTTGGCAAAAAGCTGGGTGTGATCGGTCTGGGAGCAATCGGTATTCTGGTGGCAAACGCAGCAGCAGCTCTTGGTATGGAAGTGTATGGATATGATCCGTATATTTCTGTAGAGGCCGCATGGAAGCTTTCCAGAGATGTGAAGCACATTACCGATGTAAATGATATTTACAAAGAGTGTGATTATATTACCATCCATGTGCCGCTGATGGACAGCACCAAGGGTATGATCGGAGCAGATGCAATCGCACAGATGAAGCCATCCGTAGTTGTCCTGAACCTGGCAAGAGGTCCGCTGGTAGACCAGAAAGCCATTGTTGAAGCACTGAAGACCAATCGGATTCGTAAATATGTAACAGATTTCCCGAACTCCGATGTAGCATCTCAGAAAAATGCCATCGTGATCCCGCATCTGGGTGCATCTACCGAGGAATCTGAGGATAACTGTGCAGTGATGGCAGTGAAAGAGGTAAGGGATTATCTGGAAAATGGTAATATCCATAACTCTGTAAACTATCCGAACTGCGATATGGGTGTATGCACTTCTGCTATGCGTGTGGCAATCATCCATCGAAATATTCCGAATATGCTGGCAAAATTTACTTCTGCATTTGGTGAGCTTGGTATCAACATTGAGCGTCTGACCAACGTGACCAGAGGTGAATACGGCTATGTAATGGTTGACTTAAGTCATATGGCTGATGATGCAGAGATTGAAAAGCTTCGTGCGATTGAAGGAGTTCTGAAAGTACGGGTGATGAAATAATGGCAGAGATCAGACCATTTTGCTGCGTACATCCGGCGACAGAAGTGGTATCCCAGGTGGCAGCACTTCCTTATGATGTGTATAACAGGGAAGAAGCACGGCAGGCAGTAGAGGGAAAACCACTGTCTTTCTTAAATATTGACCGGCCGGAGACCATGTTTGCTCCGGATCAGGATATGTATGCTCCGGAAGTCTATGAAGCAGCCAGACAGAGACTGGAAGAGCAAGAGCAGGCAGGGGTCTATGTAAAAGAAGAGCAGCCGGTCTACTATCTCTATGAACTGACCATGGATGGACGTTCGCAGACCGGACTGGTGGCATGTGCATCGATTGATGAGTATGAGAATCATGTGATCAAGAAGCATGAGAATACCAGAGCGGAAAAAGAGGCTGACCGGATCCGACATGTAGATGTGTGCAGTGCACAGACCGGTCCGATCTTTCTGGCATATCGCGCAAAGGATGAGATCCGTGCGCTGGTACAGAACGTAAAGAGCACTCAACCAGAATTTTCCTTTACCTCTGAGGATGGCATCCATCATGCAGGATGGAAGATCGAAGAGCCGGAACTGGTGAAAAAGATCCACACGGCATTTCAGCAGGTGGACAGCATCTATATTGCAGACGGACATCACCGGGCAGCATCTGCGGTAAAGGTAGGACTGAAGCGCAGAGCGGAACATCCTGATTATGATGGAACGGAAGAGTTTAATTATTTTCTGTCGGTTCTGTTCCCGGAAGAGGAACTGATGATCATGGATTACAATCGGGTCGTGAAAGATCTGAACGGTCTGTCGGAGACAGAGTTCATCACTAAGGTTTCGGAAAAATTTGAGATCCAGAAGCTGGGAGAGATGACGAAGCCTGCGAAAAAGGGTCAGGTGACCATGTACCTTCATGGCAGCTGGTATGGGCTGACAGCAAAGTCCGCCTACATTCATCCAGATCCGGTGGAAGGGCTGGATGTATCATTCCTTCAGCGAGAACTGCTGACTCCTGTTCTGGGGATCGGTGACCCGAGAACCGATAAGCGAATTGATTTTATCGGTGGGATCCGGGGTCTGGAAGAACTGAAGCGAAGAGCAGACAGCGACATGGAAGTAGCATTTGCCATGTATCCAACCTCCATTCAGGAGCTGTTTGCAGTAGCAGACGCTGATCTTCTCATGCCGCCGAAATCCACCTGGTTCGAACCGAAGCTTCGGAGCGGACTGTTTATTCATGAGATTGAACGGTAAATAAAATGATTTGATATAAAAAACTCCCATCAGGATCACTGGTGGGAGTTTTTGGCAGAAGACCAATATTTATCAGCAGGGCTGAAAACTGAATACATAATCTCTGGATGTGCCGCCTGACAGAAACTGTACATATTTTTTCTTCAGCATGTCCGTGCATGGGACCTGATCCATAGTTCCGCCGCACCAGGGCTCAATGCAGAGGAATGGGGCATCCTTTTTGATCGGGGTCCAGAAAGCAACGCTTTCATATCCCGGGAAATCAAACTGGATGCCTTTTTCTGTTCTGGAACTGATCAGTTTTACCGTGCGGGCTTTCAGATTCTCATAGAGAATAGCATCGTTGTCAAACATGGGATACTGAAGGTGCAGATCCGGGACATTTTCATCTTCGAAGCGGAGCATGTAGTCTGTAAACTGCTCACCTTCCTCCATAGGACAGAAGAATGCAGGATGTCCGCCGATCAGGAACGGCATTTCTTTATCACTCTTATTTTCTACACCGTAAGTAACGACAAGCTTTGCCTGATCCAGACGGAAGGTAACGGTAAAACGGAAGTCATATGGATAGACAGATGTGGTATAGTCATTGGTTCCGGTGGAGAGAATGACATAGTCATCACCTTTTTCGGCAACTTCAAATTCAGCGTCTTTTACAAAGCCGTGGCGCGGAATCTTGTAGTCAACACCGTGGATCGTAACGGTTTCCGGAACAGCTCCGATATATGGAAACAGTACCGGAGAAGTCTTTGCCCAGTAGGTCGGATCTTTCTGCCACATATATTCCTTGCCTGCAGCAGTCTTGTAGGAAAGAAGCTCTGCGCCAAGGGTTCGGCAGGTGACAGATGCAAATTCATTTTGAATCGTAATGTTCATGAGAATATCCCCCTGTGATTATATTAAGTTCAGTATAACATGGAGGATGAAAAGAGACAACTGAGAAGAAATGTGATATACTAATATAATTCGGAAATGCAAAGCATTTTCGAGCTGCTACTGCATTATGATTTACAATCCAAGGAGATAACTATGGAAGCAAGCTGCTGCGAGACCTGCAGAAATTATGTATATGATGAAGATTACGAATACTATGTATGTGATATGGATCTGGATGAAGATGAGATGTATCGCTTTTTAAGCGGTTCCACCGATTCATGCCCTTATTATCAGTTGGATAATGAATATTTGATCGTAAGAAAACAGATGTAGATAAGGAGAGATTCTAAGTAATTAAAAACATTGACATTACAACGTTGGGACAGGGAAGGAACTCTAAAAGCAAATCGAACTCCAACTGATAGGCGTTATTATACTTACGACCAATATCTTCAATTCAAAGGCATAAATACAGAGAATGACAATCGAGAAGTTGTTATTTATGCAAGAGTTTCTACAAGAAACCAAAAGGATGATTTACAGAATCAAATATCGTTTTTACGTCAATTCTGTAATGCCAGAGGAATGATTGTAGACCAGTGTATTGAAGATTATGGAAGTGGTCTTAACTACAACCGAAAAAATTGGAATCAACTATTGGATCAAGTAATGGAACGAAAAATCAAAACGATCATAGTCACGCATAAGGACAGATTTATCAGATTTGGTTATGATTGGTTTGAGAAATTTTGTATGAAGTTCAACACAACCATAGTGGTAGTAAACAACGAAGAACTACCACCTCAGGAAGAACTCGTACAAGATATTGTTTCAATTCTTCATGAGTTTTCCTGTAGATTGTATGGACTTCGTAAGTATAAGAAGCAAATAGAAGGAGATGAAGAAATTGCTAAAGAGCTTCAAGACGGAAATCAATCCGACAGTCGAGCAGAAAGTCAAAATTAACAAGACTATTGGCACTTGCAGATATGTATATAATTTTTATCTTGCTCATAACAGGAATTTACATGATCAAGGTAAGAAGTTTATGACAGGCAAGAGTTTTAGTGTATGGCTTAATAATGAATATATTCCAAACCATCTTGATAAAGCATGGATCAAAGAGGCTTATTCAAAAGCGGTAAAGAAGTCCATTGAAGATGGATGTACTGCATTCACAAGATTTTCAAACATCAAAGTGATTTTCCTAATTTCAAAAGAAGGGAAAGTCTGATGTAAAATGTATTTCGTAAAAAATAATTCGAAGGATTGCAGGTGCGAAAGACACAGGTTAAATATACCGACCCTGGGATGGGTACGCATTAAAGAAAAGGGTTATATCCCAACCACTAAGGACGGATGGAAAATCAAAAGCGGTACAGTTTCGATCAGAGCAGGAAGATACTATGTATCAGCTCTTGTAGAAGTTCCTGATGAGACTATTTATAACAATAATAATGATGGCATCGGAATAGACTTAGGCTTAAAAGACCACTTGCGATTGTTTCTAATGGCAAAACTTATAAAAATATCAATAAGTCAGCAAGGGTAAAGAGACTTGAAAGCAACTGCGTAGAGAACAAAGATGTCTCTCTCGCAAATATGAGAGTTTAAAGAAAGGAGAGTCCACTCAAAAGAATATACAAAAGCAAAAGCGCAAAGTACAGAAGCTTCATCATAAGATAGACAATATCCGTACTGATTACATCAATAAGACGGTCGCAGAGATAGTGAAAACCAAGCCATCATATATAACGATCGAGGACTTGAACATATCAGGCATGATGAAGAACAGGCATCTTTCAAAAGCCGTTGCATCACAAAAATTCTATGAATTTAGAATAAAACTCAAAGCGAAATGTGATGAAAATGGAGTTGAGTTAAGAGTTACAGACAGATGGTATCCATCATCAAAGATGTGCCACTGTTGCGGTACTATCAAAAAGGATCTAAAAATTTTGGATAGAATATACCGTTGTTCGTGTGGTTATATCGAAGACAGGGATTTCAATGCAAGTCTTAATCTTAGAGATGCTATAACTTACAAAATTGCATAATGAACGCAAATGTAAGTATGTACCGAAGGCTATTTCGGGAATTAACGACTGTGGAGTGTACCAGAACTTGTGAGTAGTGAGTTACTTGTAACCACAAAAGCATACATGGTGAAGCAGTAAGAAGAATCCGTGAGGACTTCAATTTCTCGATGTGATTGAGTATGTTCAAACACATTTTGAGTGGCAGAAGTGGGAAAACTATGCCGTTAGTGACATTAATCATTCCTGTATATAATGCAGAACGGTATCTGCGTCGTTGTCTGGACAGTGTGGCTGCGCAGACATTTACAGATATGGAAGTTTTGCTGATGAATGACGGAAGTACAGATGGAAGTCTGGCTATCTGCAAGGAATATGAGGAGAGGGATCTCAGATTCCATACCATAGATAAGGAAAATTCCGGCGTGTCCAATACCCGGAATATTGCCATGAAGCTGGCGAGAGGCATGTATTTACAGTTTCTGGACAGTGACGACTGGATCACACCGGACGCAACAGAAAGTCTGGTACGTGCGGCAGTGGAGGATGACTGTGATCTGGTGATCGCGGATTTTTACCGGGTAAATGGCAAGCACTACGTGGAGAAAAAGCACATTAAAAAGAAAGATGTGATGAGCAGAGAAGAATTTGCCATGGAGATGGCAGATGATCCTGCGGATTACTATTATGGTGTGATGTGGAACAAGCTGTATCGGCGTTCCATTATAGAGGAACATGAGCTCAGGTGTGACGCATCTATGAACTGGTGTGAAGATTTTCTGTTTAATCTGCAATTTATCCGTCATGGACAGAGATTTCGGGCCTTACAGAAGCCAATCTATTATTACATGAAACGAAAAGGCAGCCTGGTGGCAACAGAATCTGTATCTGTGGATGCGGTGAAGCTCAAGTTTGAATTGCTGGAAAAATATAAGGATCTCTATCAGAGTATGGGACTTTATGAAGAACATAAGCTGAAGATCAATTTTATATTCTGTCTGTGGCAAAAGATGGAGCTGCAGGCCGTATGTATCCACGGAGCAAAAAGCTGTCACCAGACGATGTGATCAAGGAAGCCGATGCACTGGGATATCAACATGTAGAGCATACCTTTGAACCTGTCTTTGATGAGCATTCGAAGGTGTTGATCTTGGGCTCATTTCCATCTGTGAAGTCCAGAGAAGAGGGATTTTATTATGGACACCCGCAGAATCGGTTCTGGCGTCTGTTGGCGAGACTGACAGAGGAAGAGATTCCGGAAACAATAGAAGAGAAGAAGACGTTGTTGCTGAAACATCAGATCGCTATCTGGGATGTGGTACACAGCTGTGATATTGTAGGATCCAGCGACAGCAGTATTAAAATGTAGTGCCCTGTGAACTGGAAAAGGTACTGTCGTCCAGTCCGATCCGGCAGATCTATGCAAACGGAGGAAAGGCCTGGCAGCTGTATCACAGATATTGTGAAAAAGAAACAGGCAGAGAAGCTGTGAAACTGCCTTCTACAAGTCCTGCAAATGCGATCTTTACGCTGGATCGTCTGACAGCGGTCTGGGGCGAAGAATTATTTGGCAAACAAAACACGAAGTAAAATAGTCAGCAGTGCTGGCATATTATAGGAGGAAAAGCAGATGACTTATGATGAAGTATTGAAATCCGCAAGAGGAAATATGGGTCCTTACTGTAAAGTCTGTCCGGTCTGTAATGGGGCAGCATGTAAAAATCAGATGCCGGGACCAGGGGCCAAAGGTGTAGGAGATAATGCAGTTCGTAATTATCAGAAATGGCAGGAGATCCGTGTGAACATGGATACCATTCATGAGAATAAGCCGATCGATACTTCTGTTGAGCTCTTTGGACGGACATTCAAGTATCCGTTTTTTGCAGGTCCGGTAGGAGCAATGACACTGCATTACGGAGAGAAATATGACGATCTGGCTTACAACAATCTTCTGGTGGATGCCTGTGCAAAAGGCGGGATTGTCGCATTTACCGGTGATGGAACCAATGCGAAAGTAATGGAAGGAGCCACCGCAGCGATCAAAGCAGCTGGTGGTTTGGGCATCCCAACAGTTAAGCCATGGAATCTGGAGACAATCCGGGAGAAAATGGAGCTGGTAAAAGCATCCGGTTCTTTTGCAGTTGCTATGGATATTGATGGAGCAGGACTTCCGTTTTTGAAGAATCTGACACCTCCGGCGGGCAGCAAGACGGTAGATGAGCTTCGGAAAGTGGCAGAGATGGCAGGTGTGCCGTTCATCATCAAGGGTATCATGACCCGCAGAGCAGCACTGAAGGCAAAAGATGCAGGGGCAGCGGCAATCGTCGTATCCAATCATGGAGGACGTGTACTGGATCAGTGCCCGGCAACAGCAGAGGTGCTGGAAGATATCGTGGAGGCAGTTGGCGGACGGATGAAGATCCTGGTAGACGGCGGACTCAGAAGTGGTGTGGATGTATTTAAAGCACTGGCTATGGGAGCTGATGGTGTGCTGCTTGGCCGTCCGTTCGTGACAGCTGTCTATGGAGGTGCGGCAGAAGGCGTACAGTGTTATATTGATAAGATCGGTGGAGAACTGGAAGATACTATGAGAATGTGCGGAGCCAATACGATCAGTGACATTACCAGAGATATGATTTTCCGGGCATAACCATATAGCAAATGTTATACTAGAATCAGTCTGGAGGTATGTGTTTGAAAAAACTGAAACTGCTTGAGAAATTTTCACCTTTTAATTTTCTGATGTTGTTGGTGGCTGGCGTGATCAATGCGATCGGTGTGACCTTATTCATTGCACCTGTCCAGTTATATGACAGTGGTATCTCTGGAACTTCGATCCTTCTGGGGCAGCTGACGCCGGAATGGCTGTCGCTATCCTTTTTCCTGATCGTATTAAATATTCCGCTTTTGCTGTTTGGATTAAAGAGGCAGGGAGTTGTGTTCTCAGTGTATGCTATTTTCACAGTCTGCATTTATTCTTTATCAGCATGGATGATCACGGATGTTCTGCCCATTGATGTGAGTATCGCTTCTCCACTGGCAGGAACGGACCTGTTTTTGTGCGCGTTGTTTGGCGGACTTATATCGGGTATCGGCAGTGGCCTGGCGATTCGATATGGCGGAGCCATGGATGGAATTGAAGTGGTTGCAGTGGTGTTTGCCAAAAAACTGGGGATCTCGGTCGGAACATTTGTATTGATCTACAATGTATTGCTGTACATAATCTGTGGAATAGTCAGGGGAAGCTGGATCCTGCCGCTGTACTCGATCGTGACCTATGCGGCAGGCTCGAAGACCGTTGATTTTATTGTGGATGGATTGGACAGTGCCAAAGCAGCCATGATCATCACGACCAGACCCGATCAGATCTGTCAGGCAGTTTCAGAGGAATTTGGAACAGGTTTGACGATTCTGGATGCTCATGGATATTATTCCAATACATCCAAAACAGTTCTCTATGTAGTTGTCAACCGATTTCAGATCGTTCGGCTGAAAACCATTGTCAAGGGAATGGATCCTTGTGCTTATATGGCCATCAGCCCTGTGGCAGATCTTCTTCATGGGAGCAAAGAAGAGTAAGATTTACAGAAGAAGACTACCTATTCCAAACCTTCTGACGAAGATCAGGTTCTCTGATCTTCGTCAGAAGGTACATATTGCGCAATCTCTTCCAGCCGGCAGTTCAGGATTCGGCAGAGATCATTTAAAGTCGTTGTTGTCAACGGCTTATTTTTTCGTTGCTGAAATAAATGCATTTGTGAGACTTGCGAGAAGTCAGCATTATTGGTTTACTTACAAAAATGACTGTGTTATAATCTAAGCATAAGATTTTTGTTTCGTATGAATGTAAGTATAGATAAAAAGGCGGTACGATATGACAGTTTCCTATAACAGATTATTCAAAATGCTTATTGATCGGAAAATGATGAAAAAGGAATTATGCGAGTTGGCAGATGTGAGCCCAAGCACAATAAGCAAAATGGGCAGGGGAGAAATAGTTTCCATGGAAGTCATTGCAAGAATTTGTCTCACATTGAACTGTACAGTGGATGATATCCTGGAAATTATGCCTGATAGTCCAGGCAATGGGACGGATAAAAAGGTAAGATAGAGATAGAATGAGCGATTGGGTGAGTGGATGACATGAAAATTTTAGATAACATTACGAATACTGTTCGCGATGATCTGCGGGTGGAGATAAAACGAGGAAGCAAGATATCTGTTGCGGCAGTTTGCTTTTCAATGTATGCATATCAGGAATTAAAAAAACAACTGGAATCTGTAGAAGAGTTTCGGTTTATTTTCACGTCACCAACCTTTGTAAAGGAAAAAGCAGAAAAGCAGAAGCGCGAATTTTATATTCCTCGTCTTTCCAGAGAAATCAGCCTGTATGGTACGGAATTTGAGATTAAGCTACGCAACGAGATGACCCAGCGCGCGATCGCTAAAGAATGTGCAGATTGGATTCGTAGAAAAGCCAAATTCAAGTCGAATACGACTGGAGAAAATATGACGGGCTTCATGACTGTCGATGCGAAAGATGCGCAGACAGCTTATATGCCAATGTCCGGATTCACCACGGTAGATATCGGATGTGAGCGCGGTAACAACACCTACAACATGGTTAACTGCATGGAAGCACCATTCTCTCAGCAGTATATGCAGCTGTTTGATCAGTTGTGGAATAACCGTGAAAAAATGCAGGATGTCACGGATGTGGTAATTGAAAATATCAGTACGGCCTATGCAGAAAATTCTCCAGAATTTATCTATTTTATGACCTTGTACCATGTCTTTAGTGAGTTCCTGGACGATATCTCTGAGGATGTGCTGCCCAATGAAGCAACTGGCTTTAAGCAGAGCAAAATCTGGAGTATGCTCTATGATTTTCAGCGAGATGCTGTGCTTGCGATTATCAATAAGCTTGAAAAGTACAACGGCTGTATCCTTGCGGATAGTGTCGGCCTTGGTAAAACCTTCACTGCGCTAGCTGTCGCGAAATACTATGAAAATCGCAATAAATCTGTCCTTGTTCTCTGCCCGAAGAAGCTGGCCGAAAACTGGAATACATATAAGGACAACTACGTCAATAACCCTATTGCTGTAGATCGCCTGAATTATGATGTCCTGTTTCATACAGACCTGTCTCGTAACGGTGGCATGTCCAATGGTCTGGACTTGGGCCGCCTTAATTGGGGAAACTATGATCTCATCGTCATAGATGAGTCGCATAATTTCCGCAATGGTATTGGAACACACAGAAACACGCAGGAAAACCGCTATCAAAAGCTGATGGAAAAGGTCATCCGTGCCGGTGTAAAGACGAAAGTTCTGATGCTCTCCGCAACGCCGGTCAACAATCGTTTTGTGGACTTGAAGAATCAGCTTGCCATAGCCTATGAGGGTAATTCTGAGAATCTGGATGAGCGGTTGAATACAACAAAGAGTCTTGAAGACATTTTCAAACAGGCGCAGAAGGCTTTTAATACGTGGAGTAAACTTGATCAGGAACAGCGTACAACGGACGCACTGCTGCGCACATTGGATTTTGATTTCTTTGAGCTCCTGGACAGTGTGACCATTGCCCGTTCGCGCAAGCATATTGAAAAATATTATGACACGAAAGAGATTGGAAAGTTCCCGGAGAGATTAAAACCAATCTCACTCCGTCCGAATCTTACAGATTTGGGAAATGCTATTAACTATAATGAGATTTATGAGCAGCTGATGCAGCTGTCGCTGTGCGTATACACGCCTTCGAACTATATCTTCCCAAGTAAGCTGCAAAAGTATAAAGACCTCACCCATAATAAGGGCGAGAATTTGACTCAGACCGGACGTGAACGTGGTATTCAGCGTCTTATGAGCATCAATCTTTTGAAACGACTGGAAAGCTCTGTCAACTCCTTTCAGCTGACTTTGACGCGCATCAAGGAACTGATAGGTGGAACGATCGAGGCTATCAATTGCTTTGAAAAATACGGTTCAGCTGACATTTCAATGTATGAAGCAAGCAGGGATGATTGGGATATCGATGACGAAAATACGGAGTTCTTCACGGTTGGTAAAAAGGTTAAAATCGAGCTTGCGGATATGGACTGGAAGAGCTGGCGCAATGAATTGCAGCAGGATGCAGATGTATTGGAACTGTTGACTTTAATGGTGGCTGATATTACGCCGGAGCATGACACGAAGCTGCAAGAGCTTTTGCGCCTGTTGGATGAAAAGATTACGAATCCCATCAACCCGAATAATAAAAAAGTGCTCATATTCTCTGCATTCTCAGATACGGCAGAGTATCTATATGACCATGTGAGCATGTACATGAAAGATAAATACGGACTCAACACAGCAGTTATTACCGGCACCATCGATGGACGGACAACGATTAAGGGTTTTCAGGCAACGCTGAACAATGTGTTGACCTGCTTCTCACCTGTTTCTAAAGACCGTGATGTGCTGATGCCGAACAGCAGAAATGAGATTGACATTCTGATTGCCACTGACTGTATCTCTGAAGGTCAGAATTTGCAGGATTGTGATTATCTCGTTAACTACGATATTCACTGGAATCCGGTTCGCATCATTCAGCGATTCGGTCGTATCGACCGTATTGGAAGCCGGAATAAGGTAATCCAGCTTGTGAATTTCTGGCCAGATCTTACATTGGATGACTATATCAATCTAAGGTCTCGCGTAGAGACCCGTATGAAGATTACAGTTATGACTTCCACTGGTGACGATGATCTAATCAATCCAGAGGAGCAAGGAGACCTGGAATACCGTAAAGCACAGCTTAAGCGTCTCCAGGAAGAAGTCGTAGACATTGAGGATATGTCCGACGGTATCTCTATCATGGATTTGGGCTTAAATGAATTCCGGCTCGACTTGTTGGACTATATGAAGCACAACGGCGATATAGATAAGAAACCGCGCGGACTTCATGCGGTTGTTCCGGCTACGGAGGAGTTGCCGGAGGGTGTAATCTTTGTTCTGAAAAACATCAACAACAGCGTCAATGTGGACAACCGTAATCGAATCCATCCGTTTTATATGGTGTATATCGCCGCAGGTGGAGAGATCATTTGCGACTATCTGAATCCGAAAAAGCTGTTGGATGATGTCCGCCTGCTTTGCCGCGGACAAAGCAAGCCTATAGCGGAAGTATATGAGCGCTTCAATCATGAAACAGACGACGGACGCAACATGGCGGATATGTCGGAGCTCCTGAGCGAAGCAATCAAATCCATCATTGATGTAAAAGAAGAAAGTGACATTGACAGCTTATTCTCCGCAGGCGGTACATCTGCCCTGATGAGCGCGGTGTCTGGACTGGATGATTTTGAGTTGATTTGTTTCTTAGTTGTGAAATGATTTTGTGTGAGGGGGGTGTGAGCCGTGCTGGGTTTGCCAAAGTCAACGGAGTTCAACAAGAGGATTCCAAAGCAGAAGTTTTACGAAAATCTGTCAGTCACGCCTGTAATGAAAACGGCATTTACGGAGAAGATTAAAATTATTTATTGGCGAAACAAGCTGGCAGCGACCACATTGAACCTTGCACCCGGTAAGTTGGTCACAGAGATTGAGGTGTTTGAGATAAGACTTACTTCACCTGATCTTGACGAGGATATCCTTCGCCTGATTGACCGGGAGATCCCTTATCACATCTTGTTCCTGCTGGAGTATGACGGAAAATGTCAGGCAGCTATGGGATATAAAGAGGCTGCCAGTTTCGGCAAGGCAGCGTATAAAGTTGAACGCTATTACCGCACAGAGTGGCTTACAGAGGAAGAACTGTCATTGCATCTGGAAGGCCTGACGATCGATGCAGTATATGAGAATTTCATCCGCCAGATTGCAGGTGGCCAGCTTACCAGAAGCGAAAATACAACACTTAAGGAAAGTGTGGAACAGCAGAAACAGCGGGAGCAGATCGAAAAGCAGATTGCTGCGCTGGAAACAAAAATGAAGAAAGAAAAACAGCTAAATCGGAAGATGGAATTGAAGGCGGAGATAAAGAAACTGAAGCAGGTACTTGTTAATGTTTAAAATAGCGGGATAGAGAGGTGAAACATAATGGCCTATTCTGAATACAGAGATTTAACTCCAATAGACAGTATAGAAAACGGCGATGAATATATTGAAGCATTAAACTGGGCATTTCAGAATAAAAAAGTAAAGAATATTGCGTTGACAGGACCCTATGGTGCAGGAAAAAGCAGTATCATAGAGACTTTTTTGCGTAAAAACGACGAAGACAAGTCGGCTTTTAATAAGATACGCTCTTCAGCTCTCAAGATATCCATGGCAACATTCCTGAAGGGAAACATTGCAACGGATGATCCAAAAAAAAAGATCCAGGTAGATGCTGATGAGGTGGAGAAAGGTATTCTCAAGCAACTCTTCTATAAAGTGGAGCCGGATAGAATTCCACAGAGTCGCTATAGAAAGCTCCATCCGATTAAGAAGCTTAAAACCTTTCTCTACGTTCTCGCGGCTATGCTTGTCATATTGTTTTTTATGGAGGCAATGACACCGACCACCTGTGACAAGTTTATGCAAGTGATTGAGAGTGTAGTTTCATCTATACTACCAAACCCTTTTTTTACAAAAACCGCAGCAGTCCTGTTGTTTGCTCTTTTTGCATGGATTATTACCTGCTTGTATCGGATGGCAATTTCAAAGTTTAGAGTGAAGGAAATTAAGCTTCCTATCGATACAACTGTTCAAAATGGTGTTGAGGAAGTAGATTCTGTTTTTAACAGGAATCTCGACGAAATCATGTATTTCTTTGAGGAAACAGGTTATAAAACTGTCTTTTTTGAGGATTTAGATCGCTTAGATGATCCGAAAATCTTTGTCCATCTGCGAGAATTGAATAACCTTCTCAACAATGATGATGCCATAAAGGCTAAACCGATAGTCTTTGTGTATGCGGTCAGAGATGATATTTTTTCCAAAGAAGATCGAACCAAATTCTTTGACTTCATCATTCCGGTTATTCCGGTGATAAATTCAACCAATTCAGGGGAAATTTTGCTTCAGAGACTTCAGGAAGCAAAAGCAAATGGAATTGAGCATGATATTTCTCAGGGATTTGTACTTGATATTGCACCGTTCATTTCGGATATGCGTATTCTTCAAAATATTTACAACGAGTTTGTTGTTTATAAGAAAACTTTGCGGATATCTCAAGAACTTTCTCTATCAGATGAACAGATGCTTGCGATGCTGGTATTTAAGAACTTGTATCCGAGTGATTTTGCAGATATTCAGAACGAAAAAGGCATTCTGAAAAAAGCGTTTATAGATAAGAGCAACTTTATCGTCAGGAGTAAGCAGAGCATTCAGGAGAAGATTGATAATAACTCTTCGGTTATTCAGCGTGCCCAAAATGATACTTGCAAATCCATTAGAGAGCTCAAGTACGCTATGTTGGGAACATTAATGGACGGACCTTACAAATTCAACGAGTTTGAGGCCAGAAATTGGAGCACTCCAGACCTTAAAACTGCTACATTCATGATGGATGATTATGACATGACGCAACTCATACAATTGGGATACAAGCATATTCGGTTTTTGAATCAAGATGGTTATTCTGATGATAGGGAGTTTGCCCCTGCAGATTTGGCTGTTTATGTTGAACGTTGGAAGGCGATAAAAGAAGTTGGAGAAAAGAGACTGGAAAATTTACAGGCAGAGTTAGAGAAACTCCGCGAAAGACAGCACAAATTGTCTGGGATGTCCATTGTAGAATTGTTAAAAGTATATCCCGCAAATGAAGTCTTCTCTGAGAATGTGAAGGCCAATAAGCTGCTTGTTTTTCTGTTACGCCGTGGTTATATTGATGAAAAGTATGCAAGTTATATTAACTATTTCAAGGGGACAAGCATTACAAAGGATGACATGAATTTTATTCTGGCGGTAAAAAACCAGACACCGCTGGATTTTGATTACCACCTGACGAAGATTCCAATGGTTGTCGAGCGCTTACAAGAATATGAATTCGAGCAAAAAGCTATCTATAATTTTGACCTTTTGGAAGACCTGTTAGGAGAAGAAAATTCTGAAAAACTGATGGCATTCATCCAGCAGTTGGCCGATGGTGATGATCTCAGCTGGCGTTTTATTGATGAGTTTGTCAACCGGACATTCAAACAGGCGTTATTCATCCGTTTGTTATCTAAGAATTGGGCTGGCATGTGGGCACATATATCAGCGGACGAAACACTGACATATGACCATCAGCTTATGTATCTGCAAAATATATTGTCTGAGTCGGAGATTTCAACGATCGAGGCGCAGAATATAGACAGCTGCATGACACATTATTTTGAAGAACATGCCGATATTCTCCAAAAACTGAGAGATTGCAATAACAAAAAAATCATTTCTGTTATAGACAGTTTGGATGTGCATTTTCCAGCGCTCAGTATTGCCATGGTTCCTTCCAATGTATTGGATAGAATTTTTGAAAAACGCCACTATGTGATGAATGAAGAGATGATCAAGACCATAATTGCGTACAAGAACAGCAATTTCCTTGACGAGTTTGAAGTGAAGCCTTACTCTACATTGCTCACACTAAACTATCCGGCATTGCTACAGTATGTTCATGACACTATGGTAGAGTTTGTTGATGAAATTGTTCTTGCGCATAGAAACTTATTTGACGGTCCGGGAGATATAGTAGATATGTTGATTCGGCTTGAAGGGGAAACAGAAATTCAGGTCAAACTGATTGAGCAAGAGAGTTTTTGCATGGACTGCATTGATGATTGCGCAGGTGAACATGTGCGAGTCAACAAAATGCGTGGATGTCGGTTTTGGAATGCACTGTTAAAGAAAAATGCCGTAAAGGTAAGCTGGGAGAATGTTTTTGATTATTGGAAAGTGTACCAGTTTAGCGGGCGTTGAAGGAATATGTGGATTTACACGCAGAAGAACTGGCTGAGATAGATGCAGAGGTTGTCAATGATAGCTTTATAAAGCATTTATTGGAGCAGATTTTGAGCAGGAAATTGAGCAAAACTCCTTCCTGTTTTGCGGTTGGAAAAATTTGACCTTGAAATTTCGTCGATTGCAGAACCTGCACTGAGAATCATGGTTAACTGCCATTATTTTGAATTTACTGCGGACAGGTATACTGCGGTAAAAGATGTTTCCTCTGAGATTGGTATTAAGTTTATCCTGAAGAATCAGGAAGACTATATGAGTTTGAGCGATAGCATTCCCATGACATCAAGTCTGCTGGAACAGTTGACCTTTAACGATGATTTTGCTGCAAACAACCGACATCAACTATTCTGCGATTATGCAGAAAGCTACATGACGGAGAAAATTGCCACGCAAATGAAGGCACATAATTTACCGGTTTCAAAGGATATTTTTGAGGCTGCATGGAATTGTACTGCTCAGGAAGACCACATTGAGCTGCTGCTCGATTATTGCACGATACTAAATGCAGAAGAACTTGAACAGTATTTTGCAGAGCTCAGAGTCCCATATTCAGAGCTTAGTGATCGTTCTCGGAGACATGAAGTTAGCTTGCCAGTAAAGGATAAAAACAAAGCCTTGGCAGAGCACTTAAAAAAGATAGGATATCTCACGAACTGGGAAGAAAAAACCGAAAAATACTTCGATGCAGCCACTGAGTGTGAGAAAACAAGAAAGATTCTAAGGCTGCGTATAAAGCAGGTAAAATAGGAGGAAAACACTAATGGATAAAATGCGTATGGAATCCATTGATATGACCGAACAGAATATTGAGAAAATCGGGGCTTTATTCCCGAACTGCATTACGGAGATGAAGGATGCGGACGGCAAGCCGAAGAAAGCCATTAACTTCGAACTGTTGCGGCAGATGCTGTCTGGAGATGTGATAGAGGGCGATGAAGCCTATGAATTTACCTGGGTTGGAAAAAAGGCAGCAATCGTGGAGGCTAACAAGCCGATTCGCAAAACACTGCGCCCTTGCAAAGAAGAAAGCGTCAACTGGGACAGCACGGAGAACCTGTACATCGAGGGTGACAATTTGGAAGTGCTGAAGCTGTTGCAGGAAAGCTATCTCGGCAAGGTCAAGATGATCTATATCGATCCGCCGTACAACACAGGCCATGATTTTGTATACCCTGATTCGTTTATAATGGACAACGAAGATTATAACGAAGGGACGGGATATTTTGATGAAGATGGAAATGTAAATTATTCCAGAGAGAATAGCTCGACAGCTGGTAAGTATCATTCTGATTGGTGCTCAATGATGTATTCGCGCCTGATGTTGGCGAGAAATTTATTGAGCGATGATGGTGCAATTTTTCTTTCTATAGATGATAATGAGCGTGACAATCTTGAAAAAATATGTGCAGAGGCATTTGGTACAGAAAATTATGTTGCGACATTTCCATGGAGGAAACGTACAGCAAAATCAGACGTTCCATTTGGCGTTTCTCAGGATTACGAGTGGGTTATTTGCTTTGCAAAAAGTAGTTTGTTTTTAGCTAGTATTGGAGGAAAGGAAAGAACTTACTATGAAACTGATGATTTTCCAGGTAAAGCTTGGAGAGTTCATGACTTAACAAAACAAACCACAGCGAGTGAAAGACCTAACAGTTTTTTTACTATTGTAAACCCCCAAAATGGAGCAACATACCCGGCTAATCCAAATCGTACCTGGGCTATCACTGAGGAAACATTTGAAAAATACTATGCAGAAAATCGCATTGTATTCCCAGGTGATTATGCATTTTTACGTATAGCAAAGCCGGTGTTACGTTATTGGAAAGAAGATGATATGGCTAAAGCTGGCGAAAAATTTGGACGGGTAGCCGTAAGTACTAAATTTCCAGAAAATATAGGAATGTCACAAGACGGAACAAAAGAAGTTACATCGTTGTTTGATAGAAAGGCATTCTCATTCCCTAAGCCGGTATCGCTAATTAAGTTTTTATCTGAAATTCATACATCAGACGAAGATATTATCCTTGATTTTTTTTCTGGCTCCGCCACCACTGCCCATGCTGTCATGCAGCTCAATGCCGAGGACGGTGGACACCGTAAATTTATTATGATACAGTTGCCTGAACCTTGTGATGAAAAGAGCGAAGCCTACAAAGCCGGTTACTCCAACATCTGTGAAATCGGCAAGGAGCGTATCCGCCGCGCTGCAAAGAAGATTGCCGAGGAACATCCGGATGCAAAGTTTGACGGTGGCTTCCGCGTCCTGAAGCTGGATGACACCAACATGAAGGACGTGTATTATGCACCTGCGGATTATCAGCAGAATTTACTTGATCAGTTGGAAAGCAACATTAAGGAAGACCGTACAGACCTTGATCTGCTCTTTGGATGCCTGTTGGAGTGGGGCTTACCGTTGTCGCTGCCGTATCAGTCTGAGGATATCGATGGCTGTACTGTGCATAACTACAATGACGGTGACCTGATTGCCTGCTTTGATGAGAATATCCCGGACAGCGTGATGAAGACAATCGCGAAACGCCAGCCGCTGCGCGTCGTGTTCCGTGACAGCAGCTTTGCAGGCAGTCCGGCCAAAATCAATGTGACCCAGATTTTCAAAGAGCTGGCACCGGATACGTCTGTGAAAGTGCTGTAAGGAGGGGCAGAGTATGAGCAAAAACGAAATCACCCCGATTAACCAAAGTTTTCTGGAAAATGTTTCTGAGGTTCTGGCGCAGGCCAGAAAGAATGCCAAAACTGCCGTTAATCTCGCCATGGTATATGCCTACTATGAAATCGGCAGAATGATCGTGGAAGAAGAGCAGCACGGTCAGAACAGAGCTGCCTATGGAAAGGAAATTTTGCAGGAACTGTCCAAATATCTTAGTGAGAAATTCGGAAAAGGATTTTCAACGACAAATTTGAAGCAAATGCGGCAGTTTTACACGATTTATTCGCAGGATCAAATTAGTCAGACGCTGTCTGACCAATTCAAGAACCTTCCTGCAGTCAGCACCGGCAGAAAGTTTTATCTGAGCTGGTCTCATTATCTCAAGCTTATGCGGATAGACAACATAGACGAGCGCCATTTTTATGAAATTGAATCCGTAAAAAATGACTGGAGCCTTGCGGAGTTGAAACGGCAATATGGCAGTTCACTCTATGAGCGCCTTGCCCTTAGTACAAATAAGGATAAGGTTTACCGTTTGGCGCTGGAAGGACAGAAGGTTGAGAAAGCGGAAGATGCGGTCAAAGACCCGTATGTATTGGAGTTCCTTGGTCTGAAGGAACTACCGGAATATTCTGAGAGCGAGCTGGAGAGCCGTATCATCGACCATTTGCAGCAGTTCCTGCTGGAGCTTGGCACCGGTTTTGCCTTCATCGGAAGGCAGGTACGGTTTACGTTCGACGAAGAGCATTTCATGGTGGATTTGGTTTTCTATAATCGTCTGTTGCGTTGCTTTGTTCTATTTGATTTGAAAATCGGCGAATTGAAGCATCAGGATATTGGCCAGATGCAGATGTATGTTCATTACTATGACCGGAAGGTGAAACTGCCGGATGAGAATCTAACGATAGGAATCATACTGTGCAGCGACAAGAACAACGCCGTTGTAGAAATGACTCTGCCGGAGGATAATACGCAGATTTTTGCAAGCAAGTATGAGACAGTGCTGCCGAGTAAGGAAGCGTTGCAAAAGCTGCTGGAAGAACAGATGGCAGATGAGAATGGAGGCGAAGACGATGAGACTACGATTTAAGCATCAGAAATTTCAGGCTGATGCAGCAAAGGCCGTGGTGGATGTCTTTGCCGGACAGCCATATCTGACCCCTTCTTACATGATGGACAGAGGCAACGGCTTTTACCAGCAGACGTTGACCGATGAAGAGGATTTCACTGGCTGGAGCAACCACAAGATATTGCCGGAGCTTTCCGACCGTATCATTCTGGAAAACCTGCAAAAGGTGCAACGGGCGAATCAGCTCAAGCCGTCTGCAAAGCTTGAGGGACACTTCAACCTGACCATTGAGATGGAAACCGGTGTCGGCAAGACCTATACCTATATCAAGACCATGTATGAACTGAACAAGCATTATGGATGGAGTAAGTTTATTGTGGTCGTGCCGTCGATCGCCATCCGTGAGGGAGTATACAAATCCTTTCAGGTAACACAGGAGCATTTTGCTGAAGAATATGGCAAGAAGGTACGCTTCTTTATCTATAACTCTGCCCAGCTGACAGAGATTGATCGTTTTGCGTCGGATAATTCTATCTGTGCCATGATTATCAACTCTCAGGCGTTCAATGCCAGAGGCAAGGATGCAAGACGTATCAGCATGAAATTGGATGAGTTCCGGTCCCGTAGGCCGATTGACATCATCGCTAAGACGAATCCGATTTTGATTATTGATGAACCCCAGTCCGTGGAGGGAAAGCAGACCAAGGAAAATTTGAAGCAGTTCAATCCTCTGTTGACCCTGCGCTATTCCGCGACCCACAAGAGCGACAGCATTTATAACATGGTTTACCGTCTGGATGCGATGGAGGCATATAACAAGCGGTTGGTAAAGAAGATTGCCGTAAAGGGTATCTCGGAATCCGGCAGTACTGCAACGGAAAGCTATGTATATCTGGAGAGTATCAACCTTTCCAAGGCTGCGCCTACGGCAACAATTCAGTTTGATTATAAGGGTGCGAGTGGTATACGCAAAATTACCCGTACTGTTTCGGAAGGATACAATTTATACGATAATTCCGGCAATATGGAGGAGTATAAACAGGGTTTTGTGGTGTCCCATATCGACGGACGCGATGATTCGGTGGAATTTCTGAATGGCATCAAGATCTATGCCGGGGATGTGATTGGCAAGGTCAGCGAGGATCAGTTGCGCCGTATTCAAATCAGGGAGACGATTTTGTCCCATATACAGAGAGAACGGGAGCTGTTCTATAAGGGTATCAAGGTTCTCTCCCTGTTTTTCATTGACGAAGTGGCAAAATATCGTGTTTATGATGAAGCCGGACAGGCGGCTGACGGTATTTATGCTCAGATGTTTGTGGAAGAGTATAATGATATCATTGGAAGTTTGCAGATTGGCATCGGTGAGGATGACTACATGAAGTATTTGCAGGCCATTCCTGCTGAGAAGACTCACGCCGGATACTTCTCCATCGACAAAAAAGGCAAGATGATTGACTCTAAGGTAGGCCGTAAGGAAACTACGACAGATGATGTGGATGCCTATGAGTTGATTATGAAGAACAAGGAACTGCTGTTGGATCGCGATCCAAAGCGTTCCCCTGTTCGCTTTATCTTCTCCCATTCTGCCTTGAGAGAGGGCTGGGATAACCCGAATGTATTCCAGATCTGTACCCTGAAGCAGAGCAGCAGTGAAGTGCGTAAACGTCAGGAAGTTGGGCGTGGACTACGCCTATGCGTCAATCAGGACGGCGAGCGCATGGACACCAATGTGCTGGGCGAAGATGTACAGAATGTCAATGTGCTGACCGTTATTGCCAGCGAAAGCTACGACAGCTTTGCAAAGGGTTTACAGACGGAAATTGCCGAAGCAGTGGCAGACCGTCCTCGTGCGGTTACGGCAGAATTGTTTGTTGGCAAGGTAATTAAGGATGATAAAGGCAATGAACAGGTCGTTGATCAAGATACGGCAAGAGCAATCCACTTTGACCTGATCGTCAACGGTTACATTGATAAGAAAGGCATCCTCACAGATAAATACTATGCCGACAAGGCCAATCATGAAATCAAGGTTGCCGAGGAAGTGGCAGATTCTGCTGCTTCTGTGATTGAGATTATTGACACTATTTATGACGGCAAATCTATGATGCCCGAAAATGCCAGAAGCAACAATGTGGAGCTGCATGTAGATGAAAAGAAGCTCGCTATGCCTGAATTTAAGGCACTGTGGGCGAAAATCAATGCTAAATCTACCTATGTGGTTGACTTTGATACCGAAGAGCTGATCCGCAAGGCTATTCAGTCCCTTGATCGTAAACTCAGAGTATCAAAAATCGTATTCAAGGTGGAAACCGGAACCATGGATACAATTAAATCCAAGGAAGAGTTGATATCCGGAGTTTCCTTTGTGAAAGAGGAGTCTGCAAGCTATGGCCATACCATAACTGCCAGCACGAATGTGAAATATGATCTGATTGGTAAGCTTGTAGAGGAAACAGGACTTACCCGCAAGGCGGTTATTCAGATTCTGAAGGGGATTCAACCGAGTGTGTTCCATCAGTTTAAGGATAATCCGGAGGAATTTATTATTAAGGCTGCGGCTCTTATCAATGATGAAAAGGCCACGGCGATTATTGAGCACATTACCTACGATGTGATGGATGACCATTACGGTACAGAAGTTTTCACGGATCCGACCATAAAAGGACGTCTTGGTGTGAATGCCATGAAGGCAAAGAAGCACCTGTACGACCATATTGTATATGACTCCAGTAATGAGCAGAAATTTGCTACAGAACTGGACATAAATACAAATGTTGCGGTCTATGTGAAACTTCCGGACGGATTCTACATTTCGACGCCGGTAGGGCATTATAATCCCGACTGGGCGATTGCCTTTTATGAGGGAACGGTCAAGCATATTTATTTTGTGGCCGAAACGAAGGGCTCTATGAATTCGATGCAGCTGCGTTTGATTGAGGAATCCAAGATTCACTGTGCAAGAGAGCATTTTAAGGCAATCAGCAATGGTGAAGTGGTCTATGATGTGGTAGATAGCTATCAGAGTCTGATGGATTTGGTTATGAAGTAAGCTTTGTTGAGACTTATCTTTAAAGAAAGGGTGACGTACAAACATGGTATCTATCTGTAAATACAGATCGCCGCTTGGTGATCTTCTGCTGGCTGCGGATGAGGAAGGACTTACCGGTCTGTGGTTTGTAGGACAGAAATATTATGCACATGGACTTCCAGATGAGAGCATATGGCAGGAGACGAAGATTCTCACAGAGACAAGGAGATGGCTGGATACATATTTCTCCGGAGAAGAGCCGAAATTCACACCACCTCTTCATCCGGTGGGAACAGCTTTCAGACAGGCTGTGTGGAAGATACTACTGCAGATTCCATACGGACAGACGGTAACATATGGTGAAATCGCACAGCAGCTTGCCGCAGAACAGGGGATTCCCACGATGTCTGCACAGGCTGTCGGAGGGGCGGTTGGACACAACAAAATATCGATTATCATTCCTTGTCATCGAGTTATTGGTGCAGATGGAAGTCTGACTGGATACGCTGGAGGGATCGACAAGAAGATCGCACTGCTTAAGATGGAAGGTACAGATAAATATGAATCTCTCTGTTCAACGAATATAGGATAAAAAAATGCTGTGCAACAGCCATGATCGGCCATTGCGCAGCATTATTTGTTGAGAATTTAGTGATGGAACAGGCGGATTCCGGTGAATGCCATAGCCATATGATATTTATCGCAGCATTCGATCACCAGATCATCTCTGACGCTTCCACCAGGCTGTGCGATATATTTGACGCCGCTCTTGTGAGCACGTTCAATGTTATCAGCAAACGGGAAGAATGCATCAGAACCGAGCGTTACATCGGTCAGCTGATCCAGCCATGCCCGTTTTTCTTCGCGGGTGAATACGTCTGGTTTTACTTTGAAGATCTTTTCCCATGCACCGTCAGCCAGCACATCCATATACTCTTCACCGATGTAAACATCGATTGCATTGTCGCGTTCTGCTCTGCCCAGTGTATCGAGAAACTGAAGGCCCAGAACCTTTGGAGACTGGCGAAGGAACCAGTTGTCTGCCTTTTGTCCTGCCAGACGGGTACAGTGTACGCGGGACTGCTGCCCGGCACCGATTCCGATGGCCTGCCCATTTTTGACATAGCAGACGGAGTTGGACTGTGTATATTTCAGGACGATCAAAGCTACTTTCATATCGATCAAAGCCTGCTCTGGAACTTCCTTATTCTGAGTTACAATATTGGAAAGAAGTTCATCGTCAATATTCAGTTCATTGCGGCCCTGTTCAAAGGTGACTCCATAGACCTGCTTTTTCTCGATCGGAGCCGGTACATAATCCGGATTGATCTGAATGACATTATAATTTCCTTTTTTCTTCTGCTTCAGAAGTTCCAATGCCTCTTCGGTATATCCGGGTGCGATCACACCATCGGATACCTCTCTTTTGATCAGGCGTGCAGTATCCAGGTCGCACACATCAGATAATGCGATAAAATCTCCGAAAGAGGACATACGGTCAGCACCTCTGGCTCTTGCATAAGCACATGCCAGCGGAGAAAGATCTCCCATGTCTTCTACCCAATAGATCTTTGCCAGAGTATCTGTCAGCGGAAGACCAACTGCTGCACCAGCAGGAGAGACATGCTTGAAGGAAGTAGCTGCCGGAAGTCCGGTGGCTTTTTTTAATTCTTTAACCAGCTGCCAGCCGTTGAAAGCATCCAGAAAGTTGATGTAGCCGGGTCTGCCAGACAGAACAGTGACAGGCAGATCACTTCCGTCCTCCATATAGATACGGGATGGTTTCTGATTGGGGTTGCAGCCATATTTTAACTGAAGTTCATTCATGCTAAGAGTCCTCCTGTTATTTATTTTTATTTACAATTTTTGTTTTATAAGTTCCATTTTCCAGATTAATGTAGCGGACAAAGAGAGAGACTTTATTATCCTCATTCAGGTTATTCCACAGAAGATCGGTAAATGCATCCATATCATCACAGACAGATACCAGCTTAGGTTCACCTTCAAAGCTTGGAAGCGGATCGCCATCATGCATATAGGTATGGATAAAATGTCCCTGACCAGCTTTTGGGTTTTCGTAAGCGAAGGTATAACGATGGCAGGAATCCGGGTCACCGTCATTGCTCTTTAAAATAGACATGGCATAATTAAAATGAGTTCCTTCAACATGGAGGATACCGGAGATTCTTGGTGTGTAGTTCGGTCCATCCGGCTCAAATTTACGGGAGCGCAAGGACTGCTCAAAGGTCATCTGATGATCCATGCCGTCATAGATGGTGTCGGTCTGGTCGCCATTGGTAACGATGGTTTTGTTGCCAAGTACGCGGACAGGTGCGTAGATGATAAGGCTTGGATCAGACAGCTTGGAAGGATCAAATGCCTGGGTGCGGATGCCTTCACCGTCTTCTACAAAGACACGGTTACGGCTGTTGACACTGCGGCCCATAATGAAATAAGCAGCGACTGCATGTGTTCCATCCGGAGTGAGTCCGAGAACGATTCCGCGGCCCGGATATGCATTGGATGAAAGTTCCTGTTCCAGAGATAAAAGTTTCATAAGTACCTCCTGTAAATAAAAATGGTAAATAAATATAAGAAGACCGCCTGAGTGCATGACGATCCTGCATGCGCCCAGGCGGTCGGCTGTTTAATGTAATGCTGCACTTCCTGTAGGTCGCCCTACCACAGACAGAAGTCTGCTTTCCGCCAGTCGTGCAGTTCTTAAAATCTATATTAGCGGAAAACCTTCCGCTTGGCAAGTGGAAAAATTGCCAAAATTACAAAGCCTGTACAAAACGTAAGAAGGCAGCATGACCTTCTTCCGTCCATTTGTAGACGCCTGCATCCTCCAGTACCTGTACAAAGACCTTGCCGATCTCCTGTTCCAGGATCTGATCGATGGTCTCTTCTGTGATGGAAGTATAGTGCGGCAGGAATTCAGCCACCCATTCTGCATGTTTAGCCAGATCTTCATTCTTGGCAATATCTTTGCCTGTGAGGATATATTCCTTGAGAAGAGCCATTTCCTGTTTCAGACGGGCAGGCAGAACAGCAAGCCCCATAACCTCGATCAGTCCAATGTTTTCTTTTTTGATATGATGAAGCTTCGCATGAGGATGGTAAACACCCAGTGGATGTTCCTCAGTTGTGATATTGTTGCGAAGTGTCAGATCCAGCTCATAGGTGTCATCGACTTTTCGTGCAATAGGAGTGATCGTGTTGTGAGGTTCTCCGTCTGTGTATGCATAGATAAAGGCGTCTTCATCTGTATAGTCACGCCATACTTTCAGGATGTGCTCCGCCAGATCGATCAGTCGTTTTTCATCCTTGTGACGGATACGTAAGACGGACAGCGGCCATTTTACAATACCGGATTCTACATCTTCATAGCCTGGAATCGTCACTGGAATGGCAATCGGTGCTTTTGCCATAGCGAAGGTGTAGTGTCCTCCCTGAAAATGATCATGACTTAAGATGGATCCACCTACGATCGGAAGGTCTGCATTGGAACCCAGAAAATAATGGGGGAACTGTTTCACAAAATCGAACAGCTTGATAAATGCGGCGCGGTCGATCTTCATAGGGACATGCTGACCGTTGAATACGATACAGTGTTCATTATAGTATACGTATGGAGAGTACTGGAAGCCCCATTTGCTGTCATTGATGGTGATGGGGATGATCCGGTGGTTTTCTCTGGCCGGATGATTGAGCCGTCCGGCATAGCCTTCATTTTCCATGCAAAGCTGACATTTAGGATAAGCACTTGCTTTTGCATTTCTGGCAGCGGCAATGGCTTTGGGATCCTTTTCTGGCTTGGACAGATTGATGGTAATGTCGATCTCTCCATAATCACTGGAGATCTTCCATTTCTGATCCTTACATACCCGGTAACGGCGGATGTAGTCGCTGTCCTGAGAGAATTTGTAAAAGAAAGCAGTAGCTGCTTCCGGAGATATCTCGTATTGTTTCCAGAAGTCTGCCTGGACCTGAGCAGGGCGTGGGAGCAGACAGTTCATCAACCGGGTGTCAAAAAGATCCCGGTAAGCGATGCTGTCAGGGATCAATTCCCGTCTGACTGCTTCATCCAGCAGCTCTTTCAGAATCTCTTCCAGAGAAAGGGATGGAATCTGTGATGGTTCTTCATAATCATCTTCATGAAAAATGTCCAGAAGAAGGTTGGTTGTGTAGATTTTTTCACAGGCAGGGGTAAGACCGGTTTCCATACCGTAGTTTACCAGTGCTGCGATTGATTCGGATAATGTCATAGTAGATTACTCCTTTATACAGTCATGGAAAAGGGCTGTCAGCACGACAGCCCTCAATAATTATCAGTCAAGAGAGCGTGCACCGTCTCCAATATCCACTACATAAAACTCTGCAGTGTGACCGGTCTTTTCTTTGTAAGCATCGCCAACAGATTTGATAAACTGGTCGATGGAATCATTTTTTACAATGCTGACAGTACAGCCGCCAAATCCGCCGCCGGTGATACGGGAACCATAGACACCTGGAACTGCCCATGCAAGCTCAGCCAGAATATCGGTCTCCTTGCAGGAAGTCTCATAATCGTCACGCAGAGATACGTGTGATTCGTTGATCAGTTTTCCGAAAGTTACAATGTCATTATTTTTCAGAGCCTCAACTGCGTGGATGGTACGCTGGTTCTCATAAACGGCATGCTTTGCACGTTTCCGGCAGACAGGATCTTTGATGGCATCTTTGTGAGCCTCGAATTCAGCTTCTGTCAGATCGCCAAGTGTCTTGATATCTACAACAGTCTGCAGATCCTTCAGAGCAGTTTCACTTTCTCTCCGGCGGTCATTGTAAGCGGAAGATACCAGACTGTGTTTTACCTTGCTGTTGGTGATCACGATTCTTGCATCTGGCAGTTTTACCGGTGCATATTCATAGTTCAAGGTGTTGGTATCCAGGAAGATCGCACAATCCTTTTTACCCATGGCAGAAGCAAACTGATCCATGATTCCGCAGTTCATACCATTGAAGTTATTTTCAGAATACTGGCCGATCAGTGCGAGATCGATCATAGAAATGTCAAATCCAAAGGTGTCACGCAGCATCAGTCCGGTCAGTACTTCCAGGGAAGCAGAAGAGGACAGTCCACTGCCGGCTGGGATATCGCCGTAGATCAGAATGTCAGCACCTGCAGTCAGATGATAGCCCCGCTTTTCAAAAGTCCACATCACTCCCTTTGGATAGTTGGTCCAGCCGGCTGCTTCGCTTGGAACCAAGTCGTCGAGAGAGGTGGTGATGATGCCGTTATTTGTAAAGTTCAAAGAATAGAAACGAATCGTGCGGTCCTCGCGTTTGCGGATCACACCATAGGTTCCGATGGTCAGTGCACAGGGAAATACATGCCCTCCATTGTAATCGGTATGTTCGCCGATCAGGTTGACACGACCTGGTGCAAAATAAAGCTTTGGCTCACCGTCATTACCGAAGAGTTCTGTAAATTTTTCTTTTAATTGTGCGAGTGTAAATTCCATAAAACCTTCCCCTTTCTGACGGATGTCCGTTGACATCCTGTATAATATCAATATAATGAGAATCAGGAGATATTTCAACAAGTATATTTGCTAAAAAATAAAAGGATATTGAGATTTTATGCGGTTGCAGATCGATCAGAAGCAAAAAGAAGTAAAAGCACATGGAACATATGGATTTCCGGTGCTTGTCAGTCCGGAGCGTCTGTCCTGGTTTGATACGGGAGAGTTCCCTTGGCACTGGCACCCGGAGATCGAACTGACATTGATCCTGGAGGGTGAGATCCTTTATCAGGTCAATGACAACAGCTGTCTGTTAAAGGCGGGAGAGGGCTTGTTCTGTAATACCAATGTTCTGCATGCAGGACGTCATGGAAACACAGCAGACTGTAGCTATCTGTCAGTCACTTTCCATCCACGACTTCTGTATGGGTACAACAATAGTCTGATGCAGAACAGATATATGGAAGGAATACTGAGAGATCCAGAGCTGGCATCTATTCATTTTAAGCCTGAAGTTGACTGGCAGAAAAATGTGCTGGAACAGATCCGTAAGATTCAGAGATTATCTGCAGACAAAGCAGAAGCCTCGGAACTGAAGATACAGATTGCATTGATGGAGATATGGCTTCTGATCTATGAACATGTGGAGCCGGGAGCAGAGGAGCAGTCAGGACATGACAGGGATACGGAGCGGATCCGGTGTATTATGGCGTATATTCAGGAACATTATGCAGAAAAGATCACGCTGGAAGAATTGGCGGAACAGATTCATCTGTGCCGCAGCGAAAGCTGCCGTCTGTTCAAACGATATATGAATGCATCGATTTTTGACTATTTGCTGGATTATCGTGTAGAGAGAAGTCTTCCGCTTCTGCGGGATGACAGGCTGGATGTGACGCAGATCGCAGGTATGACTGGATTTTCCAATCCAGCGTATTTTGCAAAAATATTCCGGAGAAAGATGGGATGCACTCCGTTTCAGTATCGGAAAAAGCAAAGAGAAGAGAATTTTGGATAAAGAAAAAGCTCCCGGGACAGGAAAACTGTATCGGAAGCTTCTTTCATGACATATTAAAGATGGATTACAGTGTCTTCAGGTCTACTTTATTGGTAGCATCTCCGGCACCATCCACGGTGTAGTATGCAGCCTGCTCAGCAGCGTTGATATAGATCTTTACATCAGTAGCTTCAGCACCGCTTGCTTTCACTGCTTTTTTAACAGCAGCTTCCACTTCCGCAACAGAAACACTTAAACCATTCAGCTCTACACAGGTAGATACTTTACAAGCTGGTTTTCGGGTAGTCTTTTTAGCAGTTGTCTTAGCAGCAGCTTTTTCTTCAACTACTTTCTTCTCTTCAACTTTAACTTCTTTTACTTCTGCAGCTTTCACTTCGGTAGTTTTCGGTTCTGCAGTTTTTGCAACAGCAGCTTTAGCGGTAGTGACAGCTCTTTTTGGTCTTGCCATTTTTTCAATTCCTCCTCGATAAATAAACACGATGCTATGTATCAGTTCAAGTCTCGATTATTCATGCCGTTTTTTATTATAGGCAGAAAATTCCTATTTGTCAAACAAAATGCTTGACACCCATTTTTGGCTATGCTACATTATATAAGGCTCTTTTCGCATCAAATAAATATGAGCGAAAAATAATCACGCAGACGGATCCGGAGAGTGGTGCCAGAGATGGTTCTTTCTGGAGTGAAAGTCTGACGGAAGAAAACAACCAATGGAGGAAGAAAAAATGAGCGTAATTTCAATGAAACAGTTACTGGAAGCCGGCGTACACTTCGGTCATCAGACCAGAAGATGGAACCCTAAGATGGCAGAGTACATCTACACCGAGAGAAACGGTATCTACATCATCGACCTGCAGAAATCTGTAGGAAAAGTTGATGAGGCTTATAAAGCAGTTGCAGATATCGCTGCTGAAGGTGGAAAGATCCTGTTCGTAGGAACCAAGAAGCAGGCACAGGACGCAATCGCTACCGAGGCTGAGCGTTGCGGTATGTTCTATGTAAATGAGAGATGGCTGGGCGGTATGCTCACCAACTTCAAGACCATCCAGGGAAGAATTGCAAGACTGAAAGCAATTGAGACCATGCAGGAGGATGGAACTTTCGACGTGCTGCCGAAGAAAGAGGTTATCGCACTGAAGAAAGAGATGGAGAAACTGCAGAAGAACCTTGGCGGTATCAAAGAGATGCATGATATCCCGGATGCAATCTTCGTAGTTGACCCGAAGAAAGAGAAAATCTGTGTACAGGAAGCACATACTCTGGGTATTCCGCTGATCGGTATCTGCGATACCAACTGTGATCCGGAAGAGCTTGACTATGTAATCCCGGGTAACGACGATGCTATCCGTGCCGTTAAACTTATCGTTTCCAAGATGGCAGACGCTGTTATCGAGGCAAACCAGGGCGAGGCTGAGGAGTATGCTGAGGACGCTGAGGAGCAGCCGGTAGAGGAGTAATCACAACACCAAACAGGAGGAATCAATCATGGCTATTACAGCAGCAATGGTAAAAGAGTTAAGAGAAATGACCGGTGCAGGTATGATGGATTGCAAGAAAGCTCTTGCAGCTACCGAAGGTAATATGGAAGCAGCAGTAGATTTCCTGCGTGAAAAAGGTCTGGCAACCGCACAGAAAAAAGCAAGCCGTATTGCAGCAGAGGGTATCGTAGCTACCGCTCTGTCTGAGGACGGAAAGAAAGCAGTTGCAGTAGAAGTAAATGCTGAGACTGACTTCGTAGCAAAGAATGAGAAATTCCGTACTTATGTAGCAGATGTTGCTGCACAGGCACTGAACACCACCGCAGCTGATATCGATGCATTCATGGCTGAGCCGTGGGCACTGGATACCACCAAGACTGTAAAAGAGGCTCTTGCAGCACAGATCGCAGTAATCGGTGAAAACATGAACATTCGTCGTTTCAAACAGGTTGAGGAGCAGAACGGATTCGTATCTTCTTACATCCATGCAGAAGGTAAGATCGGTGTTCTGGTTGACGTTGAGACCGATGTAGTAAACGATGAGATCAAAGAGATGGCTAAGAACATTGCTATGCAGATCACCGCTATGAAACCGGTATACACCAACGACAGCGAAGTTGATGAAGAGTACAAAGCTCATGAGCTTGAGATCATCAAATCTCAGATCGAGAATGATCCGAAGATGGCTGGAAAGCCGGAGAAAGTTATCAATGGCGCTATCATGGGTCGTCTGAACAAACAGCTCAAAGAGATCTGCCTGCTGGATCAGGTTTATGTAAAAGCAGAAGATGGAAAACAGAGCGTAGCTGCATACGTTGCACAGGTTGCAAAAGCTAACAATGCCAAAGTTGTTGTTAAAGGCTTTGTTCGTTTCGAGACCGGTGAAGGTATGGAAAAGAAAAATGAAGATTTCGCTGCTGAAGTTGCTGCACAGATGGCAGCTGCTAAATAAGCAGAATATTGAAATTATGAAGTCCCTTGTCGGCAGCGATGCTGGCAGGGGATTTTTTTATAATCTGTAATGAGATGGCTGACCAGTTCTTGCATCTCACATGAATTATTCAACGATAAAAAAACTGAGTTAATGGAGAGTCAGTCGTGAAGGACTGGCTCTTTTTGTGTTAGAGCGCCATGGACGCTCTAACAGGTGGATATAAGGCTAGTCCTTCATTCGATAGAATTTTCATGCCTATTCGATTACTTATTTAAGAAATACTCAGCAAGTTTTTTTTCATCAGGTTCCTGTGGATGTGTTGTCAGCAGGTCACAGATCTGTTGAACAAATTTCAAAGAAAGTTCCAGATCATCGGCAATCAGTTCAGGCGTCTTGTGTTTGGTAAGAAACTGAAAGCGTATGATGGAGATTTGGATTTATTGTCTGTCCTTTATTGAGCCCCTCAGCAAGGCCCTCAGCAAGGCCAGCAGCAAGGCCAGCCTCCCAGTCTTCACGTTTCCACATAGCTTCTTCTTCCCATCGTTGCATAAACTTCACTCCAATCTCTTCACTGGCTTTTACTTGCCTGACATGGTTATGGATTTTGATGAGATTTCTATTGGTATCGGGGATATCCACATTCAAAGTAGATTGCTCCATATATTCCAGAAATTGAATTAATTCTTCGGATACTTCATCACGGTTAGTTCCGCGGGTATTGAGGAAAATTCTGGTTGCGCCATCTTCCAAAACAAGAGAAGGATTTTCGTCGCAGCGTGCATGAAATGTATAGCAGTATCTGCCTTCGCCAAAGAGATCAAAAGGCGTGATTATGATATTAAACGTATCAATTAGTAACCCGCGGACTAGATTTTGGGCAGCCACCTTCACTTCGCCGTGTTTGCTGCCAAACACTTCATCCAATTAGCAACCCTTGGACTAGATTTTGGGCAGCCACGCTCACTTCGCCGTGTTTGCTGCCCAATACTTCATCCAATTAGCAACCCGCGGGCTAGATTTTGGGCAGCCACCTTCACTTCGCCGCGTATGCTGCCCAATACTTCATCCAATTAGCAACCCTTGGACTAGATTTTGGGCAGCCATTTCCACTGCACCGCGTTTGCTGCCAAACACTTCATCCAATTAGCAACCCGCGGGCTAGATTTTGGGCAGCCCCCCCCACTTCGCCGTGTTTGCTGCCCAACGCTTCATTTAGTGTCTTCAATAGATTACTCATTTGTTGTATCTTCATTAGCTTTGCATTGCAATGAATTTATAAAATTTTACAACTGGAACATGCAAAGAATCCTGCAAAGATTAAAAATAAAATGGATAGTTGCTTTCGACGGACTGAATATCTGGATATAGAACAATGATACATACAGATTAGGTTTAGAATAGCATTTCATGGGATAAAAATCAAGAAATATTTCGCAGTGTGTTGCCTGGGATTTCCAGAAAAATATTCCAAGGGAACATAATCTGACAAACTCTGCCTTTTTCATGTGCTATGCTTAAGAAACTTACAGAAGAGAAGGAGAATAGAACATGGAGAATAGATAGGAGAATGCGGAATGAGGAGGAACTTGAAGAGATTGCTGGCACTGGCAATGGTGCTGGCGCTGATACTCTCGGGATTGTGTGACAGCAGGTTCCAGGTGCTGGCGCAGGAAAGTACAGAAGCGGAGACAGAAGTTTTGGAGGAACAGGAATCAGCCGAAGAAGAGCAGAAAGAGGACGAGGCATCGGATGTGGTAGAAGAGCCGGAAATCGCAGATGTGGTAGAAGAGCCAGAAATCGCAGATGTGGTGGAAGAGCCAGAAATCGCAGAAGAATTGGAAGCAACCGGGGAGACTGCTGATTCTGGGCAAGCAGCAGAACCTGACGTAGTGGAAGCTTCTGAAGGAGCTGAAGAGTCAGAGGAAGCAGCTCTGAATGAGGCAGCGCAGGCTTCTTCGTACGAAGAGGTGAAGACAGATGCGAAAACTGATGAGCAGGCAGACACTCAGGCCAGCTCTCCGATGCGGATCGTGCGGCCAGGCGATGCAGTCGTCCACACCTACACTTTTTATGATGAGGACGGAACGACAGAACTTGATCAGCAGATCCTGTCTGTTGGTGAGACTCTGAATGAGCCGGAGACACCGGAAAAGGAACATGCCAGATTTGTCGGATGGTATACGGACGTGACGGAGGGAGAATTGTTCGATGCATTTGGTGAAGAGGGAGAACTGACAGAGAGTATAGATACTGTTCTTTATGCAAGATACGAGACCGTATTCTATGTATATTACATGGATGAGAAACATGAGAAAGTGATCTTCACGCAGACTTACCATGAGGATGGAGAGAAGGTTGTGGTAGCGGATGTTCCGTTTGTCACCAGTGACACAGAAGCCGCCCTGATTGGCTGGTCCACAGACTTGAAGGAAGATCCGGATACTTTTGCTGGAACAAAGGATCTGGCCATCGAAGGCGATGATCTGACGCTTTATCCGGTAGTGGCAAAGGCACACTGGATCACATTTAAGTCTGATGGCGGCAGTGTGACAGAGCCTGTATTTGTGAGAACAGGAGAGACCACCACAAAGCCGGAAGATCCAGTTCGTGCAGGATATGCATTTGCAGGCTGGTATGAGGATGAAGCGTGTACAAAAGCATTTCCTTTTGGAGGAGAGTTGTCTGCCAATGTAACTCTCTATGCAAAATGGGATGCAGTTCGGGTCAACTACACGGTGCTGTACTGGCAGGAAAATGCAGACGATGACGGATACTCTCTGAAAGAGTCAGAAGTCAGACAGGGATTGACGGGAGCGTTGACAGAAGCATCCGCATCAAAAAGCTATAAGGGTTTCAGTGCAAGTACGAGAAAACTGGTCGTTCAGCAGACTATTGCCGGGGATGGTTCTACGGTAGTGCATGTGTATTATGACCGGAATATCTACACAGTGAAATTCATGCGGAATGGAAGGGCAATTGAAGAACTGACCATCACAGCGAAATATGGTGCAAATATCAGTGATCAGTGGCCAAGCCGCAGAAAAGATCTTGACAATACGTATCCAAGTAACTGGAGGATATCAAGGAATGGAGACAAGTATCAGAGCGGTATTGCGACCATGCCGATACCCGGTGATACAGCTAATCCAAATGTATTCTATTATGTGGATCAGAACGGAAATTATACCATAGAGACACGTTTTTATCTGGAGGGGCTGGATGGTAACTATGTACTGGATCACACAGATTCCTTCCGGTCACGTAACAGAGATTGGACAACTACCGATAATGACTATTATCCCATCAAAGGATTTACAGTAAGAATGAGTGGTGATCCATCCAGTCCCCGGATCGGGTCTGGAGTGACAACATTTGACTGGAGAGAAAATATCTACGGCTGGAATTTTTATTATTCCAGAAATTCCTATGCGATCCATTTCTATGATGGGGAAAATGAGCTGACCAGCAAGACCTTCAAGTATCAGGCAGACATCAGTGGAACTGATTTTACGCCACAGCCGCCAACAGGCAGGGAAGATTATGTGTTCCAGGGATGGTATGACAATGAATCACTGGAAGGAACCGCCTATTCCTTTAAAGGAAAAACCATGCCGGCTGGAGATTTTCCATTGTATGCCAAATGGACAGAGCCGGTCTATGAGGTAAGTTTTGACCTGAATGGAGCGGATCTTGCTGAACAGGCTGACCCAGATGCTTATGATAATCAGCAGGTGAAAAAAGGAGAGATTGTTACACGACCGGCAGATCCGGTGCGGGAAGGCTACACCTTTGCCGGATGGACCAGAGCAGATTCTCCCTTCCATTTTGGAACCGGTATCACAGCAGATACGACTCTGAAAGCCAGATGGATCAGCAACAGCCGGTTTACACTGACTTATGATCCGGGAGCAGGTGTCGGCGATCCAGTGAATGATTCCAGATTATATGCAGATGGAGCAAAAGCTTCTCTGTGGGAGTGCCCGAAAGGCTGGCAGGCTCCGCAGGAGCATTACGGTTTTCTGTGTTGGAATAGCAGAGCCGATGGAAGTGGACGCTCTTATTACCCATCAGATTCGTTTACGATGCCTGCCGATGATGTGACATTGTATGCACAGTGGGCATTGATCCGGGAGACTTCATTAACTTATGTTTATAATTATGAAGGTGCACCAGATCCGACCACGGTTCCGCTTGAGACACCAAACGCCCTGTATGCGATTGAGGAAAATAACCCGGAGAGGACAGGATACCGGTTCATCGGCTGGACAATCGATCAGGCAGGAAATGGAACGCTCTATCAGAAAGGTGATAAGATCCGGGTCGATACGTTGGACGAGGAGACGAACAAGCTCTATGCTCAGTGGGAGATCGAGATTAAGCCGCCTACCGGTCTTGCGACAGAGACGATGCCATTTGTATGGATGTTGGTGCTGGCAGGAATGACAGTCATTCTGGAATTGACAGAGCGGAAAAAAGACAGATAAAGGGAGAGATAGAGGCATAGCAAGTGGAGGAAAGAAAAAGGCTGATTGCAGAAATACATGCATTTCTTGTAAAAGCGGCGATCATGGCTGTGACTCTGTGGGTGATCTTTGGTGTTGTATTCGGAGTTATGCCCATGAAGGATCAGTCCATGATGCCGAAGCTGGCAGCCGGAGATCTGTTGTTGTATTACCGTCTGGATCGCACGCCTGGAGACAGAGAAGTAGTGGTGTTTGAAAAAGAAGGCAAGACCCATGTGGGAAGAGTGGTTGCCAGAGGTGGGGATACGGTAGAGATCCGGGAAGATGCATTGCTTCAGATCAACGGAAATGCCATTGTGGAAAATGAGATCTATTATTCGACAGAACCATATGAGGAGGGAATCAAGTATCCTGTCACACTTACTGATGAGGAAGTGTTTATCCTGTGTGATTATCGGGAAGGCGCAAAAGACAGCCGGTATTTCGGACCGGTAACGAAGAAGGAATTAAAGGGAACGGTGATCACGGCAATTCGAAGATCAGGGATCTAGGGAGAATTGAGTGCACCGGCATCAGTAACAGGAAAGAGAGGATTATTGAGAATGAAAAGAGGAAATATTTCCAGAAAAGTGGCAGCTTCTGTGATGACGGGAGCAATGATGGTATCCATGGCAGGAATGAGTGTATGTGCAGCGCCGATCGTTGGTGATGGCGATCATGCTATAGAAGCAGTGCCTGTTCAGAAGACAGTGGCTACGGATGGACATACTTACGCACCGGATACATCCTTTAGCTTCCGAGTGGCAAATGGCGGAGAAGGAACCTTTGAGGGCAATGTGGTCAGCGCCGGTGTGACAGGCGGACTGGCAGAAGATGAGAATGCCGTATTTACACCGTCGGGAACAACTCCTTTGGCTTCTTATACAGCGCATGGAAGTCTGGCAGTTGATGGCAGTGTATTTACCTCTCCGGGAGTATACCATTATCTGGTAACAGAGGTATCTGGTGATTATGAAGGGATGGACTATGATAACAGCACCTATGATGTATATCTATATGTGTACAATTCCAATAACGGACTCTATGTGGGAAATGCAGTCTCAGTGAAAAATGGAGACAAAGCTGATCTTGCATTTACCAACGATTATGGAGCCAGAGAGGATAATGACAGTACCCATGATATCACTGTGATCAAAGAGGTTACCGGAACTATGGGAAATAAAGCAAGCCAGGAATTTCAGTTTGCAGTGTCTGTGGATGGCGGAGAAGGTGAATGGTATCAGGTGCTGGTAAAAGAGACAGCTGATGCAGCCGCAGTTGAATATCATGTAGTGAGCGGTGCACAGGCAACCAGCTATTCCATCAAACATGGCGGTTCCATTCAGGTTCTGGGGCTCAGTGAGTCTGACCAGTACAGTATCATTGAGGACGATTACAGCAGTCTCGGATATACAACAACCAATAAGAACAATATTGGAACGCTGACTGCAGATGGAACAACGATTACAGTAACCAACCATAAAGATGCAGCTTCTCCGACGGGTTTGGTAACTACTGTTGTACCATATGCGCTGATGCTTGGCATGGCTGGTTCTCTTGGCGCATTATTCCTCCGCAAAAAACAGCGTCCGGAAGAATAACTATTGCAGATCACACTCAGACTGGTAAGGCTGGGAGACAGATTGTTAAGTATTCTGGCAGGTTTTCTGATTCTGGTCATGTTTCTCTATGGCGGTTATTCCCTGTGGGATACCGCCAGAATCTATGGAAATGCGGCTGTGGGAGAAGAGCTTCTGAAATATAAACCCACTTCGGAGACGGAGGGAGAACATCTTTCGCTGCAGGAACTGGCTTTAATCAATCCAGATACTAGGGGATGGCTGACGATCCCGGATACGCATATTGATTATCCGGTGCTCCAGGGGAATGATGATATGGAATACATCAATAAAGATGTGTTTGGTGAGTTCTCTCTGTCGGGATCCTTATTCCTGTCCTGTCGTAACAGTTCTGATTTTTCCGATGGATACAGCCTGATTTATGGACACCATATGGATCATGGAGGAATGTTCGGAGATGTGGTGGAATATACGGATATATCGTATTTTGAAAAACATATGGAAGGCTGGTTGTATCTTGCGGATGCAACCTATCAGATCCAGATGTTTGCCTGTGTGGAGACCGATGCATATGACAGCATGATCTATGGATGCGGAGCGGATACAGATCTGAATAAACTGCTTTCTTATATTGAAGAACATGCAGTTGTTTATAAGAATATGACAACAGATAGACCGGCGCAGGTGATCGGCCTGTCCACCTGTGCAGATGCAAGGACCAATGGCCGTGTGATCGTGTTCGGACGGTTGGAGAAAATAAGTTGAACACAAGAAGGAGGTAGATATGATGAGGATGCAAATGATGCGGAAGCTTCGGTGCCTGGCATGGTTTCCTTGCCTGCTTGCATTCCTTTTGCTGCCGGGATCTGTACATGCGAAGGAATATGCATGTGATGTGACCATACCGGCAACGGTGCAGGTGAGCGGAGACAGGATTCCGTCAGGGGAAGTCTATGAAGTGGTTATGGAAGCCATCACCCAAGATGCACCTGTAGCGGAGAACATGACACAGAAGGTGCTGAATAGTGGAACGGTTTCCTTTGGACAGATCCATTATACAGTACCAGGAGACTATCAGTATAAGATCTATCAGAAAAGCGGAAGCACTGACCGGTTCACCTATGATAAGACGGTCTATACAGTGACCGTCCGGGTGCAGAATGATGCGGAAGGCGGCCTTACAGCAGAGCTGTGGGCAGTCAAGGAAGGAACCACGATGAAAAACGATGCGGTTCAGTTCCAGAACCATTACGATGCACCGGGAAACAACGGAGGTGGAAGCAGTCATCATCATAGAACAGAAGAAACTGTGATATATACAACGGTAATCCAGCAGCCACCGGTTGCAATTGGGGCACCGCGTACCGGAGATGTTCAGCAACCGCTTCTGTGGGGTGCACTGATCCTGCTTACTTTGAGTGGAAGTATGATAATAGTTGGAAAAATGAAAAAATATTATTGTTAAATAAGGACAGCTTTTCATGCCATTAAGCAGCATGAGAAGCTGTTTTGATTTTGATAATTGAATAAAGGCTTTACGCTATGGTATAATACCGTTCAAAAGATAGTTTAGAGCAAGGAGACAACACATTGACATTAGAGGAGATCAGACAGGAAGTTCAGAATGCAAGTTTGGTGCTTGTGGGGCTTGGTGAAGAACTGACCGGAGATATGGCGGCATTTTACCAGGAGCTAAAAGGACTGCTGGAACATAAGGACTATTTTATTGTGACACTGAAGGACAGAGAAGGACTGGAAGCAGCAGGGCTTGCACCGGAGCAGATCACTGCGCCGCTTGTGGATCCAGAGGGACATGAAAGCTGGGAGAAATATCTTCACTGGCTGTCATTCACCTTGAACCAGAAGCTCTGTGTACTGGAGCTGGGCGTTGGATTCGCACATCCACAGCTTGTGCGTTTTCCCTTTGAGAAGACGGCTTATTTTAATAAAAAATCAAGATATATCAGAGTCAGCGGAAAATTTCCACAGCTTTCAGAGGAGATCGCTGACAGAGGAACATCTGTGAAGGAAGATCCGGTAAAATTATTTACCGTTAATTAGATACACAAGAGGAGGCAGCTTATGATTGGAATTATCGATTACGATGCAGGCAATATCCGCAGTGTGGAAAAGGCCATGAAGTATTTAGGACAGGATGTCTGCATCACAAGAGACAGAGATACCCTTCTTCGGGCAGACAAAGTGATCCTTCCGGGAGTGGGATCGTTTGGAGACGCTATGAACCATCTTCAGGAATACGGACTGGTAGATGTGATCCATGAGCTGACAGAACTTGAGAAACCATTTCTTGGCATCTGCCTGGGCCTGCAGCTTTTATTTGAACGAAGCGAGGAAAGTCCGGGGGTGGAAGGCCTGGGAATCCTCAAAGGCGAGATTCTGAAGATCCCGGAGACAGAAGGCTTAAAGATCCCGCATATGGGATGGAATTCCCTGACGTTTCAGAATCAGGGCAGATTATTCAAAGGTCTGGAAGAGCATCCGTATGTTTATTTTGTACACTCCTATTATCTGAAAGCTGAAGAGGAGAGCATCGTAAAAGCAACGACGCAGTATGGAGTTACGATCCATGCGTCTGTGGAGCAGGGCAATGTGTTTGCCTGCCAATTCCATCCGGAGAAGAGTTCCCGGGCGGGACTTCAGATGCTGAAAAATTTTGCCGAACTGTAAGGAGGAGTGGCCAGATGTTTACAAAGAGAATCATTCCCTGTCTGGATGTCAATAACGGACGTGTGGTAAAGGGTGTTAATTTTGTTAATTTAAGAGATGCAGGAGACCCGGTGGCGGTAGCGGCAGCTTACGACAAGGCAGGCGCCGATGAAGTAGTATTTCTGGATATTACCGCTTCCTCTGATGCAAGAAATACCGTTGTTGATATGGTGCGCCGGGTGGCAGAGACCGTGTTTATCCCGTTTACGGTGGGCGGTGGCATCCGCACAGTCGAGGACTTTAAAGTGCTGCTAAGAGAAGGTGCGGACAAGATCTCAGTCAACTCTGCAGCCATTATGCGGCCGGAACTGATCAGCGAGGCAGCAGATAAGTTTGGAAGCCAGTGTGTAGTTGTAGCTATTGATGCCAAACGTCGTGCAGACGGCAGTGGCTGGAATATTTACAAAAATGGCGGCCGGGTAGATATGGGGATGGATGCAGTGGAATGGGCCATGAAGGTCTGCGAGCTTGGAGCAGGAGAGATCCTTCTGACCAGTATGAACTGTGATGGAACCAAGGCAGGATATGATATAGAACTGACCAGAACCATTGCAGAGAATGTGTCAGTTCCGGTCATTGCCTCCGGTGGAGCTGGAACACTGGAACATTTTAGAGAAGCACTGACTGATGGAAAAGCAGATGCAGCTCTGGCAGCATCCTTGTTCCATTACAAGGAACTGGAAATCCGTCAGGTGAAAGAATATCTCCGCGATAACGGGATCTCGGTACGTTTATAAAAAGAATCACAAGAGAAAAGAGGAACTGACATGGGAGCAATATCTAATGACTGGCTGGAGCCTTTAAGCCCGGAATTTAAAAAGCCCTATTATGCGAGATTATATAAGACAGTGAAGGAAGAGTACAGCACTCATGAGGTCTTTCCGCCTGCCGATGATATATTCAATGCCTTTGATTTTACGCCGCTGTCCCAGGTGAAAGTGGTGATCTTAGGCCAGGATCCTTATCATAATAATGGACAGGCTCATGGACTTTGCTTTTCTGTGAAGCCGGATGTGGAGATTCCGCCATCGCTTGTCAATATTTATAAGGAGCTGCACGATGACTGCGGCTGCTATATTCCTAATAACGGTTATCTGGAAAAATGGGCAAGAGAAGGCGTTATGCTTCTGAACACGGTATTGACTGTCCGTGCTCATCAGGCCAATTCCCACAGAGGCATCGGCTGGGAAGAATTCACCGATGCGGCTATCCGTGTGCTCAATGAGCAGGACAGACCTATGGTATTTATGCTCTGGGGAAGACCGGCACAGATGAAGAGATCCATGTTGAACAATCCGAAGCATCTGATTCTGGAAGCACCCCATCCCAGTCCACTGTCTGCGTACCGCGGTTTCTTTGGATGCAAGCATTTCAGTAAGGCGAATGAATTCCTGAAAGAACATGGTATGGAGCCTATTGACTGGCAAATTGAGAATCAATAACAAAAAGGAATGGATTTAGTATTGATATTTTTTTAACGTTATGTTATTTTATTAACAATGAGTTGCCCGGTCACTCGGGCAATTTTTTTAAAGTAATTTGTTAAAAAAATAACAAAAATGTCTTACTTGAAAGGAGTACCTATGAGCAGAAAGATTACCATCATTGGAGCAGGAAGTGTAGGATCTACGATTGCATATTCTCTGTCCCAGGAAGAACTGGCATCCCAGATCGTTATGATCGACATCAACAAGGACAAAGCAGAGGGCGAGGTTATGGATATTGAACAGGGAACCTGTTTCCGTGAGCCTATCTCGATCATCGCCGGTGATTATCCAGATGCCAAGGATTCTGACATTGTGATCATTACTTCCGGAATCGCAAGAAAGCCAGGACAGACCCGTATTGATCTGGCACAGACGAATGTTAATATCTTAAAGAGCATTACCCCTCAGATTGTTAAAGAAGCACCCAATGCATTATATGTGATCGTAAGTAATCCGGTGGATATCATGACTTATGTATTTACGAAGATCTCCGGTCTGCCTGAGCGTCAGATCATCGGTTCTGGTACGATCCTGGATACAGCAAGACTTCGCTGCGGATTATCTGAAAAGCTTCAGGTGGCACAGAAAAATATTCATGCTTATGTATTTGGTGAGCATGGCGATACTTCTTTCATTCCCTGGACAGGTGTCTATGTTTCCGGTATCCATGTGGATGAGTACGTAAATGTGGCGCAGCATATGGGCAAAGACGTAAAGCCTATCGATAAAGACGAGATGATTGAGTATGTACGGAAATCCGGCGGTATCGTGATCGCGAAGAAGGGAGCTACCTTCTATGCCGTATCCAGATCCGTATGTCAGCTCTGCAAGACCCTGCTGGCATCTTCAGAGACCGTTGTGACGGTATCTCCATGATGCATGGCGAGTATGGTGTGGAAGACGTATGTTTAAGTACACTGACGCTGGTTGGACCGAAGGGTATCAGCGGTAAGATTCCTATGAGAATGAACAAAGAAGAGACAAAGCAACTTCAGGCCAGTGCAGAAGCACTGAAATCTGTGATCGCACAGATCAACCTGTAAAATTATTTTTACGAGACAAAGAAAGGATCATCAGGCTATGAAATACAGTTATTATCCGGGCTGTACCTGAAGAACAAAGCCAGAGATCTTGACGCTTATGCAAGAGCTTCTGCGGAGGCTCTTGGATTTGAGATGGAAGAGATCGAAGACTGGCAGTGCTGCGGTGGTGTATATCCGCTGGGCAGCGATGAGATCGCAACCAAGCTTGCATCCATCCGTGCACTTCAGGCTGCCAAAGAAAAGGACAGGAACTGATCACCGTCTGTTCCGCCTGCCATCATGTGTTGAAGAGAGTCAACGATGATATGAAGCATGTGGAGGATATTCAGACCAGAGCCAACAACTATCTGAAGCTGGAAGAGCCCTACAAGGGAGAGACCAATGTGCTCCACTATCTGGAAGTACTCCGTGACCGGGTCGGATTTGATGTGATCAAAGAAAAGTGACCCATCCGCTGACAGGCAAAAATAGGTGCTTATTATGGATGTCTGCTGCTCCGTCCTGAAAAGTTCTGGAATTTGACAATCCGGAAAATCCGAAGATCATGGAAGATTTTATCCGGGCACTGGGAGCAGAGCCGATCATTTATCCATATCGGAATGAGTGCTGCGGCGGTTACATTTCATTGAAAGAAAAGACATGGCAAAGAACATGTGCAACAAGATCGTGGAAAGTGCGGAAGGATGGAGCAGACATGCTGATCACCGCCTGTCCCCTTTGCATGTATAACCTGAATAAAAATACCGCAGGAGATCTTCCAATTTATTATTTCACAGAGCTTCTGGCAGAGGCCCTTGGTGTGAAAGAGGAGGTAGACAACGCATGAATACAGTAAGCTCACAGGCTGAAAGATCAAGGAGATCAGCGGCGTGAATCCGCTGAAATGTATGAAATGCGAAAATGCTCGGCGTCCTGTCCGGCATTTGACGAGATGGATATCAAACCGCATCAGTTTGTCTCCTATGTGCAGAATGAAAATATTGGAAGCGCTGGTACAATCGAAATCTCTGTGGAAATGTCTCTCCTGCTTTGCGTGTAGAGCGTTGTCCGAGATGTGAAACCAGGAAAACTGATCGATGCAGCAAGACAGCTGGTGATTCGTCAGCGTGGACAGAACTATCTGACCGCAGATGAGATCCCGGAACTGCTGGATGAAGAACTGCCGCAGCAGCTCTTGTCAGTGCGTTCAGAAGATACAGGAGGTGACCCGATGCAGAGAATCGGAGTATTTGTCTGTCATTGCGGCAGTAATATCGCTGCAACGGTAGATGTGAAAAGTAGTAGAAATGGTTCAGCAGGAGCCAGGTGGTTCATGCAGAGGACTATCAGTATATGTGCTCAGAAGCTGGTCAGGCAAAGATCGCTGCAGCTATCAAAGAAAAGCATCTGACAGGAATGGTTGTCTGTTCCTGCTCACCCCGTATGCATGAGACCACCTTCAGAAATGCAGCAAAGAAGGCGGGCTTAAACCCGTATATGGTAGAGATTGCCAATATCCGTGAGCATTGTTCCTGGATCCATAAGGATATGGAAGAGGCAACCAAGAAGGCAGTGATCCTGGCGCGCTGCCATTGCAAAAGTCAATTTGAATGCACCGCTGACACCGGAGAGAGTCAGGTCACTAAGAGAGCTCTGGTCATCGGAGGCGGTATCGCCGGTATTCAGACAGCACTGGATATTGCAGATGCTGGATATGAAGTGGATATTGTGGAGAAGACGCCAAGTATCGGTGGAAGAATGTCACAGCTTGACAAGACATTCCCGACACTGGACTGTTCTGCATGTATTCTCACTCGAAGATGGTAGATGCAGCATCCAATGAAAAGATCACGATCTATACATATAGTGAAGTAGAAAAGTCAGTGGATTTGTTGGTGATTTTACAGTAGATATCCGTAAAAAGCAAGAAGCGTGGATATGGACAAGTGTACCGGATGTGGTGTCTGTCAGGAAAAGTGTCCGTCCAAGAAGATCCCGAGTGAATTTAACAGAGGTCTGGGAAACCGTACAGCGATCTACACTCCATTTGCACAGGCAATTCCCAATGTACCGGTTATTGATCGCGAAAACTGTATCAAATTTAAAACTGGAAAATGTGGTGTATGTTCAAAAGTATGTCAGGCCGAGCCATTGATTATGATCAGCAGGATGAGATCATTACACAGAAATATGGAGCAATCGTAGTTGCTACTGGTTTTGATGTGATCAAGCTTGACAATTATGATGAATATGCATACAGCCAGAGTAAAGACGTCATTACCTCCCTGGAGCTGGAGCGTATTATGAATGCGGCAGGACCGACCAAAGGACATCTGGAGCGCCTGTCCGATGGAAAAGCGCCAAAAGAGATGGTATTCATCCAGTGTGTTGGAAGCCGTTGTGCGGATGACAGAGGAAAGAGCTACTGTTCCAAGATCTGTTGTATGTACACCGCCAAGCACGCTATGTTGATCCGTGATAAATACCCGGATGTAAATGTGACGGTATTTTATATTGATGTGCGTACACCTGGTAAGAACTTTGATGAGTTCTACAGAAGAGCCGTAGAGCAGTATGGTGTGAATTACATCAAAGGACAGGTAGGAAAAGTGATCCCGCAGCCGGATGGAAAGCTTCTGGTGCAGGGCGTGGACCTGCTGGATAATAAGCAGATCAAAAAAGAAGCCGACATGGTCGTCCTGGCAGCTGCCATAGAGCCTAATCCGGATGTAAGAAAGATCGCAACCATGCTGACTGCCAGCATTGATACCAATAATTTCCTGACAGAAGCCCATGCAAAGCTTCGTCCGGTAGAGTCACCGACTGCAGGAATCTTCCTGTCCGGTGTATGTCAGGGACCAAAGGATATTCCGGAGACCGTTGCACAGGCAGGTGCCGCAGCAGTCAAAGTTATCGGATTGCTTGCAAAAGATAAGCTGACTACCAATCCGTGTACCGCACAGTCAGATGAGCTGTTGTGTAATGGATGTTCGACCTGTGCAAATGTATGTCCTTATGGAGCTATTTCCTATGAGGATCATCAGGTCAACGATCATGGTATCCGTGAGACCAGAAGAGTGGCAGTGGTAAATGGAGCACTTTGTCAGGGCTGTGGTGCATGTACGGTTGCATGTCCGTCCGGAGCCATGGATCTGCAGGGATTCTCCAACAGACAGATTATCGCGGAGGTAGATGCAATATGTCGATAGAAAACAACGAAACAACATTCAGACCTAAGATCGTTGCTTTCTGCTGTAACTGGTGCAGTTATGCAGGAGCTGATCTGGCAGGAAGCAGCAGACTTTCCTATCCGGCAGATGTGAAGATCATCCGCGTTCCCTGTTCCTGCCGTGTAAATCCGATGTTTATTCTCCGTGCTTTCGAAAAAGGAGCAGACGGAGTGATCCTGTGCGGCTGTCATCCAGGAGACTGTCATTATTCAACTGGTAACTTCTATGCAAGACGCCGTATGACATTACTGTTTTCCATGCTGGATTTCATCGGAGTGGAAAATGGCCGTACCCGTGTAGAATGGGTATCTGCAGCAGAGGGTGTAAAATTCTCGCAGACTATGAATGAATTTGTAGAGAAGATCACATCTCTTGGCAGAAATGTGAGATTGGAGGATTTACGATGCAGGAACTGATAAAGAGGGCAAAAGAGCTGCTTGCTGATGGAACTGTGGCAAGAGTGCTTGGCTGGAAAGCCGGAGATATGCCCTGGAATCCGGAACCGGCATATTTTGAGACCGAAGAAAGTCTGAAAGAGTTTGTATACGACGGATTCTGCGGAGCGAATTTAAGTAAATATATGATCGAGGCTTCTAAACTGGATGGAAAGACACTGGTCTGCCTGAAGCCGTGCGATACCTATAGTTTTAACCAGTTGATAAAAGAACACAGAGTAGATCGTGAAAAAGCATATATTATTGGTGTGGGCTGCAGAGGTAAGCTTGATATCGAAAAGATCCGCGAGACAGGCATCAAGGGTATCACAGATATCAAAGGTGCCCAGATTGAAAATGAGGCAGACACACTGACGGTGGAAACCCTGTATGGAGAGAAAACAGTAGAATATAAGGATGCCATGTTATCCCGCTGTCATGTGTGCAAGGGAAAAGAACACAAGATTTACGATGAACTGATCGGTGAGTCCAGAGAGACCAAGGATGCAGACCGTTTTGCAGAGGTAGAGATGATCGAGGCCATGAGCCCGGAAGAGAGATTTGCATTTTTCCAGAAAGAACTGAGCAAATGTATCCGCTGCAATGCATGTCGAAATGTCTGCCCGGCCTGCAGCTGCAGAAAATGTGTGTTTGATAGCACAAAATTTGACAGTGCTCAGAAAGCAAACAGTGATTCTTTTGAAGAAAAGATGTTTCACATTATCCGTGCCTTCCATGTAGCAGGCCGGTGTACAGATTGTGGAGAGTGCAGCCGTGTCTGTCCGCAGGGAATTCCTCTGCACCTGTTCAATCGGAAATTTATCAAAGATATTGATCAGTTTTACGGCGAATACCAGGCCGGTGAAGATACCGACAGCAAAGGCCCGTTGACGAACTATACATTTGATGATGTGGAACCCAGCATTGTGGGAGAAAGGGGATAATGGATGTACAAGATTAAAAAAGAAGATCTGACGGCATTATTCCGTGCCATTGCCGCAGAGCAGGAACTGTATGTGCCGGTGAAACCGCTGAAAAGTAAATTTTGGCCCCTGGTCCGAGGATGCCGAGGTAGATATTGATACATTAAAAGCGTAAAGTCTCCGAAAGATGTTTTCTTCCCCCAGAGTGAAAATCTCTATACTTGTGAACGGGAAGGACGCAAGCTCAAAGTCGAGCCGGAAGCGTTAAAAGAGCAGAGATTTACCGTATTTGGCATGAGAGCCTGTGATGTACAGGGTGTGAAGGTGCTGGATCAGGTGTTTTTAGCAGATCCGGTGGACAGCTTTATGCAGCAAGAAGAGAGCATGGAACCATGGTGACGATTGCCTGTCATGAGCCGGAGGAAAGCTGTTTTGCAAGGTATTTGGTATTGACTGTGCAGAACCGGCTGCAGATGTGGCAGCCTGGTTTGCAGGAGAAGAACTGTACTGGAAAGCCCTGACTGAGAAGGGACAGACATTGACGAAAATTCTGTCAGGACTTTTGACGAATGCAGATTCAGAAGACGAGAAGAAGCTTTCTGAAGAACAGACAGCGATCCGTGCGATCGTAGAGAAGCTCCATACAGCCATCTCTCTTTGGCTGGGATGGAAATGCAACAGAGACGAGATTCGATTCTCCGCTGTGGGAGGAGCTTTACAAACCTTGTCTGGCTTGTGGTACCTGCACTTTGTATGTCCGACCTGTCAGTGCTATGATATCAAAGATTATGATACGGGACATGGCGTGAAACGGTTCCGCTGCTGGGATTCCTGTATGTATTCAGATTTCACCATGATGGCAACACGGAAATAACCGTACCAGCCAGATGCAGAGATTCCGTCAGCGTTTTATGCACAAGCTGGTGTATTTCCCGGCAAACAATAAGGGCATGTATTCCTGCGTTGGCTGTGGACGCTGTGTGGAAAATGTCCGTCTGCCCTGAATATTGTAAAAGTGATCAAAGCATTTGAAAGAAGGGGAGAAAAGGCATGAGCGAATGTACCTGTCATAAAAACTATACAGAAGATGTGCTGATCCCTCAGGTTGGAGTGATCACAGATATCCGTCAGGAGACACCGGATGTAAAGACGTTCCGGGTCAATGCTTGGAGGGTGGAAAATTATTTGAACATATGCCTGGACAGTGTGCCATGCTGTGTGTACCGGGAGTCAGTGAAGGAATGTTTTCTATTACTTCTTCACCGACCAATAAAGAATATCAGGAGTTCAGTATCAAGAATGGAAGCCTGACAGAGACGCTGCACAGTCTGGAAGTAGGCGATGAGATCACCGTCCGTGGACCCTACGGAAACCATTTCCGGTGGAGGATAAGTTGAAAGGTAAAATCTGCTGTTTATCGCCGGAGGTATCGGACACCACTTCGTTCTGTAATCAATTATGTGCTGGACAACCGGGCAGATTACGGAACCGTTGATATTTTATATGGATCCCGTTCCGCAGATGATCTGGTACAGTTAAAAGAGATCCAGGAAGTGTGATGAAGGCAGAAGGTGTCAACGTATATCTGACTATTGACCGGGAACAGGAAGGCTGGGACGGTCATGTGGGATTTGCCTGACCTATTTAAAAGAGATTGGATTTGACACGGATAAGACCGCTCTGGTATGTGGACCGCCTATTATGATCAAGTTTGTACTTGCAGGTCTGGAAGAACTTGGATTTTCAAGAGATCAGGTCTATACCACATTGGAGCTTCGTATGAAGTGCGGTGTTGGTAAATGTGGACGCTGCAATATTGGAACCAAATATGTGTGCAAAGACGGCCCGGTATTCCGTTGCGATGAGTTGGATGAGATGCCTGCGGAGTACTAGAGAAAGGATGACGAAAATGGAAAATATGGTAAATGTCTATTTCTTCGGTAAGAAATACAGTGTTCCTGCAGATCTGACCATCATGACTGCTATGGAATATGCCGGATATACATTAAAGAGAGGATGTGGCTGCCGCCACGGTTTCTGTGGTGCCTGTGCAACCATTTACAGAATCAAGGGAAAGAATGAGCTGAAGACCTGTCTGGCCTGTCAGACGCAGGTACAGGAAGGCATGTATGTGGCAAGCATTCCGTTCTTCCCGACAGATAAACGAACCTATGATATCAATGATCTGAAGCCGGGTCAGCAGGTGATGATGGAACTTTATCCGGAGATCTACAGCTGTATTGGTTGTAATGCCTGTACCAAAGCCTGTACCCAGAGTCTTAATGTCATGCAGTATATTGCTTATGCACAGAGAGGAGAACTGGAGAAATGTGCAGAAGAGTCCTTTGACTGCGTAAGCTGCGGATGCTGTTCTGTTCGTTGTCCGGCAGAGATCTCTCATTCGATGGTGGGACTGCTGGCAAGACGTCTGACTGGTAAATACATTGCTCCGGAAGCAAAGCATCTGACCAAACGGGTGGAAGAGATCCATGAAGGTGCTTATGATGATCTGATCGAGCAGATCATGCACAAGCCGATCACGGAGATGCAGGAGCTTTATAACCAGAGAGATTGAGAAATAGGGAGGGCATGAAAATGTATGCACCATATCCAGAAAATATGATGGAGTCGGTCAAAAGGTAGAAGCTACAAGAGCAGAGCGTATGGCAACAGAGCCCAGACGTCTGACCGCAGATGAAAAGGATGCTCTTCTGAAAGAGTTCCATCCGGATTATAATCCAGATGCATTTGCCCAGATCAAGGTGGGACCGAACAAAGGACAGAAGGCACCGTTAGAGCTGGCAGAGATGCATTCCACCAGCCGTCTGCTCCATGAGAAGATCGACCTTACAAAAATTGATTATGATGTGGATGTGCTTGTGATCGGCGGCGGCGGAGCAGGTTCTTCCTGTGCCATTGAGGCGCACAACGCCGGAGCAGACGTTATGATCGTAACCAAGCTTCGTATCGGTGATGCCAATACAATGATGGCAGAGGGAGGAATCCAGGCAGCAGATAAGGAGAATGATTCTCCAGTACAGCACTATCTGGATTGCTTCGGCGGCGGACATTTCTGCTGCAAAACCAGAGCTTGTAAAGAGACTGGTTATGGAAGCCCGGATGCGATCAAATGGCTCAATGAACTGGGTGTTGAGTTTGATAAAGAGACAGATGGAACCATGATCACCACTCACGGTGGCGGAACTTCCAGAAAGAGAATGCACGCAGCAAAGGATTATTCTGGATCTGAGATCGCGTACCATCAGGGATGAAGTTCTGAATCTGGGAATTCCGGTGGTTGAGTTCACCTCTGCTGTAGAGCTTCTGAAAGATGAAAAGGTCAGGTTGCAGGAGCCGTTCTCCAGAATATGGAGACCGGTGATTATATGGTGGCAAGAGCCAAAACAGTTGTGATCGCAACCGGCGGTGCAGGAAGAATGCATTACCAGGGATTCCCGACCTCTAACCACTATGGGGCAACAGCAGATGGACTTGTGTTAGGATACCGTGCCGGTGCAGCACTGCTGTATCAGGATTCTATCCAGTATCATCCGACAGGAGCTGTATATCCTTCAGATCCTTGGTGCGCTGGTAACAGAAAAAGTACGTTCTGTCGGTGCTCAGCTGGTCAATGCTGAGGGTGAAGCTTATATTCATCCGCTGGAGACCCGTGATGTCAACGCTTCCGGCGTCATCCGTGAGTGCAGAGAAGGCCGCGGTGTAGAAGTTCCGGGCGGACTCAAAGGTGTATGGCTGGATACTCCGATGATCGAGATCCTCGGAGGCGAAGGAACCATTGAAAACGGATTCCGGCAATGTTCCGTATGTACATGAACTATGGCATTGACATGAGAAAAGTTCCGATCGTGATCTATCCGACCCTTCACTACCAGAATGGAGGACTTGAGATTAATGGAGATGGATTTACAAAGAGATCCCGAACCTCTTAGTTGCAGGAGAAGCAGCAGGCGGAATCCATGGAACCAACCGGCTGATGGGTAATTCCCTGCTGGATGTGATCGTATTTGGACGTAATGCTGGTAAAAGGCTGCAGCAAAATGCAAGGATGTTGAGCTTGGCAACCTGAATCTGGATCATATTTATCGTTATGAGGATGAACTGGAGCAAGCAGATATTCATACAGGAAAAATGTCACCGATGCTTCTGCCGAATTATGCAAGACATGAGCAGCGGTAATTGATAGAACTGGACGGACAGACACGGGAAGATTTTGCATCCTATGTCTGTCCGTGTTATAGACAAAAGTTCCATAAGAGGAGGTTTATCATGATACGTGAAGTAAATGTCAGTCAGCTCACGGATGTGGTCGAGAGACTGTGCATCGAGGCAAATGAGCATCTTCCGTCCGATGTGAAATGTGCTATTGAGCATTGTCGTGCCTGTGAGGATGGGGAGATCGCCCAGGGGTACTTGATAATATCATTGAAAATTATAAAATTGCAGATGCAGAGAATGTACCGATCTGTCAGGGATACAGGTATGGCCTGTGTGTTCCTGGAGATCGGACAGGATGTACATCTGACAGGCGGAGATCTTGCAGAAGCAATTGATGAAGGTGTACGCAGAGGTTATGATAAAGGATATTTACGAAAATCTGTAGTGAAAGATCCAGTTCGCAGAGGCAATACAGGGGATAATACTCCGGCAATGCTCTATACAGAGATCGTGCCTGGTGACAAGATCAAAGTGACTGTAGGACCGAAAGGCTTTGGCAGCGAAAATATGAGCATGATCCGTATGTTCAAGCCTTCAGCAGGACTTCAGGGAATTAAGGACTTTATCCTGGAAGTCGTAGAGACCGCAGGCCCGAATCCCGTCCGCCTATGGTGGTTGGCGTTGGCATTGAGGAACCTTTGATAAATGTGCGCTGCTGGCTGAAAGCTTTGATGCGTCCGCTGGATTCCGAAAATCCGGATCCGTTCTATGCAGATCTGGAAAAAGAGATGCTGGAGAAGATCAATAAGCTGGGTATCGGACCGCAGGGATTTGGAGGAAAGACCACAGCAATCGGACTGAATATCGAGACTTTACCGACCCATATTGCAGGCATGCCTTGTGCAGTCAATATCAACTGTCATGTGACACGCCATAAGACGGAGGTGATTTAGATGGCAGCAAGAAAGATTACATTACCATTGACCGAAGAACTGGCAAAGACTCTGCATGCAGGGGACAGTGTTCTCCTGACCGGCACCATCTATACGTCCCGTGATGCTGGACATAAGAGAATGTGTGAAGCATTGGCAAGAGGCGAGAAGCTTCCTTTTGATCCTGCGGATGCAACGATTTATTATGTAGGACCGACACCGGCAAAACCAGGACAGGTCATCGGAAGTGCAGGACCGACCACCAGCGGACGTATGGATGCGTATGCACCAACCATGATGTCTGTAGGTGCCCGTGGTATGATCGGAAAAGGAGCAAGACTTCCGGAAGTAGTGGATGCTATGAAAAAATACAGTGGTGTGTATTTCGGAGCAATCGGCGGAGCAGGAGCACTGCTTGCAAAATGTATCAAGAAATGTGAACTGATCGCATATGAGGATTTGGGTGCAGAAGCTCTCAGAAAATTGTACGTAGAAGATATGCCGTTAGTAGTTATTATTGACAGCGAGGGTAATAACCTTTATGATGATGGAAGAAAAGCGTATCTAAAGGAGCATCAAAATTAATCATCATGAAAAGTTTTACAAGTTATCAAAAAGCAGCAGATGTCAGAGGCATTTATCAATAATGCATTTCTGGCATTATCTGGCGGTTTTCAGGATGCATATACCTATAACACCAGAAATGAAGTCTTTCCAATGCACAGACTGGAAACGTAGTCCTTATGAGTCAGAACCTGATGACCGGAAACTGGCAGAAGGGACTTCGATATCTGGTGCCACTTCTGGCTTTGCAGGAGGTGTACTGGTAGCTGAGAGAATCGCAGAACGGTTCCGTTATGCAAAACTCCATTGGAGACAGAGCATCTTGCTGATGGAGATCCTGATCCTGCTTGTTGTAGGATTCATGCCGGCAGAGATGAACATGGGAGCAACTGCACTGGTATCCTTTGCATGTGCCATGCAGGTACAGGCATTTCGTAAAGTGGATGGATATGCCTATGCAAGCACCATGTGTATTGGCAATCTGAGAAGCGGAATGGCAGCATTATCCGCTTTCATGAGAAATCATAAAAGCAGCAGCTGGAGCAGGTGGGACATTATTTTGGTGTGATCTTCCTCTTTGCTGTTGGTGCCGGAATTGGTGGAAATCTCTCCATTCATTATGGCGTGCCGGTGATCTGGGGATCTTGCATCCTGCTGCTTATCAGTTTCTGCCTCATGTTTGCAGAGCAAATTGAATAGGTGAGAAGCCTGGGAGCACATGAAGATATGTAGTCTTTGAGAAGCCCAGGAAGCGCATACATATAAGGCTCGTATGAAGTGTATCGTACAGCATAACAAAAAGAATCCGGACAGATCGGACACTAAAAAGAAGTGTTCGCTCTGACCGGATTTTTCTGTCATGCAGTCCGCTCCAATTCATAGCAGCGCTCTTATATGTAAGCACTCCTGGGCTTCTTCGAGGTTACATATGTAGGTGTGCTCCTGGGCTTTTCGAGGTTGCATATGTATGCGTGCTCCCGGGCTTCTTAGAGGTTGTATATATTATGAGTGCTTTGAGCTTTACAGGGTCATGTGCGTATACTTTAGAATTAGCATTTGACGTGGGTATAGGCTTCATCTATAATGGGGATAGTATTTGAATGGGAGGGCAGTTATGCTGAGTATTTATCTGGGAAAGATGGATAAGGCGATTTATTATCCACCGGTATACTTTGACAATACGTATGAAGATGAATAGATCACGGATGAACTGTCGAGAGAGATGATTAGGGATGTGGACCGGTCAGAAGTGATTGGAGCGCATCTGATTGAGAGTCCAGTATTGGGGCCGATATCGCCAAAGGAATTATCTGGTGGTGTGAAAACACTGATATTGATGGCTTTGGATGATAAAGAACAGATTTTTAATGCTTCTGCATGTGGTGATAATTGTGCAAAATGGATTCTGAAGATCAGTCGGATGAAGAATCTGACAATTAATCTGCGGCATATTATGGATTTTGGCGAGGAACCTATGGAAGCGAAGATATTGAATACCGGAGATATGGTTCATAATATGCAGGAGTTCATTGGGATTGCAGGGAAATTTGTTTAGGTGAGGTCTGATGAAGGGAAAATACAGAGTTGTCCTACAGAATAACAGACTGCATTATGAGTTTGAGATAAGGCGAAATATTACAATTATTCAAGGGGACAGTGCAACAGGAAAGACAACATTGATCAATATGCTGCGCCAGGCTGAAAATCTTGGCAGATCCAGTGGAGTTGATGTGGTCTGTGAAGCTCCATGCAGAGTATTGGAGGGTGCGAACTGGAAACTTCTTTTGCAGAATATGCATGGAAATATTATTTTTACAGATGAAGAGAATGCATTTATCAATACAGAGGAATTTGCCGCAGAGGTTCGCAATTCGGACAATTATTTTGTGCTGATTACAAGAGAGAATCTATATAATCTGCCATATAGTGTGGAAGAAATCTATGGATTACATGCATCTGGAAAATATCAGAATACAAAAAAAGTGTATCAGCAGATGTATCAGATTTACTCAGAAATGCTGCCTTGTCAGTCAGAACCGGAGAAATTGCTCGTAGAAGATTCTAATTCAGGCTATTAGTTTTTTGAGGCAATCGGCAAAGAGTATGGAATTGAATGTGAAAGCGCAGGTGGAAAATCAAATCTTTTTGATTTGATAAAAAAGACAGGTAATGCTGGGTGCCCATAATACAGGAAGCAACTAATTTTCTATGATTATGGCATCTGGCAGTCGAGGTTAGCAAAAAACATAATGATCGATACTTGGTTTGAATGACTAGGTATCACTCATTTTCGTATGCGACAAACTTCACTTTTCCTGCTCCATCCAGTACAATTTAAGTGAAAACAGCAGATTGATTGGAGGTGCGATTATGACTCAGAACTTAACTTATACCCAATGCGGTGATTACTATTTCCCTGACATCAGATTGGCACACACGGAAACACAGTCCCTTGGCGAATATGGCAGAATGCGCAGAACGTTCTTAGGACAGAACAAACCGATGCTTTTTAACGATATGGTCTTGACGGAAACACTGTTCCCGCATCTGTGGGAAGTACAGCAGACCTGTGCGATGCGAATAGAGTTGCTGATGACGGATTTGTTGGCGAAGAATCCAGCACCAGACAAGGTAACACAGCAGCTTGAATGGGTAACTCATATGAACAGTCTTAAAGCACAGGCAGAGGAAATCATTCTCCGTGAACTGGTTTATGGGGAGGATGTTGTATGAGATTGCTTGAAGAATTTTGGTACGGCAATATCGAACCTACCGAGTATGATACATCGTCCAACAAAGAGTACAAGAAATTAGTGGAGCTGATCTACAGGAACGAAGAAAATCTCAAAGCCACCATGACGAACGAATAGAAAGAACTGTTTGAGAAATACACCGACTGTGTGCGAGAAAATCAAGTTATTACAGATTGCCTCATATTCCAAAACGGATTTAAGTTGGGTGCCAGAATGATGTTGGAAGTCATGGAAGAATAAACATAAACAATTTGATGCCACCCGTGGGAACAATCTTCGGGTGGCATTTTTGCATCCATCAAAATGCAAAAAACATTTTCTGACTGTCCCAAATTGGTGCCCTTAATCGTTATATAAGTCTTACGCTGAAATGATTAGTCTGTTTGTAGGTTACTGGCATCAGTTATATAAAAAAGACAGGAATGTTATGGTGTATGTTGGAAAATGGGGTGATGTTAAGCATCCAGGTAGCAATGTTGCACGATATACTAAGTTCGTCGGAAAGAATCGTACACAAGTAGTCAATCTGGCAATTGTTCGTATAAAAGAGGAACAAGATTTCATTGATAATACTTTAATCAAATATATTGAAGTTCTTCATGATCTCGATTTAATCGAAGACGGATTTTATGCTCAAATTAAATATGGAACAGATGACGAACGTACAATTTGTTTAATTAAGAACGGATTGCCCTACGCTGTCGCAGAAATGGAGGGCAATCATCATGTCAGAACCTATCACTTTGGATTATTATTACGGCTTGGAAGCCGAACAGTACACTTTCTTCCGCATCCCCAAAATCCTTTTCAGTCCCACCTACAAGACGCTTTCTGTGTCGGCAAAGATGCTGTACGCGCTTATGTTGGACCGCATGAGCCTGTCCGCACGCAACCGCTGGATGGACGAGGACGGGCGTGTGTTCATTTATTTTCGCATGAGCGAGATCATGAGCGCTCTTGGCTGCGGTCACAACAAGGCAATCGCCCTGTATGCCGAATTGGAGAAGGTCGGTCTTATCGAGCGCAAGAAGCAAGGCATAGCTTTGCGCCACAGAGTTTCCTCTGTTTTGCCATTTCTGCCATTCTCCTAAGAGTTTGGGTTATTTATCTAAATAAAGCATATCAAACTACTATGAAATTGTCAATCTGAATAGTTTTCAGCCGCACAAACCAGCGAAAATTTGTATAAAATAAACGACGTTGATTTTTAGCATTTCGCAATATGTACAAAGAGCGATCTCCAGCAGAAAAGAAAAATGCAGGCGGTATCATTGAGATACTGCCTGCGGCATTTCTTTTGCGCCGACCGGCGCAGGGTTTGTCGGACTTTGGACGGCAATCGAAAACATCCGTCAGGATTTTTCGGGGGTTTGGGGCACTCCCCAACAAGCGGAAAGGATATCCCTTTCCATTGCTTGCAAATCCTTCGTTTCGGTGCTCCTCGCTGAAAATCAGTTATCAGTTTCAGCTTCCGCGGGTTTCACAGACGGCAACTCAATACCAAAATTGCTATACCGTTCCAGAGAATGTAACTCTGTTTTGATGAACGCCCACGAACTGCGGTAATCATCGCATACGGAGAAGGAAGATTCCTTCATAAACAGCGTAAATCCGTCCGGGTCATCGCCGTACTTCAAGTCGAACTCCTCGGCACACCGAATCTTTTCCCAGTCGGAAAGATTTGTCCTTCCATGAAGAATATGCTCCAAATTCAAAGAGAAGTAGTACATACTGTATGGAATGGTTGCAATTTTAGGGCAGGCAGAGAGCCGGTCGATATTGTCCCGTTTGCGCTGATTGCGGTTAAGAACCCCCGCACGGTTCGGCGTTTGGATTTGCGTTTCCGTGTAATAAGGCGGAGCGCCTATTTCCATTGAATCATCTTCGACAACAGCATCATCAGGGATGAATACACCGTCCATGTCGGTGAGATGAACGATTCTGCAAATATCGCTCTTTCTGTAGATACTGCCCATAAACTCCTTGACCTGTTCCCAAACGGCAGCCACGATCTTATCCGAAGAAGTGAAATCGCGGGTCAGAATATCCCCGTGAACGACCTGAAATTTTACCGTTGAGGAAGAAAAGATACGGTTCAAAACCGTAGAAAGACTGGTTTCGTCTGTTGGGCCCTCTACGATAAAAAGCATAACTTTCTTCTTAGCCATTGGACACCTCCGAGGGGGCGTCATCCGACAAAGAAATGCTCTCCATACGCTTGCCGACGACTCTCATTGCGTGAGCGATTTCAGACACATTGGTTTCTTCATAGAGTGCTGCGTCATCATCACTTCCGAGAATGACTTCACGCAGATACATGGAGCGCAGATTATTTGTTGCCCGCACACTTTTGATGCGCGTATAACGGGCGCTGGGGTTGGTCGTTGTAAAGACGATGGAATTGCTCTCCAGCGTTTCCAGCGGATAAAGATTGTGCGAGGTGAAGATCAACTGACCCTTACCGGAGTTTTGCATGATCCGCAGCAGCTCGCCCAGCAAATACTCGTAGATACCAGCATCCAGTTCATCGACCGCAAGTGTAATGGACGGATCGTTGTATGCGGCGATCAGCAGATGCAGGATCGAGGTGATTTTCTTGATACCCTCGGATTCATACTTCAAGGGCAAACGGTGCAGTTCACCATTGGCACAGAGCAGCTCTCGTGCTAACTGGATCTTTGTTCCCTGATTCCCGTCCTCCATCAGCTCCGTGCCAAGCTCCACAAGCGTCAGCTTTGCACCGGGGATGATTTTGCAAAGGACGGTGCTGATGGTCGAGATGACCTGACGAATGATCTCCAAGAACCGAGTCGGTATTGTTTTCGGCTGGTCGATCGGCAGTGTGAACATACCGCCGGCCGTTTCCGTTCGGAAGTTCACGGGGATCGCTGCATCCAACGAGATCAGTCCGTTGTTGCGGTTCAGAATGACAAAGAGCGAGGTCTTGGCGTAAAGCGCCATTTCATACAGTGGCTCGACTTCATCATCGTTGTCCTGCGCTGCGTCATGGAGCATTTTCAGAAACTCCGGAGCAAAGAGGAACGAACGGTGCTCCTTCTGGCACAGCAGCTTGGTCACGCGAAGCTCATTCATTTTTGCGCTTTGCTTAGAGCCGAACAGCGATTCCGATTTCACCTGCGGCGTGAATACATCATCTTCCTCCTGATGTGTACACTCAAAGATGGTTTTCAGCCGAGAAGTCTTTTCAGGATCGCTGCTGAATGTGACACACTTGATGGTTTCATCGATCGTGTCTTTGCTCAAGGCGGCGGCATAGATAAACCGCCGTCTGTACGCAACATTGCCCTCATGCAGTTTGAGGATACTGAACTCAAATTGCAGTTCTGCTTTCTCTTGTCCGTAGGAAATGCAGTCTGACAGTTCTGCGCCGACCTTTTGCCCGGACAGCAGCGTTTTTAGGATTTCCAGTGCATCGATAAATGTTGTTTTGCCGGAGCCATTCTGACCGTAAATACCGAGGACATCAGCTTTCGGCGCAAAAATATCCTCTCCATAATTGCATGGAAAACGAATGTCACCGGACTCAACATTTCTAAATTTTTTGATACTTGCCCGCTGGATGCGAACAATAGGAGTTTCATTCACAGATACCACCTCCAAATTCAGTATACCCACTTTTTCTAAAAATAGCAATACGAAACTTAAAAAGCGAATAAAAAATTCGCATATTAGAATTTTAGCAGGAGTATTCCGGAAACGAAAACGCAAAAGTGCGTTCGTGTTCGGAAAACTGATTTTTTCTAAAGGAAGCGATACTGTCGGTTTACGGTCATACCGGATCTCGCTTTCCCTATTGACAAGGTATGTTTCTATCTGTTACACTTCACGCAATACTCACGATTGGAGGAAAATCCCATGAAACAAAATGGCTTTGACCGGAACAGCGCTCATGCTTGCGGCGGCGCTGGCCGGATGCGGCAATACGCCTGCGGCAGATCAGACGGCAAAGATCAGCATGGAGCAGGCGCAGACGGCGGCACTGGACGCTGCCAACATTGAAGCGGCAGACGCGGACATTTTCTTCCGCAACACTCAGCGAGGTCGCGGGGATTACCTGCTACAAGGTGGAGTTCACCTCTGGCGATTACACCTATGCGTATTCCATCAACGCCGAGAGCGGCGAGGTGCTGGAGGCGAGTTACCGGGATAAGAATGCCGCGCCCGCAGACAGCACTCAGACGGATACCACTGCATCCGGCGTGACCACCACTCCGGCGCAGACCACCCCCAACACCAACACCTCCACCGGCGCGGTGGACGAAGCCAAGGCGCAGGAGATCGCCCTTGCCCATGCGGGCGTGAATGCGGCGGACGCCACTATCACCAAATCCAAGCTGGACTATGACGATGGCCGCCAAATCTACGAGCTTGAATGGTACGCGAACGGCGCAAAGTATGACTATGAGATCGCTGTGGCTACCGGCGAGATCGTCAACTCCGGCTATGAGGCGAAAACTGTGGTCGGCACCGGCAACAGCGCCACAGTCAGCGAGGCGACAGCAAAGCAGACCGCCCTTGCCCGTGTATCAGGCGCAACGGAAAAGGACATCTACGAATGGAAGCTGGACTACGACGATGGCCGCCCGGAGTATGAAGGCAAGATCATCTACGGCGGCACCGAGTACGAATTCACCATCGACACCGTTTCCGGCAATGTCACCGAATGGGAAGCTGAGACCCTGAACCGCTAAACTTCACAGCAAACACTACGCCCTATGGACGATCCCTCGTCCATAGGGCGTTTTTTTTTTCTCCACAAATTCCGGGCAACTTCACTCCACCGGAGTAAACTGTTGATACTACATTCGGGAGGTATCAACAATGAATAGCATCATCACAACAGAGCGCATCGACGCCTACTGCCTGTCCCTTTTGGCAGACGAGCGCTCGGCGGGGACGATCTCGAAATACCGCCGCGACCTGACGGCCTTTGCCCGCTGGCTGGACGGGCGCACCGTCACCAAGGAGACCGCCGCGGGCTGGAAAAGCCACCTGAGCCACCGGGGCTACGCGCCGCGCACCATCAACTCCATGCTGGCGTCGTTGAACAGCTTCTGTCGGTTTGCCGGTCTACCGATCAAGGTGAAATTCCTGAAGATCCAGCGGCAGATCTTCCGGGACAGCGCCAAGGAGCTGACGAAGGCTGGACGGGCCACCATCACCCTCAAGGGCAAGATCCGCACGATTTTACTCCCCGCCAAGCTGTGCTGCAAGCTGATGCAGTACGCCAAGAAACAAAAAATCGCTGCCGGTGAGATTTTTCTCACAAGCAGCGGGAAGGGCATTTCGCGTCGGCAGGTCTGGTACGAACTCAAGCGGCTGTGCAAGACGGCGAGGGTGGAGCCGACCAAGGTGTTCCCCCACAATCTGCGGCATTTGTTCGCCACTACATTCTACCGCGTCTGCCGGGACATCGTGCGCCTTGCGGATGTCCTCGGCCACAGTAGCATCGACACCACCCACATTTACCTGATGGTCAGCGGGGCGGAACAGCAGCGGCAGCTGGACCGACTGGGGCTTGTCTCATAGGTCACGAAATCAGCATTTTGTGTAAAGATAGCGAACGCGCCGTTTGACCGGCGCTGGACTAAATCAGCATTTTGTTTATTTTTCGAGAACGAAACATTTACAAAATTGTGATTTTTCGTGAATACAGCAGAACGAAATATATTCCAATTGCAAAATAGGCGCAACAAACAAAGCCCCCAAAAAAAATGAATTTTTTGGGGCTTTTTCGTCATGCGTAAAATTAAGAACGGTCTTGAATTTCGAGTACTTTTCTGGTAAAATTCACACATGAAATATGTAGATAATCGTCAAGCATTTGTAACGCGAACAACAAAATGCTGATTTCGTTGATCGTGTCGCCGATCACGGCGGCCGCGGCAGACGAGGACACGGGCGTCATGACGGCAGGAGCCACCACGCTTGAGATTTCGACGGACGAGGCATTCCTGTGGGATTCGACAACAGATCAAAAGACGCTCGCCGGTATCAACCCGGAGTGGTATCAAGAGAATATTACGGCCGCCGGTATCCAGAGCATTTCCATCAAGATTCCGGCTTCCACAGAAACGATCCGGAAAGATTTCGGTGGAGTATATACCGGTTACAATGGCTATTCTTCTGCCGGACAAGAATTAAGACCTGTCAATATTACCTGTGATCAGGTGATCGTTGATTTTTCTGCGGCGACCAACCTGAAAACGATCGGGCTTCAGGCATTCTTTCAGGTCTCCGAAAATCGGGACTTTTAATTTTTTCCTGTTTTACGGGCACTGCCCTAAGGAAGAAACTTGTGTTATTGCAGACGGTGCAGCCATAGGTCCTGAAATGAACAGATTGTATAACCAAGTGAAAGTGAAATCAAATGTGAAATTGTATTTGCCTGAATCATTTGAATGGATTATATTGCAGTCAGGTATTGTGGATGAAAAGGAAATACGGACGATTTTGCTGGAGCCGGAACAGTATATTGACAGCAAAGATTATTTTAGCTGGGAACAGTATTTTGCAAAGTTGCTGATTAGGTGTACAGAAAATACATATCTGCAGTATCGAAAAAGTAAGTTAAACGAAACGTATCTTCATGAGAAAAACAAAAAGATGATTTTGGAAAGCATCAAAGGAATTAAATTTTGAGAAGCCCAGGGAGCGCATGAAGATATGTAGTCTGTGAATAGCCCAGGAAGCGCATACATATAAGGCTCGTATGAAGTGTATCGGAGCATAGTCAACAAAAAGTCCTCACAATGAGTATATCTTAGCAGATATTCTCCTTGTGAGGACTTTTTGCTGACTATGTCCGCTCCAATTCATAGCAGCGCTCTTATATGTAAGCACTCCCTGGGGCTTCTTCGAGGTTACATATGTAGGTGTACTTCACGGGCTTTTTGAGGTTGTATATGTATGTGCTTCACGGGCTTTTTCGAGGTTGCATATGTATATGCTTCCCGGGGTTTATTTGGCGGCATCCATTTCTTTGAAGATTCCGTTCATGACGAAGGCTGCAAGGAAGAAGGTGCAGAGGTCGGCGATGGGCTGGGAGATCTGGATTCCCAGAAGACCGAGGATTGGTGTCAGGATCAGCAGTGCCGGGATCAGGAAGAGTCCCTGACGGCCGATGGAGACCAGTGTGGCACGGATGCCGTAGCCGATCGACTGGGGCATCATATTTCCCATAATGATCACACCCTGTAATGGAAGTGTCACAAGCTGCAATCTCAAAGCCAATGTACCGATGCGGATGACATCAGGATCGCCTTTTCGGAACAGTTCTATGATGTGTCCGGAGAAAGCAAAACCAGTAACGCAGAAAACCAGCAGGATTGCTGTGCTGACTTTGATACAGAACCAGCAGGCTTCTTTGACGCGGTCATACATCTTCGCACCAAAGCAATAGCTGCAGACAGGCTGGAATCCCTGACCGAATCCAATGATGGCGGAGTTGATGAACATCATAAAACGACTGACGATAGACATGGCAGCGATTGCTGCGTCTCCGTAAGGATGAGCCATTACATTCATGATGATGGTTGCAACGCTGGCGATCCCCTGACGGCCAAGGGATGGAATACCGCCGTAGATCACATTTTTGTAGATACTTAAGGTTGGACGAAAATTCTTCGGATGGATCGTGATGCATTCCTTTTTTGTATTGCACATAAAAAGTAGAATGCAGAAACTGATCACCTGCGACAGAGCAGTCGCCAATGCTGCACCGGAAGTTCCAAGTCCCAGACTGAAGATAAAGATAGGATCCAGGATTATATTCAGGATTCCTCCGGTAGTGATACCAACCATGGCAAACAGAGCTTTTCCTTGAAACCGAAGCAGATTATTCATAATAAATGAAGTGACCATAAATGGTGCAGCCAGGAAAATATAACGTGCATAGTCCTGGGCAAAAGGTGCGATGGTCTCTGTGGCACCAAGGAAAAATACTACATTTCTAAGACTCAGATTTCCCAGAACCGCAATCAGCAGTCCAATGATCAATCCCGTAAAAAATGCAACAGAAGCTACCTGTTCGGCAAGCTGCCGCTTTCCGGCACCGATGGAACGGGCAATATAATTGCCGCTTCCCATACCGACCATGAAGGACAGTGCCTGTATAATCGCCATGGCAGAAAATACGATGCCGATGGCGCCAGAAGCACTGGTACCAAGCTGACTTACAAAAAAAGTATCAGCCATATTATAAATAGATGTGACCAGCATGCTGATAATGGTTGGCACAGCCAGCTTCGGAATGATCCGGTTGACTGGTGCATTTGCCATCTCATAATACTGATCGTGAACAGTTGTTGTATCAGACATAGGTGTACACCTCATTTCTCTTGATTTGTTGTGTTGTAACAGAGGCAAGTATAGCATATTTTGGATAGGTGGGTAAGAGACGATTTGTACAAAATCTTGATTGTAAAGTGAATCATAAATACTGTATAATGCTATTTACAGAGACATAAGTGTAAATTTATGTTTTTGGTGACGTTTCTATATAAGGAAACGATGATTGAAACATGGAAGATAGATATGGTGATTGTACCGTAACTAGTCCAAACACTCCCCATGTGGGAGTGAGAATTTAAGTCAAAACCAGACACGATATAATAGAACTATATGTATTTGAGTTTTGCTAAAAATAGAATAAACAATAGAAAGGAATCTACCTATGCTAACCTGTGACTACATTGTAGAAAGAATTGACGGAGACTACGCGTTATTACAGCGCGTTGACATGCCGGAGGAGGAACTGAAAACTGTTGCACGCGATCTTCTTCCACCAGAGATCGTGGAAGGTTCAAGATTGCATTATGAATGGATGCAATACAGCCTGATCTGATAGAGGGAGGGGATGATGTCATGAGAGATTCCAGAGGAATAGAAGCAGATCTTAGTCGTTTTGTGGAGGCGCATGATCGATCATACAGCAGAGCTTTAGAAGAGATCCGTGAGGGACGAAAGCAAAGCCATTGGATGTGGTACATATTTCCGCAGATTGTGGGGCTGGGACTCAGCAGTACTTCCAGATTTTATGCGATTGCGGATCTGGAGGAAGCGAGGGCTTATATGCAGCATCCGATGCTGGGAGCGCATATGATCGAGATCTGTGGTGTTTTGCTTGGGCTTTCTGTGAATGATGCAGAAGATGTGATGGGATATCCTGACGATTTGAAATTAAGATCTTCTATGACATTATTTTCCCAAGCGGTGCCAAGCGTAAAGATTTTCCAGCAGGTATTGGACAAGTATTTTGATGGAAAGATGGATCAGAAAACATTGGAAATATTAGGAGAGCATGCATGACCATACAGCAACAGATATTTGCACTGCAGGATAAGGCTTATGGAGAATTTCAGAGCAGACTGCTCCCAACGATAGCGAAGGAACGGATTATAGGAGTTCGTATTCCGGTCATGAGAAAGCTGGCAAAGCAGCTGACGAAGGAGGAGCCGGAGGCGGTGCAGGCATTTCTGGAAGAGCTTCCCCATACATACTATGATGAAGATATTTTACATGCGATTCTGATCTCGGAGATCAAGGATTACGATCGATGTATCAGAGAGACGGAGCGGTTCCTTCCATATATAGACAACTGGGCAGTGTGCGATATCATGTCACCGAAAGTGTTCAAGCGGCATAGATCGGAGTTGATTGAAAAGATACGGGGCTGGTCAGCATCGGAACATACGTATACCTGCAGGTTTGGTATGGAAATGCTGATGAGCTTTTATCTGGATGAGGATTTCAGGCCGGAGTATCTGGAGATTCCGGCGCAGGTGCAGTCGGAGGAATACTATGTAAATATGATGATTGCCTGGTTTTTTGCTACGGCACTTGCCAAACAGTGGGATGCTGCATTTCCTTATATTCAGGAAGACAGACTTTCCGTCTGGGTGCATAATAAGACGATCCAGAAGGCGAGAGAAAGTTATCGGATCACAGATGAGCAGAAGCAGATCCTGAAAGAATTGAAAAGATAAGGAGAGACAACCATGACGCTTCAACAGTTAAAATACGCCCTGATGATCGCCCGCAGCGGTTCTATCAATGAGGCGGCGAAGCAGTTATTTATTTCCCAGCCCAGTCTGTCGGAGACGATCCGCGAACTGGAGTCGGAGGTGGGGTTTGACATTTTTCTGCGATCCAACCGTGGAATTGTCATTACACCGGAGGGAGAAGAATTTTTAAGCTATGCTGGTCAGGTGACGGAGCAGTTTGGATTGTTGGAATCCAAATACATTGACAAGAAGACCCGTGAGAAATTCAGTGTTTCCACTCAGCATTATACTTTTGCAGTGAAAGCCTTTGTGGAGACAGTGAAGCAGTTTGGCATGGAGCAGTATGAGTTTGCAGTGCACGAGACAACTACAGCTAGCGTGATCGAGAACGTGAAGGATTTTAAAAGTGAGATTGGTGTGCTTTGTGAAAATGATTTTAATGAGCAGGTTCTGAACAAGATGTTCAAGGAGAATGGTCTTGAATTTGTGGAACTGTTTCAGTGTAATACGTTTGTATATTTGTGGGCAGGGCATCCACTGGCAAAGCAGGATGTGATCTCTATGGAGGAGTTGGATGAGTATCCATGTCTGTCCTTTGATCAGGGAAAGAACAGTTCGCTGTATCTGGCAGAGGAGATGAAAAGTACCTACGAATACCGTCGATTGATCAAGGCGAATGACCGGGCCACTCTGTTAAATCTCATGAGGGGACTCAATGCTTACACGTTGTGCTCAGGTATCATCTGTGAGGACCTTAATGGGGATGAGTATGTGGCAATCCCATTGAAAGAGACAGAGAAGATGAAGATTGGTTATCTGAAGAGGAAGGGTGCAAAGATCAGCCACATTGGGGAAATCTATGTGAAAGAACTGAAGAAATACAAAGGAAAAGCCATGTAAATCCTATAGATTAGTTATAGGTTATACCTATAACGGACTCAAGGTTACGTGTATTAACACTTTTTTTCTGATCTTGTTATAATAGCCATTGTGAACAGGAGAGATCCAAATACAACAGAAAGGAGAACCGGACGATGATGACAACAACATTTTTCATGAATACCTCAGGGATGTGTAGCGGCATGATGAAAGGCATGTGTATGTCTATGGGTATGAGAACAGAGATTATGTGTGATGCGTCAGATGCTTCGGTTTGATTTTTTGATAAAAGAAAAATCGACAGGAATCATCTTCGCGATGGTACCTGTTATTTTTTTGCAATAAAAAGGGAAAGGAAACGTTATGTCTGAAATAGAAGTAAAACACCTGACAAAGACATTCGAGCAAAAAGGACTTCATGTAGAAGCACTGAAGGATATCAACCTTACGATTGAAGCGGGAGATATCTACGGAATCATCGGAATGTCAGGAGCAGGAAAAAGTACACTGGTACGATGCCTGAATTATCTGGAGCGACCAACAGAAGGTCAGGTATTAATCGAAGGAAAAGATCTTGGAAATCTGAGTGAGAAGGAACTGAGAAAGCAGCGCAGTGATATTGCCATGATTTTCCAGCATTTCAATCTGCTGATGCAGAAAAATGTGATCGACAATATCTGTTTCCCACTTCAGATCCAGGGAGTTGGCAAGAAGGAAGCGAAGGAAAAGGCCAGAGAGCTTTTGAAAACAGTAGGTCTTGAGGATAAGGAAAAAGCATATCCGGCACAGCTGTCCGGTGGACAGAAACAGAGGGTTGCCATTGCAAGAGCGTTGGCCTCCAACCCGAAGATCCTGCTCTGTGATGAGGCAACTAGTGCATTGGATCCGCAGACTACTGCATCGATTCTGGAACTTCTGAAGCACATCAATGAAGAATTTGGAATCACCATTGTGATCATTACGCATCAGATGTCAGTGATCCGTGAGATTTGTAACCGTGTGGCAATCATCGAGCGAGGCGCATTGGTAGAAAATGGATTGGTAGAGGATATTTTCAGTCATCCGAAGTCAAGAGCGGCTAGAGAGCTGATACTGAAAGATTCACCGGAGACTGGTATTCGCAGAGAAGGAAGAACAGCGGCTCTGATGGATCGGATCCAGGGAGACCGAAAGTTACGTATTGTATTTTCCGGACAGTCTGCATTTGAACCAGTCATTGCAAACATGATCCTGAAATTTGGAACTCCGGTTAATATCTGGAGAGCAGATACGAAAAATGTTGGCGGAGTGGCGAAAGGCGAGATGATCTTAGGCCTGCCGGATGACAGACATCTGCAGGTAGATATGGAACAGTATCTGACAGAACATGGACTGGCAGTTGAGGAGGTGACTGACGATGTGGAGTAGTGAAGTAACGAATATGATCATTGCCGGCATCGGAGAGACCCTTTATATGACCTTGGTTTCCACCATTGCCGGATATATTATAGGACTTCCTATGGGAATTGTCCTTACAGTAACAGATAAGGACGGAATCAGACCCAATGCATTGGTATACAAGATCCTGGATGTGATCGTCAATATTGTAAGAAGTATTCCATTTATTATTTTGCTTGTACTGCTGATTCCATTTACAAGATTGTTAGTCGGAAAAAGTTATGGTTCTACTGCAACGATTGTTCCACTGGTTGTGGCAGCAGCACCTTACATTGCGCGAATGGTTGAGTCTTCCTTGAAGGAAGTGGATGCCGGAGTGATTGAGGCGGCAAGATCTATGGGAGCGTCAGATTTTAGGATCATTACCAAAGTGCTCTTGGTAGAAGCCAGAACATCTCTCCTGGTTGGAGCAACTATTTCTCTGGGAACCATTCTTGGATATTCTGCCATGTCTGGTGCCGTTGGAGGCGGCGGACTGGGAGCTATCGCGATCCGGTATGGATACACCAGATGGCAGACGGATATCATGATCGTCACGGTTGTATTGCTGGTCGTTCTGTTCCAGATATTCCAGACTATCGGAATGATGCTGGCAAACAAATTTGACCACAGAAAGTAAATATGATATCAGGAGCAAAAGGTATCATAAAACTAATCAAACGTATGTAATTGCATTTTGCAATTCATAATAAAAAGGAAGAGAGGAACATTATTATGAAAAAAAGAGTATTAGCAAGCATTTTAGCAGGTGTACTGACAGTCGGAGTACTGACTGGCTGCGGAAGCAAGACTGAGGAAGCAGCAGACACAACTGCAACAGAAGAGACCACAGAAGACGCAGCAGAGGATACCGCAGCAGATGCTGAAGAGACCGATGCAGCAGCAACTGAGACCAAAGGAACCATTACCGTAGCAGCTTCTGCAACACCGCACGCAGAGATCCTGGCAGCAGCAAAACCGATCCTGGCTGAGCAGGGATGGGATTTTGAAGTTACCGAGTTCGATGATTATGTACTTCCGAATGAGGTTGTAGAGAGTGGCGAGATGGATGCAAACTACTTCCAGCATGTACCGTATCTTGACAGCTTCAACGAGGAGAAAGGAACTCACCTGGTAGAGGTTGGTAAGATCCACTATGAGCCGTTCGGAATCTATCCGGGAACCAAAGCAAGTCTTGATGAAATTGCTGATGGAGATACCATTGCAGTACCGAACGACACTACCAACGAGGCACGTGCACTGCTTCTTCTGCAGGATAATGGAATCATCACTCTGAAAGATGGTGCTGGTCTGACTGCAACTGTAAATGATATTGCTGAGAATCCGCACAACGTAAAGATTGAAGAGCTGGCAGCAGAGTCTGTAGCAAGAGTAGCTGATGAAGTTGCTTACGTTGTATTAAATGGTAACTATGCACTGCAGGCAGGTTTCTCTGTATCAAAAGATTCCCTTGCATATGAGAAATCTGATTCTGAAGCAGCTAAAACTTATGTAAATGTAGTTGTTGTAAAAGAAGGAAATGAGGATAACGAAGGTGTGAAAGCACTGGTAGATGTACTCAAATCTGATGAGATCAAGAACTTCATCAACGAGAAATATGATGGAGCAGTTATCCCGTTCGAGGAGTAATCTCTTGTACAATATTATCCATGAGGCATCAGCCCCTTGGATAGAAAGTTCGATTACACGGCCAGCAAGTCTCTGGATATAAGGCTCGTATGAAGTGTATCGGAGCATAACCAATAAAAAGTCCCCGCATGGCGGACACATGATATGTGTTCTCCCTGCGGGGACTTTTTATCGCTTACGTCCGCTCCAATTCATAGCAGCGCTCTTATATTCCAGAGGCTTGCTGGCGGAGATGGTACTCTTCTATCCAATGGTCTGATGCATGTAGGTAATGTTGTGCGGAAATGAGGAGAGCGGGGGATTGCTGCAGATGAGGAAAGTTTATCTGTTAAATAAGAATGTGGAACGTTGTATTTTGAGGGTGCTTCGGCTATAATGGTAATAAGTATGAAAGCGATTATGGAAAAGGAGCAGATGCAATGAGCGGATCAGTCAAATTACCGGTTGGAATTGAGAATTTTGAAGAGATTCGGACAAATGGTTATTATTATGTCGATAAAACAAATCTGATCGAGCAGTTGTTTGAGAGCCGCGGAAAAGTGAATCTGTTTACTAGACCACGTCGATTTGGCAAGACGCTCAATATGAGTATGCTGAAATACTTCTTTGAAATAGGCGCAGATCCGTCGTTGTTTGACGGGTTAAATATTTCCAGAAATGAGCAGCTTTGTAAGGAACATATGGGAAAATATCCTGTTATTTTTCTTACATTGAAAAATGTGGATGGTCTGGATTTTCAAGAGGCAAAACAGCGATTTGTTGATTTGATTGGAACAGAGGCTGCCCGTTTTCGGTTCCTCTTAGACAGCGACAGACTTACTTTGGATGATAAGGAAAGATATAAGGCACTGATTGCTATCAAGAATGGTGCTTATTTCATGAGCAATCAGGTTTTTACAAGATCGTTGAAGACGTTATCGGAGATTTTGAACAAATATTATGATCAGAAGACTGTGATTCTCATAGATGAGTATGATGTTCCATTGGATAAAGCATTTCAGCAGGGATATTATAGAGAGATGGTGTCGCTGATCCGGGGTATTTTCGGAGATGCATTAAAAACTAATGACAGCCTGAGCTTTGCGGTGCTGACTGGGTGCCTTCGCATTTCCAAAGAAAGTATTTTCACAGGATTAAACAATTTTAAAATATTGTCTATTACAGATGTCAGATTTGATGAACAGTTTGGTTTCACAGATAAAGAAGTGAACGATATTCTTTCGTATTATCACATGGAAGACCGAATAAAAGAAACGAAACAGTGGTATGATGGGTATCATTTTGGAAATGTGGATGTGTATTGTCCATGGGATGTGATCAACCATGTGGACAGAATCAAAGATGATCCAGGTGCCAGACCAGAAACCTACTGGATCAATACCAGTGGAAATGATCTGGTCAGAAGATTTGTTAATAAAGCGAACAAAACAACACGAAATGAAATTGAAAGACTGATTGCAGGCGAAGCAATTGAAAAGCAGATCCGTCTGGATCTTACCTATGATGAAATTGATAACAGCATTGATAATCTCTGGAGTGTATTATTTACCACTGGATATCTGACACAGATTGGACTGACGGAGGAAGGAGCTTATAAACTGGTAATTCCCAATAAAGAAGTCAGAGAAGTATATAAGCTTCAGATACAGGAATGGTTTGAAAAATCACTTTTTTCAAATGTTGATCAGTTACAGTCCTTCTGGAAATCATTTGCGGAAGGCAATACAGAGGAAATTGAAAAATATCTTAATAAAGTATTGAGTAATTCGATCAGTGTCTTTGATACAAAAGGCAGAAATGAAGAAAAAGAAAGTTCGTATCATAACCTGTTAACAGGCATACTGACAGGAAATGCGGATTGGCTGGTAAAGTCCAATGTAGAGGCAGGAGAGGGATTCGCAGATATTATTGTGGAAACCGATGATCCCGATGCAGGCATCATTACAGAACTTAAATATACAAGAGATACGAAAGAGATGGAACAGGCGTGCAAGAAAGCAATCGCACAGATAAAGGACAGAAGATATCAAGAGTATCTGTTGAATGACGAAAGAAGAGATATTCTACTGTATGGAATTGCATTCTGTAAGAAGAGATGCAAAGTAATTGCTGAAAAAATGACGGAAGAATCATTTGTCCAATGAAAACTCCCCACAGGGAGAACACCTGTCAAGGTGTACTATCTGTGGGGAGTTTTTGTTGTCTCTGTTCCGATACACTTCATACGAGCCTTATATGCAGTGGTGTTCATGCCCTTGAAAGTTTTCTATGAAGTGTTTCTGGGTAGCATAACGATTCAGAGCCTCATTCGCAAAATCGCCTCTTCGAGGCTTTACTTTTGCTCATGTATGGCTGCTCGCCATATAGATGTTCCGAAATATGTGCCATCATGCAAGCATGAGTCACATATTTACGGACATCTGCATGGCTCTGAATCGTTACAGGTTTTTGTAAGCCGTGCTCAGCATCAATTTAATACGATTCAGCTGATTAACCTCACTTGCACCCGGGTCATAATCGATCGCCACGATATTGGAGCTTGGATGACGATGACGAAGCTCCTTGATAACACCTTTGCCTACGATATGGTTTGGCAGGCAGGCAAATGGCTGGGTACATACGATGTTTGGTGTATCATTTTCAATCAGCTCCAGCATCTCAGCAGTCAGGAACCAACCCTCACCGGTCTGATTTCCAAGAGATACAATATCAGAAGCCATGGCTGCCATATGGTCGATATTGGAGGCTGGAGAGAAGTGCGTACTCTTCTCCAGTGCTTTGTTGGCCGGGCTGCGGAAGAATTCTAGTGCCTTGATACCCAAGCGGCCCATGCGGGCGGTCATTTTCTTCTTGCCAAGATACTGCGCCTTAAATTCTGTGTTCTTAAAGCAGTACAGCAGGAAATCCATCAGGTCAGGCACAATTGCTTCTGCACCTTCGTGCTCCAACAGGTCTACCAGACCATTGTTGGCAGACGGAGAGAATTTTACAAGGATCTCGCCTACAATACCAACTCTCGGTTTCTTCTCATCAGTTACCAGAATATGGTCAAATTCATCTACGATCTGCTGACAGAGCTTTTTATAGCTGCTCCAGGACGGATGCTTTTGCATGAGAAATGCCTTGCAGCGTCCATTCAGCCGCTCATAAACTTTATTTGCCTCGCCCGGAACCAGTTCATATGGACGGGTGTGATACAGCACCTTCATGAACAGATCACCGAAGACCAGTGCATACAGTCCCTTGAACAGCATTTCCGGTGTATATTTGAATCCCGGGTTTTTCTCCAGTCCGCTCAAGTTGATGGAGATGACTGGAATATCCGGGTAACCGGCTTTTGCCAGTGCACGGCGGATAAATCCAATATAGTTGGAAGCACGACAGCCGCCGCCGGTCTGAGAGATTAGAATTGCAGTCTTGGTAAGGTCGTATTTTCCAGATAAGACGGCTTCCATAATCTGACCGATGACGATCAGTGATGGATAGCAGGCATCATTATTTACATATTTAAGTCCAAGATCGACTGCATTCCGTCCGGCTCTTGGAAGGACGTCAATGTGATATCCGCAGGAGCGGAAGGCAGCTTCCAGCAAATTAAAGTGGATCGGTGACATATCCGGGCAGAGAATGGTGTAATTCTTTCTCATTTCCTCAGTGAAGATCACACGCTCATAAGCGGAGGAGACGATCTTTCTCGGCTCCTGTTTTTTCTCGCGGACGCGGATGGCAGCCAGCAGAGAACGGATACGGATACGGGCAGCTCCCAGGTTGCTGATCTCATCAATCTTCAGGCAGGTGTAGATCTTGCCGGAGTTAGTCAGGATCTCATTGACCTGATCGGTGGTAACAGCATCGAGGCCACAGCCGAAGGAGTTGAGCTGGATCAGATCCAGATCGTCTCTGGTCTTTACAAAATCAGCGGCCGCATACAGACGGGAGTGATACATCCACTGATCCATGACACGGAGCGGACGGTCAGGCTGTGTCAGATGGGAGACACTGTCTTCCGTGAGCACTGCCATGCCATAGCTGTTGATCAGCTCTGGAATACCATGATTGATCTCACTGTCCACGTGATACGGACGGCCAGCAAGGACAATGCCATGAGAATGAGTCTCCTCCATCCATTTCAGAGTTTCCTCACCCTTCTTGCATACGTCAAGACGTGCCTGGCGCAGTTCTTCCCAGGCAGCTTTTGCAGCTTCTGTGATCTCAGCGGCAGTCATACCTTTCTCGCCATTGAATTCTTCAATCAGGCGGTTGGTCATGATCTCCAGACTTTCAAAGCTTAAGAATGGATTGCGGAAATCAAAACGGTCAGATTTCAGCTCTTCCATGTTGTTTTTAATATTCTCCGCATAGGAGGTAACGATCGGGCAGTTGTAATGGTTGTTGGCATCTTTGAACTCCGAACGCTCATAAGGAACGCAGGGGAAGAAGATGAACGGAATGTTGTGGGTCAGCAGCCATTTTACATGTCCATGGGCCAGCTTTGCCGGATAGCACTCGGACTCACTGGGGATGGATTCGATACCCTGCTCATAAAGTTCATGGGTAGAGCTTGGGGAGAGCACCACCCGGTAACCCAGTCTGGTGAAAAATGTGAACCAGAACGGGTAGTTTTCATACATATTGAGGACGCGGGGGATACCCACAAGACCTCTCTTGGCGTCAGCTTCTGCCAGCGGTTCATATGAGAAGAGGCGTTCATTTTTATAAGCGAACAGGTTCGGAGCCGGATTTTTCTTCTTCTCTTTACCAAGTCCGCGTTCGCAGCGGTTGCCGGAGATGTAGCGGCGTCCGCCGGAAAATTTATTGATGGTCAGACGGCAGTTGTTAGTACAGCCGTGGCATTTAGTCATGGAAGTGGAATATTCCAGTGTCTCCATCTGCTCTTTACTCAGCATGGAAGTCTCCTGGCCTTCATAACGCTCTCTGGCAATCAGTGCAGCACCGAATGCGCCCATAATACCGGCGATATCAGGACGGATCACTTCGCAGTCGGCGATCTTCTCAAGGCTTCGGAGAACAGCATTGTTATAGAAAGTACCGCCCTGTACCACGATGTGTTTTCCAAGGGAAGAAGCATCTGATACTTTGATAACCTTGAACAGCGCATTTTTAATGACAGAGTAAGCAAGTCCTGCAGAGATATCATCCACACCGGCGCCTTCCTTCTGGGCCTGCTTTACACGGGAGTTCATAAATACCGTACAGCGGGTTCCCAGGTCAATGGGATGCTTTGCGAAGAGAGCTGCCTGTGCGAAATCCTGGATCGAAAGGTTCAGAGATTTTGCAAAGGTTTCGATAAAGGAACCACAGCCGGAGGAACATGCCTCGTTGAGCTGTACATTGTCAACTGTATGATTTTTAATACGGATACATTTCATATCCTGACCGCCGATGTCAAGGATACAGTCCACATCCGGGTCAAAGAACTGAGCAGCATAATAATGGGAGATGGTCTCCACCTCGCCCTCATCCAGCATCAGTGCCGCTTTTACTAAAGCCTCGCCGTAACCGGTGGAGCAGGAGCGGACAATATGTGCTTTGGGTGGAAGCTTGTCAAACAGATCCTTCAATGCTTCCAGCGTAATATGTAAAGTACTTCCGTTGTTATTATGATAGAAGGAATACAGAAGGGAGCCGTCCTCGCCGACCAGTGCGATCTTGGTGGTGGTGGAACCGGCATCGATTCCGAGGAAACAGTTTCCTTCGTAAGTGGCAAGGTCTTTTTTCACAACCTTTGCCTGAGAGTGACGCTCACTGAAGGTGTCAAACTCTGCCTGGTCCTTGAATAGCGGATCCAGTCGCTGGATCTCAAATGCAATCTGGATCTTGTTGTGCAGCCGATCGATCATATCCTGTGCGGATACGGTCTTCTCACGCTTGGAGAGAAGTGCGGAACCGGAAGCTGCAAACAGATGAGAAAATGTCGGAATGATCGTGTGTTCCTCATCAAGGTTCAGCGTACGGATAAAGCACTCCCGAAGCTCGGACAGAAAATGAAGTGGGCCTCCTAAGAATGCCACATGTCCACGGATCGGTTTACCACAGGCAAGACCACTGATGGTCTGGTTGACAACTGCCTGGAAAATAGAAGCAGACAGGTCTTCCTTGGTGGCTCCCTCGTTGATCAGGGGTTGGATATCCGTCTTTGCAAATACACCGCAGCGAGCGGCGATGGAGTACATGGATTTGTAATTTTTTGCATATTCGTTAAGACCGGTTGCATCGGTCTGTAAAAGGGATGCCATCTGGTCAATAAAAGAACCTGTACCTCCGGCACAGATACCATTCATACGTTGCTCTACATTTCCACCTTCAAAATAGATGATCTTGGCGTCTTCACCGCCCAGCTCGATGGCAACGTCCGTCTGCGGAGCATAGGTCTGCAGGGCTTCTGCCACGGCGACGACCTCCTGTGCGAATGGCACATCCAGATACTGTGCCAGCGTCAGTCCGCCGGAACCGGTGATCACCGGATAAATATCGATGGGACCCAGCTTATCAACGGCTTTGGTCAACAGGTCAGCAAGTGTCTCCTGAATGTTGGCAAAATGCCGTTCATAATCGGAGAATAAAAAGTGATTTTCATCATCAAGCACCGCAATCTTTACGGTGGTGGAACCGATATCGATTCCAAGTCTGTAACATTTGTTCATAGTCATATCTCTCCGGCAGCGGGTAGCTGCCTTTTCCTCACAATTATCTTCAGTCTGAAACATGCTACATTATATGGAAAGAATTTCCGAAAGTCCATAAAGATAGTGTTAAGATATGTTAGTTGACAAACCCATAAGCGGCAGTTAAAATATTTTTTATATGATTCCGGAGACAAAATGGAGGACTGATCTATGAATTGGCTTGATAAGCTGGAGCGTAAATTTGGAAAATATGCAATTCACAATTTGATGTATTATATTATTATACTGTATATTCTGGGACTGGTGATCCAGATGGTAAATCCCTCTCTTTATACACAGTGGCTGGGACTTGATGCTGAGGCGATTTTGCATGGACAGATCTGGAGAATCGTGACCTTTATTATTCAGCCGCCAAATGCCAGTTTTTTGTTTATGGCATTTGCACTGTATTTTTATTATATGGTCGGTCAGGCACTGGAATATATGTGGGGAGCATTCCGATTTAATCTTTATTTCTTTTCAGGAGTACTGCTGCATGTGCTCGCCTGCCTGGTGATTTATTTGATTTTTGGAATTAATTTTTCCATGGGTACGTTTTATCTGAACTTATCTCTGTTTTTTGTGTATGCGTATCTGTTCCCAGATGCAACATTTCTGCTGTTTTTCATTTTTCCGATCAAGGCAAAATGGCTGGGGATCATTGAAGGTATTTTCTATGGACTGACGATCATAGGAGGTTTGTCCGCACTGGTGAATCCATCGCTGATGTTTACCATGCTTGCCATGGGCATTCCGGCAATTCCTGCCAACAGCATTGCAGCGTTGATCTCACTTCTGAACTTTGCAATCTTTGTGATGGGCAGCAAGCGGAATCGATTTTCGCCGAAGGATATTAAACGCAGGAGAACTTATGCGAAAAAAGTGAAAGCGGCATCGCAGAGTACGCATCATCGCTGTGCTATCTGTGGACGGACCGAGAAGGATGGGGAGGATCTGGAGTTCCGTTTTTGTTCGAAATGCAAGGGCAATTATGAATACTGCCAGGAGCATCTGTTTACACATGAACACAGAAAATAGGAAACTTAATAATATATGAAGCGGTAAGGTGATAGATTCCACGTCTATCACCTTTTTTTCGTCTGTTACATAAGATAAATGGAAAACAAATAGAGAGGAATTGCTACATGGAGAATTATCAAAGGTATCAAAATGGATGCAGACCGTTTCTACAGGGTGAAGAGTATCCGGTGGCGATGGCTTATGTGCCTTGGCAGTACTGGAATGCTGTGTATGATCTGGAGAAAGGTCTGGCATATGGAACAATTTTTCCGGAATTAAATAAACCGTTTCTGGGAGTGAGAGGAGGCTTAAGATGATGGCACAGGGAACCCCGTCCAGACAGCAGATGCTTAAATGGGTGGATATGTTGAGCTTTGCGGTGCAGGAAGCCAATCTCTATCTGGATACACATCCGTCAGATCAGGCGGCACTGGCATATTTTCAGGAGTATAATCAGCTCAGATGCCAGGCGCTGAATGATTATGCGGCGCTCTATGGACCGCTGACGATAGAGACTGCCAGAGGTGGAAGAGGAAAATGGGAGTGGGTCAATCGGCCATGGCCATGGGAAGGAGAGGATTGTTAAATGTGGAATTATGAAAAGAGATTGCAATATCCGGTAAATATTAAAAATCCCAATCCGAAGATGGCACAGCTGATCATCTCACAGTTCGGTGGTCCCGATGGTTGGACGGGCGTTTGCAACTGGTTAGAAAATGCTATAACCGTTGAAGTTTTATTCAGTCAGTGTTATATTAGAGGCATCTGAATAACTTACAGGAGGATAGAGGTTTAAGATGAATATAATTATTGCTGGCTGCGGTAAAGTGGGGCGTGCATTGGCAGAGCAGCTTAGCAGGGAAAAACATGATATTACGGTGATCGATCGGAAGCCGGAAGCTATTCAGCAGATTACAAATATTGCAGATGTGCGTGGAGTTGTGGGGAATGGTGCCAGCTTTGAAATTCAGATGGATGCTGGCATTGATACGGCAGATCTGATGATCGCAGTGACAGATGCGGATGAGGTGAACCTTCTGTGTTGTTTGATTGCAAAAAAAGCAGGAGGATGTCAGACGATTGCCCGTGTGCGCAATCCGGTTTATCATCATGAGATTCATCATATTAAGGATGAATTAGGACTTTCTATGGTCATCAATCCGGAGTGGGCAGCTGCCATGGAGATGGCGCGTCTTCTTAGATTTCCATCTGCCATTGATATTGATACCTTTGCAAATGGACGGATCGAGTTATTGAGATTCCAGCTGGAAGAGCAGAATCCACTTTGCAACAACAAGATCAAGGATCTTCATATGTTGTCCAGATGTGAAGTGCTGATCTGCATTGTAGAGCGTGGAAAAGAGGTCCTGATTCCAAGTGGAGAAGTGGAACTGAAGGTAGGAGACATGATTTCAGTGGTAGCTTCGCCGGTCAATGCCAGCCGGTTCTTTAAGACCATCGGAATTGAGACTAATCAGGTGAAAAATACCATGATCATTGGAGGCGGAAAGATTTCATTCTATCTGGCAAAGCGTCTGTTGGAGATGGGAATTCAGGTTAAGATCATAGAAAAGGACAGAGATGCCTGCGAGCGACTGTGTGAGATACTGCCCAAAGCTATGATCATCAATGGAGATGGAACTGACAGGGAGCTTCTGGCAGAAGAAGGACTTGCAAAAGCAGAAGGATTTGCCGCACTGACCAATATGGATGAGGAAAATGTCATGCTGGCGCTGTATGCCAAGAGTATGAGCAAGGCGAAGAAGATCACGAAAGTCAATCGAAATACGTTTGATACGATCATTGGTTCCTTGAATATTGGAAGTCTGATCTATCCAAAGCACATCACATCAGAAACAATCCTTCAGTATGTACGGGCTATGCAGAACTCTATCGGAAGTAATGTGGAGACACTGTACCGTCTGGTAGATGGAAATGCAGAGGCATTGGAGTTCGTGATCAAGGGAAAGAGCGAAGTGACTGATATTCCGTTGCAGGAGCTTCAGCTGAAACCGCATATTCTGGTATGTGCGATCAACCGAAAGGGAAAGATCATTATCCCAAAAGGTCAGGACTGCATTCAGGAAGGAGATTCTGTGGTCATCATTACCAAAGACTGTGGAGCTTATAAGGACATTCGAGATATTATGAAGAAAACATCCGGCCCGGTCGGAACACGTTAGATAAGGTGGTACATGTACAATGAATAAGAAAATGATTCGTTATATTGTGGGTAGTATCATCATGCTGGAAGCGGCACTTTTGCTGCTTCCGATTCTGACAGCGATCGTATATGGAGAGTGGAATACGCTGCGTGTATTTGCAGGATCAGCCTTGTTCTGTATTGTGGCTGGTGCGCTTCTGCGAGGTAAAAAACCTGAAAATACGACCATTTTTTCAGTAGAAGGGTATGTGAGTGTTGCTCTTTGCTGGGTGGCACTTAGTATCTGCGGAGCGATCCCGTTGTGCGTCAGCGGGGTACTGCAGAATCCATTTGATGCATTTTTTGAGATTGTATCTGGATTTACTACCACAGGATCATCTGTAATGCAGAGTGTGGAGGGTGCGCCAAGAGCGATTCTTATGTGGAGAAGCTTTTCTCACTGGGTTGGTGGTATGGGAGTACTAGTATTTATGCTGGCACTTCTTCCTATGGCAGGACCCTCCAGTATGCATCTGATGAAGGCAGAGAGCCCTGGTCCATCTGTAGGAAAACTGGTTCCGAAGGTCAGAAGTACGGCTAAAATACTGTATCAGATTTATTTTGTGTTGACAGTTGTAATGCTCACGTGCATGATTTTGACCGGCTGTCCGCTGTTTGATTCTATCAACTTAACATTTGCAACAGCAGGAACCGGTGGCTTTGGCGTGCTGGACAGCAGTGCTGCAGAGTATGGCGCGGCAACCCAGTGGGTCATGACCATTTTTATGATTCTGTTTGGCGTAAACTTTAATGTCTATTTCCTGTTTTACGTGAAGCGGTTCAAAGAGGGAATGAAAAGTGAGGAAGCTCGCGCATATCTTGGGATTATTGCGTCTGCAGTCCTGTTGATCTCTGTGAATATCTTTTATATGGTAAGAAATCTGGAGCTGACGGTTCGTCAGGCAGCTTTCCAGGTGGCGTCGATCATCACAACTACGGGATTTTCAAGCGTGGACTTTGACCTGTGGCCGGAATTTTCCAAAGGCATTCTGGTTCTGCTCATGTTTTGCGGAGCCTGTGCAGGAAGTACCGGCGGTGGTATGAAGGTGTCGAGGCTCTGCATTATGGCAAAAACAGTCATGAAAGAGTTGGCATTTATCATTCATCCGAGAAATGTCCGCAAGACGCGGTTCGAAGGAAAGACAGTGGAGCATGAGGTGCTTCGCTCCATCAATGTATTTCTGGTGGCTTATCTGGGGATTTTCGTTCTGTCTGTAATGCTGATCTCGCTGGATAACTTTGATTTTGCAACCAATTTTACAGCAGTAGCTGCAACGCTTAACAACATTGGACCTGGACTTGCAAAAGTCGGACCAACACAGAATTTTGGTATCTATTCCAATTTTTCAAAGCTGGTTCTGGCCTTTGATATGCTGGCAGGGCGTCTGGAAATCTTCCCGATGCTTGTTCCTATGATATATTTGTTAAGAAAAAAACAACTAAGCTGAAAATAATTAAAGAAAAAGTCTTCATGCAAACACTGGAGATAACAAGAATCTGCGAAGACCGGACCATTAAAAAGGTCCGGTCTTGTCTTGTCTGAACATTATTTGCAAATTATGATTTTTTCTTCGTACGCATCAACAATGTTTGCGTTTGAAGGAATATTTTGTGGGAAATAATGGGTGGATGTGTGCCAACAACACAGGTCATATGATCAGCCATATGAAATCGGTCAGATGATAAAGAGGAAGAAACAGTGTGGTGCTCCAGATGACGGCGCATTTGCCCGGTGTAGACAGGGTTGCCGAGAATGTAGCGGACGCTGCGGCCGTCAAAAGGATTTCCACGGATTGTTCGTACACCGGCTGTCTGTAATTCTTTGGCAATAGAAGGAATGGAAATGCCGTTTAGGTAGGAATCAAAGATCCGGCGAACCCAACATGCCTGTTCCGGCACGATTATGAATTGTCCATCTCTGGCAGTGTAGCCGAAAGGCGGGATGGAGACAATACCTCCCCGGCGGAATTTTTCATTCATGCCACGGCGGACTTCCTGAGCAAGATTGACGGAATAGTATTCATCCATAGCTTCCAGCAGTGCTTCAATCAGAATTGAAGTAGGATCAGGAGAGAGCGGTTCTGTGATGGAGATCACATCAATACCACATTCCCGCCGAAGCATGGATTTATAGAAGATGCTGTCCTGCCGATTTCTTGCAAATCTGGAAAATTTCCACAGGAGAATCAGGTCAAAAGGATGTGGCTTTCTTTTGGCATCAGCGATCATCTGTAAAAAAGCCGGACGTTTGCTTGTATTTCGTCCGCTGATCCCTTTGTCCAGATAGATGTGAGCAGGGAGTAGTTCAATGTGATGATTCAGAGCATATGCCTGAATACTCCGGAGCTGGCTGTCCGGGGAAAATTCCATCTGATCTTCAGTAGAGACGCGGATATAAGCAGCTGCAGTTGGCATAGAGAATCAAACCTCATAATGGTGGGAGTTACAGACATTGTATGAAACACAGGCATGTCATATGATCGTCCTGCCGTTGGGTGGTCCCGATGGCGAATTGGCTGCCAGTATGCGATATCTGTCGCAGAGATATACGATGCCTTATAAAGAGTGTATGGCGACACTTACGGATATTGGAACGGAGGAATTAGCCCATCTTGAAATGATTTGTACCATTGTTTATCAGCTGACCAAGAATATGACCATAGAAGAATTAAAGGCATCTGGTTTTGATAAATATTATGTGGATCACACAGCAGCACTATGGCCACAGGCAGCAGGTGGAATTCCCTTCAATGCCTGCGAGTTCCAGTCCAAGGGAGATGTGATCACAGATCTTCATGAGGATCTCGCAGCAGAACAGAAAGCAAGAACCACATATGACAACCTGCTTCGGTTGGTCAAAGACCCGGAAGTGGCAGATCCGTTACGTTTTCTGAGGGAGAGAGAACTTGTTCATTATCAGAGATTTGGAGAATGTTTAAGAATCACACAGGAACATCTGGATGCGAAGAACTTCTATATTATGAATCCTGAATTTGATACGGGAATCCAGGGGAATTGTAAGAATTAAGTTGTGCAGGCCTGGATATACGTTGTTGTGACTACAAGCAGTAGAGTAACATTTTATGATTAAGATCAGTACAGGATGCAACATGAAATGCAACATGAAAATAAAAAACCCCGAGATTTCGGGGTTTTTTATATGCAGGAGATGGGACTTGAACCCACACGAAGTCACCCTCGTCAGATTTTGAGTCTGATGCGTCTGCCATTCCGCCACTCCTGCGCATCTAACTCTGATATTCTATCACAGGTTTCTTCAAAGTTCAAGTGTTTATTTCCAACTAAGCATTATTTTTTAGTTATTTTTCAGCAATCAGTTTATTCAAGGTTTCGCCGATCTCAAAGCAATCAAAGGTTGCGAAGTAGTCATGCAGGGTCTCAGCTCTGCGGATCAGCTGTACACTGCCGTCTTCTTTTAACAGAAGTTCAGCAGAGCGTAATTTACCGTTGTAGTTATATCCCATGGAATGTCCGTGAGCACCAGCATCATGGATGAAGAGGTAATCGCCCTTGTCGATCTTCGGGAGTTTGCGGTCAACAGCGAATTTATCACAGTTCTCACAGAGGGATCCGGTTACATCATAAGTATGATCGCAAGGCTCATTTTCTTTACCGAGGACGGTAATGTGATGATAAGCACCGTAGATCGCCGGACGCATCAGGTTAGCCGCGCAGGCATCTACACCGATATACTCCTTGTAAGTATGTTTTTCATGGATGGCTTTGGTGATCAGTCCGTCATATGGACCAGTCATAAAACGACCAAGCTCGGTACACAGGGATACATCCCCCATTCCAGCCGGAACGAGAACCTCGTCATATACTTTATGAACTCCTTCACCGATAACCATAATATCATTCGGCTCCTGATCCGGGGTATACGGGATACCGATTCCACCGGACAGGTTGATGAAGGTAATGTGTGCACCGGTTTTCTCTTTTAATCTGACAGCCAGTTCAAAGAGAACCTTTGCAAGCATTGGATAGTATTCGTTCGTTACAGTATTGCTGGCAAGAAATGCATGGATACCGAAGTTCTCCACACCTTTGGATTTCATGATACGAAATGCCTCGGTAATCTGTTCTTCGGTCATACCGTATTTAGAATCACCAGGATTGTCCATGATTCCGTTGCTCATTTTAAAATATCCGCCTGGATTGAAACGACAGCTCATAGTCTTAGGAAGATATCCTACGGATTTTTCCACGGCTTCAATATGAGTAATATCATCCAGGTTAATGATTCCTCCAAGTTTTTCACACAGCGCGAATTCATTCAGCGGTGTGTCATTGGAAGAAAACATAATGTCATGTCCAGTAATCCCAACAGCCTCGGACAGAAGCAGCTCTGCTTCTGAAGAACAATCACTTCCACAACCGTATTCTTTCAAAATGTTCATCAGAAATGGGTTTGGAGTTGCTTTGACGGCAAAATATTCTTTATATCCTGGATTCCAGGAAAATGCCTCATACAGACGTTTGGCATTTTCACGGAGACCTTTTTCATCATACAGATGGAAAGGAGTCGGGTAGGTTTTGACGATTTCTTCAATCTGTTCTTTGGTTACAAAAGGTACTTTTTTCATATGTGTTTGCTCCTCGTAAATGCATGGTAAATGATTTTGACAAAATTTATTTGATTAACTTATGGGGGATCGTTAGGATTCTGTCAAGTAACAGAAAAGGGAGTCTACATTGTTTGTAGACCCCCTCCTTGGAGTGAAGCTACGATCGGCAGCCTCTTGAAATCGGGGTAACAGGATTCGAACCTGCGACCTCACGGCCCCCAGCCGTGCGCTCTAGCCAAACTGAGCCATACCCCGATAACGCAACTAATTATATTATAGATATGTGGAAAAAGCAAGTACAAAATTTCCCATAATACAAAACGCCTGGTTGCATTGCATTCCACGTTTGGGTATAATAAGCACATATGAGGACAGGAGCGATCGTTATGAACTGTAAACAGGTACAGCGGCAGTTGGTATCCTATATCAACGGTGAGCTGGAGGAAAAAGAAGAGGAAGAATTCGTAAAGCATATCCGGCATTGCCCGGAGTGTTATGAAGAACTGGAAGTCTATTCCACTGTTTTTGCCGGTATTCGGCAGTTGGACGGCGCAGAAGAAGAGATTGATTACCGCACATTGGTGGAGGATTATCTGGAAACGTCAGAGGAAGATGAGAAAGACGAACATTTTCTGTCTACCTATGTATTTTTGCTGCGCATTGTGGTTACGGTGTTGTTGTTCTACATGATCGTGAGGTGCTTTTTAGGATGAGTGAAAAAATAGTTTTAATTGATGGTCATAGTATTATTAACCGTGCTTTTTATGGAGTGCCGGATCTGACCAATTCTGATGGACTCCATACCAATGCAATCTATGGATTTTTGAATATTATGTTTCGGATTCTGGATGAGGAGAAGCCGGATTATCTGGCAGTTGCATTTGATCTGAAGGCTCCAACCTTCCGCCATCAGATGTATGATGCTTATAAAGGAACGAGAAAACCCATGCCGGAAGAATTGCGGGAGCAGGTTCCGGTATTAAAGGAAGTTTTGCAGGCTATGGGTATTCCTCTTTTGATGAAAGAAGGATTTGAGGCTGATGATCTCCTTGGAACGGCGGCGAGAGTCAGTGAGGAAAAAGGAATCAACGCTGTTATTGTATCTGGTGACAGGGATCTGTTGCAGCTGGCAACGGACAATGTGTTGATCCGGATGCCAAAGACCAAAAGAGGAACCACAGAGATTGAAAATTATTATGCGGCTGACGTGAAGGAAGCTTATCAGGTGAATCCGCCTCAGATCATTGAACTGAAGGCATTGATGGGTGATGCTTCTGATAATATTCCGGGTGTGCCGGGAATCGGTGAAAAAACGGCAACTAATCTGATCGTAGCATATGGTTCTATTGAAAATGCTTATGCACATGTGGAAGAGATCAAGCCAAATCGTGCAAAAGAAGCTCTTCGTAACCATTATGACATGGCTAAGATGAGTAAAAAGCTTGCAACCATCTGTGTGCAGGCTCCATTAGAACTGTCATGGGAAAATGCAAAGCTTACCAATCTTTATACGCCAGAAGTGTATGAGTGGTTCAAAAGGCTGAATTTTAAAAAGCTTCTGTCCAGATTTGATTTGACAGGAACGGAACTTCCTTCAGTGCCGGAAGTGAAGCGGGTAACAGAGCTGGGCGAGGCGGAAAGCATTTTTGCAAAGGCAGCAGACCAGGATCGCCTGGCGTTTGAAATCTGTCAGTCCAAGGATGAATTTGGCATCTCTCTGGCACTGTCCGAACAGGAAGTTTATTATTTAGCAGCAGAAGGATTTCTGACCGAGGAATACCTGACAGATCATATGACACAAGTGGTGGAACAGGTGCCTTTGTGTGCGGCTTCGGACGTGAAAAAACTGTTGAAAATGGTTCATCCGGTACACAGAGAGCATTTCTTCGATATTGAAATTGCAGCATATCTGATCAATCCGCTGATTAGCAGCTACGCACATGAGGATATGGGAACACCTCATGCGGCATTGACCACGTTGAAAAAACTGCCGGAATTATTGAATAAGCTTGATGAAATGGAAATGCGCTCTTTGTTTGATGAGGTTGAGATGCCATTGGTATTTACCTTGTTTGATATGGAGCAGGAAGGGATGCGAGTCAATGCGGAAGAACTGAAAGCATACGGCGAAGCACTGGTGGACAAGATCAGTGCATTGGAAAAGAGCATTCATGAGGCAGCGGGAGAAGAATTCAATATCAATTCCCAAAGCAGCTTGGTGTGATCCTGTTTGAAAAGCTGGGCATGAAGGGTGGTAAGAAGACCAAGACCGGTTATTCTACTTCTGCGGAAGTGCTTGATAAACTGGCACCGGAACATCCGATAGTTCGGGATATTCTGGAATACCGACAGCTTACCAAATTAAAATCCACCTATGCAGATGGCCTGGCAGGATGCATTGCGGCAGATGGTCGGATTCATAGTAGTTTCAATCAGACGATTACGGCAACTGGTCGGATCAGCAGTACAGAGCCGAATCTTCAGAATATTCCGGTTCGTATGGAACTGGGACGCCTGATCCGAAAGGTATTTATTCCATCGGATGGTTATGTATTTGTGGATGCAGATTATTCTCAGATCGAACTGCGTGTGCTGGCACATATGTCAGGTGATGAAAAACTGATCGAAGCTTATAGACAGGCAGAGGATATTCACCGGATTACAGCTTCGCAGGTATTTCATGTGCCGTTTGATGAAGTAACACCACTTCAGAGAAGAAATGCAAAAGCAGTAAATTTTGGAATTGTTTATGGCATCAGTTCCTTTGGCCTGTCGCAGGATCTGAGCATTTCTACGAAGGAAGCAAAGGAATATATTGACCGGTATTTTGAAACTTATCCTGGAATCAAGGTATTTCTTGATAAGTTGGTACAGGATGCAAAAGAGCAGGGATATGTGACTACCATGTTTGGAAGACGCAGACCGGTGCCGGAACTGAAATCTTCTAATTTTATGCAGCGTTCTTTTGGTGAACGTGTAGCTATGAACTCTCCGATCCAGGGTACGGCTGCAGATATTATCAAGATTGCCATGAACCGGGTTCATGACCGTCTGCTAAGAGAAGGGCTGGAGTCCCGCCTGATCCTTCAGGTGCACGATGAACTTTTGATAGAAGCAAAATTGTCGGAAGCAGATCAGGTGGAGCAGATTTTACGGGAAGAGATGCAGCAGGCGGCAGATCTTCAGGTTCCGTTGGAAATTGATCTGCATAGAGGAAATAACTGGTATGAGGCGAAATAAATGAAGATCATTGGAGTGACCGGAGGCGTAGGAGCAGGGAAAAGCACGGTGCTTGATTATTTGAAGGAAACCTATCATGCCCACCTGATCCTGGCTGATCTGGTGGGACATGAAGTCATGGAGCCGGGGCTTCCGGCTTACGATGCGATTATAGAAACCTTTGGCAGAGAGATTCTGAGTGAGGATCAGACCATTGACCGAAAGAAGCTTGGAGATATTGTATTTCATAAGGAAGAGATGCGCCAGAAGCTTAACGCCATCGTTCATCCGGCTGTAAAACAGGAGATTCTCAGGAGGATTGAACAGGCAAAGTTGGAGAATGTGTCATATACAGTGGTAGAAGCCGCATTATTTCTGGAAGAAAATTATGATGCATTTTGTAATGAAACATGGTATATTTATACGAGCGAAGATAACCGGAGGCTTCGATTGAAAGAGAGCCGTGGTTATAGCGATGAGAAGATCGACCGGATGTTTGCAGCACAGAAAAGTCATGAAGAATTTCTGGAACGTTGTCAGTTTGTGATTGATAACAATGGCAGTGCCGAGGAGACGCACCGGCAGATCGACAGAAGGATGAGACATACATGAGATTATGCAGTATTGCCAGTGGAAGCAGTGGAAACTGCATCTATACAGGCACCGATGACACCCATTTACTGGTAGATGCGGGAGTCAGCGCGAAGAAGATAGAGGCAGGACTGAAGGACTTGGAGCTGGAAGGCCATGATATCCAGGGACTTCTGATCACCCATGAGCATTCAGATCATATCAAAGGTGTGGGAGTGCTTGCCAGAAGATATGGATTTCCCATCTATGCCACACAGGGAACGATTGATCAGATGAAGGGCATGAGCAGCCTGGGAGCAATTGATGAAGGGCTGTATCATACAATCAGACCGGATGAGACATTTTCCATAGGAGATGTGGAGGTAGAACCCTTCCATATTTCTCACGATGCGGCGGATCCGGTGGCATACCGGTTTGAGAGCAACGGAAAAAGTGCCGCAGTTGCCACAGACATGGGAATTTATAACGATTACATAGTAGAGCATCTAAAAGGACTGGATGTAGTATTGCTGGAGGCAAATCACGATATCCAGATGCTTCAGGTGGGACCCTATCCTTACCCGTTGAAGCAACGGATCCTTGGAGAGCGGGACATCTGTCCAATGAGAGTGCGGACAGCTTTATGCAGAATCCTACGACAATATGAAAAGATATACCTTGCCACCTGAGTAAAGAGAATAATTATGCACAGCTGGCTTATGAAACGGTGAAGCTGGAGATTCAGCTGGATCCGGTGGAATACATGCCTCAGGATTTTGATATTCAGGTAGCAGAGAGGGATTGTATATCCGGTATATGTAACTTTTAAGACGGAGGAGAAACCTATGAAAACAAATTTGTCATTACAGTAGTAGGCCGCGATACAGTAGGTATTATCGCAAAAGTTTGCACCTATCTGGCTGATCACCAGGTAAATATCCTGGATATTTCCCAGACGATTGTAGATGGGTACTTTAACATGATGATGATCGTCGATGCAGCAAATGCAGGCGACGTAACTGAGATGTCCGGAGATCTGGCTGCACTTGGACAGGAGATCGGTGGTGATCCGGTGCCAGCATGAAGATATCTTCAATATGATGCATAGAATTTAGGAGGCGGAAAGCATGATAAATATTAATGAAGTGCTGGAAACCAATAAGATGATCGAGGAAGAGAATCTGGACGTGAGAACCATCACACTGGGTATCAGTCTGATGGATTGTATTGATACAGATCTGGAGACTCTGAAGAAAAATATTTATAATAAGATCACAACGGTAGCAAAGATCTGGTGAAGACCGGTAAAGAGATCGAGGCACAGTATGGAATTCCCATCGTAAATAAACGAATCTCTGTGACTCGATCGCATTGATCGGCGGATCTGCCTGCAAGACTCCGGATGATTATGTGGAGATTGCAAAGGTATTGGATCAGGCAGCGAAGGAAGTGGGTGTGAACTTCCTTGGAGGATTTTCTGCACTGGTATCAAAAGGAATCACGAAGAGTGACGACCTTCTGATGCATGCGATCCCGAGGCATTGGCAGAGACGGAGAGTCTGCAGTTCTATTAATGGGGTCCACTAAGACGGGTATCGACATGGATGCAGTTAAATTGATGGGTGAGATCATTAAAGAGACTGCAGAACTTACGAAAGAAAATGATTCTCTTGGCTGTGCAAAGCTGGTTGTCTTCTGCAATGCGCCGGATGACAATCCATTTATGGCAGGTGCATTCCACGGAGTTACTGAAGGGATGCAGTAATAAACGTAGGTGTCAGCGGACCGGGTGTTGTGAAGACTGCACTGAGCAAAGTCCGTGGGGAGAATTTTGAAGTTCTTTGCGAGACCATTAAGAAGACTGCTTTTAAGATCACCCGTGTAGGACAGCTGGTTGCACAGGAAGCATCCAGAAGAATGGGAATTCCATTTGGAATTATTGACCTTCTCTTGCAACCGACCCGGCTATTGGAGACAGTGTGGCCGAAATCCTGCAGGAGATTGGACTGGAGCGCAGGTGCACCGGGAACTACCGCAGCCCTTGCATTACTCAATGACCAGGTGAAAAGGGCGGTGTTATGGCATCTTCCTATGTAGGTGGTTTGAGTGGCGCATTTATTCCGGTCAGCGAAGATCAGGGTATGATCGACGCAGTTCAGGAGGGTGCACTGACAATTGAAAACTGGAAGCAATGACTTGTGTTTGCTCCGTAGGACTGGATATGATCGCAATTCCGGAGATACTCCGGCAACCACAATTTCCGGTGTGATCGCGGATGAGATGGCCATCGGTATGGTGAATCAGAAGACCACAGCTGTTCGTCTGATCCCGGTGATCGGAAAAGGTGTAGGTGAGATGGTAGAGTTTGGTGGACTTCTCGGATATGCACCGGTTATGCCGGTAAACAAATTTGCATGTGATGCATTTGTAAATCGTGGCGGAAGAATTCCAGCACCGATCCATAGCTTTAAGAATTAAAGTACATAAAGTGCACAAAAATTGAGGCTGATGCTTGACAGTATGCACAGAATGATATAAAATAAAATGTGCAAAGAATGCTGTGTCAAGTGCGTATCGACAAGTTTGATACGAAAAGGAATCAGGTGTAAGTCCTGAGCGATCCGGTCACTGTGTTCGGAGAGTCTGTTTTCAATATCCCATTGCATAACCCAATCATGATACATGTGAGAAGGGGAGGACAGACGTTTGTATCCGTAAGTCAGGAAACCTGCTTGGCATATGAGATGAGCTTCCGAGCAAAGCTTAACATCCGACAGCCGGGAACGAATGGCGCGTGCCCGACTTGAAACGTCGACTTGTGGGTTAAGGCGGCATTTTTGATGAGAATCTCTAAGCAGTGATGCACAAACATATATTGTCGGATGATCATGCATAGCCTCCATAAAACATTTGCATGAGAATGGCGCATCTGACAGCTTCATGTAAAACCCCTCCGGGCGCAGGTTTCCTGAACACCCTGCCTCCCGGAGGGGTTTTACGTTTCATCTTCATCCACCATCCGGTACCCAACTCCGATTTCTGTAAAGATATACATCGGCTCTGAAGGATTAGGTTCCAGCTTTCGTCGGATATTTGCCATATGTACACGGAGACTGGTGGTATCATTCTCGGAATAGGGTCCCCACACATGGGCAATGAGCCGGTCATAAGTGAGCACCTGTCCGCAGTTTTGAGCCAGCAGAGAGACAATCTTGAACTCATTCTGGGTCAGGTGAATCTCAGCACCGTCCCGGGTGATGAGCCGCTTCTGAAAATCAATGACAAGTCCATGACTCCGATAAGGATGGTTAGTTTGTCCAGTATCAGTCTTCAGACGGTTTACATGGCGAAGTGCAGTACGGATCCTGGCCAACAGTTCTGAATTGCCGAAGGGTTTGGTAATATAATCATCGGCACCGGAATCCAGCGCCAGCACTTTATCATCCTCCTGAACCCGGGCAGAGATTACAAGAATCGGCGTATCAGACCACTCGCGGATCTTACGGATAATCTCCATACCGTCCATATCAGGGAGGCCGAGATCCAACAGGATCAGATCAGGAGAAGCGGAAGCTGCCTGACTGAGCCCGTCCCGCCCGGTCAGGGACGAGATGACCTGATAGTGCTGGGAATTCAGCACAGATGTAATAAAGTTTTGAATATTTTTCTCATCTTCGATGACCAGAATCCGAATGTTCTGACTCATGTGAAATCGCCTCCTTTGGTAAATTGAAGAAAAATTCTGCACCATCCGCATGATTTATGGCATGGATCTCGCCATTGTGGGCGGTGATGATCGCTTTACAGATAGACAGTCCGATGCCCATGCCGCGTTTGGTGTCTGCGGCGGAGGATGGAGCAGAAGGTGCAGCATCGAAGATACTTTTCAGCCGGTCCGGTGCAATTCCATTTCCATGATCCCGGATATGAACCTGGATCTGGGCATCGTCTCCGGTGAGATAACACTGAACAGGCTGTTCACTTCTGGCATGGAAATAAGCATTTTCCAGAAGATTGATGATGACCTGCTTGATCAGCAGTGGATCCATGGGAACCACATAGAAATCACCGGGTACAGAGACCTGGATCTGATAATCCGGATAGCGTTTGCGGATGGTGGAGACTGCATCGAAAAGCACTTCTTCAGCGACTTCCGGCGTCTCTTTTAACGTGTTGGAAATACCATCTGTGATCCTTGTAACAGACAAAAGATTTTCAACCATATGAAGCAGCCAGTTGGCATCCTCGTAGATGTGGGAGACCAGATCCCGCTTTTCCGGAGAAGAGAGGGTGGTTTCATTTTCCAGATAAGAGGAACTGGCTCCGATCATACTGGTCAGCGGTGTGCGCAGATCGTGGGACACAGCCCGCAGCAGATTGGCGCGGAGCTTTTCCTTTTCTGCTTCTGCCAGCAGCTTTTCTGTCTCATTGATCTTCTGAGCCTGATCCTTCATGCGGAAGACGGTAGCACTGCTTAGGATAGAGATAAAATACATAACAGCAAATGTAAATGGATAACCTGCTGTGGAAAAACTGAACTGTCCAAATGGATAGGTAAACATATAGTTAATGAAAAAGACACTGATAATTCCGGAGATGATGCCATAGCGGTATTTATCTGTGTGGTAAGAGATCATAATGATGGTCAAAATATAGATCAGCGCGATGTTGGCTGAGCCAGTGGGAGTGATCTGGTGAAAAAACAGCGACAGTGCCGTGGCGAAGGTCATGGCACCGATGGTAAACAACAGGCTGAAATGGGCATGAAAGGTATGTGCCTGAGAGATCGCATCCACAAACCGGGTAAATCGATTCCATATAAAATTTTTCAAAGTCGTTCCTCCTGTGGTCATACGACCAGCATTTTCTGCGAAATTCATTCTGGTAGGAGTCTGCTGCAAGATAGAGCGGACAGACTCATATAATTGGTCGGGATAGAGGCTGGTTCTATCCAAAGGGCTTCTGGTCAGAGAAGTAACAACAGGCAGTGTGCCTTGTTCTGACAGGGCTGTCAGTACTGCACGGAGTCCTTTCGGAATCCAAGAACGCGGAACATGCAGGCAGGCTGCGGTGCTTGTATATCCAGTAGAATATGGAGCAGTGCCCGACTGATGGCAGTTCTGGTCTGATTGCGGGTTTTCATAAGATCCGTAAATGCAGAAAATCCGGTAAACTGATCCAGCGCGCCAGAGATCCGGTTTGCCAGATCCTCGGAGATCCCTTCTGTATTGAGACAGTGGCTCGTCTGTCAGAGAGAGTCTTCGCAGTTTTCTAATAGAAGAAGAGAAAAGGCATCTTCTGTCACAGGTGGATGATCTGCGTAAGATATATAGAGTTCCGTGAGGAAGCTGTGCCAGCAGTTCTTCTGAAAAATGTCCGCCGGAACGGATCAGTTCGGCAACGAATGGCGCTGGCAGAACTGTACTGTCCGGAAGATACATCCGTATCATGGTATCCGGATCCTTCCCGCTGAATAGTAAATGGCCGGATAGAACTTCCATACAGGTGAAGAGCTTCAGATATTCCAGTCCCAGCAGGTTATTAGGCATTCCCAGAAGTTCTGCAGGAGAGATGGATCACTGAACCTCACCGCCTGTTCTCTGGCAGCTGGAAAGAAAGTCCCTGCTTTAAGCCATCTTGCAGATGCAGCTTATAGTCTGTTGGTTCCTCAGCGAGAAATGCAGCCAGCCGCTCAAGAGAAGACAGATCTCCACACTCGCTTCCAAAGCACAGATCAGTGACAATACCTGTATCATGAAGCAGTCTGACGCCGCCTCTGGCAAAGGCTTCTGCACTTCCGGTGGCGATGGAGACAGGCTCCAACACCAGATCAGCGCCTGACAGGAGGGCTGCATGGGCTCTGGTGTATTTATCAAACATGGCAGGAGCACCGCGCTGTACAAAATTACCGCTCATGGACACTAGGATGAAGTCTGCCTGAGTCAGTTCCCGGACTTTTGATCTGATAGGCATGTCCCCTGATGAAAGGGATTATATTCTGCAATGATACCGACAATGCGCATGAAATTCTCCTTGCTCTAAGATTTACTATCGTGGACATTATATCACAAACATGCTATAATTGTACACGATGTCATGTGGGACATATATTGGAAAAGAGAGAGTTGTGCATGAGCAAATCTTATATATTGCGGAAAAACCAAGTGTTGCCCAGGAATTCCGCCAAGGCGCTGCATCTGGATTTCAGCAGAAAAGACGGCTATCTGGAAGCCACGGAAGCGGTGGTGACCTGGTGTGTGGTCATCTGGTGACTATGAGCTACCCGGAAGCCTATGATGAAAATACAAGCGCTGGTCTCTGACTACCTTGCCATTTTGCCAAAGGAATGGAAGTACGAAGTGATCAGCAGTGTGAAAAAAGCAGTTTCAGATCGTAAGTTCTCTTCTGAACCGGCCGGATGTGACCTGCATCTATGTCTGTACTGACTCGGGGCGGGAGGGAGAATATATTTACCGTCTGGTAGAACAGATGGCAGGTGTAAAGAACAAGGAACGCCGTCGTGTGTGGATCGATTCACAGACAGAAGAGGAGATCCTCAGAGGGATCCGGGAAGCAAAGATCTGTCTGCTTATGATAATCTGTCCCATTCCGCTTATCTGCGGGCCAAGGAGGATTATCTGATGGGAATCAATTTTCCAGACTGCTGACTTTGCAATATGGAAGAGCTGTTTCAAATTTTCAGAATAGCAAGTATACGGTGATCTCCGTAGGTCGTGTCATGACTTGTGTGCTTGGCATGGTGGTGCGCAGAGAACGTGAGATCGAAGCTTTGTGAAGACACCATTTTATCGGGTGCTTTTGACACAGGAACTGGCAGCAGAGCAGTTTGAGGGAGAATGGCGTGCAGTAGGGAAGCGATTATTTCAGTCTCCTCTTTATATAAGGAAAATGGGTTTAAGAAAAGGAAGACGCGGAAGCCTTTATTCAGAAGATGAAAGCACTGGAACAGACGGAAGCAGAGGTTTGTTCCATTGAACGGAAGAAGGAGACCCGTTATGCGCCATTGCTGTTTAACCTGGCAGAGCTTCAGAATGAATGCTCCAGACGGTTTAAGATCAGCCCTGATGAGACGCTGAAGATCATGCAGGAGTTATATGAGAAAAGCTGGTCACCTATCCAAGAACAGATGCCCGCGTGCTGTCTACAGCTGTGGCAAAGGAAATCTATAAAATATCCGAGGACTTGGTAATTTTCAGCCGGCGGCAGCATTTGCAGCAGAGATCCTGGAGAAAGAGTCCTGGAAAGGAATCGGCAGAGCCGTTATACCAATGACAAGCAGATTACCGATCACTATGCGATCATTCCGACCGGCAGGAATTTGGTGCTCTTCGCAGTGTATCAATGGTTGGACAGCAAGTATATGAGGTAATTGTTCGCCGGTTTTGAGCATCTTTTATCCACCTGCGATCTATCAGAAGGCATCGTTGATCACCTCTCTTGGAAAGGAAAAGTTCTTTGCAAATTTCCGTATCCTGATGGAAGAAGGTTATCTGAAGGTGACGCCTCAGCCAGAGTCAAAGAAGAAAAAGGATGACGGCGAGAAGAGGAAACAGTGGAGATGCTGCCATGCTGGAAGCACTGATGAAGCTTAGAAAGGGCATGAAGCTTCCGGTAAAGGGTATGAAGATCAAAGAAGGAGAGACCTCTCCGCCTAAGCGATACAATTCTGGTTCTATGATTCTTGCCATGGAAAATGCGGGACAGTTGATCGAAGATGAGGATCTGCGTTCACAGATCAAAGGAAGTGGTATCGGCACCAGTGCGACGCGTGCGGAGATTCTGAAAAACTGGTCAATAATAAATATATTGCATTAAATAAAAAGACACAGATCATCACACCGACTCTTCTTGGGGAAAATATATTTGATGTTGTGAATGTGTCAATCCGGTCACTTCTGAATCCAGAGCTGACAGCAAGCTGGGAGAAGGGTCTGACGTATGTGGCTGAAGGACAGATCACACCGGATGAATATATGCAGAAGCTGGAACGTTTTGTGACGTCCAGAACGGAGCAGGTTCTGCACAGCAATCAGCACTTTGCCATGCGGCCATATTTTGAAGCGGCGGCAGTTTATTATAAAACACCTGAAAAACAGACACAGAGACGTGGAAAGGAGACACAAAACAATGAGTGAGATTATGATCAAAGACCTTTACAACATGAATGAGACCATTGCAGCAGAACTGTTTGACGGCTTGACCTATCCGTGGAGGCACTTCCGAAGATCGGTGAGTTTATCAAGAAACTGGGAGAGACCCTTGATCCGGAAGAATATGATAAAGTGGGCGAGGATGTGTGGATCGCAAAATCCGCCAACGTATTTCCGTCCGCATATGTACATGGACCGGCGATCATCGGAAAAGACGCAGAAGTTCGTCACTGTGCATTTATCCGTGGCAATGCCATTGTAGGTGAGGGTGCTGTAGTCGGTAATTCCACAGAACTTAAAATGTGGTGTTATTTAATAAAGTACAGGTTCCACATTACAATTATGTAGGAGATTCTATTCTTGGATACAAGGCGCATATGGGCGCAGGTTCCATTACTTCCAATGTGAAATCTGATAAAAGCTGGTGAAAGTACATACACCAGAGGGTGATATTGAGACCGGCATCAAGAAATTTGGTGCCATGATCGGAGATAATGTGGAGGTTGGCTGTGGAAGCGTGCTGAATCCGGGAACAGTGATCGGCCGTGAGAGCAATATTTATCCGCTGTCTTCCGTCAGAGGCGTGATTCCATCCCGTTCTATTTACAAAAAACAGGGTGAAGTAGCGACAAAACATGAAGACTAAGAGAGGTCTGAATGGATGTGTGCTCAAATGGATCGCCATTATTCTTATGGCGATCGATCATTTCGGGGCATCCATTCTGGAGAACTTTCTGTTAAATGTATGGGATGTGTCCCCGCTGGGAGACCTGCTCAGGGACTATCCTGATTACTGGGATCTGGTGCTGATGGCAGATCGTGTGATCCGGAAGATCGGACGGCCTGCATTTCCTGTGTTCTGTTTCTTTATCGTGGAAGGATTTTGCCACACCAGAAATGTGAAAAACTATGCAGTGCGGCTGGGAATCTTTGCACTGATCAGCGAAGTACCCTTTGATCTGGCAATTTTCGGAACACCATTTCACTGGGGACATCAGAATGTATTTTTTACATTGTTTCTTGGATTATTGCTGATCTGGTATCTGCGGGACGTAAGCACAAGTACAGAATGGAGTCTGGCTGGCGCACTGGCAGTCTGCTGCGCGGCGGAAGTGCTGCATGTGGATTATGGAGCGTTCGGCGTGGCACTGATCGGTGTCTATTATATTTTACGGGAACTGCCTGTTCTGCAGGCGGGGGCAGGAGCAATATTGAGTGCGTGGGAGATGCCCGCACCCCTTGGAAGTCTGCTGCTGCTATTCTATAATGGGGAGCGGGGCAGACAGCCCAAATGGTTTTTTTACTGGTTTTATCCGGTTCATCTGTTCCTTTACTATGTGATTGGAACATGGGTGCTTCCGGCATGGATATGATGAGGTGAACAAAAGTGGCAAAAGCGATTATGATACAGGGAACCATGTCTAATTCAGGAAAAAGCTTCCTGACAGCAGGACTGTGCCGGGTATTTAAGCAGGACGGATACAAAGTGGCACCGTTTAAATCACAGAATATGGCACTGAATTCCTATATTACAAAAGATGGTCTGGAGATCGGACGGGCACAGGCCATGCAGGCGGAGGCCTGTGGCATCGACCCGACGGTAGAGATGAATCCGATTCTTCTGAAACCGACCAGCAATGTGGGAAGCCAGGTCATTGTAAATGGCGAGGTCCGCGGCAATATGAAGGCTATGGATTATTACCGCAATAAAAAGCAGCTGGTGCCGGATGTGATGGCTGCCTATGAAAGATTAAGCGAACAGTATGATATTATTGTGATCGAAGGAGCCGGAAGTCCGGCGGAGATCAATCTTCATGACAATGATATTGTAAATATGGGAATGGCTCGCATGGCAAAAGCACCGGTACTCCTGGTGGGAGATATTGACCGTGGTGGTGTATTTGCAGCCCTTTATGGAACGGTAAAGCTGCTGCCTGAAGATGAGCAGCAGATGATCAAAGGTCTGATCGTTAATAAATTCCGTGGGGATGTGAAGATCCTTGAGCCAGGCCTTCGGATGATCGAGGAGCGAACAGGGATTCCTATGGTAGGCGTGGTTCCTATGGAGCATCTGGATATTGATGATGAGGACAGTCTCTCTGACCGTCTGAATCAGACTCAGAAGGGAGCTGGCATTGATGTGGCAGTGATCCATCTGCCGCATATTTCCAATTTTACAGATTTTTCCGCATTTGAGCGGATGGACGGGGTATCCCTCCGTTATGTAAGTCAGCCGGGAATGCTGGGGGATCCAGATCTGATCCTTCTGCCGGGCACAAAAAATACCATGGATGACTGCCAGTGGCTCAGAGAGTCCGGCATGGAAGCACTGATCCTCCGCCAGGCAGAGAAGAAGACGCCGATCATCGGCATCTGTGGTGGATTTCAGCTTCTGGGCGAACAGATGGAAGATCCGCATAATGTAGAACATGGAGGAACCATGCGTGGCATGGGACTTCTGAATACAAGAACCGTTTTCTCAGAAGCAAAGACCAGAACTCAGATCCGCGGAGTGATGGAAAAGGGCGTGGGTCTTTGGAGCAACTGGCAGGGAAAAGAAGTAACAGGTTATGAGATCCATATGGGTGTGACTGAGAATCTGGGAGGTTGTCATGAACTGGTCCGTCTCGAGGATGGAAGAGTGGATGCACTGGCTAATGAAGATGGAAGTGTGATGGGAAGTTATCTTCATGGTATCTTTGATACGGATGGATTTGCGGAGGAAATGATCCGCAGATTGATGAAAGAAAAAGGTATGGAGTTTGAAAACTGGCATTTTGATCTGGAAGCTCACAAGGAGCAGGAATATGACAAACTGGCAGATCTGGTCAGAAGCTCGTTTGATATGAAGAAAATATATGAAATACTGGAGGAGGGAATCTAATGCTGGATAAAATTGAGATTGTAAAACCTGCGGAGATAGAGAAACGAAGCATGGAAATTATTACATCGGAGCTTAATGGCAGAACCTGGCCGGAGCCTGAGTTTTCTATTGTAAAACGATGTATCCACACATCCGCAGATTTTGATTATGCGGATAATCTGTGTTTTTCTGAAAATGCGGCTATGCTGGGTGTGGAAGCACTCCGCCGTGGTGCGGTGATCGTGACGGATACCCGTATGGCATGGTCAGGGATCAACAAGAAAAAACTGGCAGAGTATGGCGGCGAGGCATTCTGCTTTATGTCGGATGCAGATGTGGCACAGGAAGCGAAAGACAGAGGCTGTACCCGTGCAGCTATCTGTATGGAACGTGGAGCAGCACTGGGAAAAGAAGTAATCTTTGCGGTTGGCAATGCGCCGACAGCACTGATCCGTCTTTATGAGCTGATAAAGGCAGGAGAGGTAAAACCGGCGCTGATCATTGGTGCACCTGTAGGATTTGTCAATGTGGTGGAAGCAAAAGAGCTGATCATGACAGCAGGGGTTCCTTATATTGTCCCGAAAGGACGCAAAGGCGGAAGCAATATTGCAGCGACAATCTGCAATGCCATGCTGTATTATAAGGGATAGAGACATGATAGCATTTTTAAGAGGAACTGTAGAAGATATAGCAGAGAGCAGTCTGGTGCTTGATGTTCATGGCGTGGGCTATGAGGTGCTGGTACCAGGGCAGCTCTTATCATCCATCAGTGGGACCGGGCAGGAGCTGAAGCTCTACACCTACATGCAGGTGAGGGAGGATGCGGTGGTCCTGTTTGGATTTCTGACAAAGGATGATCTTGCCATGTTTAAGATGCTGATCGGTGTTAATGGTGTTGGTCCTAAGGCGGGACTTGCGATTCTGTCAGCACTGGGAGCAGACGATCTTCGTTTTGCGGTATTATCAGATGATGCGAAGAAAATCGCCAAAACACCGGGTATCGGAGCCAAGACTGCGCAGAAGATCATTCTGGAGCTGAAGGACAAGCTGGATCTGCAGGATGTATTTGAAAAGAAGCTGGCAGCACCGACGGTGGGAGCTGAGGTGGCAGCAGCTGCAGCAGGTAACAGTGTGGTACAGGATGCAGTAGAAGCACTGGTTGCGCTTGGCTATGGAAGTACCGAATCTCTGAAGGCAGTGCGTTCCGTGAATCCGGACGAACATATGGATGTGGAGACGGTTCTGAAAGCTGCGCTTAAGCACTTATTTTAAGTGTATATGCGGAGATGATTTTACAAATATGACTCTGCATGATTTATGAAACTATGAAACAAGAACAGGAGAACAATATGGGCAGCCGCAGAATCATAGCGACAGAAGAGGCGGAAGAGGATATCCGGATTGAAGGAAGTCTTCGACCACAGAGCCTGGACGAGTATATCGGTCAGGAAAAAGCAAAAAATAATCTGAAGATTTATATTGAGGCGGCAAAATCCAGAGGAGAAGCACTGGATCACGTGCTGTTCTATGGACCGCCCGGACTTGGTAAGACCACGCTGGCAGGCATTATTGCCAATGAGATGGGGACACATTTGAAGGTGACCAGCGGTCCTGCTATTGAGAAGCCGGGTGAGATGGCGGCAATCCTCAATAACTTGCAGGAGGGAGATGTCCTTTTTGTGGATGAGATCCATCGACTGAACCGGCAGGTGGAGGAAGTGCTGTATCCGGCAATGGAAGATTATGCCATTGATATTATGATCGGAAAAGGAGCTTCTGCCCGCAGTATCCGTCTGGATCTGCCGCAATTTACTTTGGTGGGAGCAACTACAAGAGCAGGCCTTCTGACCGCACCGCTCAGAGATCGTTTTGGCGTGGTCCATCATCTGGAATATTATACCATTGAGGAACTGAGTACCATTATCCGCAGATCTGCAGAAGTTCTGGGCGTAGAGATTGATGCAAAAGGGGCCATGGAACTGGCCAGACGTTCCAGAGGAACACCTCGTCTTGCGAATCGACTGCTGAAACGTGTCAGGGATTTTGCACAGGTAAAATATGATGGAAGAATTACCGAGGATGTGGCAGTATTTGCACTGGATCTTCTGGAAGTGGATAAATATGGACTGGATCAGTCGGACAGACGGATCCTGCGAACGATCATTGAGAAATTTGCAGGAGGTCCGGTGGGACTGGATACGCTGGCAGCGGCTCTTGGAGAAGATGCCGGAACGCTGGAAGATGTGTATGAACCGTACCTTTTGAAAAATGGATTTCTGAACCGTACTGCCAGAGGCCGTGTGGCGACACAGACCGCCTATGAGCATTTGGGGATTGCTTTTCCAGAGTAAATTAGGTACACTGTACTATATAGGCTAACAAAGAAGCAGGTGAGGGATAATGGCAAAGAAAAATACAGCTGATGTGCTGATTAACGGAAAAGTATATACGATCAGTGGCTATGAGAGCACTGCTTACCTGCAGAAGGTTGCGACATATCTTAACGAGATGGAAGAAAAGGTAGCAGTGATGGAAGGCTATGCCCGACTGACAGCGGACGAGAAGCAGCTTCTCAAAAACATGAACCTGGCAGATGTCTATTTTAAGGCAGATGCAGCCAGAGAATCGCTGGAAAAGGAAAAAGAACAGAAGGATCGGGAGCTGTACAGTCTGAAGCATGATCTGATCGATGCAAAGATGGAGAAGGAAAAGCTGATGGAGCGTATTCATGAGCTGGAGGCACAGCTTGAAAAAGCGCAGAAGCAGACTTCCAGACAAGGTGTAGAGAACCGTCAGCCAAGAACTGCACATCCGACGGGAAGAAATGTGTCCCATCCGGAGCAGAAACTGTAATGACAGAAATCAAACATGATAAGAGGGGGACCAGCCATCAGTGCTGGTCCTTGTTATCATAAGGAGAAGAAGATGGAAAAGAAGAAACTGGAGATTCTGGCACCGGCCGGATCCTTTGAAAGTCTCAAAGCAGCCGTTCATGCAGGAGCAGATGCGGTCTATATGGGAGGCAGCCGGTTCGGAGCAAGAGCCTATGCACAGAATCCGGAAGGAGACCGGCTTCTGGAAGCTATCGATTATGCACACCTCTATGGGGTAAAACTGTATCTGACAGTCAATACTCTGCTGAAGGACAAGGAACTTGAAGGAGAACTTTATGATTATCTGAAACCTTGCGTGGAGCATGGACTGGATGCAGTGATTGTACAGGATACAGGTGTGATGAAATGCATTCAGCGCTGGTTCCCGGAGCTTGATATTCATGCCAGCACACAGATGACTCTCTGCGGAGTGGGTGGTGTGGAACTTCTGAAAGAAGAAGGGGCACATCGGGCAGTACTGGCAAGAGAGCTTTCGCTTGATGAGATCCATGAGATCTACGAAAAGACAGGCATGGAGCTGGAGTGCTTTGTACATGGAGCATTATGCTATTGCTATTCGGGTCAGTGCCTGTTCAGCAGTCTCCTGGGAGGCCGAAGCGGCAATCGGGGCCGTTGTGCACAGCCATGTCGTCTGGCCTATACGGCCGCTGACCATGGAAAAAATATTTCAGGCAAAGAGCAGGATCTCTTAAGCCCCAAGGATCTCTGTGCGTTAGATCTGATCCCGCAGATCGCCGAGGCAGGTGTCTATTCCCTGAAGATAGAAGGACGCATGAAGCGTCCTGAATATACAGCAGGAGTGGTGCGGATCTATCGGAAATATGTGGATCAGTATTTAAAGCATGGAAGAAAAGGATACAAAGTAGCAGAAGCTGATCGGAAGGAGCTGCTGCTGTTATTTAACAGAGATGGATTTTCCACCGGGTATTATGAAAAACATAATGGAAGAGATCTGATGGCTCTTTATCAGGCACCAGCTTCAGACAGCGAGAAGAAAGCCTATGAAAAGAAAATTGCGGAACTTCATCAGATGTATGTGGAGCAGGAGAAGAGAATCCCGGTTCATGGATATTTTTATGGAGGAGCAGACCAGCCATTACAGCTGACTCTGACAGAAGATGAGACAGGGGCATGTGTGGTAGTTACCGGCGGATGTCCGCAGGTGGCACAGAATCGCCCCACTGATCAGGAACAGGTGGAGAAGCAGTTGAAGAAGCTGGGGGGAACATCCTTTGTCTGGGAAAGTCTGGATGTGCAGATAGAAGACGGATTATTCATACCGGTACAGGAGTTGAACAATCTCAGGAGAGAAGGAATAACAGAACTTCAGAAGGAACTGCTTCGGATTGCTCTGGAAGAAAAAGCAGATAGACAGGGAACTGGTAAAGGAACTGACGTGACTGCAAAGCGTGGGAAAAAATCCCATGGATTCCGGGAACTCCATATTTCTGTGGAGACGGAGAAGCAATTAGCAGAAGTGCTCCGCTGGTGGGGTGAGACGGGCACTCAGACAGAGGGGATAAGACCGTCTCTTGGAGCTGTTTATCTGGATGCAGAGAGTCTGGAGGAGGATCTGGAACGTCTGGTTGGACAAGTTCACAGTGCAGAACTGAAAGCTTATGTGGTGCTGCCGGCTATTTTCAGAAAAATAACAAGAGCACGGTATGAGAAAAAGCTGTCTTACTGGCAGAATCTGAGAGCGGATGGTTATGTGATACGCAATCTGGAGGAATACGAATATGTAAGAGACAAGGAGTGGGCAGGAGACCTGATCCTCGATCACAATGTCTACACTTTCAATCAGGAGAGCCGGGAATACTGGCGGCAAAAAGGTGTGATGAGGCAGACCAGCCCGCTGGAACTGAATGGAAGGGAACTTGCCAATCTGTCGGACGAGAACAGCATTCAGATCGTGTATGGCAGATATCCTATGATGACTACAGCAGGTTGTGTTCGAAAGACGTTGAATCTTTGCAGACATGAGCCAGGTGTGACAGAATTAAGAGATCGGAAAAACGTAAGCTTTCCTGTAAAAAATTATTGTCGGGATTGTTATAATGTGATCTACAACAGTCAGCCATTATATCTGTTTGACAGATTTTCAGAAGTAGAGGCATTGGGAGCAGGAGTCTGCAGGATCATGTTTACTACAGAAACCGTGCAGGAAACAAGACTGGTGCTTAACCAGTGGCTGACCGGAGAAAAGAGACAGTCAGAATTTACGAGAGGACATTTTGCAAGAGGCGTAGAGTAATATGGTAACGATCATTACAGAATTGTCAAAATATGCCATGATTCTGTCACTGGCAATCTATACAGTTCTTGGGTTTCGTCTGGTACGAAGGGACGAGGCAGGGAAAAAGGCGGCACTGTGGCAGCAGAATGTGCTCATGTTCGGTATGCAGTTTCTGGGAAATCTGACGCTGTATCTGAGTACAGAAAATGAGAAGATTCTTCTGTTTTATATAGCTCAGCTGGGAGCATTTATTCTGTTCCTTGTTTTACAGAGAGTCATCTATCCGAATGCAGATCAGCTGCTGAATCACAATATGCTGCTGCTCTTAAGTGTGGGGCTTCTTATGCTTGCAAGACTATCCTTTGATAAGGCAGCGCGGCAGGCGGAACTGGCAGCCCTGGCGGCAGTACTGACCTTTGTTATTCCGGTGATCATCCGAAAGAGTGGACGTCTTCGAAATCTGTACTGGCTATATGGAGCGGCGGGATTTGGGCTGCTGGCAGTGGTCTTTATTGCCGGAAGTATCACTCATGGAGCCAAATTATCCATTACCGTTTATGGAATCACGCTTCAGCCATCGGAGCTGGTAAAAGTTTTATTTGTGTTTTTTGTGGCGGGTATGCTTCATGAAGCGGTGGATTTCAAACGGATCGTACTGACCAGCACATTGGCAGCAGCTCATGTACTGCTGCTGGTTGTGTCAAAAGATCTGGGAGCGGCTCTGATTTTCTTTGTGACTTATCTGGTCATGCTTTATGTGGCATCCAGACAACCTCTTTATTTTCTGGGGGGATTGCTGGCAGGAAGTGCGGCAGCCTGGGTAGCATGGAAATTGTTTGCCCATGTGCAGACTCGTGTGCTTGCCTGGAGTGACCCATTTTCTGTGATTGACAAGGAAGGCTACCAGATTGCGCAGTCTTTGTTTGCTATTGGAACCGGAGGCTGGTTCGGTCTGGGGATCAATCAGGGAATGCCCTATAAGATTCCGGTGGTGGAGCAGGATTTCATTTTCTCTGCGATTGCAGAAGAAATGGGTATCCTGTTTGCACTACTTTTGATTTTTATATATCTGAGCAGCTTTTATATGATTCTCAACATTGCCATAGTGTTGAAGGACTCTTACTATAAGCTGGTCGCTGTGGGACTTGGAACATTAATGATCTTTCAGGTGTTTTTGTCCATCGGAGGTGTGACTAAATTTATTCCATCTACGGGTGTGACGTTGCCATTTGTGAGCTATGGAGGAAGTTCCCTTCTGGGAAGTTTTCTGATCTGGTCGGTGATCCAGGGAATGTATCTGAAACGAAGCGATGAGGTGACAAAAGTTGAGCGGGAAGCAGACGAAGAAAAAGCAAAAAAAGAAAAGAAATCAAAACAATCAAAACAATCGTGAGTATAGCTTTGTCCTGTATCTGTTTACCGGGCTTTTTGTGATGCTGATCGGTTATGTCAGCATGTTTCAGATCACGAAGAGCCGGGAAGTGATCAATAACCCGTACAATGCAAGGCTGGAAGCCTTTGAAAATAAAGTGATCCGCGGAAGTATTCTGGCATCTGACGGGCAGCAGCTTGCCTACACAGAAGTGGATCAGAACGGCACAGAGACCCGGAAATATCCTTTTGGCTGCACATTTTCCCATGTGCTTGGATATTCGGATTATGGTAAGACCGGGATTGAGGAGCTGGGTAATTTCCAGCTGATCACATCCAATGCGTATTTTATGGAGCGGTTTTTCAATGAATTAAAAGAACAGAAAAATGTGGGAGACAGTCTGGTAACTACGTTGGATGTGGATCTGCAGACAGCAGCTCACGATGCCTTGAGTAAGAGAAATGGAGCGGTTATCGTCATGGAGCCGTCTACAGGAAATATCCGTGCAATGGTATCAAAACCAGATTATGACCCTTCAGAAGTAGCGTCCAAATGGGAGACCTTCAGCAGTTCTGATGATGGAATCCTGCTGAACCGTGCTACTCAGGGACTTTATCCTCCGGGGTCGGTATTTAAGACGGTGACTTTGCTGGAATATCTCAGGGAACATCAGATGGATCCGACTGGATTTTCCTATACCTGCAAAGGAAAGATCAGTACGGGAGACCGCAATATCAGTTGCTATCATGGAAAATCCCATGGAGAACTGGATCTGAAAAGTGCATTTGCAAAATCCTGCAACAGCGCATTTGCACAGATTGGAAGTGAACTGAATGTGGATTCTTATGAGCAGTTAGCCGATCAGCTTCTGTTTAACCAGGATCTTCCGCTGTCTTTTCCATACAGTAAGAGTTCTTTCGCATTGAAGGACACAGACACGGAGACCACGAAGATGCTCACAGCCATCGGTCAGGGGGATACACTGGTAACTCCTATGCATCTGGCTATGCTTATGTCGGCCATCGCCAATGATGGGGTGCTCATGACACCACGGGTGCTGGATCGTACAGAAAATTATACGGGTACGCTGGTAGAGAGGTATGAGCCACAGGAGTATGGAAGTCTGCTGACATCCGAAGAAGCAGAAAATCTGAAAGAATATCTCCGGGCAGTGGTGACAGACGGAACGGGAAGTGCGCTTCAGACGGACTCATATACGGTTTATGGAAAGACTGGTACTGCGGAGTACTCCAACAATAAAAAAAGCAGCCATGCCTGGTTTGTGGGATGGGCATCGGGAGATAAAGAAGATCTGGTGGTAGCTGTTCTTGTGGAAAAGGTCGGTTCTGGAAGTGAATATGCGGTACCGATCGCAAAGAGGATCTTTGATACTTATTACGGAAAGTAAGGATTCATCTTGTCATTTGTAAAAAAAAATGGTATCCTATAACCAGTCTTAGAGGCACACCAAACGACAGGAGGAATTGCAGTGATAGAAGCAACGAGCTGCGGCGGTGTGGTGATTTTTCGAGGTAAGATCCTTCTTCTGTACAAGAATTATAAGAACAAGTACGAAGGGTGGGTACTGCCAAAGGGAACTGTCGAGGCTGGGGAGGAATATCCTGAGACAGCGCTTCGCGAAGTGAAGGAAGAGACAGGTGTTGATGCAGAGATCATCAAATATGTCGGCAAAAGTCAGTACAGTTTTACGGTACCGGAAGATGTTGTCGAAAAAGATGTACATTGGTATCTGATGATGTCGGACAGCTATTACAGCAAACCACAGCGTGAGGAATACTTTACAGATTCCGGATACTACAAGTTTCATGAGGCGTATCATTTATTGAAATTCCCCAATGAAAAGCAGATTCTGGAAAAAGCGTACAGCGAATATCTGGAGATGAAGAAGACGAATCTCTGGAAAAACCGCAGGTAAGAGGAGAGGTTGTTGGAAACGACAGCCTCTTTTTGTAAAGGAGGATCGTGGGATGAGATGGTATCGTCCTTTATACCTTAGTAAAAATACTGCAGACCAGATCGATAAGATCAGGGAAAAAGCGGCTGCAGGCGCATGGGTGCCCGGCATCTATTTTGTGACACTGTCCTCGGAACCAGGACATCTTCTGGATCTGTTTCATAACACCATGCTGAAGGAATCTATTTTCAGAGATGTGCAGAGACTGGATATCGTAGGAGTAGCACAGGGACGTATGGAGGCGCTGCGCATGGTGGAGAAGATCGTAAAGGATAAATATCAGGAGACCGGTGGATTTGATGTGACCGCGTGGTTTCCGGAGGAATATTTCACAGATAGTGAAGGAGCATAGGACAGCAGATGCTGCATATCATCATATTTATATTGAAAATTATAGGAATTCTGCTTCTTGTGATCCTGGGACTGATCCTCTTGCTGGTAAGTTCCGTGTTGTTTGTACCGATCACCTACAAAGTCAGGGCAGAACGCAAGGATGGAGTGATCCAGGTACGAGCAGTTGCAGGCTGGATGTTTCGGCTGCTTTCAGTGCATTATAGGCTTCATACCAGTCAGGAACCTATGCAGCTATTACAGGGGCGGATCCTTGGGATACCCGTGTGGAAACCGCTGGAGCCAAAGAAAGAGAAGCCGAAGAAGGCTGAAAAGAAGTCAAAGGAAAAACAGTCCAAGCCGAAGCAGATGGAGGCGAAGCAACTGGAGCAGAAGGCAGAAGTGAAGTCATCTGACAAAGCCAAGGAGCGCCTGAAGAAGGATCTGACTCCTGGAACAGCCGTTGCAACCGTACCGCAGCCGGAACCGGAGGTATCCAGGCAGGAGCAGCCACAGGACAAACAGGCGCAGACGAAATCGCCGCGGCAGAGCATTTTGAAAAAGCTTCTCTATGCAATCCGGCGGATTTATGGTAAGATAACTGCCATAGGAAGAGGATTATTCTCTCTGGTCGTGAAACTGCTTCATATGCCGGAGAAAGCGTCAGAGACGATAGGAACGCTGACGGACTTCTGGAATCTGGAAGAAAATGTGAAAGCCAGAGAATCCATATGGCGGGAACTGAAGTTCCTGTGGAAGCACAGCCGTCCAAGAAAAGCGGATCTGACACTTCATTTTGGATTTGAAGATCCATCCTGGACCGGACAGTGTATGGGAGTCTTGTCGATCCTGAATGTCTGGTATCCTGGAAGAATTTTTTTGAAACCGGAGTTTGAACAGGAGATCTTTGAGGGAACACTTTATATAAAAGGTCATATGATGCTGGCAGTGCCGCTGCTGTCTATATTCCGTCTCTGGAGGGATGAGAATGTGATGAAAATATACCGGCGCTTCAGACAGTAACAGGAGGTTTTTATTTATGAGCGAAAAAAATAATAACAGCTTTGAATCTACCGTATCTTCTCTTTTTAAAGGAATGGATCAATTTATCTCCAGCAAGACTGTAGTAGGAGATGCAATCACTGTAGGTGATACCATCATTCTTCCACTGGTGGATGTATCCTTTGGCGTAGGCGCAGGCGCAAGCTCCGCAGAGAAGAAGGACAATGGTGCCGGTGGTCTTGGAGGAAGAATATCCCCGAGTGCAGTGCTGGTCATCAAGGATGATAACATCCGTCTGGTTAATGTAAAGAACCAGGATGCTGTGACTAAGATCCTGGATATGGTTCCTGATTTTGTCAATAAGTTTACAGCCGGCAAAAAATCTGACCCGGAAGTAGATAAGGCAGTGGATGAGATAATAAGCGCAAAGGAAAAGTAAGCGGCTGCGGAGCAGACATTTACGTTTCCTGTGCTATTAGCGAACGAATGTCCTGCGAAGCAGGATGTAAAGCACGATAGTGCGGATTCGTGAGCCTCGCTGATAATAATATTAAAAAATTTGTAAAATTTTACTTGCATTATTTATATAATTCTGATACAATAACAAAAGTTGTGAGTCTCCCGACTCAAATAAGCCTAAGGAGGTGCAATGATGGCTAAATGTGCAGTTTGTGAAAAGAGTGTTCACTTTGGAAACAATGTGAGTCATTCTCATAGAAAATCCAGCAAAATGTGGAAATCCAATGTAAAGTCCGTAAAAGTTAAAATGGACGGTGGAGCAAAGAAAATGTATGTGTGCACTTCTTGCTTAAAATCTGGCAAAGTTGAGAGAGCTTAACTGACCGGTAATTATTTAATTGGAATGGATAGGAGGGTTGTCGCTGTGCGATGACCCTTTTTTCGCGAAAGAAGGCTGACAGATCTCTAGCAGAGGAAACAGCACTGGTACCCGCAGATGATGAGAACAGCAGACAGCAAGATGCGGATAAACACATGATCAGTGGGAAGAAAAAGTGTCAGGAAGATTCCGATTCCGATGAAAAATATGGCAAATCCAAGCTTTCTCTTCATGGGCTGTCCTCCTTTGCGGAGAGATTCTTGGTTTATTATATGAAATATAGAAATATTTATTTCTTTTTTACCTGTTATCGGGTATAATAATTACAATTATGATTATGATTGGGAGGTATTTGTATGCAGGGACAGATTCATACAGAACTTGGCAGTATATTAATTGATGCGGATGTGGTGGCTACTTATGCAGGTTCCGTTGCACTTGGCTGTAGTGGTATCGTGGGCATGGCATCCCTGGATATGCGTGATGGACTGATGAAACTTCTGAAGAAGGACAGTATCAAGCGCGGTATCGAGGTGGCAATCGAAAACAATGAGATCTACCTCGGCTTTCACGTGATCGTTGCTTATGGTGTAAATATCCCGGTCGTATCTGAAAATCTGATCGATTCTGTCAGATATCAGGTAGAGGAGTTTACCGGTATGAAGATCGGTAAGATCGACATCTTTGTCGAAGGCGTGAGAGTGATAGATTAACGAGGGAGGAGCTTCACTTTGATTAAGACGATTGATGCCCAGATGGTTGCAAAAATGTTTCTGGGCGGCGCAAAAAATCTGGAATCCAACAAAGAGTGGATCAACGAGCTGAATGTATTTCCGGTACCGGATGGAGACACAGGTACCAATATGACAATGACGATTACAGCTGCAGCAGCAGATGTAAGTAAGCTGGACAACCCGGATATGTATACCCTTGGAAAATGCATTTCTTCCGGTTCTTTAAGAGGCGCAAGAGGTAACTCCGGTGTTATTCTGTCCCAGCTTTTAAGAGGATTTACCAAAGGCATCCGTGACCATGAGGAGCTGGATGTGATCGATCTGGCAGGAGCTATGCAGAAAGCTGTAGAGACTGCGTATAAGGCTGTTATGAAGCCGAAGGAAGGAACAATCCTTACAGTGGCAAAAGGAGCTGCTGACAAGGCAGCAGAGCTCTCTGAGAGTGTAGAGGATGTGGAAGAATTCGCACGCCTTGTTATCGAAGAGGCAGAAGCAGTGCTTGCAAAGACTCCGGATATGCTTCCGGTACTGAAAGAAGCAGGAGTGGTAGACTCCGGCGGACAGGGACTTGTGCAGGTGCTCAAAGGCGCATATGACGTTCTGACGGGCAAAGAGGTGGATTATTCCTTCGAAGGTCAGAAGAAGGCTGAACCGGTCAAGATCAGTGCGCAGACAGAGGCTGAGATCAAGTTTGGCTATTGTACAGAGTTTATTATCATGCTGGACAAGGAATTCAGTGAAAAGGCAGAGCTGGAGTTCAAGGCATATCTTGAGTCCATTGGTGATTCTATTGTAGTCGTGTCTGACGGCGAAGTTGTCAAAGTACACGTACATACGAATGATCCAGGACTGGCGATCCAGAGAGCGCTGACTTATGGTGCACTGTCCAATATGAAGATTGATAACATGCGTCTGGAGCATGAAGAGAAGCTGATCAAAGAAGCTTCCAGGATTGCTGAAGAGCAGAAGAAAGCGGTTGAAGAGAAGAAGGATGAGCCGAGAAAAGCGATGGGCTTCATCTCTGTATCTATTGGTAACGGTGTGGGAGAGATCTTCCGTGAGCTGGGTGTTGACTATCTGATCGAGGGTGGACAGACTATGAACCCAAGCACCGAGGATATGCTGGAAGCAATCGAGAAGGTAAATGCAGATACTGTATTTATCCTTCCGAACAACAAGAACATTATTCTTGCAGCAAACCAGGCAAGCTATCTGTGTGAGGATAAGAAGATCGTTGTAGTGCCGACCAAGACAGTACCGCAGGGTATCACCGCTATGATCAGCTATAACCCGGATGAAACACCGGAAGCCAATGCAGAAGTGATGCAGGAAGAGATTCAGAATGTGAAGACTGGTCAGGTAACTTATGCAGTCCGTGATACGAAGATCGATGACAAAGAGATCCACGAAGGCGATATTATGGGAATCGGAGATGCCGGAATCCTGGCAGTAGGAAAGAGCATTGAAGCAACCACCAAAGCTATGATGGCAGAGCTGGTAGATGAGGATTCTGAGATTATCGGTATTTACTATGGAGAAGATGTGAAGGAAGAGGATGCACAGAAGCTTGGAGATGAGCTGGCAGCCCTGTACCCGAATGCAGAAGTAGAAGTACACAATGGCGGACAGCCGATCTACTACTATGTGATTTCTGTGGAGTAAATATTAAAGACCGATAGATATGTTTATTCATACAAGTATGATTTGCATATCTATCGGTCATTTTGTATTGTTCGGAATTATCCTACCGTCTTTTCCAGAACTCTGGTAAAGTTCTCTCTTGCGATCAGTTCTTTTTCTCGTTTGGTCAGTCCCAGTTTATCAAAGCACTGGAACAGCTTATATATTTCGGAACAGTCTTTCATGCCTGCTACACTCAATTCAGGATCATCTGTCATAGTTCCTACAACATCGGGAGTACAGAATTCAAAGAAATCAAATCCACAGCCCACATGTTCAATTCCCATGATGTTGATCATATGATCAGCATGTTTTGCAAGCTGCTCGACGGTCTGTTTTGCTTTCGTGGCATGGACGAATGGAGTGAAGGAGTTCAAGCCTACCACACCGTCCAGATCCCGAATCGCACGAAGCTGCTCATCGGTCAGATTACGCGGAACATCACAGAGTGCACGGCAGTTGGAGTGAGAGGCAATGATCGGAGCTGTTGCAATATCCACAATATCCCAGAAACCATCTTCATTCAGATGAGAGGTATCTACAAGCATGCCAAGCTGCTGCATTCTCTTTACAACGTTTTTTCCGGCTTCTGTCAGACCATCTGTAAGACCGGTAGCAGCACCTGCACCCAGCAGATTTTTCTCATTCCAGGTCAACATGCCATGGCGGCATCCAAAATTGTAATATTCGTCAACCTTAGATACATCATCGCCAATGGCAGCCATACCTTCGATGCCAATCCAGATGTAAAATTTACCAGCATCTCTTGCCTGTTTCATCTCAGCGACAGTATGTACGATCTGTACCTCATCACATTCAGCGGTTTCGTCAAGAATGGCCTGTTTGATCTGCGCGGTTCGGATGGCATAGTCCTGAATGTCAGGTCGCTCAACCCAGATGACGAAGATGCTGCCTTCCACCTGACCGGCACGAAGCCGGTCCAGATGGTGATTCTTTAATACATTCTTTTCTCCATGTTCTCTTTTGACCGTTACGTCGGTCCAGATATCAGAGTGTGCGTCAAAATACATGAATAACTTCCTCTTTTCCTTAGTATGCAATACTTAATCATGTAATCTGGTGATTACGCGCCGAGGAGACCTCCAACCACAACACCAAGGTATGTACCGATGACATAACCAAAAGTACCGATCAGCATAACCGGTCCGACCAGCTTGGTCCATCCCTGGGAGATTGCCATTCCTGCTGCGGTTGTTGGTCCACCGATATTCGCATTGGAAGCAAGAATGATATCTTCCAGATCAAAGTGAAGCAGTTTACCAAATACAAAGCAGAACAGCATATTGGTCAGCACCATGATTCCGGTGAAGACTAACAGCAGCGGAGTCTCGGTAATGATCTTGACAATAGAAGCCGGAACACCGATAACAAACAGGAACAGATAGATAAAATAAGTACCGATCTCCTGAGAACCGGACAGATTTTCCACCTGTTTTTCACCAACAGTAGCAGCAAACATGGCGATGGTGGTGATCCATACATACTGGCTTCCGAAGAACGTATTGAGAATCGACAGCAGAGTATTGGTGGTCGGGATCACTGCACTGATGCCAGATGCGATCAGTTTTGCAAGGAATACAACAACAACACAGTAAGCTACGTTCATAGCGATATCTTTCAGAGAAATCTCTTTTCTGTTCCAGTATGCAGCAGCCTGTGTCTGTGCATCCTTCAGATCAGATACTTTCACTGCATCAATGTGTGGATGAGTATAATGTTTCTGGAAGAACTTCATGCCTGCAATGAAGATCAGGGCGAAGAAGTAAAGCGCCATCAACAGGTTATCAGCAACTGTAGCAGCTGCTTTGATCTCCCCTACATTAAATTCTGTTGCCAGAGCTGCAAAGTTCACGCCGCCTCCGATATAGGAACCGGTCATGATCGCTGCCACACCTGCAAGTCCTGGAATAAAGTTGTGAAGCAGGGTATATGCAAGAAATGCACCGGCAACTGTTCCAGCGGAACCGATACAGAAGATGATCATGATCCGTCCGGTCTCTTTCCAGATCTTCTTCATGTTGCACTGAAGCATCAGCAGCGGAATACCCATGGGAACTGCAAATCCCCAGATAATGTCATCATACAGGGTACAGGCAGTCGGAATAATGGACAGGTTGGAAAGTACCAGAGCAAATAACAGGGCGATGATCGCACCTGAGATTTTGGAGGCCCACATGTATTTCTGTTCCAGATAAATGGATATGGCAACAGCTACACACATGACCATCAGAAGCGACCAGGTATCATCTGGCGCAACCAGTGTTTCGCGTCCTACAAGGGACATAAACAGTGAACTTAACATAATAAACTCCTTTCTTGCAAAAAAAACGAGGTAAATCCTTATATTAAGAACTTCCTCGTTCAGATCGCAACCACAATGTATTGTTTCTGATATAAATTATATCGTTTTTTTGTCAAAATGCAATGCTTTTTATAAAATTTGTTAAAAAAATATAAAATTTCAAATAAATAAAAATAAAACAGAATATATGTTCGGATATGGTTGATTATAGAAATGCAATCGTGTATGATATAAAATAAGAATAAACAGGAGGCATAAGATGAATCTGCAATCATCCATCACAGAATTAAAAGGAATCGGAGAGAAGACTTCGCTGCCTTTTGCAAAGGTTGGCATACATACAGTATTGGATCTGCTGGAATACTATCCAAGAGATTATGAGATCTATGAAGAGCCGGTGGAACTTACAGAGATCGAGAGCGGGAAAAAATATGCAGTTCATGGATTTGTGGACTCTGTCTCTGAGGTGAAGCGCTTTGGAAAATATCAGATCTTCAGTGCCAGACTTCGGGTGGGAGAACAGGTGATTCAGGCTACCTGGTTTAATGTACCGTTTTTACGAAGAGTGTTTCAGCGTGGAAGTCAGTATATTTTTCGCGGGATCATTGCGGAAAAGAATGGACAGTACCGGATGGAACAGCCGGAACATTTTACACTGGCAGACTATGACAAATTACTCTATGTGATGCAGCCAAGATATCCACTGACTACGGGCCTGACGGAAAAAATGGTGGTGAAGTCGGTTCATCAGGTCATTGATGGAGGACAGGTTTATGTGCCGGAATATCTGCCGGAAGACATGCGAAGAGAATATGATCTGGAGTCTGAGTGGGATGCCGTACGGCAGGTGCATTTTCCGGCCAATGAGCAGGTGATGAGACAGGCGAGAAAGAGGATCGTGTTTGATGAGTTCCTTCTGTTTATATTAGGAATCCGTCGGATGAAAGAACAGCAGGAAGAACTGGTCAACGAGATGCCTATGGTGGAAGTCAGCGAGACAGCCCGGCTGATTGAGGCTCTTCCTTATGAACTGACGAATGCACAGATGAGAGTCTGGCGGGAAATTGTATCAGATATGACTGGAACAAAAGTTATGAGCCGTCTGGTGCAGGGAGATGTGGGCTCCGGCAAGACGATTCTTGCAGTACTGGCATTGATCATGGCAGGTTGCAATGGATATCAGGGAGCTTTGATGGTGCCCACAGAAGTGTTGGCAAAGCAGCATTATCAGTCGGTGAAGGAATTGCTGGAGACCCATCACATCCCACTTCGTCCCATTTTGCTGACAGGTTCCATGACGGCGAAGGAAAAGCGATTGGCAAGAGAAGAAATCGAGAGCGGCAAAACGCAGATCGTTATCGGAACCCATGCGTTGATCCAGGAAAAAGTGATCTATCGGAATCTGGGACTGGTGGTGACAGATGAGCAGCACCGTTTTGGTGTGAAGCAGCGGGAAATGCTGGCAGAGAAAGGGCGGATGCCTCATGTACTGGTTATGAGTGCCACGCCGATTCCGCGGACATTGGCCATCATTATTTACGGAGATCTGGATATTTCTGTAGTGGATGAGATGCCGGCGCACAGACTTCCTATCAAGAACTGTGTAGTGGATGAATCTTATCGCCCCAATGCGTATCGTTTCATGAAAAAAGAAGTGGAAGCAGGTCATCAGGTCTATATTATCTGCCCGATGGTGGAGGAAAATGAAGAACTGGAGTTGGAAAATGTCACAGACTATACCGAAAAGCTGAAAGGGATCCTGCCGGAATTTCAGATCAGCTGTCTTCATGGAAAGATGAAGCCAAAAGAAAAAAATGAGATTATGGAAGCATTTGCGGATGGACAGATCCAGATTCTGGTATCCACTACGGTGATTGAGGTTGGTATCAATGTGCCTAATGCCACAGTTATGATGGTGGAAAATGCAGAACGCTTTGGTCTGGCGCAGCTTCATCAGCTCCGTGGCCGGGTAGGAAGAGGGAGAGATCAGTCTTACTGCATCTTTATGAGTGGCAGTAAAGGAAAAGAGACCAAGAAACGCCTGGAAGTTCTGAATCAGTCCAATGACGGTTTTTATATTGCCAGTGAAGATCTGAAACTGCGCGGACCTGGTGATCTGTTTGGGATCCGCCAGAGTGGTGTGCTGGAGTTCCGTATGGGAGATGTATTCCAGGATTCCCGTGTGCTGGAGCAGGCAAGCGAAGCGGCAGGACGGATTCGGGAGGAAGACGCAGAACTTGCACTTCCAAAACATGAAAAATTAAAAGAACGCCTGGAAACAGCCATGGCCAAAGGTGGGGAGAACTTAAGTCTGTAATGACAAAATCTGACAGTGTATGATCTGCCGCTCTGCATATACTAAGGTCGTAACAAACAACCAATGGAGGGCTTTATTATGGCAGGTTCTACAAACAAAGCAGCAGTACCGGAGGCAAAGGGAGCACTGGATCGTTTTAAATACGAGGTTGCGAGCGAGATCGGTGTACCGCTGAGCGACGGTTATAATGGAGACCTTACGTCCAGACAGAATGGATCTGTGGGCGGTTATATGGTCAAAAAGATGATCGAGGCGCAGGAGCGCAAGATGGCAGGAAAATAGAATATGAGCGAGATCTTAGCAATTAAGATACTCCTGTGATAAAGCGGGTGAAAAGTCTGAGAACAGGCTTTTCACCCTTGCTTTTGGTAAAGATCAAGAAAATCAGCTTCTGTATTTTTCCATTGACATTTCTCTGATACTTGTTATAATAGCATTTGTTCTGAAAAATGCAAATGATTTGCAAATGCATTATATTTGCAATCTTAAGTGATATGACGGGAAATGAGAGGAGACAGATATATGTTGATGGAAGTGATCAAAGACACAGCATTGGACAGTATAAAGCTGCTGCCATTTTTGTATATTACGTATTTACTGATCGAGCTGATCGAACACAAGGTCGGGGAGGCAGGCAGAGCAAGGATCGGTGCAGCAAAAAAATCGGGTCCAATCTGGGGAGCATTGTTTGGAATCATCCCTCAGTGTGGATTTTCAGCGGCGGCTTCCAGCTTGTATGCAGGAAGGATCATTACCATTGGTACATTGATGGCAGTGTATCTTTCTACATCAGACGAGATGCTTCCGATCCTGATCTCATCCTCTGTGGGGATTACGCGGATCCTGCATCTGCTTCTGGTAAAGGCGGGAATTGCCATGGTCTCGGGTATTGCCATTGATCTGGTGATCCGGGACCGCAGAAAGACTGCAGAAGAGAAACATCATCATCATAATCATGAAGGGGAGCAGGGCTGTGAGGAACGTCTTGCACTGGCTGCTCTTCGTCATACGATGGAAGTATTTATCTATATTGCAGGTATTTCATTTTTGCTGAATCTGGGAATCGCAGCTATCGGGGAAGAAACATTGGCAGGATTTTTCACTTCTATCCCGGTGTTGGGAGAATTTCTGGCAGCGTTGGTGGGGTTGATCCCGAACTGTGCATCTTCTGTAGTGATCACAGAGCTTTATCTGTCAGGTGTGATCGGAGCCGGAGCTATGATGTCAGGTCTTCTGGTCAATGCGGGAGTCGGGATCCTGGTACTGCTCCGGATCGACCATGACCGGAAGGAGACGGCGAAGATCATAGCGGCATTGTATGCCCTGGGCGTGTTCTGGGGGCTTGTCATCCATGTGCTGGGAGTGGTATTCTAATAGGAGTGTCTGAGAGGAAGAGACGTATGGCAGGAGAAAATCATTATGCGACGGCAAGCCGCAGAAAAATACTGGAGATCTTAAAGGAAAGCAAGGATAAGACCGTTACAGCTGCTCAGATAGGGGAGCAGCTTCGCCAGATGGACAGTGAAGTTAACATTACCACCATCTACCGGTATCTGGATCGACTGGAGAAGGACGGAACGGTGATCCGTTATGTATCCGGGCAAGGTTCCCAGGCTGCTTATCAGTATGTGGAGCAGGGCAAAGGCTGTTGCGACCATCTGCACCTTCAATGTGTAAAATGTGGTCGGATCTATCATCTGGACTGCGCCTTTATGAAAGAAATCTCAGAACATATTGAGAAAGACCATGGTTTTGAATTACAGTGCCGGAACTCTGTGTTATATGGAATCTGTAAAGACTGCAAGACCATGAAGGCATGAGGAGAGTGACAAGATGGCAATGGATATTTATCTGATCCGTCATGGAGAGACGGACTGGAATAAAACGAAACGGCTGCAGGGAGTGACAGATATTCCGCTGAATGCCTGCGGGATCGAACTGGCAGAAAAGACAGCAGAGGGGCTTAAAGATGTGCTCTTTGACCGGATCTATACAAGCCCTCTGATCCGTGCAAAGAAGACGGCAGAGATCATTCGCGGAGACCGGCCTGTTGAGCTGGTGGTGACGGATGGATTGAAAGAGATCAGTTTTGGAGAATATGAAGGATTGTGTCATGAGCCGGAGCATTATACGATCCCAAAGCCCGGATTTAGAAAATTTTTTGAAGATCCGGAGCATTTCGAGACTCCGCCGGGAGGAGAGAGTCTGGCGCATCTGATCAAACGGACATCCTCTTTTGTGAAAAGTGTGATCAATGATCCGGAAAATGACGGAAAGACATTTTTGATGGCATCTCATGGAGCAGCGATCCGGGGAATTATGTCAGGACTCCTTAACTTGCCGATTGCGCAGTTCTGGAGTGGTACGGTACATAAAAACTGTGGTGTGACCTGCCTTCATGTGGAGAACGGACAGGTTACGATCACCTTTGAAAATCGGATTTATTACTAAATAGATAGGAAAAATAACTGGACTGGTTAAAAAATATAAAACTGGATATTTAATTGTAACCAGTCATAGGCTAATATAGGTTCCAGCAAGCAGCGGAAGACAGGAAAATGCTTGTCTTCCGTTCTTTTATTACAAGGAGGTTCAGTATTATGAGCACAAGAGAAGCATCTGCTGGAAAGAGTATTACCGTATCGGAGATCGCAATTACAGGAGTATGTATTGCACTGACATTTGTGGCAACCGGATTCATCAACATCCGTCTGCCGATCGCAGCCAATGGAGGACTGGTTCATCTGGGAAATGTGCCGTTGTTCCTTGCAGCTATCATTTTCGGAAAACGGACAGGAGCGCTGGCTGGTTCTTTTGGAATGGCATTGTTTGATCTGATGGGCGGCTGGGTATTATGGGCACCATTCACCTTTGTAATTGTTGGTCTTATGGGATTCACAGTAGGAGCTATCACAGAGAATCACAAGGGGTTCAGATGGAATGCACTGGCGATTGCTGCTGCATGTGTGATCAAAATTGTAGGTTATTATATTGCAGAAGGATTTATCTATGGTAACTGGGTTGCGCCGGTAACGTCCATTCCGGGTAACCTGGTACAGATCGGTGTGGCAGCAGTTCTGGTACTTCCGATTGCAGAGGTGGTCAGAAGAGCCATTCGCAGATAATAGGAGAGTATGGCACGGTGGGAGCAGATGGCTTCTGCCGTGTATGCAGTTACACGAAAATGGAGGATAACATATGTACAAGATCATGACCCCGGGTCCGACCCAGGTAAGAAAAAATGTCCGCATGGCGAGAAGCCTTGCGTGCACCAATCCGGATCTGGATCCGGCATTTTATGATTATTATAAGGAGACCTGTGAGCTGATCAGCGAATTATTGGAGACGAAGAATACCGCTTATATTCTTGACGGAGAAGGTATTCTTGGTCTGGAGGCTGCCTGCGCATCCCTGACAGAGCCTGGCGATAAAGTGCTGGTGGTTGATAACGGTATTTATGGCAAAGGATTTGCTGATTTTGTGACCATGTATGGCGGGCAGGTGACATTCTATGAATCCACGTATACCCAGGCGGTAGATGTGAAAGAGTTCAGAGCATTTCTGGAAGAACATCACGATTTTAAGTATGCAACACTGGTTCACTGTGATACTCCAAGCGGTGTTCTGAATCCAGTGGAGGAATTAAGCCGTGCCCTTCATGAGTATGGCATTATGACCATTGTGGATTCGGTATCTGCCATGATGGGAGAACCTCTTCGTGTGGATGAAGGACAGATCGATATTGTCTGCGGCGGTTCTCAGAAAGCGGTATCAGCGCCTCCTGGACTGACTTTTGTAACTGTCAGTGATGCAGCCATGAAAGCGATGGAAGAGAGAAAGACACCGATTGCATCCTTCTACGCCAATATTCTGGTGTTCAAGGATTACTATAAAAACCTGTGGTTCCCGTATACTATGCCGATCAGTGATATTTATGGTCTTCGTACAGCTCTGGAGAATGTAAAAGCAGATCCGGATCGTTATGAGCGTCATAAACAGATGGGTGAATTGACCAGACGGACAGTGAAGGAGATGGGATTGTCTCTCTATCTGGAAAATGGGTATTCCAATACGGTAACAGTCATTCGTGTGCCGGATGGAATCAAAGCAGATGATATTCTGGAACTGATGAAGAAGGATCATAATATCATGATCGCCGGAAGCTTTGATGTACTGACCGGTCAGGTGATCCGCATCGGTCATATGGGCGAGAATGCCAATGAAGCGGATGTAGTTGAGACACTGGAAGCTTTGAAATCAGTTTTAAACAAACTGTCTGCTTAACAGATTTTTTATGATTTTAACAAAATTGACGTGGAGTAACGATTCAAGGCTATCGTGAACAAAAGTAAAGAATCCGTTCATTACAAAAAAGGGCTGCTGTCATAATTGACAGCAGCCCTTTTTGAGGCTGATTAATAAGAAGTCTGTACTTCGGTACATGGATCAGCTCCATAGTAGGGAAGTCTTCCTTCGCTGTATCCATATGCGAAATAATGTTCCAACAGTCCCTGTGCATTCTTGCCGACTACCTTTGCAACATCCGGGTAGGTATTGTAATAGTAGATTGGATCAAGCTTCGGCAGATCAGAATCAGCATTGTTCGGGTCTGCAGGCGGGATTGTCATCAGGAATGCTTTGCGCTCTTCAGCGGTATCAACGTGTCCGGCAGCGGCACGCCACTCTGCCTGCTGATTTGCATAACGTCCTTCAGCCATTCCACTGGTCTGGTAATGATTGAACAGTGCCTGGGGATCGAATCCAACTGCGTTAGCTACATCCGGGTATTTCCAGAAGTAGTAGTTGTAGTCGAATGCGGATTCAGCTTTTGATGGGAATGCACCGATCGTGGTTGCCAGAACAAGGGCACACATGGTACCAAGCAACATTTTACTTTTCTTGAATTTCAAATCTGTCACCTCCATAAGGCTTATTTTCATATTCTTAGCATACCATTAAAATCGACAGGATTCAACAAAAAAAGACCTGATATGCAGGTCTTTTTTGTTACATCTTATTTACTGTGAAGACAGATCGGCCAGTTTGTATTTCTGGGCATAATTATCGAAACATTTGAGATATGCAGCATCCTTCATGTGACGGACACTCTTCAGATACTCATGAGTATCGAATTCATCACTGTCAGTCTCAATCATGGCAACTGCTACGTTGGAACAGTGAGCTGCGATACGCTCCAGGTTAGTCAGCAGATCGTTGAATGCGAATCCCTGCTGGAATTCACAGGTTCCATCCTGCAGACGGCCGATGTGGCGGGTCTTCAGTTCATTGCAAAGAATACCGATCAGCTCGCGCAGAGGCTCTACCTTAGCAGCCATCTCCAGATTATCTTCACAGAACGCATCAACGGTCAGATCAACCACTTCCTGAACTGCACTCTGAAGAATGCGGATCTCGTCCTGAGCGGATGGAGAGAAGGTGATCTTCTTCTCGGACAGCTCACTGGCAACTTTGGAAATATTGACTGCATGGTCACCCAGACGCTCAAAGTCACTTAAAGTATGCAGAAACTTGGACACCTGCTGGGTCTGCTGCGGAGACATGCTGTGTCCGGTCAGCTGCATAAGATAAGTGCCAAGCTTATCTTCGTATTTATCAATCAGGTTTTCCTTCTGTTGGATCTTATTATATTTATCTTGGGAATAATCCTTCAGCAGGGCAAATGCACGATTCAGATTCTTGCGGGCTTTTTTTGCCATACCGTTCATGGCGGTATGACTCTGGGTGATAGCCAGTGCCGGGTAAGCAAGGAAACGCTCCTCCAACAGATCAAAATCAGCCTGCTCTTCCAGGTCCTCCGGATCTTCTTTGATCAGCCAGAAGACCAGCTTCTCGATCTTGGAGATAAATGGTACCAGTACCAGGATGGTAGCCATACGGAAGACGCTGTTCATCAGGGCAACAGTTACCGGGCGCATGGTCATATCCATGAATGAGAAGTGAACTACAGCGTTTACACTGTAGAACACGATGGACCAGAATACCATACCGAATAAGTCATTCAGCAAGTAGATCAGGGCGGTACGCTTTCCGTTACGGTTGGTTCCGATGGAAGAGAGCAGTACCGGACATGCAGCACCGACACCGATACCCATGGTGATCGGGAGAGCAGCTGCAAAGCTGATGCTTCCGGTTACGGACAGTGCCTGCAGAATACCGACGGATGCAGAAGCACTCTGAAGAACTGCAGTAAACAGAATACCTACAATGATACCCATGAACGGGTTTTCAAAGGTGGTAAGCAGATTTACAAAATGCGGGTTTTCTTTCAGAGGGGATACGGCGCCACTCATGGTCTGCATACCGACCATCAGGATGGCAAAACCAAGCATGATGTCGCCCACATTTTTATAGGTTGTCTTTTTGACAAACATCTTGAAGATGATACCAATGATAGCAACAATGGCTGAAATAGTTGCGGTGGACAGAAGCTGTGCAATTCCATTGGAACCCTCAATGTAGGACAGACACAGGATCCAGCCGGTGACGCTGGTACCGATATTGGCACCCATGATGATACCGATGGCCTGGGATACCTTCATCATACCAGAGTTTACAAATCCGACTACCATAACAGTGGTTGCGGATGAAGACTGGATAATGGCGGTTACTGCGGTTCCGAGAAGCAGTCCCTTGATAGGAGTGCTGGTAAGCTTGTACAATACAAGCTCGAGTTTGTTTCCTGCCACACTTTTCAGGCCGTCTCCCATGAGAGACATACCGAAGAGGAATAATGCAACTCCGCTTAAAAGGGTCAGGATAATCATTATGCCATTCATATGTTTTTTCTTTCTCTCCTATGTGATTTTTACACGTACTTCATTATTATAAAACATTTTACACTGCTTTTACAATAATTTTACTCATTTTTATGGAAATAAACGAAAAAAACTGCCGGATAGGGACAAATTCATCCAAATCCGACAGTTAAAAGAGCTATTAAAGTTTTTGATTACAGATCTTTTCCGGTTAGCATTTTATATGCCTGCAGATATTTGTCGATGGTCTTATCTACGATCTCCTGCGGCAGAGTCCAGTTGTTGTCTGGATTTGCTTTGAGCCAGTCGCGGGCAAACTGTTTATCGAAGGACGGCTGACCATGTCCCGACTCATAACCATCTGCCGGCCAGAAACGGGAGCTGTCCGGAGTGAGCATCTCGTCACCGATGACCAGATTACCTTCCTCGTCCAGACCAAATTCGAATTTGGTATCTGCAATGATAATTCCTTTGCTCAGTGCATATTCTGCACATTTTTTATAAAGAGCGATGGTATTGTCCCGAAGAAGCTCTGCATATTTCTGACCTTTTCCCGGGAAATACTTTTCCAGATGAGCAATGCTCTGTTCAAAGGAGATGTTTTCGTCATGATCTCCAATCTCAGCCTTGGTGGACGGAGTGTAGATCGGCTCCGGAAGCTTGTCGGACTCTTTCAGGCCTTCTGGAAGAGTAATACCACAGACTGTACCATTTTCTTTGTAGCTTGCCCAGCCGCTTCCGGTGATGTAACCGCGGACGATACACTCGATCGGCAGCATCTGAAGCTTTTTACACATCATGGATTTGCCTTCGTATTTGGGCTGCTGGAAAAATTCCGGCATATCTTTTACATCAACAGAGATCATATGGTTCGGAAGAATATCCTTGGTCATGTCGAACCAGAACTTGGACATCTGGGTCAGGACAGTACCTTTTTTGGTCACTTCATTATGAAGGATCACATCAAAACAGCTGATGCGATCTGTGGCAACCATGATCAGACTGTCGCCGTTATCATAGATCTCACGTACTTTACCTTCTTTGATCGGTTTTAATTCCTGCATGCTTTCACACCTCTTCGTTTGTGTTATCAATAATCACCGTAAACGTATCATTATTGGACCATGACTGTCAATCAACTTTTTTTAATAAGTCTTCATAAGCAGAAATGGAAAATAAAGTTAAAATAAACTAACTAATAAAATGCGAATGTTAGTATGGGACACAAAAAACACAAACTAGATATTGTGTATTGTAATAAAAAAACTGGAAAAATATACTTGGTATTGCAATTCTAAATGCGAGTGTTATAATTTCAACTGGATTGTTATTGTCAGAAATGAGTTGTATATAGCTAACAATATACAACTGCTATATTTGGCAGATAATGAAAATATATGTCAGGAGGTACAGTTGATGAAAGACTGGAAACAGTGGAACGGCTTTGAAGGCCGCCAGTGGAAAGAAGAAATCAATGTAAGAGACTTCATCCAGAAGAACTACACACCGTATGATGGAGATGAATCTTTCCTGGAGGGACCGACCGAGGCGACAGATAAGCTTTGGGGAATCCTGCAGGGACTGCAGAAAGAGGAGCGTGCAAAGGGAGGAATCCTGGATATGGATACGGAGATCGTATCCGGTATTACTTCTCACGGAGCAGGATATATCAGTGAAGAGACCAAGGATCTGGAGCAGATCGTAGGCCTTCAGACGGACAAGCCGCTGAAACGTGCATTTATGCCGTTTGGTGGAATCAAGATGGCTGAGCAGGCTTGCCAGAACTACGGTTATGAGCCGGATCCGGAGCTTCACAAGATCTTCACCGAGTACTGCCGCACCCACAACCAGGGCGTATTTGATGCTTACACACCTGAGATGAAGAAAGCTCGTCACAACAAGATCATCACAGGTCTTCCGGATACCTATGGAAGAGGCCGTATCGTAGGCGACTATCGTCGTGTGGCTCTGTACGGAATTGATTTCCTGATGGAGAAAAAGGCAGAAGACTTCGCAAACTGCGGTAACGGAACCATGACTGATGATGTGATCCGTCAGAGAGAGGAGATCAGCAGACAGTATCAGGCACTTGGCCAGATGAAGAAGATGGCTGAGATCTACGGATACGATATTTCTGAGCCGGCTACGAATGCAAAAGAAGCAGTTCAGTGGATGTATTTTGGATATCTGGCAGCTGTTAAGACTCAGAACGGAGCAGCTATGAGCGTTGGCCGTGTATCCACCTTCCTTGATATTTATATTCAGAGAGATCTGGAAAATGGAACCATCACTGAGAAAGAGGCACAGGAGCTGATCGACCATCTGGTAATGAAATTCCGTATGGTGAAGTTCGCAAGAATCCCGTCCTACAACCAGCTGTTCTCCGGTGACCCGGTATGGGCTACCCTGGAAGTTGGCGGTATCGGTGTGGACGGACGTTCCATGGTTACCAGGAACGATTTCCGCTTCCTTCATACACTGGTTAACATGGGACCGAGTCCGGAGCCGAACCTTACGGTCCTGTATTCCTCCAAACTGCCGCAGAACTTCAAGAAGTTTGCAGCAGACATTTCCATCCGTACCAGTTCTGTACAGTATGAGAATGACGATGTGATGAAGCCGGTATGGGGCGATGACTACTCCATCTGCTGCTGCGTATCTGCTACCCAGACTGGTAAAGAGATGCAGTTCTTCGGCGCACGCGCAAACCTGGCTAAGTGCCTTCTCTACGCAATCAATGGCGGCGTGGATGTGAAGTCCAGAGAACAGGTTGGACCGGCATACAAACCGATCACTTCTGAGTATCTGGATTATGATGAAGTCGTTGCAAAATACGATGTTATGATGGACTGGCTGGCAGGTCTGTATGTAAATACCTTAAACCTGATCCAGTACATGCATGATAAATACTTCTATGAGGCAGCTGAGATGGCTCTGATCGATACCGATGTACGACGTACTTTTCGCAACCGGTATTGCTGGTTTCTCTCACGTAGTTGACTCCTTAAGTGCTATCAAATATGCAAAAGTAAAGACTGTCCGTGATGAGACCGGTATCGTGGTTGATTACATTACTGAGGGAGATTTCCCAAGATACGGCAATGATGATGACAGAGCAGATGATATTGCAGTATGGCTTCTGAAGACCTTCCTTGACAAGATCAAGAAACATCATACCTATCGTAACTCCGAGGCAACCACTTCTATCCTGACCATTACCTCTAACGTTGTATATGGTAAGGCAACCGGTAACATGCCAGACGGAAGAAGAGCAGGCGAGCCGCTGTCCTCCGGGTGCAAACCCGTCCTACGGCGCAGAGAAGAGCGGTCTTCTGGCTTCCCTGAACTCTGTTGCAAAGCTTCCGTACGAGTGGGCTCTGGATGGTATCTCCAATACCCAGACCATCAACCCGGATGCACTGGGCCACAGCGAGGAAGAGCGCGTGAATAACCTGGTACAGGTTATGGACGGATACTTCGATCAGGGCGCTCACCACTTAAACGTAAACGTATTTGGTACCGAGAAGCTGATCGATGCTATGGAGCATCCGGAGAAAGAGGAGTACGCAAACTTCACCATCCGTGTATCCGGTTATGCAGTTAAGTTCATCGACTTAACCAGAGAGCAGCAGATGGATGTAATCTCCAGAACCTGCCACGCTACCATGTAAGGAATGACAATCATGACAGATACGGCATTGACGGGACAGGTACATTCTCTGGAGACTTTCGGCCTGGTGGATGGCCCGGGAGTCCGGTGCGTGGTGTTTCTCCAGGGCTGCAAGATGCGCTGCAGGTACTGCCACAATCCGGAGACCTGGAGCCAGCAGGGCGGTGAGACCTGGACGGCAGAAGATTTGTTCCGGAAAGTGTACCGATATCGAAATTACTGGGGAAAGGACGGGGGACTCACGGTCAGTGGTGGGGAACCCCTTCTCCAGATGGATTTTGTAACTGAATTTTTTGAACTGGCAAAGAAAAAGCAGGTGAATACTGCGCTTGATACTTCCGGCAACAGCTTCTGCCTGGAACCATCTTATCTGGAACGGTTTGACAGACTAATGAATCTGACGGATCTGTTTCTGCTGGATATCAAGGCGGTGGACGCCTCTCTTCACAGGCAGCTGACCGGACAGGATAACGCAGGGATCCTGGCATTGGCCCATTACCTGGCAGATCACGGAAAATCCATGTGGATCCGCAGGGTACTGGTGCCGGGACTTACGGATTCTGAAGATGATCTGACGGCTCTTCGGGATCTGGCAAGATCTCTGCCGACTCTGAAGCGGTTGGAAGTTCTTCCTTATCATACACTGGGAACGTTCAAATGGGAGAAGCTTGGTATTCCCTATTCCCTGGAAGGCACACCGGTGCCGACCGAGGAGCAGGTGGCACGTGCCGAAGCAATCCTGGAAGTGGACAAATATCAATAAAGACTCTTATCAATAAAATTCTTCAACAGGAGGTGTGGAAACGCACCTCCTGTTGCATTTTCCGGAAAAATCTGTTATATTAGCAAATGGTTAGAGATAACTAATCACGTGAATAAATCAGGAAACTCTTTGTAAAACACTGGAAACTGGACACTTCCAGTGTGGAGTTGCCTGTAGGAAACACAATTTCTGGTTATACTATGGTAATATGTAACTAATCGGATAAAAGTAAAATCTGAATCTGAGAAGTTACATTATATAAAGAAAAAAGGAGATTACAGACATGGACTATTTACAGATTGAGAAAGTTATCGGAAGAGAGATTCTGGATTCCAGAGGCAATCCGACTGTAGAGGCAGAAGTAGTTCTGGCAGACGGTACCATCGGAAGAGGAGCAGCACCAAGCGGCGCTTCCACAGGAGAATTCGAGGCTCTGGAATTGAGGGATGGAGATAAGAGCAGATACCTTGGAAAAGGTGTGACAAAAGCTGTTGAAAATATCAATACCAAGATCAATGATGCCCTGATTGGTATCGACGCATCTGACACTTATGCAGTGGACAAGGCAATGATCGAGGCGGATGGAACCAAAGATAAATCCAACTTAGGTGCCAACGCGATCCTGGCAGTATCTATTGCAGCAGCAAGAGCAGCAGCGATTTCTCTGGATGTGCCGCTGTATCGTTTCCTTGGCGGTGTATCCGGTAACCGTCTTCCGGTTCCAATGATGAACATTGTAAACGGCGGCTGCCATGCACTTTCTTCTGGACTGGATGTACAGGAGTTCATGATCATGCCGGTAGGTGCACCGTCCTTCAAAGAGTGCCTGCGCTGGTGTGCAGAAGTATTTCATGCACTTGCTTCTATATTAAAAGAGAGAGGATTGGCTACTTCTGTAGGCGACGAAGGCGGATTTGCTCCGGCACTGAAATCAGACGAGGAAGCCATCGAGACCATTCTTGAGGCAGTGAAAAAAGCAGGATACGAGCCGGGCAAAGATTTCAAGATCGCCATGGACGCAGCTTCCTCCGAGTGGAAGAGCGAAAAAGGAAAAGGATTCTACAAACTTCCGAAGGCCGGAACCGAGTATACTTCTGAAGAACTGATCGAGCACTGGGCAAAACTCTGCGACAAATATCCGATCATTTCCATCGAAGACGGACTGGATGAGGAGGATTGGGAAGGCTGGCAGAAGCTGACCGCAAGATTGGGCGATAAAGTGCAGTTAGTCGGTGATGACCTGTTTGTAACCAACACGGAGAGACTGGCAAAAGGTATTGAATTAGGAGCAGGAAATGCGATCCTGATCAAGCTCAACCAGATCGGTTCGGTATCTGAAACTCTGGAAGCAATCAAGATGGCTCACAAGGCTGGATACACCGCTATTTCTTCCCATCGTTCCGGTGAAACTGCAGATACTACCATTGCAGATCTTGCGGTAGCGCTGAATACCTGCCAGATCAAGACAGGTGCTCCGAGCCGTTCCGAGCGTGTGGCAAAATACAACCAGCTTCTCCGCATTGAAGAACAGCTTGGCGACAGCGCAGTTTACCCTGGAATCAAGGCTTTTAATGTTAGAAATGACTAAAAAAATTAACGATAAGTTTTTTCAATAAAGCAAATTAAGGGTGGAATTTTGTCGAATGAGAACGTATAATGCTGGAAAACAAATCAACTGGAGGTAAACATCATGAAAAACATTTTTAGTAATATCGACTGGAAGAAGACCGGATTATTTGCAGCAGGTGTTGCATTTGGAACCGCAGGCATTAAAGTTCTCTCCAGCGACGACGCAAAGAAGGTATATACCAACTGCACCGCAGCTGTTCTTCGTGCAAAGGATTGCGTAATGAAGACTGCTACTACCATTCAGGAGAACGCAGAGGATATCTATGCAGAAGCTGTTCAGATCAACGAGGACAGAGCAGCAGAGGCAGATGCTAAAGTAGAAGAGTCTCTGGATGAAGAAGTATCTGCTGAAGAAGAGAGTGCAGAATAAGTATTATGAAATTCATAATTAAACATGAGATCAGGGGCCGCATTCGTATACATGCGGCCCAAAATCGGATGAGCGCAGTTCAGGCAGATACCCTTGCATATTATGTAGGAAAGCTTGAAGGCGTCACATCTGTGAAAGTGCAGGAGCGTGTACAGGATGCAGTGATCTGTTATACCGGAGACCGAGAGACACTGATTCTGGCGCTGAAACAGTTCACCTATGAGAACGTGGAAGTGCCTGAACAGGTACTGGCAAGCTCCAGCCGTGCACTGAACAGTGAATATTGGGAGAAGCTGGTGACGGCTGTTGTCTTAAGAGCCGGAAGCAAGATGTTTCTTCCGTATTCCATCCGTTCTGTGGTAACGGCAGTAAAATCTGTCAAATACCTGTGGAATGGTATCCGCACACTGGCACGCGGCAAGTTGGAAGTTCCGGTACTTGATGGAACTGCTATCGGTGTGTCCGTCTTCCGGGGAGATATGGAGACCGCATCTTCCGTGATGTTCCTTCTGGGAATCGGTGAGATCCTGGAAGAGTGGACTCATAAGAAATCTGTGGCAGATCTGGCACGGAGCATGTCTCTCCATGTGGAGAAGGTATGGCTTCAGAAAGACGGTCAGGAGATCCTGGTGCCGTCTGAACAGATCGAGCCGGGTGATAAAGTCGTTGTCCGCATGGGCAATATGGTTCCGTTCGACGGTGTAGTCGTAACTGGTGACGGTATGGTAAATCAGGCTTCCATGACTGGTGAATCCATTCCGGTTCACAAGAGTGAAGGCAGCACAGTATATGCAGGAACTGTTCTGGAAGAGGGCGAGCTGACTGTTCAGGTCCGCGAAGTGACCGGTTCTGGAAAATTTGATAAGATTGTATCCATGATCGAGGAGTCTCAGAAACTGAAATCCTCCATGGAAGGAAAAGCAGAGCATCTGGCAGACCGTCTGGTACCGTATACACTGGGCGGAACGGCACTTGTTTATCTGCTGACCAGAAATGTGACCAAGGCACTGGCTGTGTTGATGGTAGATTTCTCCTGCGCACTGAAGCTTGCCATGCCGATCTCGGTACTGTCAGCTATCAGAGAGGCAGGAACCTATGATGTGACAGTCAAGGGCGGAAGATATCTGGAAGCCATTGCAGAGGCAGATACCATCGTCTTTGATAAGACCGGTACACTGACCAAGGCAAAACCGACGGTTGTGGATGTGGTTCCATTCGTAGATGAAGATCCCGACGAACTGCTTCGTCTGGCAGCTTGTATGGAAGAGCATTTTCCACACTCTATGGCAAAAGCGGTTGTAGAAGCAGCGAAAGTAAGAGGGCTGTCCCATGATGAGCGTCATGCAAAGGTGGAGTATGTGGTGGCGCATGGCATTTCTACCACGATCGAAGGCAAGAAAGCTGTGATCGGAAGCCAGCATTTTGTATTTGAAGATGAGAAATGTGTGATCCCGGAGGGCATGCAGGAGAGATTCGATGCAGTTCCGGAGGAATATTCTCATCTGTACCTGGCGGTGGAAGGCAGGCTGGTAGCAATCATCTGTATTGAAGATCCGCTGCGTCCGGAAGCTGTTGATGTAATCCAGGGCCTTAAGAAAGCAGGTATCAGCAAAGTAGTCATGATGACTGGAGACAGTGACCGTACCGCTCGTGCCGTGGCTTCAAAAGTAGGCGTGGATGAGTATTATTCTGAGGTCCTGCCGGAAGACAAGGCATCTTTTGTAGATAAGGAACGTTCTGCTGGGAGAAAGGTTATCATGATCGGGGATGGTATCAATGATTCACCGGCATTGTCCGCAGCTGATGTTGGAATTGCTATCAGTGATGGCGCGGAAATTGCCAGAGAGATTGCGGATGTGACCATCAGCGCAGACAATCTGGAAGAACTGGTGAAGCTAAAACAGATCAGCAATGGACTGATAAAACGGATCCATCAGAATTACCGTGTGATCGTAGGATTCAATATGGGTCTGATCATTCTGGGCGTTGCAGGTATCCTCCAGCCGACCACATCCGCATTGTTCCACAATACTTCTACACTGTTGATCAGTTTGAAGAGTATGACGGATCTGCTCCCGGAAGTGTAAAATTGATAATGAATCAAATATAAAATAAGCAAGAAGAACTGTTGGGGTGGACTTGACAGTTCTTTTTGTATATTCTGCAAAATATTTTTTGACAAAAAAAACACAAGGCTCTATAATAAAGACAGATTTGGGCATATAAGCAATAAGGAGGACTCAGAATGGAAGAGAGACAGATCTCAAAAGCGGTAATCAAACGGCTTCCGAGATATTACCGATATCTTGGCGAGATGCTGAATAATGGAGTCGAGCGCATTTCTTCCGGTGAGCTGAGCACGAAAATGCAGGTGACGGCATCTCAGATCAGGCAGGATCTGAACAATTTTGGCGGATTTGGACAGCAGGGATATGGATATAATGTGAAATTCCTGTACGATGAGATCGGCAAGATTCTGGGTGTGGACAAGAAGCATCCTATGATCATTATTGGTGGTGGTAATTTCGGACATGCTCTGGCAAACTATGATTTTGAAAAGAACGGATTTATCACAAAGGCAATCTTTGATGTTCGTCTCAGCCTGGTAGGAACTGATGTGCGTGGTATTCCGGTACTGATGATGAATGAGCTGGAAGATTTTGTGGCTCGTGAGCATATTGAGATTGCAGTACTGACGCTTCCGAAGGATCGTGTGGCAGAGACGGCTGACCGTCTGGTTCGCTGTGGAATCAAGGCATTGTGGAACTTTGCACATCTGGATCTGAAAGTTCCGGATGATGTGGTAGTGGAAAATGTTCATCTGGTAGACAGTCTGATGCAGTTATCTTATCGAATCAGCAGCTATGAAAATGAACACAAAAAGGAAGAAGTATAAGGAACGAGGGTCTGTTATTGTATACAGACCCTTTTGCTCATTTAGTTAAAATGGAAGAGTATAGAAACGTAGATCAGAAGATTCTGGAAAAACTTCCTGAAAGACCGAAAAGGTCTCATAAAGGAATGTTTGGAAAAGCACTGTGTATAGCGGGAAGCGTTAACATGGCAGGCGCAGCATATTTGTGCGCGGGAGCAGCGTATCGAAGCGGTGCAGGTCTGGTGAGGATCCTGACACCGGAAGAAAACCGGGTGATCCTGCAGACACTTCTGCCTGAAGCAGTGATGACTACTTTTGAGCAGAATGAACGGGAAGCGTTGGATAACATACTGGAAGAAGCACTTTCCTGGGCGACAGTGGCAGCCATTGGTCCAGGGCTTGGAAGAAAGCCATGGGCATATCACATGATGAAGCTGACGCTTCAGAAATTTCACGGGCCGCTGGTGATCGATGCGGATGCGCTTAATATTCTGTCAGAACATATGGAATGGCTGGAACAGCATGAAGGAGATGTGATCCTGACCCCTCATGTAGGGGAATTTTCTCGACTGACAGGTGTGGAATCCCGGGAAATCAGTAAAGATATTTCAGGATGGGCTGCTGCTTTTGCAAGAGAACATCATTGCATCTGCATTCTGAAGGATGCACCCTCCGCGGCAGCACTGCCAGATGGAACTTGTTATGTGAACACTACAGGCAACAGTGGAATGTCCACCGGAGGAAGCGGCGATGTGTTGACGGGAATTCTGACAGGCCTGCTGGCTCAGAAAGTTGATCCTTCAGATGCAGCGCTTCTGGGCATGTGGCTTCACGGAAGAGCCGGGGATCTGGCGATGGAGCAGGAAGGCGTATATGGTCTTCTGGCAAGGCATCTGCTGGAGTATCTGCCCGGTGCTATGAAGAAAGCATAAGTCCGGACAGATGAAAGGCAGATTTAAAATATAGGCGACAAAAGGAGAATGAGACAATGAAACATTACATGAGAGTATGTGCAGAGATCAATCTGGATGCAGTGGCATATAATTTTAAAAGCATGAAAGATAATCTGACGCCGGGAACGAAGATGGTAGCTGTTGTGAAGACAGATGGTTATGGGCATGGCGCAGTGCCAATTGCTCAGATGGTGGAGGCGTATGATTATATCTGGGGATATGCAGTGGCAACCATTGAGGAGGCACTGCTGCTTCGCAAGGCAGGCATCAAAAAGCCAATCCTAATCCTTGGATTTGTATTCCCGGATGCCTATGAAGAAGTGGTGAAATACGATATCCGTCCGGCAGTATTTAAGCTGTCCATGGCCCGTCAGCTTTCTGAAGAAGCTGTTCGCCAGGGTAAGACCGTCCATGTACATATTAAAGTAGATACTGGTATGTCCCGTATTGGATTTAAAGATAATGCTGAGAGTGCTGATATTGTGAAAGAGATCAGCCAGCTGCCCAATCTGGATACAGAAGGACTGTTTACTCATTTTGCCAGAGCAGATGAAACAGATAAGACACCGGCAGAGGTACAGTTAAGTCGTTATCTTGCATTCAGCAGACTTCTGGAGGACAGAGGTGTGAATATCACGCTCCATCACTGTTCCAACAGTGCAGGTATCTTCGATCTGAAGCAGGCAAACCTTGATATGGTCCGTGCGGGAGTATCGATCTATGGCATGTACCCGTCTGATGAAGTTAATAAGTTTGCAGTGCCGATCACACCGGTACTGTCTTTGAAGAGCCATATTGTCTATATCAAAGAGCTGGAGGCTGGTGCGGCTGTCAGCTATGGAGGTACCTTTGTAGCTGAGAAAACCATGAAGGTGGCAACGGTTCCGGTGGGATACGGCGATGGATATCCGAGATCCCTGTCCAATAAGGGCTGGGTACTGATCCGCGGACAGAAAGCTCCGATTCTTGGAAGAGTCTGCATGGACCAGATGATGGTGGATGTATCTGTTATTCCGGAAGTGAAAGAAGGAGATCAGGTAACACTGATCGGCTCTGACGGCGGACAGGAGATCACGATGGAGGATCTGGGAGACCTGTCTGGAAGATTTAACTATGAACTTGCCTGCGACCTTGGAAAACGGGTTCCGCGTCGGTTCTGGAAAGACGGCAGGATCGTAGCTACACAGGATTATTTTTCATATACTGGAATAGAATAGAAATAGACAGGAAATACTCTGACTGCAAAATAAAACAGATCGGAGTGAAGAAAATTGATGATCAGACGCGGTGATGTCTACTATGCAGATCTCAGACCGGTGATCGGTTCAGAGCAGGGTGGGATCAGACCAGTCCTTATCATTCAGAATGATGTGGGCAACCGTCACAGCCCAACTGTGATCTGTGCGGCGATCACTTCAAAGATGAATAAGGCGAAGCTTCCTACCCATGTGGAACTGGACGCAGAAATCTGTCATATGGTGAAGGATTCAGTGATCCTGTTGGAGCAGCTGCGTACTATTGATAAAAAGAGACTGAGGGATAAAGTGTGTCATCTGGATGGAATTATCATAAAAAAAATCGATGATGCGCTGAAAATCAGCCTGGAGTTGGATACATAGACCTTGCAAAGAAGAAATCAAGATGTTACAATGTATCTTTAGGAACAAAAGAGTAGTAAAGGAGAGTTATATTTATGTCAGGACATTCAAAGTTCGCCAACATAAAACATAAAAAGGAGAAAAACGACGCTGCAAAGGGTAAGGTTTTTACCATTATCGGCCGTGAGATTGCCGTTGCAGTCAAAGAGGGCGGTCCGGATCCGAACAACAACAGCCGTCTTCGCGATGTTATTGCAAAAGCAAAAGCAAATAACATGCCTAATGATACGATTGACCGTGGTATCAAGCGTGCAGCAGGAGATGCGAATGCCGTTAACTACGAGCACGTTACATATGAAGGATATGGACCGAGCGGAATCGCTATTATTGTAGAAGCACTGACCGACAACAAGAACCGTACTGCTTCCAATGTACGTAACGCATTTACCAAAGGAAACGGAAGTCTGGGAACCAGTGGCTGTGTATCCTATATGTTCGATCAGAAGGGACAGATCATCATTGACCGCGAAGAGTGTGATATGGATGCTGACGATCTGATGATGATGGCTCTGGATGCAGGCGCAGAGGATTTCTCAGAGGAAGAGGACAGCTTCGAGATTCTTACTTCCCCGGATGATTTCTCAAAAGTCCGCGAGACACTGGAGAAGGAAGGCATTCCGATGGCTGAGGCTGAGATCACCATGATTCCGCAGAATTATGTGACTCTGAGTGATGAAAACGATATTAAATTCTTAAACCGTACACTGGATCTGCTGGATGAGGATGATGACGTTCAGGCAGTCTACCACAACTGGGATGAGTAAAATCTATGTTTAAAGAAGGAATATGCCCGTGCTGCCATGAGAAGATCCAGGTTCCGGAAGACAGGGATCAGATCATCTGCATGTTCTGCGGAAAAGAGATTTCCGTGGAGGAAGCACTGGAAAAACAGAAGAGTAAGATCCGTAAAGTATCGCAGGAAGAGTATGATCAGTATATGGATACAGCAAAAGCTGTTCTTGAGAAGCTGATCAGGGAGTGTGATAATCCTATGCAGAATTTCAGAAAGAACCTGTATGAGGGTGCTTTCAATGATTTCTGCAGTATCAACAGACCACTGTTTGAGGCAGTGGATATGATCTGCGGCAATGCAGAGGATACAGACGGTGTGACAACTGAACTGACAGATCATTTGATAAATGCTGCAAAAGAGGAACTGGCAGGTGTGAAGTTCAAAGGTCATAAGAACCAGAAGCAGATGGACTATAATTTTCTGCTGAGTATTTATCTGGTGCCGTCGGCGGTGAAATATCCGGGTGAGTATTCAGAGCAATTTGCAGATCATCTGCTGGCAGACTGGAATCAGGCATTTGGAACCAATCTTGGGAAAGCTACCTATGAGGGAATTGCAGGCGGCTTCCGCAGAAAACTGTGTTATGTGACTACGGCTGTGTGCGAGGGCCTTGGAAAAGGAACCGACTGCTATGAGCTGAACGTTCTGAAACGTTATAGAGATGAGTATCTGGAGCATGCCAAGGGTGGCCATGAGCTTGTGGAAGAGTACTATGACATTGCGCCGACCATCGTAAAACGTATGGAAAAAGAAGCGGATAAAGAGCAGATTTACAGAGCATTGTATGAAGACTATCTGATGCCCTGCATCAGGAAGATTGAAGCGCAGGAATACGAAGAATGTCGTGATCTTTATGAATCTATGGTGGAAACACTCAAAGTAAAATATTTGATGTAAAAAACTGCCGTGGGGAAGATGCTCCACGGCAGTTCTGATATAAAACAAAAGGATCAAGGAGGATTTTACGAATGAGTAAAGAGTTCAGACCAGATACCATCTGCGTACAGGCAGGATGGAAACCAAAGAAAGGTGAGCCGAGAGTACTGCCGATCTATCAGAGCACGACATTTAAGTATGATACGACGGAAGAAATGGGCAGATTGTTTGCACTGGAGGAAGAGGGATATTTCTACAGCAGACTTCAGAACCCGACCAATGATGCGGTAGCAGAGAAAATCTGTGAACTTGAGGGCGGTGTAGCTGCCATGCTCACATCTTCCGGTCAGGCAGCGAACTTCTATACGATCGCTAATTTGTGCCAGGCAGGGGATCACATTGTGTGTTCTGCAAAAGTATACGGGGGAACCTTTAATCTGTATGCAGCAACTATCCATAAAATGGGCATGGAGTGTACGTTTGTAGATCCGGATGCTCCGGCAGAAGAGATTGACAAGGCATTTCGTCCGAATACCAAGGCTGTGGTAGGTGAGACCATTGCAAATCCGGCTCTGACAATTCTGGATATTGAGAAGTTTGCAAAACTGGCTCATGCTCATGGCGTACCTCTGATCGTAGATAATACGTTTGCAACACCTATTAACTGCAGACCATTTGAGCACGGGGCGGATATTGTTACCCATTCCACCAGTAAATATATGGATGGACATGCCATGGCACTGGGCGGATGTATTGTGGACAGCGGTAATTTTGACTGGAATGCTCATGCTGAAAAATTCCCGGGTCTGACTACTCCGGACGAGACCTATCATGGCGTTGTCTATACAGAACGGTTTGGCAAGAAAGCATTTATCACCAAGGCAACCGCACAACTTATGAGAGATCTTGGCAGTATTCCATCTCCGATGAATTCCTTCCTGCTGAATGTGGGTCTTGAGACATTGCCTCTGCGTGTGGAAAAGCATTGCAGCAATGCAAAGAAGGTTGCAGAATTTCTGAAGAATCATGAGAAAGTGGAATTCGTAAACTGTGGTATGCTGGAAGGTGACCGTTATTATGAAGTTGCTCAGAAGTATATGCCAAACGGAACCTGCGGTGTTCTCTCCTTTGGTCTGAAAGGAACCAAGGAAGATGCAGTTCGTTTCATGGACAGCCTGAAGCTCTGCGCGATCGTGACTCATGTGGCGGATGCCCGTACCTGTGTACTTCATCCGGCAAGCCATACCCATCGTCAGATGAATGAGGAACAGCTAAGAGAAGCGGGAGTGACCCCTGGCATGATCCGTCTGTCTGTGGGAATCGAGAATCCACAGGACATCATTGATGATCTGGCACAGGCTCTTGCAAATGTATAAATCAAATACAATTTTATAAGGATACATAGAAGACCGGTTTTTCTGGCATACTGAGAAAAAGTATGGCAGAAAGGCTGGTTTTTTATATGGCAGAAAATCAAGATGAACTGGAAAAATACGGACAGCCGGAGCAAAGAAGGAGAGAGGAATCTTCTCCGATCCAGCTGCTCACGATCATCGGAGAAGTAGAAGGGCATGAATGTCTGGCCGCAAACAGTAAGACAACCAAATATGAGCATGTGATTCCTATGCTGGCGGCAGTGGAAGAGAATCCACAGATCCAGGGGCTGCTGGTGCTGATCAATACGGTAGGCGGTGATGTGGAGAGTGGACTTGCCATTGCCGAGATGATCGCATCCATCAGTAAGCCCTCGGTGTCCTTGGTTCTGGGAGGCAGTCATTCGATTGGTGTTCCGTTGGCGGTGTCCACGGACTACTCCTTTATTGTACCGACAGGAACGATGATGATTCATCCGGTCCGGATGAATGGTCTGATCATAGGGGTGGCACAGACCTTTGAATATTTTCAGAAGATTCAGGACCGGATCGCCGGATTTATCACAGATCATAGTCGGATTTCCAAAGCGCGTCTGATGCAGCTGATGCTGGAAACCGGGGAACTGACCAAAGATGTGGGAAGTGTGCTGGTAGGTGAACAGGCAGTTTCCGAAGGGCTGATCGATGAGCTGGGTGGAATCCATGATGCTTATGACAAATTGTATAAAATGCTGGATTTGACAGAAACAAAATAAATAAAATTAACACTGAAAAGAGGTCAATATGACAGCTCCGGGATTCTTCCCGGAGCTTTTTTTCAGGCATTCTTAAGATTTCTGAAGAATTTCCAAAGTCGGTATTTTTGCGAAAAAAGTATGGTAATGTATAAAAGCTACTTGAATTGTTGTTTACAAAACAAGATGCATATGTTATTATACTAAGCACTTAATACAATAATTAAATAGCACAAAAAAGGAGGCATAAGTAATTGATAGAACCGTTGATCAGGGTCAGAGATCTTTGCAAAGTATATAATCCGGGGGAAAATGAAGTGCGTGCTCTGGATCATGTAGATCTGAGCATCGACAAGGGAGAACTGGTAGGTATTATCGGACATTCGGGATCTGGTAAATCTACACTGATGAATATGCTTGGATGTCTGGATGTTCCAACGTCCGGCAATTATTATTTGAATGGTAAAGACGTGTCAAATATGACGGATGATGAACTGTCGGATGTGAGAAATGTGGAGATTGGATTTATCTTTCAAGGATTTAATCTGATTCCGAATCTGACTGCCAAGGAGAATGTGGAATTGCCATTGATCTACAGAGGTGTTTCAAAGAAGGAAAGGGAAGACCTGGCAGTGGAGTCGTTGAAAGCCGTGGGACTGGAACATCGGATGGATCACAAGCCAAGCGAGATGTCAGGAGGACAGCAGCAGCGAGTGGCTATTGCCAGAGCCATTGCGGCCAGACCGCCGGTGATACTGGCAGATGAGCCAACCGGGAATCTGGATTCCCGTTCTACACAGGAGATCATGGAAGTATTAAAGGAACTTCACCGAAGCGGACGGACCGTGATCCTGATCACTCATGACGATGAGATTGCCGCACAGGTGAATCGGGTGATCCGGATCAAGGATGGAAAAGTAGAAGCAGACTTTATAAACGAGCAGACAGGAGAGAAGTACAATGCATAAATTTTGGAGAAGGAAGAAAGAACAGAGCGAGAACACGACAGAGCTTGTAAAGGCAGAACTGACACCACAACAGAAGAAAAAGAGAAAGAAGCGGATCATCGGAGGTGTGATCGCTGCCGCACTGGTGTTATTTATTGTAAGCCGGGTACTGACACCGGCAGCACTTCCGATGGTCATGGTGCGAAGTGCCGAGAAAGGAACCGTGAAACAGACCATAGATACCAGCGGTACGGTAAAGACCGAACAGCAGAAGACCTATTTTTCACCATTAGCTGCCAAAGTAGAAGCATGTAAGGTGCAGGAAGGCGATGCAGTAGAGGCCGGACAGGTGCTTCTGACTTATGATGCGCAGGATCTGGAAAACCGGAAGAAAGAAGCAGCGCTGCAGAACGACGAAGCATATTATGGATATCAGAACACGATGGATAAGAACAGCAAAGATACTTCTGAGTACAGCCGTTCCAGCCATGATGTGGAGATCCTGGAGCAGCAGGTGGAGAATGCGAAAGCAGAGGTCCGTGCGTTGAAACAATATCTGACGGATATGGGATGTTTTTTGAGAGAAGCACAGAATGACAATCACAAAAATCTGGCAGAAGAATATCAGGCCAAGATCGATCAGGCAACCAATCAGTTGGCTGTGAAGGAGGAGGAACTGGCAGAATTTCAGAGTGATCTGTCTGAACAGAAAGGAATCAAAAATTCTACAGAAAGTACGATGATGACAGCAGACGCAAAAAAACAGGCAGAAGCTTCCAAAGAGCTGCAGGCGCTGAAGTCTGCCGAGGTGACCGATGCGGTTGCACAGGTCAGTGATGGTATCAAAGCCGACTTTGCAGGTATTGTGACTGGTGTCAAAGCTGTGGATGGCAGCAACGTGGAAAATGGCGGAGAACTTTTTACCGTCAGCAGTATCGAGAAGGTGTGTGTGGATGTTTCGTTTAGTAAAAGTGATCTGGAAAAGATAGAAGAAGGCCAGAAAGCTGTTGCGACTATCGCAGGAAAACAGTATGAAGGAACTGTTACAAGAATCAGTCGTGCAGCTGCCAAGAATGAAAAAGGTGCATCGATCATTCAGGGTGAGATCCATATCGATAACCCGGATACAGACCTCTATCTGGGTGTGGATGCCAGGGTGATGGTGGAAGGCAACAAGGCAGAAAATGTTGTGGTGATCCCCGTTGAAGCAATCAATATTGGTAAGGATGGAAGTTTTGTCTATGTGGTAACAGATGGCATGGTTCAGAAGCGGATGGTGACAGCAGGAATCTCTTCAGATGAGTATACAGAGATCAAGAAGGGTCTGGAAGTCGGAGAACAGGTGATCATCAGTGTGGATGCCGGCATCGAAGAGGGCATGGCAGTCAATCCGGTGGAGGGTTGAGTATGGGACAACTCTGGGAATATATAAAAATGGCATTGGCCAATATTCGCATGAACAGAGGTCGGTCGTTCCTGACTATGCTGGGCATTATCATTGGGGTATCATCGGTGATTCTGATCATGTCGGTGGGAAATGGAGCCAGGATGGAGATGGAGCAGGAGCTGACAGCTGTGGCAGGCGGACAAATCTATATCTATGTCAACAGTAATCTGGAAGAAGTGCCGGTGATCACCGAAGCGGACCGGGAGGCGATCCGTATGCTGGATGGAGTGAAAGGCTGTACTTCTACGGCAGGAAATATGATGAATAGTGTTACAACAGGAAAAGGAACCTTTGATGCGATCGTGAATTATGCTGATCCAGATGATGAGTTTTCAAATAATTCTGTTATGGCCTGCGGACATTGGTACACCTGGGATGATTTTTACGCAGGAAATGATGTGGCTGTGATCAGCGAAGCAGATGCTGTCCGTATGTTTGGGACTACAGATGTGATCGGGCTGACCTTTGAAATGGATGATGGAGATGTTATTAAAAATATGAGAATCGTTGGTGTAAAGAAATCTATAGATGGTGCTTTTGTGGCAACCGGATATGGGGATGCTTACCTGGACATCAATGTACCTTATACTTCGGATTCTTACTGGGCACAGTTTAATGATTTTGACAATGTCTATGTGTTTTCACAGAACAGTTCCGGCACGAAGGAGATTGCACAGGAGGTAAAGAGCCTGCTTGAAGCCCGTCACGGAATGACCGGTCAGGATGCTTTCCTGATCGAAGACTTTGAAAGCCAGATGGCTTCAGTGATGCAGGTGCTCAGTATGATCACCATCTTTATTATGCTGGTGGCGGCTATTTCCCTGCTGGTAGGAGGCATTGGTGTTATGAATATTATGCTGGTATCAGTGACAGAGAGGACTCGTGAGATCGGTATTCGAAAAGCATTGGGAGCCAGAACGAAGTCCATTCTGGTTCAGTTTCTGGCGGAGTCAGCCATCATCACCGGTATTGGAGGCGTGATCGGTATTGTGCTGGGTATCGGCGGAGCTTATGCAATCTGTGCACTTCCTATGGTGGCTTTCTCTCCGTCTGTCAGTATGGCGACTGTGTTGACTGCAACCATATTTTCCTGTGGTGTCGGTATTTTCTTTGGTATCTATCCGGCCAGAAAAGCAGCGCATTTAAGTCCTATTGAGGCTTTGCGGAGAAATTAATAAAATGGGTTGCTCAAACCGTAAGAAAAGTATATGCTGATGGTAATGATATACGAAAAAAGGGGAGCAACAATAATGGAAAGAACAGAACGGGATACGCCGGAGCGTTTTTTGCATGAGATCCTGATCATGGGAGAACTGATGCAGACCTGCGGAGCAGAGGTGTTCCGGGTGGAAGATACTCTGGCACGAATGGGAAAAGCCTACGGTGTGGAGCGTATGAATGTGTTTGTGATCACTTCCAGTATTGTGATCACAATGGAATTAAAAGATGGAAGAGAACTGACCCAGACCCGCAGGGTCAGGAAAGCGGGAGGTAATGATTTTACCAGGCTGGAATGTCTCAATGTGCTGAGCCGGGAGTATTGTGATGATCCGTTTCCGGCAGGAGAACTTGGACGGAGGCTGGCGCAGATCCGTAAGATCAGGATCCCGCGACGGGAACGGTATGTAGGAAATATTCTGGCAGCATCAAGCTTTGCTGCGTTTTTTGGAGGTGGATGGAAAGATGCTTTGATTTCTGGAATCTTTGCAGTGGCGATCAGCCTTTTGCAGGATTATGTGGAGTTGATCTGTATGAATACTATGGTATTTAATGTGATCGCTTCTTTTCTGACAGGGATCGGTATCCGGCTCATATGCCGGTTGGTGCCAGGGCTTGATATGGATATGATCATGATTGGTGATATTATGTTGTTGATTCCAGGTATTCCTATCACCAATGCGGTGAGAGATGTGCTGACCGGAGACACCATATCGGGAATCATGAGGTTTATTGAAGCTATGCTCTGGGCCGGATGTCTGGCATTTGGTTTTCTGAGCGCGTTCTGGATTGTAGGAAAGGTGTGGTGATCGTATGGGAGAAATAGCTACATGGGGGAAGCTGCTGCAGCTTTTGATGGCATTTTTTGGATCGGCCGGATTTGCGATCATGTTTCATCTTCGCAGAAATTTTCTGATGATCGCATCCTTTGGGGGACTGCTGACCTGGCTGGTGTATCTGATCTGTGCACCTGTCATGCCAGGATATTTCTTCCCTTCTCTGGCGGCAAGTGCATTTGGTGCATTGTATGCGGAAGTGCTGGCGCGGTGGCTGAAAGCACCGTCCACATTATTCTTTATTGTGGCGATGATCCCGCTGATTCCGGGAAGTACATTATATTACAGTATGAGCTGTGCAGTGTACGGACAACTGGCACAGGCAAGTATCTATGGCTTTACAGACTTTTCAGTGCGCACTTGAATTGGTACAGGCATGAGCATTGTCTGGGCACTGTGTGATTTTTCAAGAAAAATGCAGGCGTGGTGGAAGGAACGCGAGTGACATGCAGAAATATATATACTTTGAATATCAAAGTATATTGACAGGATGCCACATTTGTTATATACTTTGAAAGTCAAAATAATATTCAGAGGTGTATGACATATGTGGAGAGACAGAATCAATGTCCTGGATAAGAAGAGAAACAGAATTTTACAAGCGGGTGGAGCTGACCGTATTGAAAAGCAGCATAAGAGTGGAAAACTTACAGCCCGTGAAAGAATCGATATGCTTTTGATCCAGGAACTTTGTGGAAGTAGACAGTTTTATAGAATCAAGAATTGATGATTTTGGTCTGATAAGAAGAGAGTGCCTGGAGATGGCGTAGTGACCGGATATGGTGAGATCAATGGACGTACAGTGTTCGTGTCTTCTGAGGACTTTACAGTTATCGGAGGATCACTGGGTGAATATCATTCCATGAAGATCGCCCGGATCCAGGATATGGCTTATGATATGAAGGCACCGATCATCATGATCAATGACAGTGGCGGAGCCCGTATCGAGGAGGGTATCGACTCTTTGAGCGGTTATGCAAATATTTTCCTGAGAAATACAAAAGCATCCGGCGTGATCCCGCAGATCGCAGTGATCGTAGGACCTTGTTCCGGCGGAGCATGCTATTCTCCGGCAATCTGCGATTACATTTTCATGGTAGATGATATCAGTAAAATGTTTATTACCGGACCGCAGGTAAAGACTGTCGTAAAATGAAGAATGTACAGTAGAAGAACTGGAGGTGCGAAAGTGCATGCCACCAAGAGTGGTGTGACACATTTTACTTATCAGGATGAGACTCCTGCTTTGAGGGAGTGAAACAGCTTCTGTCCTATCTGCCTGGCAGCTATCTGGAGAAGCCTCCGGTAAAGGAACTGGCCGATGAGACCAATGGAAAGAAATCACTGCTGTATGCACTGAATACACTGGTCAGAGGTAAAAGATGGATACCCAGGACTATTGTGGAGAACTGGTGGATATTGTGCCGGACAATTCCAGAAAAGCATATGATGTGCTGGAAGTGATCGAATGTATCTGCGATAAGGACAGTTTCCTGGAAGTTCAGAAGGATTTTGCAAAAATATTGTAGTAGGATATGCAAGGATCAATGGAGAGAGCGTTGGCATCGTGGCAAATCAGCCGATGGTGCTGGCAGGAAGCCTTGATTATGATGCATCCGACAAGGCGGCAAGATTTATCCGTACTTGTGACTGCTATAATGTACCGTTGGTAGTGCTGGTAGATGTACCTGCATTTATGCCGGGAACTGCACAGGAACATAAAGGAATCATTCGCCACGGAGCCAAGATGCTGTATGCATTTCTGAGGCAACTGTTCCGAAGATTTCTGTGATTATGAGAAAAGCATATGGTGGTGCTTATATTGCCATGAACAGCAAGAACATGGGAGCAGATCTGGTCTATGCCTGGCCGGGAGCAGAGATTGCTGTTATGGGAGCAGAAGGAGCTGTTAACATTGCGTTCCGTCGTGCCATCAATGAATCAGAAGACAAAGAAGCAACACGAGCACAGCTTGTTCAGGAATATAAAGACAAGTTCATGAATCCATATGTGGCAGCATCTCGTGGATTTGTTACGGAAGTTATTCGTCCGGATGAGACAAGAAGCCGTCTGAAAGCGGCATTAAAAATGCTCAAAAACAAGCAGGTAGCACCTGTTCCGAAAAAACATGGAAATATTCCATTGTAAAAGAGTGGAAAAAATTGGCATAAAAGACATGGAAATTCCATATAAAGATGTTTTGTGTAATAAAATAATTCTCAAAAATTAAAAATATATAAAAAAATTAAAAAAATTTAAAAATTATATTGTGCAAATGTAACAATAGGAACTGAGCACAACCTGTGGTATACTACAATAGACAGCATAGGAAGAAAGGAGGAAAAGAGATGTTAAAGGATTTGACAAGTGAGAACCTGATCCGCCTTAATATCGAAGCTACAGACTGGGAAGATGCCGTACGTAAAGCTGCGCAGCCGCTTCTTGAGGCTGGCAAAGTAAAACAGTCCTATATCGATGATATTATCGTTGGAGCAAAGGAATCTGGTCCTTATTTTGTTCTTGCACAGCATGTGGCACTGCCGCACGCAAGACCGGAAGCTGGCGCACTTGAGAGTGCTATTGGCGTTGCAACACTTGCTACACCGGTTGAGTTTGGAAGCGAAGCGAACGATCCGGTTAAGTATCTGTTCTGTTTAAGCGCAAGAAACAATACTGAGCATCTTGACGCCCTGGCAGATCTGGCCGAGAGACTGGAAGACCAGGAGTTCTTCAAAATGTTGGATCAGGCAACCGACCCGAAAGAGGTTCTGGATTACCTGAGCAAGTAGTATCTACAAAACAAATTAATCAAGGAGGATTGGATTATGTACAAAGCATTAGTTTGCTGCCGTGCAGGCATGGGTTCCAGTATGCTGCTCAAGATCAAAGCTGATCAGGTTATCAATGAGAATAACTTCCCGATCAAGACTGAGCATGGCAACCTGGATTCTATCGTAGGTTTCACTGGAGACCTGGTTATCACTATGGATGACCTGGCTGGAGAGCTGAAGGACAAAGTTCCGTATGCGCTTGGTATCCGCAATATCGTAGATAAAGCAGAGATGAAAGCAAAACTGGAAGAGTTCCTTGCTACCAAACAGTAATCTTATTTTTGAATGAATACGGCGGCGCATCAGGCGCTGATCGTGATTTTATGTTAGGGGAGAAAAATTAATGTTAGATGCAATTTTAGCACAGTCACGTAATACGGCTCTTATTATGGGTCTTGTTGCACTGATTGGTCTGCTTCTTCAGAAGAAGAGTGCAGTAGATACTATCAGTGGAACTGTAAAAACAGTTATTGGATTCATGGTATTCAATATCGGATCCAATGCAATGTCCGCAGTAGTTAATGATTTTACAACCCTGTTCAACACCGCTTTCGGTATTGCAGGTGTTACCACTCAGGTTGAGCTTGCAACTGCTCTGGCTCTGGATACTTACGGAACCGAGGTTGCTCTGGTATTTGTTATCGGATTTATCATGAACCTTGTATTTGCAAAGTTCACACCGTTCAAATCTATTTTCCTTACCGGACAGCACTTCCTGTATTTCGCATGCGTTATCGCTCTGGTATTTATCGCTAACGATATGCCGATGGCTGTAACCGTAGTAGTTGGTGGTATCCTGCTTGGTTTCTGTGGTGCTGCACTGCCGACTCTGTGCCAGCGCTTCATGAAAGATCTGACCGGCGCAGATAACCTGTCTATGGGTCACTTCAACTGCCTTGGATATGCATTCTCCGGATATGTAGGATTACTGTTCGAGAAAGCTGGCGGAAACAAAGAGAAGAGTGACGCAAGCAACGTGAATATGCCGAAATTCTTTGAGCTGTTCAGAGACTTCGTATTCTCTGTAGCTCTGTTCATGGTAGTTCTGTTCTACATCGCAGTAATCGCTTGCGTTGTAAACGGACATATGGATGTTGTTCTTGAGAAATCCGGAAACAATATCTGGTTCATCTATCCGTTCCTGCAGGGTCTGCAGTTTGCGGCTGGTATGAGCGTTCTTATTTATGGTGTTCGTCAGTTCATCGCAGAGATCACCGCAGCATTCGTTGCAATCTCTGAGAAATACATCCCGAACTCCAAACCGGCAGTTGATTGTCCGGCTATCTTCCCGTTCGCACCGACTGCAGTATTGATCGGTTTTGTTGGATCTTTCCTTGGCGGACTTGTTGCTATGGCTATCATGGTTGCTATGCACAGCAGCACTATCATGATTCCGGCAGCTGGTATCTGCTTCTTCTCCGGCGGTACTTGTGGTGTATTCGGAAACATCCATGGTGGATGGAAAGGTGCATTTGTTGGTTCCTTTATCGTAGGTCTGGCTCTGACCGGTCTGCCTCTGATTCTGTATCCGGCATTTGCTGCTCTGGGAATTGCTGATGCTTCCTTCCCGAACGTTGACTATAACATTCTGGGTGCTGCACTGAACGCAATCCTTGGAATCTTTCACTAATTAAAACATTTTGGGGAACTGTATTTCCCGCCCTTTAGAGAGAAAAAGATGGAACTCAAAGAGTTATGGCGTAAACAAAAATTAAAAGGTGTGTTTGTCCAGACGGTGGACAGTCCTGCTATGCCGCTGATTGCACAGCAGGCTGGAATGGATTTTATCTTTTATGACTGCGAACATGGTTCTTTTACGTACGACAAACTGACAAACCTGATCCTGCTTGGAAATGGAAGAGGTTTTCCTTCTATTGTAAGAGTGGCACAGCTTGCGCGGGCTGACGTGTCTGGGATTCTGGACTGCGGAGCCAGCGGAGTTATGGTACCTATGATGGAGACAAAAGAGCAGGCAGAACAGTTTGTGGGCTGGAGTAAATATCCGCCGGAGGGGATCAGAAGCTATTCTGGTGGACCTCATACGGATTTTGGTCCGAGCGGAAACCATGAGCGCCGGATGAAAGAGATGAATCACCGTACAATGACGATCGCACAGATCGAGACTGTCAAAGGTGTCGAAAATGTAGATGAGATCCTCAGCGTCAATGGTATTGACGCAGCAATTGTTGGCCCGTGTGATCTTGGTATTTCTATGGGAAATCCAGATTATGTCATGGACGAACGGGAACTGGCAATGATCCAGAAAGTAGCGGACTCCTGCAGAAAGCATGGAAAAGCATTCGGAATCATTGGAGGAAATCAGCTGCTCAAGCATTTTTATAAAGATGTCAATATTCTGGTTTCGGCAATTGATGCCCATATGCTCAGAGACTGTATGAAAAAAGCAGTAGAAGAGTATAACAATCTGGAAGAGTGACAGAAGAAAGGGACTTACTATGGCAACAGATAGAGAACAGATCAAAGAATTTCTTGACATTGCTTCTGAACAGATGAAGATCTGGATGGACAGTATTGATGTAGAAGCTCTCAGTGCTGCAAAAAAACTGATCCTTGATGCAGAGGCAAACAAAAATCGTGTACACGTAACTGGTATTGGTAAACCAGGTCATGTGGCAGGTTACGCAGCATCTCTGCTTTCCAGTACTGCAACTCCGGCATACGAGCTGCACGGAACAGAGGCTGTACACGGAAGCTCAGGACAGGTCCTTCCGGGAGATGTAGTTATTGCAATCTCCAACAGTGGTGAGACCATGGAACTGAAGGCGACTGTAGAGACTTTAAAGAAAAACGGAGCAAAGATTATTGCTCTGACCGGAAAACCGGAATCCTGGCTTGCAAAAGCAGGTGATGTAGCACTGATCGCTGGTGTTGCACAGGAAGGTGACTCTATGAACAAGCCGCCTCGCGCATCCATCCTTGTTGAGATCATGATGCTGCAGTGCTTAAGCATTCTTCTTCAGAATGAGAAACATCTTGATCCGAAGCAGTATGTGAAGTGGCATCCAGGCGGATCTTTAGGAAAGAGCATCAGAGAAGGAGAAAAATAATTATGATGAAAATGGAAGGCATTATCACTCCGATCGTCACACCGTTCCACCGTGACGCAGAGCAGAGCATTAACTATGAGGCAACTGAAAAGCTGATCAACCACCTGATCGAGCATGGTGTAAACGGTATCTTCATCCTTGGAAGTAACGGTGAGTTCCATGTGATCGATGAGGATGAGAAGATTGAGATGACCAAACGTGTGGTTGAGATCGTTAACAAGAGAGTACCGGTATACGTAGGAACCGGATGCTGCTCTACCAGAGCAACTGTACGTCTCTCCCAGAGGGTAGAGGCAGCAGGAGCAGATGCACTTTCTGTTATCACTCCGTACTTTCTGAAACCGACCAACGAGAACCTGTACGCTCATTACAAAGCTGTTGCTGAGAGCGTTAATATTCCGATCGTTCTTTACAACATCCCGAAGGCTACCGGCTGCCCGCTTGATCCTGAACTGGTAGATCGTCTGGCTGATTTTGATAACATTCAGGGTATCAAAGATTCCAGCGGAGAGCTTGACAGACTGCAGGCTTATGCTGAAATCAGCAAACGTAAAGAGCTTCAGCTTCTGGTCGGAAGTGATTCCAAGATCTCTTATGCATATGGCCTGGGTGCAACCGGTGCTGTAGCTGGAACCAGTAACGTAATCGTTGACACTCTGGTAGGTCTTGACAAAGCACTTCGTGCAGGCGAGACTGAGAAAGCTGAGAAGCTTCAGAAAGATATTGATGTTCTTCGTGGCGTTCTGAAACTTGGAACTGTTCCGAGCGTTATGAAACGTGCAACCGAGCTGGCTGGTATTGCTGAGATTGGTCCGGCAAGAATGCCGGTACAGGAGCTGAGTGCTGCTGACGATGAGAAGATCAAAGAGATGCTGAAATACTACGGTCTGTAAGCTGAACCAAAACAAAAAGTAAGGAAAAGAATATAACATGAGCGACTATGTAGTAATTGAAGAAGACCGCGTAAAGCTGGCATTGTATACCGCAGGAAATCTGATTCTGACACTTGTGCTGATGTTTATCTGTGCAGAGTTCATGAATCGCATCTTCTATCTGGGTGTGTTTCTGGGCGCAACAGGTATCTGGTTTTCTGTAAAGTATATGTTCCGCTATGGGAAAAAGCTGTTTGCAGGAACGCCAGTGTGTGAGTTTAAGAAAAAAGAGCTTGTGATTCATTCCCTTCCCGGTAATGCAGTGACCATGCAGTACAGCAAGATCAAAGAAGTTAAAGTGCTTCGTGACTGGAAATCTGTGAAAATCTTTATTGCTTCCAGTGAGGTGAAACATCCGTCCGGCTGGAACTATGTAGGGGTTATCTGGCCTTTCCGCAGAAATGAGCTGGACAAGCTGGAAGCAGAAGTGATGCAGGTACTTTCCGCTCACAGGCTCAAAGTAGAAAAAGTAGAGAAAAAGTAGGAGGAGCTGTTATTATGCAGAAAATCGAAGTAACAAAGAGAATTGCAGACACTGGAGCAATGGCAATTGTACGTGTGAAGACGGTAGAGAGAGGATTCGAGATCGCTCAGGGATGCCTGGACGGTGGAATCGACTGTCTGGAGATCAGCTATACCCTTCCGAATGCAGGTGAGGTAATTGCTGCACTTCGTGAGAAATATGGTGACAAACTGGTAGTAGGTGCTGGTACTGTTCTGGATGCTGAGACTGCAAGACATGCAATCCTGGCTGGTGCACAGTTCATCATCGCTCCGAACCTGAGCAAAGAAGTTGCCATCGTTTGCAACCGTTATCAGATCCCGTATGCACCGGGCTGCACAAGTGTAACTGAGGCTGTTACCGGTCTTGAGTACGGTGCTGCATTTATCAAAGCATTCCCAATCTCTGACTTCTATGGTCCAAAGATGGTATCTGTATTCAAGACTCCGATCCCGTTCATGCCGATCCTGGCTTCCGGCGGAATCACTCTTGACAATCTGAATGATTATGTAAAGAGAGGCGTTGATTGCTGTGGATTCGGTGGACTTCTTACGAAAGGAACCACTGAGGAGATCGCTGCTAACGCTAAGAAGATCAAGACTATCATTGATGAGACTCGTGCCGCTATGTAACGAGTGCAAGTGAGTCAATGTGCTTGCACATTTGACGAACGACGAAGTTACTGAGTGAGCTATGCTCACGATGTAATACACGCAAGATAAAATCAAGCGGTAATATTGATATGTTTATACAAAAATTCCGCAGGTATGGAATTCCCCGTACCTGCGGGATTTTTTTGCATGGAAACTTCATTGAAAAAATAGAGCGGATATGATAGACTGCTACAGGAAGATTACGAAAGAACAGAGGATTTTTATGAGTATATTAAATGTAGAGCATTTAAGCCACGGATTTGGTGATCGCGCGATCTTTCAGGATGTGTCCTTCCGCCTGTTGAAAGGGGAGCATATCGGTCTGATTGGTGCCAATGGTGAAGGAAAATCAACTTTCATGAGCATTATCACCGGAAAACTGCAGCCGGATGAAGGAAAGGTCGAATGGGCAAAAAATGTCCGTGTAGGATACTTGGATCAGCATACAGAACTGAAAAAGGGAATGACTGTAAGGGAGACTCTGGCCTCCGCTTTTGCATTTCTGTTTGATCTGGAAGAACAGATGAACCAGATGTATGATAAGATGGCAGATGCCACAGAGGAAGAGATGGCTTCTTATATGGAGGAGACTGGATTGATCCAGGAACTTCTGTCTGCCCATGATTTTTATATGATAGATGCAAAAGTAGAGGAAGTTGGCCGTGCACTTGGACTTGCAGAAGTTGGTCTGGACAGAGATGTGACGGAGTTAAGTGGTGGACAGAGAACAAAGGTACTTCTTGGTAAACTGCTGTTGGAGAAGCCGGATATTCTGTTGTTGGATGAGCCTACCAACTATCTGGATGTGGAACATATTGAGTGGCTGAAACGGTATCTCAATGATTATGAAAATGCATTTATCCTGATCTCCCATGATATTCCGTTCCTGAACAGTGTAGTCAACCTGATCTATCACATGGATAATCAGCAGTTGAATCGTTATGTGGGCGATTATGACAAGTTCCAGGAAGTCTACGCAGTGAAGAAAGCGCAGCTGGAGGCAGCCTACAATCGTCAGCAGAAGGAGATTGCGCAGTTAAAAGACTTTGTTGCGAGAAATAAGGCCCGGGTTTCCACAAGAAATATGGCCATGTCCCGCCAGAAGAAGCTGGATAAGATGGATGTGATCGAGCTGGCAGCAGAGAAACCAAAGCCGGAGTTTCATTTTAAAGAAGCACGTGTGCCGGGCAGATATATTTTTAAGACCAGTGAGCTGGTGATCGGTTATGATGAACCGCTGTCCGTTCCGCTGAATGTGGAGATGGAACGAGGAGAAAAACTGGTGCTTACAGGAGCCAACGGAATCGGTAAGACAACCCTCTTAAAGAGTATCCTTGGACTGATTCCGGTGCTGGGTGGCAGTGTGGAGCTGGGTGACTATCTGGAGATCGGTTATTTTGAGCAGGAGATGAGCCAGGATATTGAAACTACCTGTCTGGAAGAACTGTGGCAGGAGTTTCCGGCATACAGTCAATATGAGGCAAGATCTGCTCTTGCAAAATGTGGATTGACCACCAAGCATATTGAGAGTAAAGTAAGGGTGTTAAGTGGAGGTGAGCAGGCAAAGCTTCGCCTGTGCAAGCTGGTGAACCGTCAGAGCAATCTGCTTGTTCTGGACGAGCCTACCAATCATCTGGATGTAGATGCTAAAGATGAACTGAAGCGAGCACTGCAGGAGTATCGTGGAAGTATTTTGATGGTGTGCCATGAGCCGGAATTCTATGAAGGACTGGCAACCAAGGTGTGGGACTGCAGTAAATGGACGACACGTGTGTAGGTGACAACTGCAGACAGATGGAAGAAAAATGGGAATGAACGAGAGGAGTGCATCAATATGGGAACTATTTCATATGGAAAACTGGTAATCATAGGAGCAGGAAATGTAGGAAGTGCGATCTTGAATTCAGTGCTTCGGATGAATATTCTGGATGATATTGTGGTAGTGAACCGCAATCAGAAGAAAGCACTGGGAGAGGTGCTGGATGCCAGCCATACCACTGCATTTGCGTACAGTGCCAATGCCAATATCCGTGTGGGTGGCTATGAGGAGTGTGCGGATGCGCAGATCATTGTGATCACTGCAGGTCCGAGCATTACACCGGGAAATTCCAGAGACCGCATGGTTCTGCTGGAGAAAAATGTAGATGTAATGAACAATATTATGGAACAGATTACCCGTTACACAAAGGATGCAATCATTATTGTTGTTTCCAATCCGCTGGATATTCTGACTTATATTGCGCAGAAGAAATTTGATTACCCGGCGAACAAGATATTCGGAACAGGAACTCTGCTGGATACAGCTCGATTTAACAAGATGCTGGGTGATCTGTGTGGTGTGGATGCTAAAAATGTTACCGGATTTGTGCTGGGAGAGCATGGATCGACCTCCTTTATTCCATGGAACACAGTTAATATTGTAGGGGTTCCGTTCGGTGAATTCGAAAAGCAGTTTGAACTGAAGGAAAAGCTGGATAAGGAGAAGCTTCTTCATGATACCAAGGTGATCGGTCTGGATATTGTAGAACTGAAAGGTTACACCAGTTCTGGTGTGGCATTAAGTGCCTGTCGTCTGATCGGAAGTATCGTTCGTAATGAAAAATCCGTGGTTCCGGTGTCTACGGTGGTATCCGGCCAGTATGGAATGAATGGCGTTGCCATGAGCCTGCCATGTGTTATATCCAAGAACGGCATTGATCGAATCCTGGAGGTTCCGTTGGATGAAGAGGGAAAACGGGATCTGGAGAAATGCTATCAGTACCTGAAATCTACGATTGAAAGTGTATATACGGAATAAAAAGATTCATATGAGCGAAAAAATATCGTTCTATGCACTGAGTAAGTGAAAATGGTTCGTGCATAAAATGAAATCGATTCATTGACAAATGAAAATGGGTGGAGTATTATAGGCATCGTTATATGGAACTTCGCAATGACGAGGACGAGTAACTGGAAGGAAATCTACAGAGAGCTGCGATTGGTGGAATGCAGTGAGGAAGCTTCAGCGAAAATCACCTCTGAGCATCTGAGTCGAGAAGCAAAACAAAAATACCGCGTAGATTCAGACGGTTGACAGTCGTTATTCTGTCACTCATTATAAGATGAAACGAGT